>WNGE01006307.1_pt1 | contig 18527 bp, 17 predicted proteins | sample 5400651 | NCBI WGS metagenome assembly WNGE01 (sample SAMN13153370, study PRJNA577476) | soil metagenome | isolation source: 60 cm soil or saprolite under grassland replicate 2 | place: USA:California | collected 2016-06-15
GAATCAGGACCTCACGCGTTTCGTGTGGCTGGATAATCGCATCCACCCAGCCCCGGGCAGCGCCGTAGCGAATGTCAGTTTGCTCCTCGTAATTTTGCTTCACCTTTGCGCGAAGTTCCTCAAGCTCTTCGTGGGTCGCTTTTTTGTCACCTCGTTCGCGAGCGCGCGCAAGAATCGAAAACACAGTGTCGGATGCCTGAGCGGCACCCATCACCGCATACCGCGCAGTTGGCCACGCAATGATAAACCGCGGATCATATGCCTTACCGCACATCGCATAATTTCCGGCGCCAAAGGATCCGCCAACGACAACCGTGATCTTAGGCACAATGGAATTACTGACTGCATTCACCAGTTTCGCTCCACTACGAATGATACCATTCTGTTCCGCGTCGCGTCCGACCATGAAACCAGTCACATCCTGGAAGAAAATGATCGGCAAGCCTGTTTGATTGCAGTCCATCACGAAACGCGCCGCCTTATCGGCGCTATCGGGATAAATGACGCCGCCCATCTGAATGCCTTCCTTCCTGGTCCTGACCTGCAAACGTTGGTTGGCTACAATTCCCACAGGCCGCCCACTGATGCGCGCGTAGGCAGTTACAATCGTTTTGCCATGGTCCGCCTTGTATTCATCCATCGAGCCTGAATCGATGATCATGGCGAGGAGATCGCGCGCATCGTAATTTTTCTGGCCGTCGAAGCTGATCAAATCATAAACGGCATCGGAGTCTTTTGCTGTTTTCGGTGCTTCCGTTGGTGTTTTCGATTGTTTGGACTGTTGTGCTTCAGGTAACAAGGCGACTAGTGAACGAAGACGCTTGAGACAGGACGGATCATCCTTCTCAAAAAAATCCACCGTCCCGCTTATCTCCGCATGCATTTGCGCGCCGCCCAGCTCTTCCGCATCGACAATCTGGCCAATGGCCGCTTTCACCAGAGAAGGCCCTGCCAGATACAGGCCGCTGCCTTTCGTCATCAGAATCTTGTCGCATAGAACCGGGAGATAAGCCCCGCCAGCGACGCAATTGCCCATGATCGCAGCAAACTGCGGAATGCCAGCCGCCGAAATTACGGAGTTATTGCGAAAGATTCGGCCAAAATCATCTTCATCTGGAAAAATTTCATCCTGCATCGGCAGGAACACGCCCGCGGAATCGACGAGGTAAACGATGGGGAGCGAGCACTCGAATGCGATTCGCTGAGCGCGAATGACCTTCTTGGTTGTTTGTGGGAAAAAAGCGCCGGCCTTCACAGTAGCGTCATTGGCAATAATCATGCACGGAACGCCAGCCACATTGCCAATCCCTGCAACGACCCCCGCTGCGGGAATTTTTCCCCATTGCTCGTACATTTTGTAAGCAGCCCAGAGGCCGATCTCGAAAAATTGGGGATCTTTATCCAGCAAATGACTGACGCGGTCGCGGGCCGGCAACCTGCCCATCTTGCGTTGACGTTCGTGACCGGCTTTGCCTCCACCTTCGCGCAGTACGGCTTCCTCCTTCGCAATCGCTGCGCAGTGAGCGCGCAGTACTTCACCGGTGGCAGGTGCCGATGAACGAGACATGACGCGAAGCACGCTTAATCTGCGAAAGTGACGGAATCAAGTTCGCCGCGGCGAATCTGTCCTGTGGCGGACTGTAGTCGTGGATATAGCGACCCGCCTTCGCGCAAGCCTGCGGCGGCGGGCAAAGAGCCGCTGCTTCCAATCACCTTCAGGTGAAATGTCTAACTTTTCTGTTGACACAGGATCTGCATTTTTGGCAAAAGCTTTTGGGGTTTTGCTTAGGGCTGGGCAGAACGAACATCCAGGATGAACGGCCCGAAAATGAGCTCTGGGAGGAATCAGAGAAGGCCAAAACAATGAAAGAAAAATTAAGCTAATGAAAAATCGAAGTAACCTCACAATATTCACAATGATCTTGTCCGTGCTTACCTGCTTTGCGTTGTTGCCACAAATGCAGGCAGCTCCGCAAGTTGCTCCACCACCGGACGGGTGCTATCCCGGCTTCACGACAGCGGAAGGGTGCAACGCTCTTGCTCTCCTCGGTGCTGGTGCCGGAAACACAGGAGTTGGTTGGTATTCGCTCTTTTCAGTCGTCGACGCCAACTTCAACACCGGTGTTGGCGCTGGAACGCTGGTCCTCAACACGGGTGATTCCAATACTGCAGTTGGCGCTGCAGCGCTGCTGCTGAACACTATCGGCACAGAAAACACGGCCGTTGGAACTGACGCGCTCGTCTATAACGACACCGGCAGCTTCAACTCGGCCGTTGGTGTTCAAGCGCTCTTTAGCAACACGACCGGCAGCTTCAACACGGCCATCGGTAATGAAGCGCTCTTCAGCAACACCGAAGGCAACGACAACGTAGCCATTGGTGGCGGTACCCTCGTTTTCAACAACACCGGCAGCGAAAACACGGCCATCGGTCGTCAAGCACTCATTGACAACACCACCGGGGACGACAACACGGCCAACGGTTTTCAAGCGCTCCTTAGCAACCACGAAGGCCACAACAACACGGCCATCGGTGTTGGCGCGCTCTCGCAGAACGTAAGTGGCTCCTTTAACACTGCCCTCGGCGATTCAGCAGGAACGCATATCACTGGCGATGGCAACGTGTGCATTGGCTACTTCATTCTAGGTGAGACCGGCGTCGACAATCGCACCTATGTCGCCAATGTGGGTGGCACTTCGCAGCCTATTGGTGGTACCGTGTTCGGCGTTACCGTCGATAACACCACTGGTAAACTGGGTTTTCAGCCTTCCTCGCGTCGTTACAAGGAGGACATTAAGGCCATGGACAAGGCCAGCGAAACGCTCTTCGCGCTCGAACCGGTCACCTTTCGCTACAAAAAGCAGATTGATCCCAAGCAGCACCTCGATTATGGGCTACTCGCCGAGGATGTGGCTAAGCTGAACCCCGAACTGGCAATCCGAAACGGAAAGGGCGAAATCGAGAGCCTGAACTACGGGGCGATCTATGCAATGATGCTCAATGAGTTCCTTAAAGAACACAAGAAGGTCGCAGAACAGCAAGCAACTATTGCCGAGTTAAAGTCAACCGTGGCCCAGCAGCGCAAGGACTTTGAGGCGACAATCGTGCAACAGCAGAAAGGAATAGAAGTTCTCACAGCGCAGATCAAAGACCAGGGGGCTCAAATCCAAAAAGTGAGCGCTCAGTTCCAGGTGAGGAAACCGGCTCCACAAGTGGTGGTGAACAAACCGTAAAGCTGCGATGTAGAGCGGCCTTGTGCGTGAAGCAACCCGCCTTCGCGCAAGGCTACGGCGGGCAGGCCAAGGCGAACTGGAAAGGCGTTCGCCTCCTGCGGCGAAGGCCTTTATCGGTTTGCCTCCTCGATAGCATTGGCCCTGTTGCGTTGAACCGGAACTGTAGTCGCGAACGTCCATTCCGGCTCTTCCCCGTTTCTGCCATGACTGCATGCGAGAGATTGACGCGCCCTGTGCTTGCCCGACAAGGACGTTCGGTGACCGCAGCTTTCTTTCTTTTTGATCTTTCTCGTTGACACAGCATCTGCATTCTTGGCAAAAGAACTTTGGGTGAGATTTTGCTTAGGGCTTGGCAAAACGAACATCACGATGAACGGCCCGAAAATGACTTCTCCATTAGGAAATCAAAGAAGGCCAAAAATAATGAAAGGAAAAATATGACAACTCTACACTTTAGAAAATCGATCGGCCGGTCGCTGTCGGCGCGATGCGGTTTTGTTCTCGTCCCGCTGGCGCTCGTCTGTTTTGCGCTCGTCCAAAACACGCAAGCACTCCTGCCGGCGCCGTCACCGGATGGCGGATATCCCGGCGGCAACACCGCTGAGGGCATTAACGCACTGCACGACGTCAACACCGCGGTGGGGCTCAACAATACCGCCGTGGGTGCCAATGCGCTTACTCACAATACTACCGGCTCTACTAACGTGGCGGTTGGTTCTAGCGCGCTCTTCAGCAACACCACTGGCAACTTTAACATGGCCATTGGAACGGAGGCGCTCAGGGACAACAACGCCAACTTCAACTTGGCCATTGGTTTCCGAGTGGGCTTCATGAACACCACCGGCAGACATCTCACCGGAATTGGCGCTGCAGCGCTCAGGAACAACACCACCGCCAGTTTTAACACGGCCATCGGTGCCGATGCGCTCAGGGAGAACACAACCGGCGAAGACAACACGGCCATTGGTGCCGATGCGCTCACGCTTAACATTGATGCCGGTTCAAACACCGCCGTCGGCTTTCAAGCGCTCCAGAATAATGACTCGAGCGGAAACGCCCTTGCGGATAACAACACGGCAGTTGGCACTGGGGCGCTCAGAGCCAACACTGACGCGGCTTCAAACACCGCCGTGGGGTCCCTCGCGCTCCGAAACAATGACGTCTCCGGAGCCGCCAATGCAAACGGCAACACGGCAGTTGGCACTCAGGCGCTCTTTTCTAACGGTGATGGCGCCTTCAACGACGCTGTCGGCGCCTTTGCGCTCGTTGATAACACTAACGGATTCGGCAACAACGCTTTTGGCAACTCCGCGCTTTTCTTCAATGTTATCGGCGCTGAAAACACCGCCCTTGGTGATGTCGCGCTCGCGTTTAATGACTTTGATGGAGCCGGTTTGGGCAATAACAACACAGCAGTTGGCAGTGCGGCGCTCTTCAATAACGTTGATGGCAGTGAGAACACAGTCGTGGGTACAGGGGCAGGAAATAACGTGATCGCTGGCTTCAATAACACTTACGTCGGCGACTTCATTGGTACGTGTGTTGATATAGGGTGCTCCGGCCCCGTCCCCGACGAAAGCAGTACGATCCGCATCGGCGACCTCTCGGAGAACGGGTTCGGGTCCGCAGCCTGCTTCATCGGTGGTATCTTCAACAACTTTCAGCCTGTTAACGGCGTCAACATTGTTCAGGTTACTCTAGACCTTAATACCGACCAGCTTGGCTTTGATTTTGGCCCGAGTAACCAGCCTCATAGCACACCTGCGCCTCGTAGCGGCGCACCTGTGCGTCGTGGCGCACCGCAACCTGCCGCGCGCCCTGGGCAAGCTATGCTGAATGACAACGTTGAAGTTACAAGCAACGGTCGCGCAGCAACAGAAACAAATAGAGACTCTCACAACCCAGCTCAGAGAGCAGGCCGCCCAAATCCAAAAAGTGAGCGCCCGGCTCGAGGTGAGCAAGCCGGCGGCAAAAGTGGTCGTGAATAAACCGTAATGCTGCGACGCAAAGCCGCCTTGTGTGTCAAAAGCATCACGGCGAATTTGTAAAGGCGTTCGCCACGGCAAACGCCTTTCCTTTTTGATTTTGTTTCTTGATACAGCATCTGCATTTTTGGCAAAAGAACTTTGGGTCAGATTTTTGCTTTGTAGAAAAGGTGAACCCCGACTTGGTAGCTCGCGATGCTAAAGGAGAGGTGTACACGGTGCGTTCCGATGCCGTTAACGCGATGTTGCTAAACGAGTTTCTCAAAGAGCATAAGGCATTCATCGAGGAGCAGCGCAAAGTGCAGAAACAAGAGGTGACAATCACGCAATTAAGGCGGGACTTTCAATCGCGAATCGCCCAGCAGGAGAAGCAAATTGAGGCTCTCACTGCTGGTTTGGAAAAGGTGAGCACCCAGCTTGAAGTGAGCAAACCTGCGCCGCAAACAGCCCTGAACAATCAGTAAAGCAGCCGCACCAGTAGGCTTAGTCGCGGGCGTGCAATCTGGATTACTGACGCGCATCGCGGCGACGGAAAGCGTCTGCTTATGCGTGCGAATGAGAAGTTGACTGCGTTTATTGAACTCGAATCGGCGATCCGCGCTGGCGGCGAGTTTACCTGACAGATTTTCGGTGCACTTCCGAAGGGAAATGTTGACTTGTTGACGCGCATCACCTAAAAGCCTCCTCGATTACGTCATCCGACAGTTTCGACTTATCTTCGGCACGGCTGAATAAACCGCAGGGGCTGAATCTTCGCTGAGACACCGTTTAGCGCGATCTCCCCAGATCCAACTGGAGCCCGAGTCAGCCGAAGTGAGGCTGCTGTTTCAAAGCGCCTTTTGAGGATGGTTCCTGGTTCCGCGCGGAACTGGATTGCAGTTAATGCACCTCAACGATTCACCCCAAAAAAAAATCAAACATGACAACTCTACGCTCAATAAAACCAAACGACCGTTCGCCTGTGCGGCATACTCTCCTTCTCCTTTCGCTTACCTTTGTCCTCGCCTGGCTTACGCTAGCGCCGGCAACTCGAGCGGTTCTTCCGCCGCCGGACGGAGGCTATCCCAACTTTACCACGGCAGAAGGAGCCAACGCCCTTTTTAGCCTGACCACCGGCTCTGCCAACACGGCAGTTGGTTTCTTTTCGCTCTTTTCCAACGCCACCGGTAGTTTCAACACTGCTGTTGGCGCTGGAGCGCTTGATCTCAATACCGCAGACAACAATACGGCCACCGGCGCTGCAGCACTTTTGCTCAACACCATCGGCACTGACAACACCGCCACTGGAGTAGACGCGCTGGCCTTAAACGATACCGGCAGCCAAAACACGGCCAATGGAGCGTTCGCTCTTTTCAACAACACTACCGGCATCAAAAACACAGCCATTGGTCTCCAATCGCTCTTTAGAAACACGACCGGCAACTTCAATACTGCCATCGGTCAGAATACGCTCGCTAACAACACGACGGGCAGCAACAATCTGGTCTTGGGCAGTAACGGCGGCGGCATCACCACCGCGAATGGCGTTATCTGTATCGGCTCCTTAGGCGCGAACGTGACCAGCAGCTGCTTTATCGGCCGGATTCGCGGGACGACAACGCATAACGCTGACGCCATACCAGTGGTGATCGACTCCGCCGATCAATTGGGCACGGTCAGCTCTTCCCGCCGGTTCAAGAAAGAGATCACACCGATGGATAAAGCCAGCGAAGCTATCCTTGGCCTCAACCCGGTGACGTTCCATTACAAGAGCGACGATACGAACACACCGTGTTTTGGTTTGATTGCGGAGGAAGTTGCCCAAGTAAACCCGGACCTGGTGGTGCGCGACGATAAAGGCGAGATTTACACCGTGCGCTACGACGCAGTGAACGCGATGTTGCTTAACGAGTTTCTTAAACAGCACCGCAGAGTTCAGGAACAGGAAACGGCGATCGCGCAACAACGTCAAGATTTCGAGGCGGCCCTTGCACACCAGCGAAAGGATTTCGACGCCACGATCACGGAACTAAAGAAAGGAATTGAGACTGTGACCGTACGTTTGAACAAGCAGGCAGCGCAAATCCAAAACGTGAACGCGCAGATGGAGGTGAGTAAACCCATCGCGCGGATGGCGTTGAATAATCCATAAATTTTAGCCAGGGCTGCCACGAATTAACGCCAGAAAAGGCCAGCGAGATAGCGAGTCACTCGTGGTCTACTCGGTGACTCGCTGGCTGCGATTTTTGTTGCAAGGATGGCGGAATCTTGTCAATACGCGGTGCTACTAAAGAAATCTGGATTGGGGATAAGGAGAGAAAGCTTTTCTCCCGGAGCTTTCTTCCTCTCTTCAGTCATGCACTGCCAGGGTCAACCCGACCGGGAAAAAGGAAAAAACAAATATGAAACTACAAAATATAATTCAAATCTCGATCCTGATGGTCTGCGTTGGGCTGTTGCCAAAACTACAAGCGGTCGTGCCAGCGCCGGACGGCGGCTATCCTGGCGGCAACACGGCGGAAGGGCAGAACGCCCTTTTGAGTCTCACTACTGGGGGCTTCAACACGGCAGCGGGTTTCTTGTCGCTCGGGAGCAACACCGTGGGCAGCTTTAACACAGGTCTCGGCGCCGGGACGCTCCTTGCCAACGTCGGAGGCAGTAACGGCGAGGGAAGCCAAAATACCGCTACTGGCGCGGGGGCGCTTTTAAGCAACACCACCGGTGCCGACAACACAGCCAGTGGAGCGTTCGCCCTCTTTAGCAACACCACTGGCGTCGCCAACACAGCCACCGGTGATGGAGCGCTCCAGGGCAATACCACCGGCCGTGACAACACGGCTAACGGTTTTAACGCACTCCATCAGAACACCACCGGCGAAAAGAATACGGCGAACGGTCTCTCCGCGCTCTTTAGCAACAGTACCGGCAACCAGAACACAGCCATCGGCTACTTCGCCGGCCTCAATCTAACAACAGGTGGTAACAACGTCGCGCTGGGCTTCAATGCCGGCGCCTCCCAAACAACGGGTACCGAGAACGTCTATCTCGGCGCAAACATGTTCGGTGTTGCTGGCGAGAGCAACGCCTGTTACATCAAGAGCATCTTCGGCCAAACAACCGCCAGCGGAATCCCGGTTTTTATTAACTCAAATAACAAGCTCGGTACGGCCACTTCCTCAAAACGTTTCAAGGAAGAAATCAAAAAGATGGAAAAATCCAGCGAAGCGTTGTTTGCGCTCAACCCGGTCACCTTCCGCTACAAAAAGGAAATTGATCCGACAGGCACATCGCAATTTGGGCTGGTCGCCGAGGACGTGGAAAAGGTGAGCCCTGACTTGGTGGTGCGCGACCAGGAAGGAAAACCTTACAGTGTGCGCTACGACCAAGTGAACGCGATGCTGCTCAATGAATTCCTTAAAGAGCACAAGAAAGTCGAGCAACAAAATGGTAAGCTGGAAAGCCAAGCCCGAAAGATTCAGGAAGAACAAACGACAATCACGCACCTGCAGAAAGAGATGGAAACTGTCATTGCCCACTCCAAAGAACAGGATTCACAAATCCAAAGAGTGAGCGCGCAGCTTGACCGCAGTAGACCTGCGCTGCAAACGGTGGTCGAAAATCCGTAACAGCCCAGAAGTAAAGATCACGCGACGGACACTGGATTTGTGGGGATACAGGCTGCTAGCCCGCCATGGGATCTTCGCCGTGGCGAACCCGTTCTCTTCGGTAGCCTGCCGAAAAGCTTTCCGCGCACACTCTAGGATCTTTGACCGCCGCGTTGTCGTCGGCAAGCCTGTGAGCCAGCCTCGCTGACTTGGCCGGCCGGCTGGCAGCCAGAGGAACAGGCTTGACTGGGCTGGCAGCCCGCTGGCCGGGTCAGGCTGGCAACGTGACATCCTATTTCCGACTTCCGCGGCTGACAATTCATCAGCACTACTCAGAAGGATCCACGAACGATCTTTTAATCTCGACAAGCGGCCGGGATTTTTCCAACCTGTAGTATGAAAACATTAATCCGATCAGTTTTACCCCTAATCACGTTTCTTTGTCTGACAGTTGTCGGACCAGAAGTCCGAGCCGTCGTTCCGGCGCCCGATGGCGGCTATCCCGGCGGCAATACGGCCGAAGGCGACAGCGCGCTGCTTAGTCTCACGACCGGCGGGTTCAATACGGCAGTTGGTGACCTCTCGCTAAGGGCTAATACAACCGGGAGCTTCAACACCGCCATCGGTGCGGGAACGCTCCTTGCGAACGCCGGCGATAACAATACTGCCACGGGCGCTGCAGCCCTTTTGAGCAACACAATCGGCACTTTAAATACCGCCAACGGGGTCTTGGCGCTGTTCCACAACACCACCGGCAATGCCAACATCGCTATAGGTTTTCACGCGCTGTTTGGAAAGACCAGCGGAGATGACAACACGGCCGTCGGCGTCGAAGCGCTCTTTAACAACACCGCCGCCAGTGGCAATACAGCCGTCGGTGAGGGTGCGCTTTTTGCCACCACCGGCGGCGGAAACACGGCCCTTGGCGCGGGTGCCGGCGGCAGTGTCAGTACTGCAAGTAATGTCATTTGTATCGGCAGCGCCGGTGCCAACGTGAGCAACAGTTGTTTTATCGACCACATTCGCGGGATCACAACTCACAACGCCAACGCGATTCCCGTCTTGATCGACACCGCCGGCCAATTGGGCACGATCAGCTCTTCGCGTCGATTCAAGGCCGAGATAAAGGCGATGGACAAAGCCAGCGACGCTCTTCTGGCGCTCAAACCGGTGACCTTCCATTATAAGAGCGACAAAACAAACACGCCGCAATTTGGGTTGATCGCCGAACAGGTTGCCGAAGTAAACCCAGACCTAGTGGTGCTCGACGAGAATGGCGAAATCTACACCGTGCGTTATGACGCGGTCAACGCGATGTTACTCAATGAGTTTCTGAAACAACATCATAAGATGGAGGAACTAAAGAAGGACTTTGAATCCAAGCTTGCAGAGCAGCAGAAGCAAATCAACGCGCTGACCTCCACGCTGGAAAAAGTCAGCGCTCAACTTGAGTTCACTAAGCCTGCGCCACAGCAGGTAGTCGCCAACGTTCCCTAAACTTGCGCAGACAAGGAGCGGCGTTCTCCGGGCCGCCGCCAAATCTTAGCGCACCAACCGCGCTAGCGGAAGCAATAAACGCGGCCGACTGGAGACAGCCGCTCCTTGATAAACGCTTCCTCGATCCCCTCCGCGTAATCCGCGGTTTAACCCTCAACGATTCGCGAGGAGATTTTGTTCTCGACAACCCGCGGACATTTTTACAAAACTCCGCGCCTATGAAAAACATCATTCCGTTATTTGTCATCGCAGTCCTGATTGTACTCTCGCCAGAAATGGGCGCGGTCGTCCCGGCCCCTGACGGCGGTTATCCCGGTGGCAACACGGCAGAAGGGCAGAGCGCTCTACTTAGCCTCACCACAGGTGGCTTTAATACAGCCGTTGGCCTCTTATCGCTCAGGAGCGACACTAGCGGCCAGTTGAACACGGCGATAGGCGCCGGAACGCTCCTTGCCAACACCGCGGACGAAAACACGGCCGCTGGCGCCGGAGCGCTTTTAAGCAACACCACCGGCAGTCAAAACACGGCCAGTGGAGCGTTTGCTCTCTTTAACAACACAGAAGGCGGCAGCAACACGGTCGTCGGCCGTAACGCGCTTTTAAGCAACACTATCGGCGGCACCAACACGGCCATTGGGGTTAATGCGCTCAGCGGCAACACCACTGGCAATTCCAACATCGCCGTGGGCTTAGCCGCCGGCCAATTTAACGTCACAGGGAGCAGCAATATCTACATCGGCAACACTGGTGGCGACGAATCCGGCACCATCCGCATCGGCGGCGGCAGTCAGATTCAAACGTTTATCGCCAGCATTCGGGGGGTGACAACGCAAAACGCCGACGCCATACCAGTGCTGATCGACTCCGCTGGCCAACTGGGCACGGCTAACTCCTCGCGCCGGTTTAAAAAGGAGATCAAATCAATGGATGCCGCCAGCGAGGCGATCCTGGCGCTTAAGCCGGTGACATTTCACTACAAGAGCGACAAGACCGGCACGCCGCAGTTTGGTTTGATTGCCGAGGAAGTCGCAGAGGTGAACCCCGACCTGGTGGTGCGCAACGAGAACGGAGAGATTTACACCGTGCGCTACGATGCGGTAAACACGATGTTGCTCAATGAGTTCCTCAAGGAGCACCGCAAAGTGGAGCAATTAAACTCAACGGTTACAAAACAAGCGGAGACGATCATGGAGCAGCGAAAGGACTTTGAAACCACGATAAGTGAACTGAGGAAAGAGATTGAGACGGTCGTTGCGTATTCTCAAGAAGAGGACGCAAAGATTCAAAGGGTGAGTGCCCAGATTGAATTAAACAGGCCTGCAATGAAACTGGTACGTGACAGTCATTGACGCGCAGGCAGAACTCTCGTTTCAGTTTCTGTAGCCACGGCCCTGGGGGCGTCGGGTTTTTTGTGCCCTCGTCGACCGGCCGCAGGCCGATGGCTAGAGGACGATTCGTTAGCACTGTGCGGGCGCGCCCGCCTATGGAGGGCACGACGCGGGGCGTCCGCGCTTAATGCTCTAAGGGCAGCGTTGATGCCATTTGCTAAACTGCGCCCCCGGGCCACGGTCATCCGTCTTCGCTGGCAACTACGACATGACGAGCCCATACCGGCTACATCGAGCGGCAGCGAGGTTTTTAAGCTCGACAAGTTACCCGGATTTTTCCAAACTCCGGGCCATGAAAATAGAATATTTAGCAATTCGTATAGTACTCATGTTTGGATTCATCGCATTCTTGCCAAGAGCGAAAGCGGTCGTCCCGGCACCGGATGGCGGTTATCCCGGAGGCAATACAGCCGAAGGGCAGAGCGCCCTTCTTAGCCTCACCACCGGCGGATTCAATTCGGCGGTGGGCTGGCTTTCGCTCAGGAGCAACACAACTGGCCAGTTCAACACCGCCATTGGTGCTGGAGCGCTCCTTGCCAACACAACCGCTAATCAAAATACGGCCACTGGCGCGGGGGCGCTCTTCAGCAACACCATCGGCATCGACAACACGGCCACTGGAGCGTTCGCGCTCTTTAGCAACACCAACGGCATCTCCAACACAGCCACCGGTGGTCAGGCGCTCCAAAGCAATACCACTGGCTTCGACAATACGGCTGATGGTTCTGCCGCGCTCCAGAGGAACGCCACCGGTGGCGGCAACACGGCAACTGGTTTTGCCGCGCTCGTGAACAACACCACGGGCAGCCAAAACACAGCCGTCGGTGCCCACGCGCTTTTCAGCAACACCACGGGCAACCAAAACACGGTCGTCGGTTTGGATGCGCTCTCTAGCAACACGACCGGCAGCTTCAACACGGCCAACGGTGCCGGGGCGCTCGTGAACAACACAACCGGCATGGGCAACACGGCCTTGGGCCTTGTGGCTGGCGGAAACGTTACCACCGCTAATAACGTTATCTGTATCGGCGCCGCAGGTGCGGACGTGAGCAACACCTGCTTTATCGGCAACATTCGGGGGGTGACAACGCAAAACGCCGACGCCATACCAGTGCTGATCGACACCGCTGGTCAATTGGGCACCGTCAGCTCGTCGCGGCGATTCAAAACCGAGATTAAGTCGATGGATAAAGCCAGTGAAGCTCTTCTGGCCCTTAAACCTGTGACCTTCCATTATAAGAGCGACCAAACAAGGACGCCCCAATTTGGATTGGTTGCCGAAGAAGTAGCCGAGGTAAACCCAAACCTCGTGGTGCGCGATGAGAGCGGTGAGATTTACAGTGTGCGCTACGACGCGGTGAACGCGATGTTGCTTAATGAGTTTCTAAAGGAGCATCAAAAAAATGATGAGCAGCAAGCGACTATCGCGCAGTTGAAAAACGAAATGGCGAGCCTCACCGCGACGGTCAAAGATCAAGCAGAGCAAATCCAGAAGGTGAGCCTCCAAGTCGAACTGAGTAGGTCTGCAACGAAANNCCCTATAGCTGGTGTCGTTGATGCCGGTCTCCAAAGCGCCCGCTCATTCCTAGCCGGGATCAACGATCCCGGCTACAGGCGCAGCGCCGAGATTTTGTTCTCGACAAGGAGCCAAGATTTCTACCAAACTCCGCGCCATGAAAATAAAACATTTAGCAATTCCTATCGTATTCTTGTTCGGATTCATTGCGTTTTTGCCACCAGCGCGGGCGGTCCTCCCGGCCCCGGATGGCGGTTATCCCGGAGGCAACACGGCGGAAGGTCAGAGCGCCCTACTTAGCCTCACCACAGGTGGCTTTAATACAGCGGTTGGCCTCTTATCGCTGAGGAGCGACACGAGCGGCCAGTTGAACACGGCGATAGGCGCCGGAACGCTCCTTGCCAGCACCGCGGACGAAAATACGGCCACTGGCGCTGGGGCGCTTTTAAGCAACACCATCGGCGACTCCAACACGGCCAATGGAGCGTTTGCTCTCTTTAGCAACACCAGTGGCAGCGGTAACACGGCCCTTGGATTCGAAGCACTCTTGAGCGGCGTCGGCGCCTTCAACACGGCTGTCGGTTTCTCGGCCCTCAAAAACAACACCACCGGCTCTGGCAATATCGCCTTGGGCGATGGTGCGGGCTTGGATCATACCACAGGCAATGGCAATATCTACATCGCCAGCCGAGGTGTTCCCGATGAATCCGATACCATGCGCATCGGCAACCCGGCGGTTCAAACGAGAGCCTTTATCGCCGGAGTTCGCGGGGTGACGACAGTAAACACCGCCATACCGGTCCTTATAGACACCGTGGGCCAACTCGGCACGACCAGCTCCTCGCGCCGGTTCAAGAAAGAGATTAAACCGATGGATCAAGCGAGCGGAGCCATCCTCGGCCTCAAGCCGGTGACCTTTCACTACAAGAGCGACACCGCCGGCACGCCGCAATTTGGTTTGATTGCCGAGGAGGTCGCTGAGGTTAATCCGGACTTGGTGGTGCGCGATGAAAAGGGCGAGATCTACACCGTCCGCTACGACGCGGTGAACGCGATGCTGCTCAACGAGTTCCTCAAGGAGCACAAGAAAGTCGAGCAATTACAGGCCACTGTGACACGGCTCGCGACGACCGTGGAAGAACAGGCGGCGCAAATCCAGAAGGTGAACGCGAAAATTGAGCTAAACGGGGCCGCGTCGCAAGTGGCTGCAGGCAATCAGTAAAAAACCGATATTGTAGACCGGCGCTGTGTCGCCGTGCTGGGAGTGAGTAGCACCCAGAGCGCCTCGACGCAGGAGGCGGCTACAACTCCTCGCGTTCGAGCATGTCTTGGAAGGGCCGGAAAAAATTTGCATAGAACGGATAAGGCCGGTCCGGCTTTGAAGGCAGGTAGCGCCAATGCTTGTACATCCAGAGCCAGGGCGCGGGGTTCTTTCGCACGTGAGGTTCAAATGAATTCCAGCATGCCTGGGCGATTTGCTGATGAGTCATCTCAGCGGTGCGCTCGATCTTCGGATGAAAGATAAGTCGGTAACGTCCATTTGGCAGCGGTTCGCAGTGCGCTGGAATTATCGGGACGCCTGTCTGCTCAAAGAGCCACGCGTGCGCCGAAGTCACGCTGGTTTTTAATCCAAAACAATCAATTGCCACGGCGCCCTGGCTGGGCGGCACGGTGAGATCGGCCAGCAGCGCGGTACGCCCTTTTCGTCGGAGTACCTTGTAAAGCCGAACAATCCCGCGTTCGCGCGGAACCAACTCGTGACCAGATTGCTCACAGCAATGAATTCTTGAATTCCTGCGAGATGATTGTGCCCTTCAAATCGAGGAAACCACATGCCAGACTGAGCCATTCGAAGTTGCCATAATGGTAGCAGGCGATAATCATGCTGCGCTCCGGTCCTGTGCCGTGCGCGGTTTCCTCGAAATTCTGCAATTCGATATAACGAGAAAAGTTTTCCTGTGTCAGGCGCGGGCTCCACAGCAAATCGACCATGGTCCGCGCGAAATATTGAAAGGATTCCCGCGCAATTTTGCGTCGGTCATTGGGAGAAACTTGATCCCCAAACGCGGCCTCCAGATTGCTCAGCGCGACTTGAAACCGGGGTCGATCAACGAAGCTAAGCAGCGCCCCTGCGGCCCGGGCGAGATGACAGCAGACCCTTCGCGAACACAATGGGATGAGTTTTGCGGCAAGAAGAAGCCCTAGCCATTCAAGCCGGTAGCGAAGTCGTTTCCATCGCGAAGGCATTACGCACTGTAAACGCTGCACTCGTCAGAACGCCAATGACGAATGTCTAATGAAGAAGGCAGGACGAACCCTGAATGACGAAGGAGAACACCTGGCGCTTGGTTATTTGAACATCTGAACTTCGTTCGTCATTCGACGTTCGTGCTTCGTCCTTGAGGGCGCTAGCCCGCTTACCAGCCCTGGCCGGGATTGCTTACCGGAGGAAGCCCCTTGCGAAATTCAGCCTGTTGCCGCTCCGATTCTCGTTGTTGTTGCGCCTCGCGGGTTTGCTGCTCCGGACTGGGACCGGTGGAGCCACACCCGGAAAGTACAACGATAAGCCCTGGGATCAGAAGCAGCGTGATTGCCAGCCTTTTCATAGAACGAGAACGATATTCAAGCTGATGAGTGCGGCAACCTCACGAAAAGTCATCAAAATAACCAAACCCTCAAGCCGTTTTGTCATTCCGAGCGTAGCCAAGGAATCTGTGACTATTTCGGGAAAGATTTTAGAGATGTCTCGACTCCGCTCGACATGACAATGTAGCCGGGCGCTGCGTCATTCCGTTACTCCGATCGTTTATCCGCTGCCAACTGCAGATAATCGCGCTCGAGAGCCTTTAAGCGTTCGATAATCTCATCTAACGCGAGTTCGTTCTTCAAATTTACCTGGTAATCGATTTCAGCGCGAAGCCGGTCTTTGTGAGACTGCCGGTTTTGCGACATCAAGATGATGGGTGCCTGGAAAATCTGAAGCATGTTGAGGGCAAGAGAGAGAAACAGAAAGGGATAAGGATCGAATCCTTCCCGTCCGAACAAGATTGCCCCGAATACGTTCAGCAGGATCCACAGATTCAGAGCAACCGCTGCCGCCAGGATAAATTTCCAACTGCCGCCAAATTCGGCGATGAGATCAGCCGCCCGATCAGCAAGCGTCAACTGTGCCGCTTCCTCCACGTTGACGTTGCGTGTGGCGCTTCGGCGTAACAGTTCATCAGTATGCCGCAACCGGTTGGCAAGCGCAGTCAGCATTTCCAGTGCGATGTCCGGACTGCTCCGCATAAAAGAAAGAAAATGCTCGCGCGAGAGCACGGCCAGTCGTGCCTCCTCCGCAACGACCGCATCGGCCGAGCGCCGCTGACCATCGAGCAACGCCATATCGCCAAAGAAATCGCCACGCCCTAACTCGGTCAACGTCACCTCCTTTCCGTCCGAAGCCCGCACGCAAATTCGGACTTTCCCGCGCTCGATCACATACAATGCATCACCCTGGTCCCCGGCACGGAACAAAGATGTCCCGGCTTTACAATCGAGGCTCTCCAGCAGGTGACATAATTCAGCTGCCGCCTCGTCATCGAGCGATCCAAACAGCGGCACGTGGCGTAGTGTGTTGATGGTCATTCGCGGAAAAGCAATGAAACTCCCGCCAGAATAGCGGCAATTCACCTTGGCGAGAAGCTTCAATTATCCGGCGCTGTAGTGCCTACTGCCTCAGCGAACGGCTCACAATGCTGCCCCATACGGTTGCCCCAGGTGTGTCATTCAAAGCAGCGCCAGTCGCGATGAAGGCGTAAAGCAAAATTTTCGCATGACATTGATCAGGACATTCTGCTATTGCTCAGTTCAACGCCGGATCTCGCGTTTTTTAGGAGGAACTATGCTTCATCTTATCTGGTACATCATTGTCGGTTTCCTTGCGGGCTGCGTCGCGAAAGCGCTGTTGCATACGCATCTGTCGCTCCTGTGGACAGTTGTGCTCGGGATTGTCGGCTCGATTATTGGCGGAGCGGTAACGCATCTGTTCTATCCGCCGAGCGCTGGCGGCCGATTTCATCCCAGCGGCATAATCGTTTCGATTCTCGGAGCGATCCTGGTCCTGTATCTTTGGCACAAGTTCAGATTACACATACCTCGGGCCTGAAATTGTAACTAAGATGTGCGCGCTAAAACGCATCGTTTTCTTTGTGTGCAGACATAATGCTTTCCGCAATCGACGCAGCTCCATCCGGACGAGAACGGCTGCGCTTTCGATTTTCTTCGGTCTGACGCTAATTACACTCGCAACAGCCGCAGAGCGAAAGATCGCATTTTGTCGTGCCGATGAGGTCTGGGTTGCCAATGTTGACGGTGCGGGCGCAAAAAAAATCTGTTCTGGGGTCTGGCCAAATATTTCACCGGACGGCACGCAAGTGGCATTTAATACCCAAGAGTCGGGGGCGAAAAACTCGGGTGCTGACGTACGTCACATCGCTGTCGCCAATATATCCACCGGCAAAATTACAGTATTCAAAAACATTCCGAGCGAACAATGCTACGACGCCAGATGGTCGCCGGACGGGTGGAGAATCTCGTTCCGAGCCTTGATCAATGGAGAATGGCGTCGTGGCATCGTAAATGTCGATGGCTCCGATTTCCGCATGGTTAATGCATTGCCGCCGGACGCTCCAGCCTGGGCAAGTGACGGAAAATCGATCTTCAGTTACGACTTCGAGAATCTTTACCAAATTGACCTCGACGGAAACGTCTTGAAGAAATGGGAGCTATCGAAAGTCCTGACCGAACGCGGGAAGTACGGTGATGCTCAAGTGTTTGGATTGAGCATGTCGCCTGACGGAAAGACGCTGCTGATCGATGTCGATCTTGGCGGACCGGCTGCGGTCTATGCGTTTGATCTCGCGACCGAGAAAACGAATTGTGTCACGTCGAACAAAGATGTGGCTATCGAATCCTGTTGGCTAACGAACGATGAATTCCTGTGCGTGCTCTTTAAAGACAAGGCAAAACCGTCCAACATGCGATCGGTTTATCGGATATCAGTAAACGACAAGGTTGCTAAGCTAGTTATTAAGGACGCGCGCAATCCGAGCGTCAGTGCGCCTTGAGTTCGCTGGGCGAAGTTGCTTCGCTGTCGAGACCCCTTTGGTCTTCGTACCGCGTCTTAAGATATTCGAAGTTCTTCCAAAAATCCCGCAAACCTTTGCCATTTGACCAGTTGGATCGTGCTTCCGCGCGAACGGGCGCGGTCGCATCCCAAAATGAATCCGGAAATGGAACGACCTCGTAGACAAGATCGAAATCGATGTAACCGAGACGGACAA
>WNGE01003641.1_pt1 | contig 18524 bp, 15 predicted proteins | sample 5400651 | NCBI WGS metagenome assembly WNGE01 (sample SAMN13153370, study PRJNA577476) | soil metagenome | isolation source: 60 cm soil or saprolite under grassland replicate 2 | place: USA:California | collected 2016-06-15
AAGCCGAGCTCGGCACGTTCGGCCAGCTCGCGTTCCGAGAACGTGACCGGATCCCAGCGGATCAGCGCCTGCACCGCGGGCAGCGTCGCCTCGGCCAGCACCACCACGGGGCCACCCGGGCGGACGAGGGCGGCCGCGTTCAGCCAGCGACGCAGGGCCTCCTCCGCGGCGCGCAGGCTGGGCCGGCCGAGCAGCGCCCAGCCGTCGAGCAGCAGCGCAGCGGCGTACCCTTCCGGCGCCACCGGCTCGGCGCCAGTTGTGGCGATGACCAGCGCGGGTTCGGCGGGCACGGTGGCGAGCACGTGCCGGCCGCCCGAGGTGCGCACGGCCACGCCGGGGAAGGCGCGGCCGAGTTCCTCCGCGGTGCGCGACGCGCCGGTGACCAGCGCGCGAAGCTGGCCCGAACCGCAGCGGGCACAAGCCCAGTCCGCTGCCAGCGCACCGCACCACCGGCAACCCGGCGTCCCGTGCGAGCCGCTTATCTCCAGCGGCCCGGCGCAGGTGGCGCACCGGGCCTGGGCGCGGCACCGGGCGCAGGCGACGGCAGCCAGGTAGCCCCGCCGCGGCACCTGGACCAGGACCGGGCCCTGCGCGAGGCCGCCGCGAGCCCCGCCCGTCAGGGCCTCACGCGCAGTGCGCAGCGCCAGGCTGGGCAGCCGCGCGGTCATCGCGGCGGCATCCCTGGCCAGTTCGGCCTCGTCTGGCGCGGCCCTGACCCGGGGCGCCGCCTGCCGGAGCGCCTCGGCGCTGCCAGTCAGCGGCCGGGCCCAGCCGCCCGCGACCAGCTGGGTGAGCTCGGCCGTGCGGGCGAAGCCGCCGATCAGCGCGGCCGCGCCAGTCCGGTGAGCTCGCAGGGCGAGCACCTCGCGGGCGTTCGGGTACGGGGCGCGCGGCTCGGCGTGCAGGTCGTCGCCGTCGTCCCAGAGAACCACCAGACCGAGCCCGGCGACCGGGGCGAACATGGCGGACCGGGTGCCCGCCACCACCCGAACCAGGCCGCGGCGCACCGCCAGCCAGCGCCGGTAGCGCTCGGCCGGGCCGAGGTCCGCGGCGAGGCAGACGTGATCCAGGCCAGTCCCGGTTAGGGCCGCGTCCACACGGTCCAGGTCGCGGGCGTCCGGCACGACGATGACCACGCCGCGGCCCGCGGCCACCGTGGTGGCGGCGGCGACGGCGATCTCGGCGGGCCATTCCGCGGCTCCGGTTCCGGGCAGCGCCGACCAGGCGGCCCGGACCGGGCGGCCCTCGGCCAGGCCGGCCAGGAACGCCGCCCCGGCGGGATAGCGGCTCCAGGAACCGGGGTCCGGAGGGGCCGGGGCGGGTTCGGCAGGCGCCGGGGCACGCGCGATCCCTGCGGCGGGGACTTCCCGTTCGGCGGGGGCTTCCCGGTCGCCGGGGGCTTGCCGTTCGGCGGTGGCGTGCCGCGGCGGGATGGCCAGCCGGAGCACATCCGCCAGCGTGCCCGCGTACCGGTCGGCCACCGCCCGGGCCAGGTCGAAGATCTCCGGCGTAAGCACGGGTTCAGGCGAGATCACCCGCTCCAGCCGGGCCAGCCTGCCCTGGTGCTCACTGGTCTCGGTCCGCGCCAGCAGGTAGCCGTCAACCAGCTGGCCGGCGAACCGGACCCGGACCCGGCAGCCCGGCACGGCCTCGGCGTCCAGGCGGGCCGGGACGAGATAGTCGAAGGGGCGGTCGAGGTGGGCCAGCGAGATGTCCACGGCCACCCGGGCTACGGGCAGCCGCTCGCTCACCGCCTGGTCCTTCGCCACGGTTCCGTCCTACCAGAACCGCGGTAGCGATCACGCCAGCGTTTCACTGCGTTGTGCCGCGGGGGGACGAGCGCAGCACGCGCCGCCCTCAGATCGACCTGAGGCGCGCCGCGCGGGCGGGTTCCGCGCGGCGCCGATCAGGGGTGCCGATGGGAGGTCAGGCGCCGACGGCGTCGCGGAGCTGGTCGGCCCGGTCGGTGAGCTCCCAGGAGAAGTCGGGCTCGGTGCGGCCGAAGTGCCCGTAGGCGGCGGTCTGCGCGTAGATCGGCCGGAGCAGGTCGAGCGCGTAGATGATCGCCCGCGGCCGCAGGTCGAAGACCTGCAGCACGGCGTCCTGGATCCGCTCCACCGGCACCTTCTCGGTGCCGAAGCACTCGATGAACAACCCGACCGGCATGGCCTTGCCGATCGCGTAGGCCACCTGAGCCTCGCAGCGGTCCGCCAGGCCCGCCGCCACGACGTTCTTGGCCACCCAGCGCATGGCGTAGGCGCCGCTGCGGTCGACCTTGGACGGGTCCTTACCCGAGAAGGCTCCTCCCCCGTGCCGCGCCATGCCGCCGTAGGTATCGATGATGATCTTGCGTCCGGTCAGCCCGGCGTCCCCCATCGGGCCGCCGATCTCGAACCGGCCGGTCGGGTTGACCAGCAGCCGGAACCCTTCGCAGTCGATGCCGGCGTCGGCCAGCACGGGCGCGACCACATAATCCCTGATGTCGGGGGCGAGCAGTTCGGAGAGGTTGATGTCGGGCGCGTGCTGGGTGGAGACCACCACGGTGTCCAGCCGCACCGGGGTGTCTGCCTGGTACTCGATCGTTACCTGGGTCTTGCCATCCGGCCGCAGGTACGGCACGGTGCCCGCGCGGCGCACCTCGGACAACTGGCGGGCAAGCTTGTGCGCCAACATGATCGGCAGCGGCATCAGCTCAGGGGTCTCGCGGCAGGCGTAGCCGAACATCAGCCCCTGGTCCCCCGCGCCCTGCCGGTCAAGCTCGTCGGTGCCCTCACCCTCCCGGTACTCGAACGCGTCGTTCACGCCCTGGGCGATGTCCGGCGACTGAGAACCGATGGAGACCGACACGCCGCAGGATGCCCCGTCGTACCCCTTGGCCGAGGAGTCGTAGCCGATCTCGAGGATCTTGTCCCTGATGATGCCCGGGATGTCAACGTAGGTCTGGGTGGTGACCTCCCCGGCCACGTGCACCTGGCCCGTGGTGATCATGGTCTCCACCGCCACACGGCTGCCCGGATCATCCTTGATCATGGAATCCAGGATGGCATCACTGATCTGGTCGGCCATCTTGTCAGGATGGCCCTCTGTAACCGATTCAGAGGTAAAAAGACGACGCGCCACTTTAGGCTCTCCCCTCGCTGTGGGTGACTGCGGTGAGTTTATCCTGGACTGCGGTGAGTCTAGCCGTCACCGAGCGATTCGCTCAGCCTCTCGGCGACCAGATCCCATATCACATCGGCCAGGGCTTCCTTGGGCCCGCGCGAGACCGGCGTGACGGTCCCGTCGGCACCGTAGACGACCGCCTCGTTATCCGGCGTGCCGAACCCTAGCCCGTTTCCCACCGGATTGACGACGAGCAGGTCACAGCCCTTTCGCTCCAGCTTGGCCCGGGCCTGTTCCGGGGAGGTGTCGGTCTCGGCGGCGAACCCGACCAGAATCTGGGAAAAGGGAGCCGGGGGCGCGAGCCCGGCCCGTTCGGGATCATGGGCCGAACGGGCGGCCTCCCGCGCCTTCCGTGCCGCGGCCAGCCCGGCTAGGATGTCGGGGTTCTCGGTCAGCCGCAGCGGTTCCGGCGGCTGGCCGTCCTTCTTGATCTTCGCCGTGCTGCGCGCCGCCGGGCGGTAGTCGGCCACCGCGGCGGCCATCACGACCGCGTCGGCGGCCTCGGCGGCGGCCAGCACCGCCTCGTGCATCTCGCCTGCCGAGACCACCCGGGTCACCTTGGTCCCGGCCGGGTCGGGCAGCGCCACGTTGGCCGCCACCACGGTCACTTCGGCGCCGCGAGCCACCGCCGTGCTGGCCAGCGCGTACCCCTGCGTCCCCGTGGACCAGTTGCCGATGAACCGGACCGGGTCGATCTCCTCCCGGGTGCCGCCGGCCGATACCACCACGCGGCGGCCGGCCAGGTCGGCCGTCAAAGGGCCCACGGCGCCGCGGGCCAGCAGCCTGGTCGCGGCGGCGAAGATCCCGGCCGGTTCCGGCAGCCGCCCTGGGCCGCTGTCCCGGCCGGTCAGGCGGCCGACCGCGGGCTCCAGGACGATGGCGCCGCGGCGGCGCAGCAGCGCCACGTTGGCCTGGGTAGCCGGGTGCTCCCACATCTCGGTGTGCATGGCCGGGGCGTACAGCACCGGGCATCGCGCGGTGAGCAGGGTGGCGGTCAGCAGGTCCCCGGCCATCCCGGCGGCGGCCCGGGCCAGCAGGTCGGCCGTTGCGGGCGCGACCAGGACCAGGTCGGCGGCCTGCCCGATCCGGACGTGCGGCACCTCGGACACGCCGGTCCACACGTCGGTGGTCACGGGCTGGCCGGACAGCGCGGCCCAAGTGGCCTCGCCGACGAACCGGAGCGCGTCGGGGGTCGGCACGACCCGGACCTGATGCCCGGATTCGGTCAGCAGCCTGAGCAGCTCACATGACTTGTACGCCGCGATGCCCGCGCCGACGCCGAGGATGACGCGGGAAGACATGGAACCCTGACGCCCCGTCAGCCCTCGATGACCTCGACGTTGAGCATGTGCTCCTTGATCTCGCGGAGCGAGATGGACAGCGGCTTCTCCTGGCTGCGCGTCTCCACCAGCGGCCCGACGTACTCGAGCAGGCCCTCTCCGAGCTGCGAGTAGTAGGCGTTGATCTGCCGTGCGCGCTTCGCCGCCATGATCACCAGCCGGTACTTGCTGTCCACGACGTCAAGGAGCTCGTCGATCGGCGGGTTGATGATGCCGTCGGCGGCCTGGTGGGCCTGAGTGCCTGCCACGTTCTGCCTTCCGTAAGTCACACTTATCGATCAAGGCTACCAGCTGGCGGCACACGTCCTTGACGGATGTATTCACCAGGGTGACCTCGAACTCAGCGGCCGCCGCGAGCTCTTCGGAGGCGACCGCCAGCCTGCGCTGGAGCACCTCGGCGGGCTCGGTGCCGCGTCCGGTGAGCCTGCGCACAAGCTCTTCCCAGGAGGGCGGGGCCAGGAACACCAGGCGGGCGTCCGGCGCCACGCGCTTGACCTGGCGCGCCCCGGCCAGGTCGATCTCGAGCAGGCAGGCCACGCCCGCCTCGAGCTTGGCGTTGAGCGGCTCGCGCGGCGTGCCGTACCGGTTGCCCGCGAACCGGGCCCACTCGAGCAGCGCCCCGCTGGCGATCAGCCGGTCGAACTCGTCGTCATCGACAAAGTGATATTGGCGCCCCTCCACTTCCCCGGGGCGCGGGCGGCGTGTCGTCGCCGACACGGAAATCCAGATCTGCGGACAAGTCCTGCTGAGTTCCGCGACGACCGTGCTCTTCCCGACCCCGGAGGGCCCGGAGAGCACGGTCAGCCGCGAATGCACCGGGGTCGCGACCGCGGCGCCGGAGGGACTAGGCCGCCTGCCGCGTTGCTCAGATATCGGCACCGAACTCTTGCTCAAGCGCGGAGCGCTGGTTGGTACCTAGTCCGCGCACACGGCGCGATTCCGCGATGCCAAGCCTTTCCATGATCTGCTTTGCCCGGACCTTGCCTACGCCCGGCAGGGATTCGAGCAGTGCGGAGACCTTCATCTTGCCAATCACGTCATCAGTTGTGCCTTCCTTGATGACGTCGGACAAGGACGTGGCCCCGCGCTTGAGGCGGTTCTTCACCTCGGCGCGTTCTTTGCGTGCTCTGGCCGCCTTCTCCAGGGCAGCCGCACGTTCTTCGGGAGTGAGGGGAGGAAGAGCCACTCGGGGTCACCTCGGGTTTCGTTGGAAAAAGGTTTGTCGGGAGGGGAAACTAGCCAATCACGTACCCTTTAGGCAACGCAAACTGCCGGTTACGTCATTACAAATTGAAATATATTACTCTCTGTAAGTGATTCATTACTTAGAGCTATCAAGCCGTGTCCCCCACCCCGGTTAGGGGTCTCACGTGGTGATATCCCCGCAGTCACGGCCTCCGCGTACCAGCCTAGGGCATATCGCCCCGCAGGTCGGGTATCCGCGCGGCGCGTCACGGATTCGGCTGACATCGTCCACTCATCTCACTACGCCGCCGGGGCAACCCGGAGCATATTCGGCGACGTGAGTCTCAACTGTGACGCTGATTTCTATCCCTGCCTCGTGAAGGCTCCCGCCCCGCATCATACTCGCTGGGTAAGCCGGGCGTCACCCCAGGTCACTAACTGTTTTGCGGCGGGGTACGAGCAGGCGCCTGCTGTGGCCGCGACCGCCCGGGCCGGGCGGTTACCGCGCGACGGCCACCCGCCGCAGCGACGCGGCGATGGCCGCGGCGGCGGCGCCGGGATCGGATGCCCGGGTGATGGGGCGGCCGATCACCAGCAGGTCCGCGCCGGCCAGCAGCGCCTCCTCCGGCGTGGCCACCCGCGCCTGGTGGTCGTCTGCCTCGCTGCCGGCCGGCCGCACACCCGGTGTGATGAGCGTCACATCGTCGCCGACCTCGGCGCGCACGGCCGAGACCTCGCGCGGCGAGCAGACCAGGCCCTGCGCGCCGGCCTCCACGGACAGCACGGCCAGCCGCAGCACCGCGTCCGGCACCGGGCCGCTGAGCCCGATCCGGCCGAGGTCGTCGTCGCCGAGCGAGGTGAGCACGGTGACCGCCGCCACCATCGTGCCCGGCGCCGCCTCGACGGCGGCGCGGACCACGTCGGCACCGCCGGCCGCGTGCACGGTCAGCACCTCCGGGCGCAGCCGTGCGACCGCTCGCGCGGCTCCGGCCACGGTGACCGGGATGTCGTGCAGCTTCAGGTCGAGGAACACGGAGACGCGGCTTGCGCCCCGCACCGTGGCGACGACTTCAGGCCCGTACCGCAGGTAAAGCTCGAGCCCGACCTTGACGGTGCTCACGTGCGGCGTGACCAGCGCGGCCCACCGCGCGGCCGTCTCCAGGTCGGGCGCGTCAAGCGCGACCGCCACCGGCGCCGGCTTGTTCACGGCCATACTCCTCTCCGTTGGCTGAGTAAAGCTGGATCGTTCAACCCTGCTACGTATTGCTGTCTATTGCTTACATTGTGCCAGCTGAACTGTGTTTTCCAGGTTGTGTCTTCCAGGCTGGGTCTTCTAGGCTGGCCTGGCCGTGCCGCGGGAGAACCGGCCGTGGGACCCGTGGGCCTGCCCGATCACGTCCGCGGCCCGGTCCACCCCGAGGGCCGCCAGTTCCTCTTCCAGCTCCTTCAGCACGCGCGAGCACGCCGACGGGTCGTGCATGATCTCCGTGCCCACCGCGATCATCGACGCGCCCGCGAGCAGCAGTTCCAGGGCGTCCCGGCCGGTACGCACGCCGCCCGTCCCGATGATCGGCACGGCCGGGAACGCCGCCCTCACCTGCCACACGCACCGCACCGCTACCGGCCTGATGGCCGGGCCGGACAGGCCGCCGTACCGGCCCGCCAGCACCGGGCGCACGGTGACCGGATCGATGACCATGCCGAGCAACGTGTTGATCAGCGACAGGCCGTCCGCCCCCGACGCGACGCAGGCGCTGGCCACCGCCACGATGTCGGTCACGTCCGGGGACAGCTTGGCGAAGACCGGGATGTCGTACCTGGCGCTGCCGCGTACCGCCGCGATCACGCTGCCGGCCCGCTGCGGGTCGAGCGCGAACGGCTGCCCGGCGTCCTCGGCGTCGGGGCAGGACAGGTTGACCTCGATGGCCGTCACCCCGGCCGTGTCGGAGAGCCTGGCGGCCAGCGCGGCGTACTCGCGGATGGTCTGGCCGGCGATCGAGACCACCACCCGGGCGCCGCGGGACAGCAGCCAGGGCAGGTCGCGCTGCAGGAAGGCGTCGATGCCCGGGTTCTGCAGGCCCACCGAGTTCAGCAGGCCGCTCGGCGTCTCGGCCAGCCGGGGGGCCGGGTTGCCGGTATGAGGTTCGGCCATGATCGACTTGCTGATCAGCGCGCCGACCCTGGCCACGTCGACGAACTGGGCGAGCTCACGGCCCGCGCCCGCGCAGCCGGCCGCGGCGAGCACCAGGTTGGGCAGTTCGGTCTGGCCGAGCCTGGCCCTCACGTCAGCCGGCATAAAGGTGCCCTGCTAGTCCGGGGGGGCGACCCCCCTGGACCCCCCGATCATGGGGGGGCTGCCCGCCCCCCCATTCCCCCCGGGGGGACCCCTGCGGGGTCCCAGGTCCGGCTTGCCAGCCGGGAGCGCCTAGGGCGTCGAACGGGATCGTGCCGATGTCGTCCCAGCGGATCAGGTCGGCGCGGAACACCGGCCCGTCCACGCAGGATCGGACGATCCTGGTGATCCCGTCGGTGCCGGTCACCGGCAGCACGCACCCCATGCACACCCCGGTCCCGCAGGCCATGGGCACGTCCACCGAAGCCTGGACCGGGATGTCGTACCGGGTGGCGATCGCGGTGACCTCGCGCAGCACCGGCACCGGCGCGCTCGCGTAGATCACGTCGGTGCGCGCCTCGCGGATGATCTGCTCCATCAGGCCGGTGACCGGGCCGCGGGCGCCGAACGAGCCGTCGGTTGTCGCCACCGCCGCGCTGCGCCCGTTCCTGCGCGCGGTCAGCGCGCCGAACACACGGTCCGCGCTCTGGGCGCCGAGCAGGTAGTCGATGCTGCAACCGCGTTCCCTGAGCCGCGCCGCCAGGGCGAACAGCGGCGCGCTGCCGTAGCCGACACCGAGCAGCAGGCAGCTCAACGGGTCCCTGGGGATGGGGAAAGGCCGGCCGAGCGGCCCCACCGTATCCAGCACGTCCCTGGCGCGCAGCGAGGCCAGCCAGCGCGTGCCCGGCCCGCGGGCCTCGAACACGAACTCCACCGTGCCGCCGTGGTCGGGGCGCACGTCGTGCACTGCGAAGGCACGCCGCCCGAGCATGGAGGTCTCCGGGCCGCCGACCGCGATCGTGATGAACTGGCCGGGCCGGAACTTGGTCGCGATAGCGGGCGCGACCAGCGTCAGCGCGTGATAGGCGTCGACCCGCCGCAAGGTCAGCACGGTGCCCCGGATCTGCACAGGGGCCATAAGCGTCCCGCAGGACGCGCGACGGGCTGCATTATCTGGGCGGCGTGCTCCTGGAGCGACCGGACGCCCACCTCGCCGCGGATGATGGCCTCGATCCCGTGCACGGCGGCGGCGAGCCCCGCGGCCGTGGTAACGCAGGGGATGCCGCGGCGGACCGCGGCGGTGCGGATCTCGTAGCCGTCCAGGCGCGGGCCCGATTGTCCCGGGCTGCCGAACGGCGTGTTCACGATCAGGTCCACCTCACCGGCGAGTATCCGCGTCACCACGGTCGGCTCGCCGTCAGGGCCTGGGCCGTCGCCGTGCTTTCGCACGATCTTGGCACGAACCCCGTTGCGGCGCAGCACCTCCGCGGTTCCCTCGGTGGCCCAGATCTCGAAGCCCAGGTCGGCGAGGCGCTTGACCGGGAAGATCATCGACCGCTTGTCCCGGTTGGCCACGGACACGAACGCCCGCCCCTGGACCGGCAGCGACCCGTACACCGCCGCCTGGGCTTTCGCGTACGCGGTGCCGAACACCGCGTCGATCCCCATCACCTCGCCGGTCGAGCGCATCTCCGGGCCGAGCACCGTGTCCACGCCCTGTCCGGCCGGATCGCGGAACCGGCCGAACGGCAGCACTGCCTCCTTGACCGCGACCGGCCCAAACGGGGGTTCCAGGGGGTCGTCCCCCTGGGCCAGCGGAGCCAGCGGAAGCGTCCCGCCGTCACCTTGTGCCTGGAGCATGCCCTCGGCGCGAAGCCCGGCGATGCTGGCGCCCAGCATGATCCGCGCCGCGGCCTTGGCCAGCGGCACCGCGGTGGCCTTGGACACGAACGGCACCGTGCGCGAGGCGCGCGGGTTGGCCTCGAGCACGTACAGCACTCCCCCGGCCAGCGCGTACTGCACGTTCAGCAGCCCGCGCACGCCGACGCCGCGGGCAATCGCCTCGGTGGCCGCGCGGACCTGCGCGACGTCGCCGCGGCCGATGGTGATCGGCGGCAGCGCGCAGGCAGAGTCCCCGGAGTGGATGCCGGCCTCCTCGATGTGCTCCATGACCCCGCCGAGGTAGAGCTCGGCCCCGTCGTAGAGCGCGTCGACGTCGATCTCGATCGCGTCGTCGAGGAACCGGTCGATCAGCACCGGGTGGCCGGGACTGACGTCGGTCGCCCGGGCCACGTACGACCGCAGCGTGGCGTCGTCGTAGACGATCTCCATGCCCCGCCCGCCGAGTACGTAGGAGGGCCGCACCAGCACCGGGTAGCCGATCTCGCGGGCGATGCTGGCCGCTTCGGCCTCGGTGGTGGCGGTTCCGTGCCGGGGGGCGGTCAGCCCGGCCTGGCGTAGGACCTGGGCGAACGCGCCGCGGTCCTCGGCCAGGTGGATGGCTTCCGGGCTCGTGCCGACGACTGGGACGCGGGCCGCCTCGAGCGCCCGGGCCAGCCCGAGCGGTGTCTGCCCGCCGAGCTGCACGATCACGCCTTCGAGTGGCCCGCTTTGCCGCTCGGCGTGGACCACCTCGAGCACGTCTTCCAGGGTGAGCGGCTCGAAGTACAGCCGCCCCGAGGTGTCGTAGTCGGTGGAGACGGTCTCCGGGTTGCAGTTGACCATCACGGTCTCGTAGCCCGCGTCGGCGAGCGCGAACGACGCGTGCACGCAGGCGTAGTCGAACTCGATGCCCTGGCCGATCCGGTTCGGCCCGCTGCCGAGGATGATCACCTTGGGCGTGCTGCCCTGCGGCACCTCGGTCTCGTCGTCGTAGGTCGAGTAGAGGTACGGCGTGCGCGCCGCGAACTCGGCGGCGCAGGTGTCCACCGCGTGGTACACCGGCCGCACCCCGAGGCCCCAGCGGATCTCGCGGATGACGGTCTCGGTGCTGCCGCGCAGCTCGGCGATCTGCGCGTCGGAGAAGCCGTTCTGCTTGGCCGCGGTCAGCGTGCCGGCGTCCAGCGCCGGCGCCTGCCGCACCTGCTCGGCGACCTGGTTGATGTGGTGGATCTGCTCGATGAACCAGGGGTCGATGCCGGTCGCGCCGGCGACGTCGTGCTGGCTGGCGCCGGCCCGCAGCGCCTGGTGGATGGTGGCCAGCCGGCCGTCGTGCGGGGTCCGGCAGTCACGGAGCAGGCCCTGGGCGTCCCCGGGCGGGTTCTTGAAGCCGAACGGGCCATGGTTACTCTCTATCGACCGCAGGGCCTTCTGCAGGGCCTCGGGGAAGCTCCGGCCGATGGCCATTGCCTCGCCGACGCTCTTCATGTGCGTGGTGAGCGCGGTGTCGGCGCCGGGGAATTTCTCGAACGCGAACCTCGGCACCTTGACCACCACGTAGTCCAGCGCGGGCTCGAAGCTGGCCGGGGTCTGGCCGGTGATGTCGTTCGGGATCTCGTCCAGGGTGTACCCCAGGGCCAGCCGGGCCGCGATCTTGGCGATCGGGAAGCCGGTGGCCTTGGAGGCGAGCGCGCTGCTGCGCGAGACGCGCGGGTTCATCTCGATCACGATCATCCGGCCGGTGCGCGGCTCCACCGCGAACTGGATGTTGCAGCCGCCGGTGTCCACCCCGACGGCGCGCATGATCGCGATGGCGGTGTCGCGCATCAGCTGGTACTCGCGGTCGGTGAGCGTCATGGCCGGGGCGACCGTGACCGAGTCGCCGGTGTGCACGCCCATCGGGTCGATGTTCTCGATCGAGCAGACCACGACCACGTTGTCGGCCTTGTCGCGCATCAGCTCGAGTTCGAACTCCTTCCAGCCGAGGATGCTCTGCTCGAGCAGGACCTCGTGGGTCGGGCTGGCGTCCAGGCCGGTTCCGGCGATGCGCCTGAGGTCTGCTTCGGTTTTCGCGATGCCGGAACCGAGGCCACCGAGCGTGAACGAGGGCCTGACCACGACCGGGTAGCCGAGGGTTTCCGTGACGGCGACGCATTCATCCAGGTCGTGGCAGATCTGGCTAGCCGGGACCTCGGCACCAAGCCCGGTGACGATCTCCTTGAACCGCTCGCGGTCCTCGCCGGCCCGGATCGCATCGATGCTGGCGCCGATCAGCTCGACGTCGTACTTGTGCAGCACTCCCTGGTCGTGCAGGGCCACGGCCGCGTTCAGCGCGGTCTGTCCGCCCAGGGTGGGGAGCACGGCGTCCGGGCGCTGGATGGCGATGACCTTCTCCAGCGTCTCGGTGGTGATCGGCTCCACGTAGGTGGCGTCGGCGAACTCCGGATCGGTCATGATCGTCGCTGGGTTGGAGTTGACCAGGCTGACCCGGATGCCTTCTTGTTTCAGTACGCGGCACGCCTGGGTGCCCGAGTAATCGAACTCGCAGCCCTGCCCGATGACGATGGGGCCGGACCCGATCACCAGCACCGACTTCAGGTCTTCACGCCTTGGCACCGCGCACCCCCGTCGCTAGACACGCGTTCTCCCGGCCCCCGCAAGTCCAAGATCGCCGCCTCATCGAGCCCGCTCGAGCATGGTGCAGAAGTGGTCGAAATGATCGGCGGCGTCGTGCGGGCCTGGAGCGGCTTCCGGGTGGTACTGCACGCTGAACACCGGGCGCTCCAGCAGGCGCAGGCCCTCTACCACGCCGTCGTTCAGGTTGACGTGGCTGACCACGGCCGGGCCGTAGGGCGTCTCGAACGGCTGCCGGGCTCGCGGCGGGATGTGCGCCCAGGTGGAGGGCCCCTGCGTTTCCGCGGAAACGGGGGGTTCCCCAGGACCGTTCGGTACTCCTTGTTCCCCGGGCAGGGCGGCGGCGAAGCCGTGGTTATGGCTGGTGATGTAGACCCGCCCGGTCGCCAGGTCCAGCACCGGCTGGTTGACGCCGCGATGGCCGTAGCGGAGCTTGTAGGTGCCCAGGCCGAGGGCCAGGGCGAGGATCTGGCTGCCCAGGCAGATGCCGAACACCGGGACGCCCGCGCCGAGTACCCCGCGCATCGCGTCCACCGCGTACCCGGCCGCGGCGGGGTCGCCGGGGCCGTTGCTGAAGAACACCCCGTCCGGGGAGGCGGCCAGGATGTCTGCGGCGCTGCTGGTCGCGGGCAGTACCAGGACCTCACACCCCCGGGCCGCGAGGTTGCGCGGCGTAGACGCCTTGATGCCCAGGTCGACCGCTGCCACGCGGAACCTGGCCTGCCCCTGCGGGCGGACCGTGTACGGCTCCGGTGTGCTCACCACCCGGGCCAGGTCGGCGCCGGTCATCTCCGGGCTGGCCAGGACCCGGTCGAGGAGCTTTTCCTGGCTGGTCTCCACGGTGCTGATCGCCGCGCGCATGGCGCCACGCTCGCGCACCCGCCGGGTCAGCAGCCTGGTGCCGCGGACGGCGATCCCGGTCACCCCCTCGGCCCGCAGGTAGGCATCCAGGTCGCTGGTGGCCCGCCAGCTCGACGCCAGCCGGGCCGGCTCGCGCACCACGTAGCCGCTCACCCAGGCCCGGCGGGACTCCGGGTCTTCCTCGTTGACGCCCGTGTTGCCGATGTGCGGCGCGGTCATCGCCACAATCTGCCGGCAGTACGACGGGTCGGTGAGCGTCTCCTGGTAGCCGGTCATCCCGGTGTTGAAAACCATCTCGCCGAATGTCTCGCCGTCCGCGCCGAACGCGGTGCCGCGCAGCGTCGTGCCGTCCTCCAGGACGAGCAGGGCCCGGTGATCAGCAGGGTGCGTCATGGTTCAGGCCAGCTTTCCGTCGAGCACGGCCGGGACGCCGCGCAGGAAGGTGGCGACCACCCGGCCCGGCAGCTCCATCCCGGCGAAGGGCGTGTTCCGGCTCTTGGATGCCCCGGCCGGCGTGACCGCCTCGGCGGGCGCCGCCGGGTCGTACAGGGTGAGGTGACCGGGCGCGCCCGGTGTCAGCGGGTGGCCGTGCCCGGTCAGCCGCCCGATCCTGGCCGGCCGGACCGACATCCGGTCCGCCACCCCGGCCCAGTCCAGCAGCCCGGTCTCGACCATCGCCCGCTGCACCACCCGCAGGGCGGTCTCAAGCCCGGTCATGCCGAACGCGGCCTCGGCCCACTCCGACTCCTTGGCCTCCACCGGGTGCGGGGCGTGGTCGGTGGCCACGCAGTCGATGGTGCCGTCGGCCAGGGCACGCCGCAGTTCGGTCACGTCGGCCTCGGTGCGCAGCGGCGGGTTGACCTTGAACACCGGGTCGTAGCCCGCCGCGAGCTCGTCGGTCAGCAGCAGGTGGTGCGGGGTGACCTCGGCGGTGACCGGCCATCCCTTGGACTTGGCCCAGCGGATGATCTCCGCGGACCCGGCGGTGGAGACGTGGCAGACATGCAGCGCCGAGCCGACGTGCGCGGCGAGCAGGCAGTCGCGCGCGATGATGGCCTCCTCGGCCACGGCGGGCCAGCCGGCCAGGCCGAGGCGAGCGGACATCTCGCCCTCGTTGAGCTGCGCGCCCTCGGTGAGCCTCGGGTCCTGGGCATGCTGGGCGATCACGCCGTCGAAGGCCTTGACGTACTCCAGGGCGCGGCGCATCAGCAGCGGGTCGGATACGCACCGGCCATCGTCGGAGAACACCCTGACCCGGGCGGCCGAATCCGCCATCGTGCCGAGCTCGGCCAGCCTGGCGCCATTGAGGCCGAGTGTGACGGCGCCCACCGGCTGGACGTCGCAGTGGCCCGCGGTGCGGCCGAGCCGCCAGACCTGCTCGACCACCCCGGCCGTGTCGGCCACCGGGTCGGTGTTGGCCATCGCGTGCACCGCGGTGTAGCCGCCGAGGGCCGCCGCCGCGGTCCCTGTCTCCACCGTTTCCGCGTCTTCGCGGCCAGGCTCGCGCAGGTGCGTATGCAGGTCGACGAGGCCGGGCAGGGCGATCAGGCCGCCCGCGTCGAGGGTTCTGGCGCCGGGGTGATCCAGGTCGGGCCCGATGGCCGTCACGGACCCGCCGGCGATCAGGATGCTGGTGGCCTTCTCGTCACGTCCGGGGATCGTGACACCCCGGATCAGCCAGCTGCCGTCGCCCGTCATCGGGCCTCCCCCGTCGCCGGGAACTCCGTGCCGCCGAGCAGCAGGTACAGGACCGCCATCCGGGTGGTGACCCCGTTGGCCACCTGTTCCACGATCGTCGAGCGGACCGAATCCGCCACCTCGGCTGCGATCTCGACCCCCCTGTTCATCGGCCCGGGGTGCATGACGATGGCATGCCCGGGCAGCCGCGCCATCCGCGCGGCGTCCAGCCCGTACCGGCGGCTGTACTCGCGGACGCTGGGGAAGTAGGCGGCGCTCATCCGTTCCTGCTGCACCCTGAGCATCATCACCACGTCGCTCTTCGACAGTTCGCTGTCCAGGTCGTAGCTGACGGCGCAGGGCCAGCTGCCCACCGCCAGCGGCAGCAGCGTGGGCGGCGCGGCCAGCGTCACCTCGGCGCCGAGGGTGCTCAGCAGCAGTACGTTGGACCGGGCGACCCGGCTGTGCAGCACGTCCCCGACGATCGTCACCCGGAGGCCGTCAAGCCCGGCGCCACGCGCCCCGCTTGCTCCGACGGTGCTGACCCGGGGGGACGAAACCCTGATCCCCCCCAGACCCCCCCGCGAGGCCATGAGCCTGCGCCGGATGGTGAACGCGTCGAGCAGGGCCTGCGTGGGGTGCTCGTGGGTGCCGTCGCCGGCGTTCAGCACACTGCCCCGGACCCAGCCGGCCAGCCGGTGCGCTGCGCCGGACGCCCCGTGCCTGATGATCACCGCGTCCGCGCCCATCGCCTCCAGCGTCAGCGCGGTGTCCTTGAGGCTCTCGCCCTTGGCGACGCTCGACCCCTTCGCCGAGAAGTTGATCACGTCGGCGGAGAGCCGCTTCGCTGCCGCCTCGAACGAGATCCTGGTCCTGGTCGAGTCCTCGTAGAACAGGTTGACCACGGTCCGGCCGCGCAGCGTGGGCAGCTTTTTGATCGGCCGGTCGGCGAGGCTCGCGAGTTCCTCCGCGGTGTCCAGGATGAGCACCGCGTCGCCCCGGCTGAGGTCGGCGGCCGAGATCAGGTGGCGCTTCACGGCTTCCCCCCCTCGCCGCTGATCGTCACGCTGTCCTGCGCGTCTACCTCGGTGAGCAGGACGTGTACCACCTCGCGCTGCGAGGTGGGCAGGTTCTTTCCCACGTAGTCGGCCCGGATCGGGAGCTCGCGGTGGCCGCGGTCGACCAGGACCGCGAGCTGGACCGCGCGCGGCCGGCCCAGGTCGTTCAGGGCGTCGAGCGCGGCGCGCACCGTCCGGCCCGAGTACAGCACGTCGTCGACCAAGACGACCGTCTTGCCGTCCACCCCGCCGGGCGGGAGTTCGGTCCGGCCCAGCGCGCGGGCCGGATGAAGCCGCAGGTCATCTCGGTGCATGGTCACATCGAGGGAGCCGCAGGGGACATCGAGGCCCTCGAACTCGCCGACCCGCGCCGCGAGGCGCCGGGCCAGCGGCACTCCGCGCGTGGGGATGCCGAGCAGGATGACCCCGTCACCGCCGTGGGTCCGTTCCAGGATCTCGTGAGCGATCCTGGTCAGCGCCCGCCTGATTTCCTCGGGGTCGAGCACCGCGAGGCCATCACGCCCCGCGACCGGATTACTGGCCGCACACATAGAAGCGACCTCCTTCCCCGCCTCACCGGACGGTCCTTAAAGGATGTCTACGTTGAGGATCATACGGGGAGTTACCGCCGGTGCTGGCAGCTTTGCACCCAGCCGGCTAACATGTGATTTACGTCACACAGGAAAGAGCCCGGCAGAACATGACGAGAGATGGCTATATGGCGGCAACACGCCCACAGCGACGGGAAACCTGATTTCAGCTAGGTTCTCGCCCGCCGGCGGAGGGTACATAGTGATCCGGGAGAGCTAGCCGGTTACCGGCCGAGTTGAGCCAGTTTTTTCCATTCGGCTTGACCTTATAGCGCTCGCCGCCTACCGTCACTGAGCGTAACCGTTACCGTAAGCGACGACTGGCCGGGAACCGAGGAAAGAATGCCATCTGAGTACGCCAAGACCCTTGGCGCGCGGCTGCGCGCCATCCGCACGCAGCAGGGCCTCTCGCTGCACGGAGTCGAAGAGAAGTCCCGCGGCCGCTGGAAGGCCGTCGTGGTGGGCTCCTACGAGCGCGGCGACCGGTCGGTGACCGTCCAGAAGCTGGCCGAACTCGCCGAGTTCTACGGGGTCCCGGTGTCCGAGCTGCTGCCCGGCGACGCCACGCCCACGCCGCTGGTGCCCACGCCCAAGCTCGTCATCGACCTGGAGCGGATGGGCCAGCTGCCCAAGGACAAGGTCGGCCCGCTGGCCCGCTACGTCGCGACCATCCAGAGCCAGCGCGGTGACTATAACGGGCGCGTCCTTTCCGTGCGGCACGAGGACCTCCGCTCGCTGGCCGTCATCTACGACAAGTCCCCGGCGGACCTCACCGAAGAGCTCATCAGCTGGGGTGTGCTCGACGCCGACGCCCGCGGCGCGATGGAAGGGTTCTTATCCTCCAGGTCCGCTAGCCTGCCGGCCTGAGCGGGAGCGGAGACTGCGCCTCCACGCCGAGTGCGGTCTCCGCCAGTGACAGGAAGGTCTCCGCGTCCCGCAGCAGGTCATCGGCCTCCCGGGCCGACGCCGCGCGCGGCAGCCCCGCTTCGGCAGCGGCTCGCTTGCCCGCCCCGGCCGCGAAGTAGGCGGCCCACTCGGTGAGCGCGGGCTCGACCTGGGGCAGCAGCTCCCACACGCTGTGCGGCTTCCTGCGCCGCGTCCGCGGCTCGCCCCGCGCCGCCACCACCGCCGCTGCCGCCCGCAGCGCCGCCAGGTGCGCCGTGACATACCGGGCGCCGGGCGCCGATTCATCGGCCGCCTCCGCGAGCCCCCGCCGCGCGGACTGGAGCATGCTGAGCACGGTCGGTGCCACCCCAGGATGCCGTGGGATCACATCACCCAGGCCCATCCGCATCTCTGCCGCGTTCACCATCGCTCCTCATCTCCTCTTCTGGCCCGGCCAGGCGAGACGCTTCCTCTCACCTCACCCGGCCGGCGTTGCTCCATCTATTCGAACCTAAATTCGTTCGAATGTCCAGTCGTATTCGATGTCTGTTCGAAGATAGCGCGGAGGTCTGACATTTTGGCCCGCTGAACGGTCGGGCCCGCGGCCGGACCGGAATCGCCAGTGGCGCAGCTCAGCGCGGCGGGGCCTGCGGCAGGTATCCGGGCGGGCGGGTGGCCCGGTTCCTGCGCAGCCCGCGCGACCTCATCGGTCACCCGTCTCCGCGCCAGTGCCATCGTCCGCGGCGCCCCGTAATCCCGGCCGGCCGGGATTACGGGGGCTGTGGCCCCCCTCCCCCGGTCAGGTCCCGGGATATGGGCCAGGGGGGCCGCCTGAGGTGGATCTCGTTGTGCGGGAAGGCTTTCCTGGGACGATTGGGGCACCTGGGAGGAGCGGCGCGGTCTATAGTGCCGAGAGATCCGTTGAGCCCGGATCCTCCCCGATCTGCCCCTGGGGCAGGGGCGTGAGGGGCTTACCTGGCACGTGGCGCAGGGGCCGCGGCGGCTGGGTGCGCGTGCTGGCACGCGCGGCCAATCAGGCGCGTTGTACTGACACCGGACCGGGAACGGGGGGGATTTGCGCGCAACGCGACTGTTTATGCGGAGGGCCATGCCGGACCCGTACTTTAATCGCGTGCCATCC
>WNGE01005059.1_pt1 | contig 18506 bp, 23 predicted proteins | sample 5400651 | NCBI WGS metagenome assembly WNGE01 (sample SAMN13153370, study PRJNA577476) | soil metagenome | isolation source: 60 cm soil or saprolite under grassland replicate 2 | place: USA:California | collected 2016-06-15
AAATGGAACGCCTAACTTTGGGAAGCTCCAAGCCAGGTTCGGAGTAGACGACCCGAAACGCGTGAGCGTACTCGCTAAGACGACGCCTGTAACATACGTCGCCTTCGACCTCCTACACGTTAACGGCCAAGACGTAATCACACGACCACTTGTCGAAAGAAAACGTAGGCTCAAATCGATCATCAAAGAAGGCCCGTACTTGCTCTATGGAGATCACGTCGAAGCAGAAGGGACCCGTTTCTTTGAAGAAGCGACAGACCGCGGTTTCGAAGGCGTAATCGCAAAGGAAAGCCAGTCCCAGTACAGCCCAGGTCTACGAACAGACTACTGGATCAAGATCAAACAGATCAACACCACAGACTGCGTCGTCATCGGCTTCAGCGAGGGAGAAGGTGCAAGAGTTCCGACTTTTGGCTCCCTGATTCTCGCCGCATATGACGACGATGAGAAGCTACAGCATGTGGGAAATGTGGGAGGGGGATTCTCCAACGAGAGCCTTGAAGAGGTCAAGCGAAAACTCTCCAAACTTCGAACAGAAAAGCCCACGATCGAAGGACCCGTGGACTCGCCCACACCAGTAACCTGGGTCAAGCCTAGAATCGTAGTCGAAGTGGCCTACATGGCTGTTACAAATGACGGGAGGCTCAGGTTTCCCAGATTCAAACGGATACGAAACGATAAGGATCCAATGGATTGCAGGCTTCCGCTTTGACCTAGACGAATCCGGACCAGAACCTTCGCTTGGAATTCCTGCCACCTCGGAATAGACCCCAGAACAAACGGACCAGACCGAAAAGGATCATGAAACCACCCAGAAGTTCCCAATAGATGGAAGCTGAGCTAGCGAAGAAGCCAATTTTAGCAACCAACAGGACAAGGCCACAGACAATCCAAACTAATCCGGAGATGGATACGTAGAAGTGTGTGGGCTGCATCAGGGCTTGCCGCCTTACGCTATCGAATCACGAATAGATAGCTCTATGGATTATCTCGTTAAGAAACCCTACCACCGGAAGATCCTAGTTGTCGCTAGACACTAGCTTGGACGAAGGCATATAATCCGCCGGGGACTACGGACTATTGTTGTCGATGTTGACGGAAGTTCGCACTGTTCGAATGCCCTCCTGCAACTGGTGCGGACGCATGATACTGCCTCGCGAAGGAGCAGTAAAATTCCCCTGTCCCCAGTGTGGGGAGACAACTATCTGGCGTTGCGAGAAGTGTCGCGGTTTCGGTCGTCCGTACAAGTGCCAGAAATGCGGCTTCTCGGGACCCTAGAAGGCGACCAGAATTGGCGAAGGTCATGGTCTCCCTCAAGATATTTCCCTCAGACATAGTAGCAGACATGAACGGGCTCAAAGACACGATCAAGAAATCACTCGAAGGCAAGGCCACCATCTACAGGTTCGACGAAGAGCCTGTCGCCTTCGGACTCGTCGCTCTTGTCGCGCACATCCTAATGCCCGAAGAAGCCTCTGGGGTAATGGACGAGGTAGAGAGACGCCTGAAGTCGATCGCGGGTGTAAGCGAGGTCGAGGTTCTCGTCTCCCGCAGAATTGCCGAAACTTAACAAGTGGTAATTAAGTAACATTAATTTTAAATAGCGACAGACCAACTTTTCAGTCCGCAATGAGCATCAGGTTCACACTTCACGAGGGAACCAAGGTTCTGCTGGACCTGCCCCTCTCAGGAGGGGAATGGCAGCCAGAAGTGCGAGAGATCGTGTTGAAGGAACTCAAAGACTCTGAGGCAGACCTTGACTCTCTGAGCGAGATTTGCGACTTTTTCTCCAACAAGAAACGACTCCAAATGGTCAACCATATGATTCGAGACTGCGAGAACTCAGCAAGCTTCACCGACCTCCTAAAGGTGGCAGTGAACCCGAAGTATGTGTCCGACCTCGTGAACAGGTCTCCAAAACGGGAGCTTTCCATTAATAATGATGATAAGTCTTTTGAGGAGGAGTAGGATTTGAAGTTCAAGGTTAGGAGCGGCCAGTGCGCTACTGAACGCTCGTCTTCTCCTCAACCAACCGCCCCTATCGAGGTCAAGTCCAAATGACAATGGTTCCAAAGGAAGCTCAGCTACGGGTAGCTGACGCTAAGCAGAGAGACGTCGGGCACGGGAAGGTAAGAATTGATAATGAGACTATGCAGAAGCTCGCAATAACCGCGGGCGACTTTATCGATGTTCACGGTAAACGAACGACTGTCGCGATCGCTTGGCCCGCGTATGCGGAAGACCAGGGCCAGGAGATCGTCAGGATGGACGGATTGCTCCGGAGAAATGCCGGAGTCGCGCTGAACGAGTATGTGACAATCAAGAAGGCTGAGGTAAAGGACTCACAGACTATTGTCTTCGCGCCTACTGATGTTCGTTTGAGTGTTGACGAGGAGTTTGTTGGCTTTGTGAAGAGACGGTTCATGGACATGCCCTTCGTCGAGGGTGACATGACTCTCCTCAGCATCTTCGGCAGCGCTGTCCCTCTAATCGCAACTAGAACACGGCCTCATGGTCCTGTGAAGATCACGGAGTCCACTGTGGTTCAGGTGATGAGCGAGCCCACACCGGAGAAGAAGGGCATACCGATTGTTACCTACGAGGATATCGGTGGACTCCACAGCGAGATCCAGAGAATCCGGGAAATGGTCGAGCTTCCACTGAGGCATCCAGAACTCTTCCAGCGACTCGGAATCGAACCGCCAAAAGGCGTCTTTCTGTATGGGCCTCCGGGTTGCGGCAAGACCTTGCTGGCGAAGGCAGTGGCAAATGAATCGGACGCGAACTTCTACGTCATATCCGGCCCTGAAATCATGTCCAAGTTTTACGGCGAGTCGGAAGCCCGGTTGCGGGAAATATTCCAGAAGGCTCAGGAGACGGCTCCGAGCATAATATTTATCGACGAAATGGACGCTATCGCGCCTAAGAGAGAAGAAGTTACTGGAGAGGTAGAACGACGGGTCGTCGCCCAGCTTCTCTCTTTGATGGACGGAATGGGTGCTCGAGGGAACATTATCGTCATCGGGGCCACTAACAGGCCTAACGCGATCGATCCAGCTCTAAGGCGTCCAGGCAGATTTGACCGGGAGATCGAGATCGGAGTCCCGGATAAGATGGGACGCTACGAGGTTCTCCAGATCCACACTCGAACTATGCCCCTCGCATCGGACGTCGGCCTTCCGCGATTGTCGGACATCTGTCATGGTTACACGGGAGCTGACATCTCTGCACTTTGTCGCGAAGCTGCGATGAAGGCGCTTCGACGCTACCTTCCGGAGATGAACCTCGAAGAGGAGAGAGTACCAAGCGGCATCTTGGAGAAGATGGAGGTCAATCTGGAAGATTTCATGAACGCTTATCGAGAGATTACCCCAACTGCCATGCGGGAGGTCTACATCGAGGTCCCGACAGTCCATTGGAGCGATGTCGGCGGACTGACCGAGGTCAAGCAGCAATTGCAGGAAGCTGTCGAGTGGCCTTTGAAGAAGCCTGAGGTATTCAAGAGGCTCGGAATCCGCGCTCCCAAAGGAATCCTACTATTCGGGCCTCCTGGTTGTGGAAAGACCATGCTGGCGCGGTCGGTGGCTACAGAGAGCGAGGCGAACTTCATCTCTATCAAAGGTCCTGAGCTCTTCAGCAAGTGGGTCGGAGAATCCGAAAAGGCGATACGAGAGGTCTTTCGGAAAGGAAGAACAGCTGCACCGAGCATCATCTTCTTCGACGAACTGGACTCGGTTGTTCCGAGACGAGGAACCGGTTTCGGGGACAGCGGAGTGTCAGAGCGAGTCATAAGCCAACTACTCACCGAACTAGACGGCATAGAATCGCTAGAAAACGTAGTAGTGATCGGTGCGACCAACAGGCCTGATATCATCGACCCCGCGATTCTGCGTCCTGGAAGGTTCGATAGGATGATTTTCGTCCCGGCTCCCGATTACGCGACAAGGTTGCAGATTCTCAAGATTCACTGTACAAACATGCCTTTGGCTCAAGATGTTGATCTTGAACATGTCGGTTCGCAAACCGGTGGCTATTCGGGCGCGGATCTCGAGGCCGTTGTTCGCGAAGCAGGTTTAGTGTCTCTGCGTCGCGATATCGAGACCAAGAATGTTACGATAGAGGATTTCAGGGACGCGCTGGAACGGATCAAGCCGTCGGTTACTCCGGATATGGAGAACTGGTATCAGGGATTTGGCAAGCGGTTCAAGAAAGAGAGGGCTCCGGTCCCGATTACTTAGAATTCGTGGAAGATCGGGACGGCCTGGCGAATTGTAAAGTTGAACAATATCTGGAGTCCGAGGCCAATGTCCCTTGCAATCGTCGAACTTGTCGAGAAGAAAGGGCCATTGACGGATATCGAGTTGCACAAGGAACTGAAAGCTAGCTTTGGAGAGGTAAGCTTTCGAGAGCTGAACAAGAATCTGATGAAGCTAGAGCTTGGTGGCGTGTTGAGGGTTTCTAGGTTGATGAAGGGTAAGCGTCAGGTGGAGTTGGCTGGAAAATTCTAGTGAGAGGTATATATCCGGCCTAGACTCGCTAGGGTTGAAGTTGACAGAGATGGCGGATTTTCCTGCGGAACCGGTCAAGGTCGAGGATTCAACTTTCGATCAGTTTGTCCAGAAGTACTCTCTGACTGTCATTGATTGTTGGGCGCCTTGGTGTGGTCCCTGTCGGATTGTCGGTCCGATCGTTGATGCGCTGGCGAAGGAGTATTCGGGAAAGGTCGTGTTCGGAAAATTGAATACTGACGAGAATCCCGCCGTGTCGGGCCGTTTCGGGATAATGGCGATTCCAACGATGCTTGTCGTCAAGCAGGGGAAGCTTGTCGACCAGATTGTGGGTGCTGTTCCGAAGGCGAAGATAGAAGCTGTCCTGAAAAAGTACATGTAACCGTTTTTCCGGTCGCCGTTTCGGAACTGGCCAGCACAGTATAGAGAGAACTTACTTCCAAGGTCACCTCTATATTGTAGCCTGAGATTCTATGTTGTATAGAGGAACCACAGCTTGTCTCAGATGATGGAAGCTCGTAAGGTCCAGAAAGTTGGCTACTCAACTCTCATCGTGTCGCTGCCTAAGGACTGGGTTGAACAGGTCAGTCTCAAACAGGGGGACATTGTTACTTTCAGACGAGAGCCTGATGGTGGAATAACTGTCTATCCAGGTCTTACTCGTGAACGGGAGAACTTTCGTTATGTCATCGATGCGGACATTTGTGATGCTCCAAACCTTCTTACTAGGATAATCACCGCGAACTATCTGACGGGACACGATACAATCCAGATAGTTGCGAAGAAGGAACTGTCTCAACGCCACCTGGAAGAGGTAAGGGCGGTGAGCAGGCGTTTGACCGGTCTCGGTATTGTCGAGCAGAGCCTGAAATCTGTCACACTACAGAGTTTTGTGGATCCGACCAAGTTTCCGATATATGGCCTGATGCGGCGCTTGCAGATTATTCTGAGTTCGATGCTGGAGACAGCGGTGAAGGCGGTGGTCGAGGCTCGGCCGAATCTCGCTGACGAGGTGTTGCATATGGAAGAGGAGGCTGATCGCATCTACTGGATGATCATACGACAGCTTTTGCTAGCAGTGTTGGATCGGCGGGTGGCGAAGGAGGTCGGTATTGACGGGCCGATGCACGTTGTGGGTAACAGGGTTATTGCGAAGAGTCTGGAGCAGATGGGCGATCTCGCCTCGCACATCGCGCAGGAGGCGTTACGGTTGAAGGGGGACGCGAAGAGTGTTGATGCGAAGCTTACGAAGGGGATTCTAGACTATAGCGATAAGGTTCGGTTGTTGATCGAGGACTCGTTCAACGCCCTGATGAAGGGTGATCTGAAGAAGTCGAATGATTGTATTGAGCGGGTTGCGAGCTGCGAGGCCTTGGAGAGGTCGCTGACGGCTGATATCATGCGTAGTGTTAAGCTGGTCAACCTGGCTGTGGGGTTGCGGTCGATTGTCTGGGATGTTGGGCAGATGGCGAAGTATTCCGAGGCGATAGCTGAGGTCGCAATCAACAGGCACTTGGAGGCACCGAGCGCGTTCTGCGCGTGGGAAAAAGCATAAGCACCCACGAACGGCGCGGCGCGAGACTCGAGTAGGCCCGGGGGGCCTAGAAAATTCACTGTTACTGTTTTCAAGAGATGTTTCAGAGGCTGAGTTTCAAAACCGTTTCAAGAACCGGTTTCAGGCGGCGATTTCAAGACCTGGTTCGTAATCGGATTTCAAACAGCGTGTTCCAGAACTGTTTCAAAAAGAGGTTTTCAACGTCTCTCTTGCATTCTGCTAGCTAGCTTGCATTTTAGCGTTTCAAGAGGAGCTGGATCTTGCGAATGACGGCGGTGTGAAAATGGTTATCAAAGAACAATTATCCCTGCCCCGCTAGGCGTTTCACTTGCTCCGAACTGCGGTGATTTTGCATGAAGTATTATGACGAGGAGAAGATGCTCGAGACTCGGAAAGCGTTCGATGCCGCGGTTCTCAACTGGAAGGGAGTGAGTGCCAGACCGATGATGGGCTGTCTCTGCTACTTCTACAATCGAAAATTCATCGGCTTCCTTGTAACAAACGGCATCGTGGTCATGAAGCTATCGGAGAAAGACCGGACGATGCTGAAGGAGAAGTTTGGCGGGAAACCGTTTGAGATGGCGGGACAGACGGGTAGGTTATGGGTGACGCCACTGAAGGGACCTAGAGACGTCAGATCGGTGATGCCCTTTGTCCGGAAGAGATACGAAGAAGTCTCCTCCACCCGTGCAAAGACCTAGTTCCTAGACTTGTGCTTGTTAGCTGCAACAAGAATGTGTCGAGCTGATTCTATGTCTTGACGCCCTTTTTCATGGGATAGAGGCTGCTGTATGCTTGGCCTTTCGGGGCATCAACCCAGTCGGGTTTCTCCACGTTGTCGAACGCTGATTCGTCACGAAGCCTACGAGGGAGAACATGGTTTGCGACAACCGCCTCTTTCAACAATGCAAGCCTATCTCTGAGGGAGTCAGTGTAAGAGAAGTCAAGTCTCTGAGAATACTCTTTGAACATCTCAACTACCGTCCTGTGTACTACCACTCGAGAACATGTTCCTAGGGTGCTCGTTAACGCCTGCACCACGTCATCGAATCTGCTGGAAATCTCTTCCTTCCGGATCCCACTACGTCCCAGCAGATCGTAGATAGATGCCTGCACTGTAGGACCAAGCGTTTCTGTTAGGGCCTTTCCAAAACAGTACCCTAGAGTCTCATAGAAAATATCAACTAAGGAAGACCGCAAAACATCCTCCTTGCCCCATCACCTTAGTCTTGGGCAATTGAATACGGCTATTGTTACTCGCCATTAAGAAGCATCCGGATAGTATCCGAAACGAAAACCATGTCTTCTTCCAAAATCGTTAGGCGAGAATGCCTCAGCCGATTGTTCCCTTCGAATTTCTGGCTCTCCAATGCAAGATCGGAAAGGCCTTGTACATGAGGGTCGAAACCTAGGTTACAGCCAGTTCATCTCTCAGCTCATGCTCTGACAAATAAGAAATGATGCAGATGTCCATGCGGGTACGTGACTCCAATTGGGCCAATCCACTCGGCAATTTCGAATCGGTTCCCGGGTCCTTGAGTCCAGACCAGAGATTTGCTGCAGAGAGAGCGTTCTCCTCGGTGCTCGTCAGCACGGTCCGGGAGGCTGTTGGAGATGCCTTGGGTCGGAATGTGTTGGAAATTCTCACGTCGAAAGGGTTGCTTGATGCATCAAACAACTCGAAAGAATTTGATTCAAAATTACAATCACTGTTCGGCAACGGCGCCGCTGTTCTTGAAAGGATCGTTGTCAAAGATCTCAACCGGAAACTGGGCATACCTTACGACTCGGAAGCGAGTTTTGATTACGAGAGATCCCTCGAAACCGCAAAGGAGGTTTGTTTCGTGGAGAGCAGGCTGAAATGAGCGGGTCGGAGATCTTGTCGACGCTGCTTGGTTCAGAGGTCAGAGGAGACCTTTTAGTCCTGTTTCACAGAAACCCAGGACTCATCGATACGGTCGATGGAGTAGCGCGTCGTATTGGGAGAACGACGGTCGCTGTCATAAACGAAGTTAGGGAACTTTTGGAATTGGGGGTTCTGAGGCAGAAAAGGATTGGAGCATTTGAGGTTGTATCGCTAGACCGCGCGAAAGATCGGGAGCTTTTGGAGTCAGTCGCGAACCACCTCAAAACCGTAAGGATAAGTGGAGAGAAATGACTGCACCACGCCCGAAGGCTGGAGCCTCAGGGTTCGACCAACTATTCTCCCGCAAAGCGGAGGGGGGTCTTCGGGTAAAGACTGGAATTGTCGAGCTTGACGAGATGCTCAGGGGAGGATTCATGCCCGGAGATGCCGTAATGGTCGCCGGAAGCGCTGGCTCTGGAAAAACGACCCTCGGGCTTCAGTATCTTTTCAACGGAGTCAAGCTAGGCGAACCCGGGATCTACGTAACCTTCGAAGAACTCCCAGACCAGATCTACAGAGATGCGAACAACTTCGGCTGGGACCTCCGAAAAATGGAAGAGGAGGGCAAATTCCGCGTAATCTGCACCTCTCCAAATCTTATGCTGGAGTCCGGCGATGGTAGCCTGCTGGAGGACGTCCTCCGGGAAGTCCAACCGCAACGGCTTGTTATCGACTCACTCAGCCATCTCGAGATGTTCGTGAAGAAAGACGACATGCGAATGGAAGCCTATCGCATGATAAGCTATCTGAAGACCCGCGGAATCAGCTCGATACTGCTCTGGGAGTCGCCGCAGATAAGCGGAGGAACTTTCAGCGTAACAGATGTAGGGCTAAGCTTCTTGGTCGACTGCATAGTGGCACTCAAACCTGTAGAAATCGAGTCCTCCATGCGCAAAGCACTGGTCATACTGAAGATGCGGGGCAGTGACCATGACAAGAGGCTTAGAGAATTCGAGATAACACCAACAGGGATCAAGATAGAGTCAGCGTTCACAAACTACGAGGGGATCATCAGCGGCTCGCCAAGAAAAGTGGCATCAGAGAAGTTCATGGAAATGTTCCGCGGGGCTTCGGAGAAACGAAAGTAGGCGAATAGTAAATGGTCGACACTGTAGTTATCTCGACGCTCTACTTCATCTCGGTCTTCCAGCTCATACTGCAGGCAGGAGTGGTCTTCTACGCGTATCGAGTTACAAAGATGACCGGATCGTTCCGCGCTTGGACGCTCATCATCGCCGCGTTCACCCTCTTGACGGTCAGAAATGTCGTCTCTCTGTTTCTCTCCCTATCTCTCCCAGCTGATCAGCTCGCTGCACTGATAGATTCGGTTGGTGTGGTCGCCCTGATTCTGAGCTCAGTCGTCAACATAGCAGCCGGAGTGGCTCTGTTCCTTGGAATGTTCGGCCTTGCCAAACGATTTGAAAACCAGTCCAAAGCTCCCCAGTAAAGCCGCTCCTCCTCCCGACACCGAAGCGGCTCTCCGGTTCGTAGAACTGTTCAAGAAAGCAGTGAAGAGCAAAAAGTCCCCTTCCTAAGCGTGGAAGCTACAAACAGCTAGGCCGCTAGATTGACGCTCCCTAGAGAAATGTGTGTGGGAAGGTTAGCCAGCCAAGCCCGATCCTGCATCACGAGGAGAGCCCGAAACTCCGTACAATTCTTGGTGTGACTTCTCGACGGATTTCGGGGATAAACGTGTGATTCGAGCTACTTTACCGTCCACAATTACAACCCTGACGTCCTCACCGATCGTGTCAAGATCGATGTCCACATCTCCCAATTTCAGCGTCAGAAGCGCGGGTTCTCCGGTTCCATCATCTTCGGATTCGACCTCTATCTTCCCTTTCGCGATACGAACCAGTTTTCCTTCGATGAAGGTAGCTTCCTTGAAACCGGTTATTTTCCCCACTACCCCCATTCTCCTAGAGGACTTGGAAGAATGAAACTGGACGGGAATAAGAGTTGAGCTCAACCGGGCCTTCGCCCTTTGGGTGACACGCTCTCGGAACGAGCTCGCGACCATCCCCCCACGTGTTGACCCCTCAAAACTCTTTCCTTCAGAAAAACTAATATTTCGACTCTCCGCACTCACCGTGGATATCCTTGAGGCCACAGTCTGTCTTCAGAGACCTGTTTCTCATCGCTATCGCTTTCGCATCCCTGTCACTGGTCAGCCCACACAATTCGCATGAAGGGTCGAGCCCTCTGGCCGCTTTTACGTACGAGCCCTGTGTTGCCTGTGCCGTTCCGGGAAGCGCGGTTTTCTTCAACGGTAATTGGAGCATGAGCTCTTCATCCATCATCTCCTACACTTGGGACTTTGGCGATGGTTCTCCCCCGGTAAAGACCAACAGTTCATCGGTAACCCATCTCTATGGCGGTTCCACAAACCAGTGGATTGTAGCACTCAAAATCCAGGACTCTGCCGGGCAAGCAGACACGACAAGTCAGCTGGTCCTGTTCTACGCCGTGCCCCGGTTCACCTTCCAATCTACAAACCCTGGGTCCGGTGGGTCCGTTGTGTTTAACGCTTCCACGAGCATCTCTTACGATTCGACCAACCCGATTAAGGGGTATGAGTGGAGCTTTGGTGACGGAACAAGCGGGTCCGGGGTAATAGTCAAGCACTCCTATTCTGCCCAGGGCTCCTACAGAATACTCCTAATCCTCATCACATCTTCAGGAAATCCTTCATCTTCCAAGACACTCACCGTCGGCCCGGCAACCCCTATCATCACCTATTCCGTGATCACTGACAAGGACTCCTATGTCATTGGCGAGACGGTGCACGCGAAGCTCAACGCCACAAACCATGGAACACAACCGATAACCTTCAACTTTACAGATTCCTGCAGCGGCTTCCAGTTCGAGATATACGACTCCACAGGCAGCCTCGTCTTTACAAACGTACCCCCACCCTTCGCCCCGTGCGCCCAAGTATTCACCACCATAACCATCCAGCCGGGTCAGACCGTAACAGTGGCAAGCCTCGACTGGAAACAGGTCAACATGCAGGGCAAGCAGGTTCCATCGGGACCCTATACGATCACAGGAGTCCTCCACTACGAAAGCCCATACCAAACTACCCGTCTTGCCTCTAAGACCATCAATATCCTCTCCCCCGACTTCCAGCTCACTGCTAACCCAGCATCCCTATCCATCTCCAAGACATCCTCCGGAGTCTTCACAATCACAGTATCATCGTTGAACGGGTTCACGGGCACCGTGAATCTTTCTGCGACAATTCTCCCCCTAGTCAAACACCCGCCGACTCTTTCCCCCATCGTCAGCGTGACCCTAACATCCACCAACCCCACCGGCACCGCCACGCTAACTGTCTCCACTAATCGTTCCACCAATGCTGGAACATACACTGTCACGATAACGGGAACGAGCGGTACGACAACTCACTCCATCTCGGCAACAGTAACAGCAACCAACAAGTAGTCAGATGGTCAACTGGCCTACGGGCTGAGCATCCGAAGTCGAGACCTTCAGAATTTTAGTTTTTCCTGGTATGCAGCAAGGTCCAGGAATCCGTGTCCTGATATGTTGAAGGCTATGACCTCCATCCGATTCTTGCGTTTGCATTCGAGAGCTTCGTCTATTGCGGCTCGAATCGCGTACGCGGACTCCGGTGCTGGGAGGAAGCCTTCGACTTGGACGAAGGTCTTGGCCGCTTCGAAGATTCCTTGCTCGTCTTGGGGATAAGCTTTTGATTCAATGTGTCCGAGATGCTTGAGGTAGCTGATGAATGGGGCGGCAGCATGGTATCTTAGTCCGTCCGCTTTGATGGGGGCCATGTCCGACTGATGACCAAGAGTATACATCTTCAACAGAGGGGTCTTCTCTGCGTGATCGCCATAGTCATACCTGTATTCTCCTTTGGAGAGGTTGGGGGCTGATTCGGATTGCGCTGCGAGGAATCTGCACTCTCTCTTTCCCTGCACGACTTCCCCTGCGAAGGGAAGGATGAATCCTCCGAAGTTGCTTCCTCCACCTAAGCACCCGATCATCACATCTGGCTTCTCATCGATCTGGTCGAACTGTTTCATAGTCTCCAATCCGATAATGGATTGATGGATCAGAACGTGGTTTAGGACGCTGCCGAGACAGTAGGCGTAGCCTGGGTTCTTCTCCGCGTATTCCAGTCCCTCGGAAACTGCGATTCCTAAGCTGCCAACGTGGTTAGGATTCTTCTCTAGTATTTTTCGACCGACTAATGTCTCATGGCTCGGAGACGCGAAGACCTTGCCCCCGTACATTTGCATCAACACCCGGCGATCCGGCTTCCAGTCGTAGACCGACCGTACCCAGAATATGACACTCTTCAATCCTTGAAGGCTTGCGGCATAGGCGAGCGCGGTGCCCCACTGGCCGGCTCCTGTCTCTGTCGAAACCCCGGCACATCCTTCCTCTGCCGCATAGTATGCTTGCGCGAGGGCCGTGTTGACCTTATGGGACCCTGTTGGCGAAAGATCCTCTCGTTTGTAATAGATCTTTGCAGGCGTCCCGAGGAAGCGTTCGAGGCGTCGCGCACGGTAGAGAGGTCTCGGCCTACCCGCTTGACGATAGAGATCTTGAACAGGACCCGGGATCGATATCCATCTCTCAGTTGATGTTTCTTGCTGGAGACAGTGCTTCAAGAGAACTTTCGAGAGGTACTCGAGCCTCGACGGACCGTCTTCCGGATCTATTGGTTTAGGGAACTCGCCGGGTAGATCAGCGATGACATTGTACCATGAACCGGGAAGCTCATCAGGGTCAAGAATGATCTGGTCTCGTTCTTTTACGAGGGCTTCCTGCAACAGAAGACAACCAACCTCTTGTTATGGGTGTGGTCGAATTAAGGCTTCTCGGTGTTTGTAGCCGCCTTGGGGGTCGAGAACGGACAACGTCTAGGCGAGTATCAGGCTGATCAGTAGCCCGGATGTCCGAGCGATCGGCATACTCTTACTTGGTCGTTTGATGTCTTATTTGCGCTAGCTCTTTCTCGACCGCGACGATTCTCTTGGGGCAGTTGGGACAGAAGGAGGGAAGCATTGCGTAGATGTTGGCGTTGAGCTGGAGGAATGGTTGTATCATCTGGCTTACGGCCGCTGCTCCGGGGTCTGTTGGGAACACTTTTGACCGTTGTTCCATGTCCTTCATCTTCTCCCCCACAACTGTGAGGACGGGGCATTCGCCGAGGCCGTAGACGCATGAGTTGTCGGGCTTAGGCTCCAAAACTGATCGTGATAGTATCGGAATAGCTTGATTAATACTTGTGCTCACGCAAGTGTTTGGATGGGGTCAATATGAGATCTTCTGGAAGAGCCGTGATAATCGATGCCAGTTCTTCTGGAGCCTCCGGAGACAAATTCCTAGGCGCTCTCATCGATCTAGGCGGTAGCCCAAAGAGGCTGGGAAAAGTCGCTGAGGTTGTGGAAAGGAATCTTCCGGGCGCGAATCATGTCCAGGTCAAGACGACCAGAGTGGAGAGAGGTGAGATCAGTGCGCAACTGGTCGAAGTAAGTTCTGAAGAAAAAGTTTCGAAGAGAAAGGCCAGTGATCTCCAGTCATCTGCTGTGAAGTGCACAAAAGCGTTGGGTCTCTCCGAGTGGGGAACTACCTTTGTCAAATCCGTCTTGGACACGCTTTCCTCAGCCGAATCACGCGTCCATGGCCACTCCACTAAAGACGTCGACCTTCATGAGCTCGGGTCCGCAGACACTCTAGTAGACGTACTCGGTGTTGCATATCTCGCTGATGAACTTGAACTATCGAGGGCGATATGGTGGTGCAGTCCAGTTGGAGTTGGAACAGGAGTGACGGAATTCTCTGGGCGAACCTATCCGAATCCGGCTCCTGCCGTTGCCGAAATATTGCGATCCCACAAGTTTCCAATGAAAACGAATAGCATCCAGTTCGAACTGACAACGCCAACAGGGGTTGCTATAGCGGTGAATCTAGCGAGCGCTAGTACGGAGGGAATTCCCATAGTCACCCCTCACAAGGTCGGGTATGGCGCGGGGGCAAAGGAGTTGGACGAAGTAGCCAATGTCCTCCGTCTCACAGATGGCGAGCTCACGGAGACTGAGCATGCGCACGATGAGGTAGTTGTGCTAGAAACCAACTTGGACGATGTTTCCGGTGAAGTTATTGGACGCGCGGTCGAGAGGCTGATGGAAGCCGGAGCCCGAGACGTTTCAATTACTCCGGTCTTCATGAAGAAGAATCGGCCAGGCCAACTGATCTCGGTAATAGCTGACAAGGCAAAGAGTGAACGATTAGCCGATTTGTTGATGGAAGAAACCGGGACGCTGGGAGTACGAGAGATGCCGGTGTCGAGACACATCAGCAGAAGGACCAGTGGCACCATAGCTATCGAGGTGAAAGGGAAGAAGTTTCAGGTCAGAGCGAAGAGGGTGCTTGGAGGGGGTGCCCATTCCCAGGGTGGCAAGGTGGAATACGAAGACCTGCGGAGAATATCCAACGAAACCGGACTAAGCGTAAGAGAGCTGCAACAAATCGTTAAAACCCATGGTATTTTGCGCGACGGCTAAACGCTTCTGATCGAAAAAGATGCAAATTCCCAAGAACAGATTCGATACTAAGCGCATCACGCTGACCGCGTCTCTTGCCGCACTCTACATAATTCCGCGAACCATACCTCTTGACAGGCTCATAGGGACGTCTGGATCCATCACATTCAGCGGAATCATAACACCTGTTCTAGGTGTGTTCCTGGCTCCGTCTTACGGGATACTCGCGGTCTTTTTGGGGACGATGATTGCCGCCTTCATTCCTGGATCAGCCGGGACGCTGAAATTCGGAGGTCTCGATTTTCTCGGAGGAGCCTTGAATGTGGCTCTCATCAGTCTTCTCGTGCGCGGCAGACGGACCGAAGCGACCCTCATGTACGTGGCGACCGTGGGTCTCTTCGTCATCAATCCCAATACCGAGATCTTCGTTGGCTCAAACTTTCCAAGTTTCCCAATTCCGTTCCAGTGGCTTCGTCTTCCCAGTCCTCCGATTCCATACCTTTGGCTTCATCTCGTCGCGCTAGCGGTGTTGGTGTCTCCGCTGACTCGAAACCTGCGCGATGGTTTCAGCTTTGGAGCACGCAGACAACTGGCGAAATCGGTGTTTGTAGCTGCCTTCATTGGAACCATGATCGAACACGTTACGGGAGGAATTCTCTTCGCTAGTCTCGTTGGAAGAGGCGCCCTGGGTTTTTGGCCGGCCATATTCCTCGTTTATCCTTTCGAACGAGCGATCATCGTGCTCGGAGCCATTCTGATCTGCACTCCATTATTGATTGCGAGCCGAGATCTGGTCACGAGATATCGGTTGCAGGAAAAATAGAGACCGTAGTCGAATTTAACTGGTCAAGACGCTAAGATTTCCCGCTTCCGCTCTCGCCTAGTGATTCTCCCATCGCCTCTCGCACGAGATGCTCGACCGGTTTTGCGGGAATGAGTCTTCTGAGATTTCAATGCCTCTTGCTTTACTAGCTCAGAGAACTTGTCCGCTCCGGTTGCGATCGATGCTAGGGCCAGACTGGTGGTCTTAGCGGCAACGGTTCCAAACGCAGCTGCCAGTTTTAATCCTGAAGCGAATGCAGCGAGGGCGAGGTCCTCTGCTGCCTTGATCGAGTCTTTGGAGGGCGAGATTTCCCGGCTGCCTTGAGAGTCGCTGTTTGTTCTTGGGCGTGTCTTTGTTGCGACTTTGCGAGGTTTTCTCCGGGCCAACAGATGGTCGCAAGGGTCGTTGGTTTTCATTCTTATTTAAGATGCAGAAGTTGTTATGACTACCAAGCGTCAACATGGAGCGGCTTGAGCGTGAGCGTTATCAGTTCTCGAACGTGTTAGCAAGAGGTTTCAGAACGCGTGTACCCATCTTCGTCCCCGCCAGGTTGGACTACGCTATTATCATCGTTCTCTCAGGCCTTTCGAAAGGTATCGGATTGGGAAAGGAATCTGAACAAACCCAGCACGAGAGAGCAGAGAATACTCTGCTTGCCATCAAGGAGTTGAAACGGTACTTGGAGAGTGTGGAGAAAGACCTCAGCCGTATGTCAAAGAAATTCTCGAATAAGGAGATCGCTCACGGTGTTGGATTCGCAGCAACCGGAATTCATGAAGCCCTGACCTATCTCGGTATTGTCAAGAAGGTAGTTGAGAAAACCGAGCGGATAGTAGCCAAGAGCAATATTGTTTCCGGGAACCAAACTGAGGGCCGGGATGAGATCCATTCTGATGGACGAACGAGTCTTTCCAGTTCAACTTGAAGCCTAGTGTGTTGTAGAGGCGTAGCCGGTAGGGGATAGACCGGGAGGAGGTTCATGGCGATATCTGTGGATAGGGCTGGGAGGATGATTACGTTCGAGTCGTGTCGTGGGTTACAGATCAGAAATGTATTCTCCGATTACAACTGTGCGCTGTGTTAAGAAATGGCCTCTGATACTAAGAGTAGAGAGTCGTGGGATGAACAAGAGCTTTCCGGGAAAAGCATTACCCGGATGAACCCGTTAAAGCTATCAAGAGTTTTCCGATTCAACGATCCAGAAACAGGCGCACCGCAGGTCTCCGACTTTCCTGATTCTATTCCTTCAGGGGAAACTCCTCTGGAGGTACGGATGAAACATTTTACGGAGATCGAAAACTTCACCTTTCTCGCCTATGTTCTCGGTCATGAGTTGGGGGGAACGACTCCTCGGCCGATTCGGACAGTCATTGACCTGCAAGTTCCTGACGAGGAATTTCAGAACTTCGTTGACACGGCGAAAACTGTCAGTGTAACTGATGAAGAACTCGCGGATTCAGTTCTCGATGTTGGGATAAACTGGGAGCATTTTGTTGCTTCGACCGACAATCTGCTTCTCCCTGATCATCCACTGAAGATTAGCGATGTTCTAATGCAAGAGAAGATCGACTCTCTCGATATCATCACGGAAGCGTTTGTCAGGGAGATCAATCTCCGCAGCATCGAGAAGCAAACGGGAACTAAGCCTAGGAAGAGCCACGAGTAAGCTGACCGTTTGCTTGTATCGTGAAGGGGCAGGAGTCGGCTATCCATCCTATCCTGATGGCATAGGGTTGTACAGGAGGAGTCGCTGTGGTGCGTCTTCACGCTCTCGAGTGGATTCTCGCGTGGTCATAGGTTGGCTTTTTTCCATTGATGGCGTAAAATTAAGTAGTCGTGCTCCCAGTCGGGAATAGCAAACACAGGGGATTGATGGTAGAGAATTGGCTATACCGAAACCGGGGTCACCTGTTGAATCGGAGATTTTTGATCTCTTCAAGGAGAACGATCCTTCTGGAGCCTACATTAACGGGCTGAAAGAGTATGTTGGGAAGATTTTCATTCCTTCGAAGAGGAATCTTGAGAAGTTCTCTAGACGTGTAGACGAGTTGCGTTTGAAGGCTGAGAACAAGTCTCAGCTGAGGGTTCTGGACTCGCTTGCCGCCTGGTATGGCTTGGCGGAGCCTCACATGGTTCCTGAGTCTGTGTTGAACGCGTACTTTGGCTACATGATCAAGGAAGGCATTGTCGATAGTCACATGAAGGCTCTGACTCGAAACGGGATCAGAGCGGTACAGGCGGGAACTGTGGAGGCTGCGGGTCGAAACTGGCCGACAGGGCTTCGTCTGCTAACGCTGATACGTTGCGATGGTCTGCAGGAGATTATCCGGACGATCAAGAAGGAGACGCAGGATAAGCAGCTGAAGGAGAGTCTGGATGATCTTTCTGAGGTGGCGAGGAAGTTTGCTTCGATCTTCCGGGTTAAGGGTTTCAAAAATCAGGGTTTTGACGAGGTCTACAAGATCATCAAGAAGCAGGGTGCGGATCTAGGCCGGAAAGGGATCTATGCGCAGGCGCTGCAACGTCTCTGGGACTATTCAGAGACGCCTGGCGAGCTGGAAGAGAAGGGTCTCAAGTATCTTTATCGAGAATTGCCGAAGTTCCAGCGGTTGACGGCGAGGCTGGCGAAGAAGTATGGTGTTGCGGCGAGGGCGGAGGAGGTGTCGAAGGTCATCAAGGCGAAGAGAGCTGTCAAGGTTAACGAGATCATTCCGTATCTCGCGGATCTTCGGAAGAGGGTTGTGAAGGTTGCCAACAAGAGTATCGTCAAGGTAAATCCGCACTATGATGCGAGGGTGATGGAGACGCCGTTGTATCTGACGGCCATATTTCCGAGCGGGGGCGCGTTCTTCTTCGACACTTTTACGGATAAACCGCAACAGGTGTTCATCTGCACGACTGATCCGCGTCGTGATCCGAGCACTGCGCCCGGAGAGCTACTGAATCTCCTTGTTCATGAGGAGTATGGGCACTGTGTGCACGCGTCGAATTCGTCCTTCGGTTATGGTGCGAAGCCGACGTTGGTGGATATGCTCTGGTCTCCGCTTGGAGGCGCGATCTCAGAGGGTATCTCGTTCCAGCGGGAGGTTGAGTTCCAGGATGTGATGGAGAAGCTGCAGACACGGAAGGGGTTGAACTCGGATGAGAAGAGTCTGGTGAACTTCTACGAGAAGCACGGAGGATTCGACAATAT
>WNGE01015624.1_pt1 | contig 18503 bp, 24 predicted proteins | sample 5400651 | NCBI WGS metagenome assembly WNGE01 (sample SAMN13153370, study PRJNA577476) | soil metagenome | isolation source: 60 cm soil or saprolite under grassland replicate 2 | place: USA:California | collected 2016-06-15
CGCCGCTGGATCGTCGAGCGCGTCGAGGTGCGCGTGCGTGTCGATCACGCAGCGGCGAGCGGAGCGCGGTCCACACGCGGGAAGAGCGGGGCAGCCGGTTCGATCCCGTCCACCGGGACCGTGCGCCCAGGCTCGACGTTCTCCCACGCGAGGTCCTCGGACTGGCGGAGCGCCTGCAGGATCAGCGGAGCGGTTCGCGGCAGATACGCCGAAAGCGCGACCGCGGCCACGCGCAACCCGTCGGCCAGGTCGTACAGCACGCGATCGAGCTCGGCCGAACGCGCTTCGTCCTTCGCCAACTCCCAGGGCTTCGTCTCCTCCACATGTTTGTTGAGTGAGCGAACGAGATCCCAGGTCACTTCGACCGCACCCGTGACGTCGAACACGTCGAGCCGCGCCGGTACCTCGCGTTTGACCGCTTCGATCGCTTCGGACACCTTGCTCTCTCCGGTGGCAGCCGGGATCCGTCCCTCTCGGTAGCGAGCGATCATTGCCGTCGTGCGCGAGACGAGATTGCCGAGATCGTTCGTTGGAGATCTTCGTGTCGTCGAGCAGCAGCCAGCCATGTACGAAGAGCTGCTTCGGAACCTCGTAGCCCGCTGCCAATAGCAGGGCGGGCCAGAACACACAGTGGAAGCGCAGGATGTCCTTGGCCAGCAGGTGGCGCACCTCGGGCCAGAACTTCTCACGGAGGTCCTCGTCCGCCCGTGCGTAGGTCAGTGCGCTCACATAATTGATGAGCGCATCGACCCAAACGTAGACGACCTGGCTCTCGTCCCACGGGACCGGGACGCCCCAGGGCTGGCCCGCGCGGCTGAGGCTGAAGTCATGCAGGCCACGCTCGATGAACGAGCGCGCCTCGTTGTAGCGGAAGCGTGGCAGGACGAAGTCCGGCCGCGCGTCATACAGGTCGAGCAAAGGCTGTTGAAAGGCGGAGAGCTTGAAGAAGTAGTTCGTCTCCTCGATTCGCTCGGGCACGGTGCCGTGAATCGGGCACTTGCCGTCGACGAGCTCGGCCTCCGCCTTGAACTCTTCGCAGCCGACGCAGTAGAGACCGGAGTAGACGTCCTGGTAGATGTAGCCGTTGTCGTAGATCCGCTGGACGAACTCCTGGACGAATCGCTTGTGTCCCTCATCAGTCGTGCGAATGAAGAAGTCGTAGTCGGCATCGACCCGCCTAGGCAACTCTTTCCAGGCTTCGGCGATCTGGTCGACGTAAGTCCTCGGGTCTAGCCCCTGCTCGTCGGCCGCCCGGTAGACCTTGGAGCCGTGCTCGTCCGTTCCCGTCAAGAAGAACGTCTCGTCGCCGCGCTGCTTGTGATGGCGCGTGAGGATGTCGGCCACGATCGTCGTGTACGCGTGGCCGATATGAGGCGTCGAGTTGACGTAGTAGATCGGTGTCGTGATGTAGAAGCTGTTCACCTGAATCCATGATAGGGAGCGTGTCGAGCGGCTTCCGGCGTAGACGACGACGCAATGCGAGCAGAGCCGCAGTGACGCCAACGGCGAGACCTGCCGGGAGTCGCCAGCTGCCGCCGGCCGATCGGGGCGACGTCCGAGGGATCCCCGCCCGTCGCGAGTCGACCGTCTGCCGTTCCGACCGTTGTGCCTGAACCACGTGCGCGTCGCGGACCGAAGCCCGAGCGCGACGCAATTGCACCTTAGCCAGCGGCGTCGCCGCTGCGACGCTCGCAGCGCGCGAGCGTGGGCGCACCTCTGCCCGCTTCACCGGCGTCACCGACTCGGGCGCAGCCACGTCGGGAGCAACTCGCGAGCTCTGGGGCCGAATCATCGTCGCTTGGCCGCTCGCGATCGTCGGCTCGACTGCCGCCGCCTCGTGCGATGGAGACACTGCGGTGCTCTCCGTCGTGCTTCGTTCCGAGTTGCTGCTCGGCTCGCTTGCCGGCGACGGGCTGACCGTCGCCTCGGGCGCCGCTTCTCGAGTTTCCAGAGGAACAGCGGCGACCGCGGGCTCGGCGGCCCGCGAGGGCGTAGGCGCAACGCGCGAAGGCAGGAGGGTCAGCGGATCGACGTACCCCTGCGGATCGCTGGTCACGCGCGTGCCGAAGTAGACGTAGGGCTCCGGCAGGTCGACCACGCCGCTCGGCCCGACCGTCCCGACGACCGAGCCTTCTCCCACGACCGCCCCGCGCACCACTGCGATCGACCCGAGGTGGACGAGCGTGGCGGTGAAGCCGAACGCCGTCTCGATCGACACCGTCTTGCCGCCGGTCGGCACCGTTCCCGCGAACGAAACGATTCCCTTCGCCGGGGCGAGCACGGGGCTGCCGCTCGGAGCGCCGAGATCGACGCCGCGATGCTGGCCGCCCGCGTAGGGGTGCGCGTGGTCGAACGCAAACGGCCGCAGCACCGGACCGTCGACGGGCCACGTCCAGGCGCGGGCGCCGGTGACCGGGAACGCGCACGCGCAGATGATCAGGACCGCAAGTCGCCGCACAGTTCCCTCCTTGTTGCCAATTTTGAGAACAACGCGACCGTAGCAAGGCCGGTCGTTGTTGTCAATACTGGCTACAAAGTACGGCGGTAGAGCTCGTTGCGGGATGCGCCGGTCAGCCGCGACACGACATCGGCAGCCTGTCGGCGAGGGATTCCGGCGGCGACAAGCTCGGCGACCGCTTCGAGTGCGCCGGGCAGGCCCGGTTCCTCCTCGCCCGGCCCGAGCACGAGCGTGATCTCGCCCTTCGGCGGCTTCGCGAAGCGGGCGGACACGTCCGCGGCCGATCCGCGCACGACCTCCTCGAACTTCTTCGTCAGCTCGCGGCAGACGGCCACCTCCCGCCCGGGCTGCGCGGCCGCCAGCGAACGAAGCGTCGCAGGCAGCCGCTGGGGCGACTCGAAAGCGATGACGGGATATGCCCAGCCTGCGAGCTCGCGCCACAGAGCTCTCAACGCGCCGGCGCCCCGTGGCAGGAAGCCGACGAACTGGTAGCGGTCGGCTGCAAACCCCCCGGCGACGAGCGCCGTGTCGACAGCGGATGGGCCGGGCAGCACAGTCACGGGCACACCCTGCTCGAGTGCGGCTCCGACCAAGCGCGCGCCTGGATCGCTGATCCCGGGCATCCCCGCGTCGCTGACGAGAGCGACGCGCTTGCCGGCCAGGAGCCGCGGGAGCAGCTCCGCAGTCCGCTTGGCCTCGTTGTGCTCGTGGTAGGAGAGGAGCTTCGCGCCGGAAATCCCGTGCCGGTCTAGCAGTACGCGGGTGCGTCGCGTGTCCTCGCAGAGGATGACGTCGGCGGAGCGGAGCTCCTCGAGCAGGCGCAGCGTGACGTCGTCGAGGTTTCCGATCGGCGTCGCGCAGACGGCGAGCGGCACGTGCTACCCGGGTACGTCGAACGCGACGAGGCCGGCGCCGATCAGGCCCGCGGCGGTCCCGAGCTCTGCGCGCACGATCGGCACTCGATAGCCCGCTCGCGCAAGCGCTTCACGGCGGAGGATCTCGCGCGCGGGGTCGAGCACGAAGTCACCAGCAGCCGCGAAGCCGCCGCCGATCACGACCAGGTCGGGGTTGAAGATGTTCACGAGGCTGCCGATGCCGGCGCCGAGGTGGCGACCGATGCCGTCAAGAATCTCGATCGCGCGGGGTTCTCCTTCGTTCGCCAGGCGGACGAGCCGATGCGCGTCGACCGCGGGCCCGAACTCCGCCTGCGCAAGCTTCGTTGCCGCGACCCCGGTGACGTACGGCTCGAGATGCCCGCGCCCCGTGCACGAGCCCTGGCAAGGGAGGCCGTCGTACACGATCACGATGTGTCCGAACTCCGCCCAGCCGCGGAAGAGCTGCCCGTCGACGACCGCGCCGCCTCCGCAGCCGGTGCCAAGGGTGAGCATGACCATCGAGTCGACCTCGCGCGCAGCGCCGAAGCGGAACTCCGCATACGTCGCCGCGTTCGCATCGTTCTCGATCCCGACTGGCAGGCCGAAACGCTTCTTCATCCTGTCGCGGAAGTCGATGTCCGTGAGCGGGAGGTTCACGGCCTGGAGGGCCCGGCCCGTGCGCTGGTCGATCGGAGACGGGATGCCGAACCCGAGCGCGGCGATCTCTTCCGTCAGGAGCTCGTCGACTGCCTCGTCCAGGCCCGCCAAAAACTCGTCTTCGGAGGCGGTTGGGGTCGCATGCTCGCGCCGGTGCTCCACGTGCCCCTCCCGGTCGACGACCCCAGCCAGGATCTTGGTGCCGCCGATGTCGACGCCGATGACGCGTTTTTCGTTCAAAGCGCGCGGCTACCCTACTGGCTCTTGCTGTTTGCGTTCCTGACAGCCGGGCGTGCCGCGGTGAAGGAGGCCGGTTCGAGCCGGCCCCCTTCACCTTGCGCAGAAGCTTCGAGCTCCTCCGGGCAGCGTCGGAACTAGCAACCCAGCCCGTTGTTGTACGTGTCGAGCACGTCCTTCAGCTGGATCGCCTGCGCCCGCTGCGCCGCCGTCAGGACGTAGGTGGCGTTCGGCCCGGTGTAGCCGATCGAGACCAGGAACGCGTCCGCACTCGCGATCGTCGGAGCGATGCAGGTACCTGCACCGTTCTTCACGTTCAGCTTCGCCGCCAAGAGCTGTGCGGCCAGGCAGCCGGCCGCGTCGTTCGCCGACGACTTGCCGCAGTTCATGTTGGCGAACACTGCCGTCACATCCGCGAACGTGCCTACTGTGTAACTGCCGAGCGTGATCGACAGCAGCGACGTCGTGTGTGCCTGATGGTTCTTCCAGTAGCCCGCCGAGAAAGCTTCCGCCGGCGGTACGACGACGACTGAGGTGGCGGCCGTGGCGCCGGTCGTGCTGCCGCCGTCGTCGACGACCGTCACGGTGATCGTGTACGGGCCGGCCGCGGTGTAGGTGTGGCTACCGCCGGCCGTATAGCTGCCGCCCGAGCCGCCGATGACGCCGGTCGAGTTGGAGGCGTCGCCCCAGTCGATCGTGGCTGTGAAGTCGCTCGTCGGCGCCCCTGTGTTGTCGTCGCTGAAGCCGAACGAGACGCTCGTCGGGTTCCCGAGGGACGTCGAGGACGGCACCGTGAACGTACCGGCGTGGAGCGCGGCGTCCGCGACAGTGGCCGTCGAGTTCGCCGTGGCCGTGTTGCCCGCATTGTCGACGTCCGTGATCGTGACGGTCACGGAATACGGCCCCTCTTCCGCGTACGTGTGTGTCCCCGAGACGCTAAAGCTGCCCGCTGACCCGCCGATCGTCCCGGCCGTCGTGGCTGAGCCGTCGCCCCAGTCGATCGTCGCCGAGTACTCGCTCGCCGTTGCCGCGGCGTCCGGGTCGGTGAAGGTCGCGACTTCGCCGCTGAAGCTCGCGCCCTCGGTTGCAGAGACGGTCGTCCCGCTCGCGGTGATTGGCTGGTGTACGTCCCCGGCGTGCTCGATGCCGTAACGTTGAAATGCAAGGTGACGTCTCCGCCCGCGGGTGCGCTGAACGAGCCGTTCCAGGTCAGGGTCTGACCTGAGATCGTCGGGTCTGCCGTGGTCGCCCCGGTTGTCGAGCCCGCCACATACGCGAACCCGGCTGGGAGCGCGTCCGTGACGGAGCTCAGGACCACCGGGGACGCGTTCGGATTGTGGATCGTGATCGTGTAGCCGTCGGGTCCACCGGCGGCTACGGTGGACGAGTCGGCGGTCTTGGTCGTCGACAGCGGCGCGAAACCGAGCGGCGAGAACGTCGTCAGGTGGGAAACGGTGGCCGAGCCGCCGCCGGGGACGGTCACGTCCCAGCTGAGCAGGATCGCGTTGTCCTCGAGGATGGCGCAAATGCACGTGTTCGGCCCCGCAGCCTGTGCACCGATTTGCGACCACATCGTGCTGTATATGGCCTCCATGTAGCTGCTGCCGGAAGTGAGCGGGAACAGCTGCTCGATCCGGCTGCCCGGATTCGACGTTGCCGTGCACGCGATCGCACTACCGTCGACGCGCCCGTACCCGTAATCAGAGTTCTGCAAATAGCAGTCCCCGGCCGCGTACAGCCGGACGGACCTCGAGGTGAGATTCGAGTTCGAGATCTGCACGTCGGTGCGGTACGACTCCTGGCCGACGACGTACGAGTCCGTCTGGGTGATCGTCAGCCCGCTTACACCAAGGCCAACGACCGTCACGATCTTGAACGGGTCAAAGCTCGTGCCGGTCCCGGTCGGGCCCACCTGGCTGATCGGCGTGAACGCCGTCCTTGGAGTCGCGCCACCTCCGGCAGGGATGCTCAGGGGACCGTAGAGCGTCGCCGTCGACTGGTCGACCGCAAGCGTGCCGCAGGCCGTGCCGGCGAACCACTCGGGAAAGGCGTCGCCCGTGTGGAGGACGTTGCAATTCAGGTCGGGGCTGATGGTGATCGACGTCAACGGACCGGCGGACACGATGGACGACGCCGATGCTGTGGACGAGAGAGCGAGTGCCGCACCTGCCAGCAGGCAAACGGTGGCGATGAGCCCGAGCCCGCGCCGGCTACGCGATGAAGCCTTGGTAAACGACCGCATTTGGAGTGCCTCCTTCGTTGCTCTCCCCGAGCCAGTACGCCCGCTCCGTCGGAGAGCATTTGCAAGTCAGTTCGGCGACAATCCCAAAAGCCCTCGCAGACGGGTCAGCTTGCGGTGATGTACTCGTGCAGGAACTGGATCTCGAAGCTCTGCTGCTTCGACTTGAACCTGACGACGTCCCCGATCGAGACGATCCCTACCACCTTGCCGCCGTCGACCACCGGTACGTGGCGGATGCGCCTGTCGGTCATCAGCGCCATGCACTCGTCGACTGAGGTCTCCGGCGTGGCCACGAGCAGCGGCGAAGACATGATCTCCCGAACCGTGGTCTCCTTGTCCGGGCGCCCTTCGAGGGCGGCGCGGCGAAGGTAGTCACGCTCGGTGACGATCCCCGTGATCTCGCCGCTCTCCGTCACGAGCAGCGCTCCCACATTCGCCTCGACCATTCGCTTCACCGCCTCGAACACCGAGGCGTCTGCGTCAATCTGGAGCACATCGTGGCCCTTCTCGTCAAGGATCCCCGACAACAATTGGTTCATCGCGTCTCCTCCCAACGTCGCGATCCGACCCTGGGGACTCTAGCGCCGCGAAACGTTGAACGTAGGTCCCCCCTCGCAGCCTTGTGGGTAGGGACAGCTGTTGAGACAATCGGGATCCATGCCCAGCGACAAGGAGAGGTCGTCGATGAAGCCACCGCTCACCTCAGTTGCGCTCGTCGTTGTCGCCTTAGCGGCGGCAGGATTGGCGGCCGACAGGATCTTCTCCGACGGGACTGCCTCGGCGACGCCGGGAGTCGGGTTCTCGACCACGATCCTCGCCCGCGGCATCTTCGGCGAGAACTTCACCTTCGGAACGCCCACGCAAATCACCGTCAAGCGGAAGGTCAGCATCAAGACGAAGAGTGGTGTTGTCACGAAGACGGTCAAGTTCAAGGTTGCCTCCGTCCTGAGAGCCATCACATGCGCACCGACGAACCCATGCGACACGGCGTTTCAGCAGGCGAGGGTTGAGGCGGGCGGGTCATCTGGTTGGCATACGCACCCAGGGGCGACCTTCGTCGCCGTAGTCCAGGGCGAGGGCACGCTGTATCGCGTGGTCGGTTCGAGCTGCACAGCCACGAAGCTTGTCGCCGGAGCGGGTTTCGCTCAGATGCCGACCGAGCGTCACGTCGTCCGGAACGAGGGGGCGGTCCCATTCGTCGTGGATACGCTCTACGTCCTCCCGCCCGGGACGCCGAACACGGGAATCAGAGTCGACCAGCCCCAGCCGACGGAGTGCCCCTCGATCAACTGACGGCTCGAAAAAGGGGACGCCGACGGCAAGAACGGCGTAGCGTCGCGCGATCTTGGCCTGAAGTTACCCTTCTGGCTGATGCCGACCGAGGAGAAGCCCTACCGCGTCTACCGGGGCGGGCGTGTCAAGGGCAAGGTCCCGCTGGAGCGTCCGCAGCAGGCGCGACCGGACCGGAACGGACGCGGCCCGCGCGAGCCGAAGATCCGCCGACCCCGTCGCCGCTGGAGTTGGAAACGGCGCCTCGGCCTCGGCCTGATCGTCGTGCTCGTCGTCGCGGTGGTCTGGGGAATCGCGGGCTACCTGTCCTTCCGCAGCGGAGTCGACAAGGCGAACGCCCGGCTCGACCAGTCCGTGCTTCCCGTGCTCTCGAAGCAGAACGGGCTCATGCTGTCGAACCCGACGACGATGCTCTTGATCGGTCGGGATCACGAGAACACCGACCGGCGCGTTGGGCTGAACAACTCGGACTCGATCATGATCCTGCGCACGGATCCGAGCCGGCACCGGCTCGTGTACCTGTCGATCCCGCGCGACCTGCGCGTGCCGATTCCGGGTCACGGCGAGAACCGGATCAACTCGGCATTCCCGCTGGGCGGCGCGGCGCTCACGATCCGGACGATCCAGAACCTCACCGGGCTCGAGATCAATCACGTGATGATCGTCGACTTTCGCAGCTTCAAGAGCCTGATCGACAACATCGGCGGCGTCGACGTCAACGTGCCGGCGCCGATCCTGTCGAACAAGTTCGATTGCCCGTACAAGGCGTCACGCTGCGCCGGCTGGCACGGTTACCGGTTCAAGAAGGGAACGCAGCACATGAACGGCCAGCGCGCGCTCATCTACTCGCGCATCCGTGAGAACCAGCTCAACCCGGCGGACAGCGACATCACACGCGGGCTGCGCCAGCAGGCGGTGATGCGTGCGGTGATGGCCAAGCTGCTCGGCTTTGGGACCGTCGTGAGCCTGCCGTTCAACGGCGACTCCCTCCTGAAGCCCCTGACCACCGATCTCTCCGCCTGGCAGTTCGTCCAGCTCGGCTGGGTGCTGAAGCGCGCAGGCCAGAAGAACGCGCTGCACTGCCGCCTCGGCGGGACGGCGACCTCGATCGGCGGAGCCTCGGTGATCGTCGGAGACGAGCAGAACATCTCCGTCGTACAGATGGTCACCGGCCGGGCAGCCCCTCAGCCGCCCCAGCCGGGATCGGGCCAGTACGGCCCCGGCTGCGTCGTCGGGAACCGGCAGTTCCGGTAGTCAGCCCTCGGCGGCCTTCTTCTCGGTTGACGCGTCCTTCTTTTCCTTCTTGTCGCCCGACCCCGAGTCCGACCCCGACTCCGAGGAGGACTCCTTCGCCCGGTCCCTCTTGCGACCGCCGCGCCCGTAGTCGGTCGAGTAGAACCCGGAGCCGCGGAAGTGGACTGGGACGGGATAGAGCACGGTCTCGACGGGCGACGTCCCGCACACCGGACACGCCTCAGGGGGCGGGTCGGCGATGCGCTTGAAGACTTCGAAAACGTGCCCGTTCGGACACTTGTATTCGTACGTGGGCACGAGATTTAGGACGCTAGCAGTGTTATCGGCTTGGACAGCCTCAAGACAAAGCCCGTGATCGAGGTCGCGACCGACCCCTCCCCGCTCGCGCGCGCCCGCACGCGTGTGCGGGAGGTGGACGCCTTTTGGGCCGGAACGACCGCGGTGGCAGCGACGCTGGCCGGTGTCCTCGGCTGGTTCCTGCGCACGTGGCCGCCGCACGAGGACGAGGCGCTCGCGCTCTTCGTCGGTCGCGGCTCGCTCGGCCACGTGCTGCGCACGGTCGTCGCGGAACGTGGCGGCGCCCCGCTGCACTTCGGCTTCGCGTGGCTGGTCGTGCACCTCGGCGGAGGGCTGACCGGCCTCCGCCTCGTCTCACTGCTCTTCGCGGTCGCGAGCGTCCCGCTGATCGCACTCCTCGGTGCGCGACTCGCCGACCGAGCTGTCGGGCTCGTCGCCGCCGCGCTCGCCTCGGGGAGCTGGGTACTCATGTTCCACGGGATCTACGGGCGGATGTACAGCCTGTTCCTGTTCACGAGCCTGCTCTCGTTCCTGGCGCTTTTGTCCGCGCTCGACCGTGGCGGCCGGCGCCGGTTCGCCGTTTGGGGGCTCGCGCTGCTCCTGATGCTCGCGAGCCATCCCTACGCAGCGCTCGTCGTTGCCGCGCAGGGACTGTTCGTCGTCCTCCGGCGCAGGCGACTGCGCCCGGCGCTCCTGACCCTGGCCGCGGTCGGGATCGCCGGGATCCCCTTCTGGTGGGCGGACCTCGTGTTGCGCGACCGCTTCGACGTCGGCGTCGGCGGCGGCGGGCCGGAGCTCGGATCACCGACGTCGGTGCTCCACTACTTCTGGTGGGTCGCCGGCGATTTCAGCGCCGGCCATCGCGGGTGGTCGACGCCCGTTCTCGTGCTCGCACTCGTGGGAACGATCCTGCTCTGGCGCCGCCGCCCCGAAAGCGTCGGGCTGTTCGCGTGCGTCGTCGCCGTGCCGGGCCTCGCATTCATGCTCGCGACGCTCAACTCGACTGCGTCGCCCGAGGCGCGTCACCTGATCTTCGCGCTGCCGTTCTTCAGCGTGCTGCTCGCCGTGCCGTTGGTCGAGCTCGGGCGCCGCGGGGGACGCCTGGGGCCGGCCGTTGCGGCGACCGCAGTTGTGGTGCTCCTGATCGGAGAGGTGCGCTGGACGCACGAGAAGACGCCGCCGATCTTCGACGGCGATCCGCCGGGCGAGGCGCAGGCGCGTGACGGTGCAGGGGCGTGGCTCGCGTCGACGTATCGGCCGAGCGACGTCCTACTCGGGTACGAGCCCGTGTACCTGCAGGCGTGGGAGCAGAACCGCGCGTTCTCGGGCCACGCGCTTCCGCGAGCCGATCCGGCCCTGCTCGCGTCGGCACTGAAGGACATTCCGGAGCCGCTCGGTCGCGGCGTCTGGGTCTTCGACGCGAGCGACACCACGAACGTGAAGGAGCGACAGACGATTCGGTATGCATTACCAGCTCCGCAGGCCGCGTTCGAGGCTCGCGCCTACGGGCCGTTCCTGGTGATTCGCTCGCGGAAACCGCTGGGGACGCGTGCGAACTACGTCGCGGTTTCGGAGGAAGTAATGCGGCTCGGCCGTACGCTCGAGATCGGTGACGCGGACATCAACTTGCGCGCGCTGCTGCGCGCAGAGTCACGGCTGTAACGTCACGGCTGTAGAGGTCTGGTGTGAAATTCGGCCGTCGTCGGAGGGCGCTCCAGACCAAGTCGGGCAGTGCGGTCGTTCGCGGTGCGTAGCGGCGCTACGTGCCGCGGGCGAACGTGCTGATCCGGCGCCGTGTCTGGTGGTCATCCGACCCGGCGGAATCTCACATCAGGCCTCCATCCAACTCGTCACGCTCCTTCTCCACGATCTCGCGATAGCACGGAGCGCCTTCGAATGCCTCTAGGCCCTGGAAGACAGGCCGCTCTGGCTCGATCCGGCGCCGCCTGCGACGTGCCGCGGCAAGGGCTGCGGAAGCGCCGAGCACTCCGCCCACGACGAACGAGCCGAGCCGGCCGCCCCTGTGCTCGCTGTCCATGGGACGATTGTAGGTGTGTTGGTCGTAACCCTCGGCGACGCGCTTCTGGACGTGATCGTGCGTCTGGGCGAGCCGCTCGCTTCAGGAGCGGATGCATTGTCGACCACGCAGACGACCGCCGGCGGACAGGCGGCGAACGTCGCCGCCTGGGTGGTGGCGCTCGGCTCCCAGGCGCGGACCGTCTCGAGGCGGGGCGAGGACCTGGCCGGCCAGCTGGTGACAGCGGAGCTCGAGGGACGCGGAGTCGAGCTCGTGGGACCGCTCGCGGGCCGAAACGGCATCGTCGTCTCACTCGTGGACGCAGAAGGTGAGCGCACGATGGCGTCGGATCGTGGCGTCGCGCCCGAGCTGTCTCCGGCCGACCTCGACCCCGCGTGGTTCGCGTGCGATTGTCTCCACATCTCCGGCTACGCATTGCTGGCCACGCCGATCGACGGCGCCGCGCTCTACGCCGCGACCTTGGCGCGCAGCCACAGTGCGCGCGTGAGCGTCGATCTCTCCGCGTGGACTCGCATTCGCGAGCACGGCGCGGTGCGCTTCCGCGGGCAGCTCGAGCAGCTCGAACCCGACGTGATCTTCGCGAACGAGGCGGAGTGGGAGATCGTCGGCGGGGCGTACGGGCTCGCGCCGACAGCGGTCGTGAAGCGCGGCGCCCGCGGCCTGCTCGTCCTTGGCGAGGAGCGTGTGGAGTTGCCGGCGCACGACGCGGAGGTCGTCGACGCGACCGGTGCCGGTGACGCTTTGGCCGCCGGCTTTCTCGTCGGTGGCGCAGAGCTTGCGCTCGAGGCTGCGGCACGTTGCGTTGCTCAGCCGGGAGCGATGCCGTGATCGTCGCGTCGGACGAAGTGCTGGAGGCGGATGCCGTCGTCGCGCTCGAAACGACGCTCGTCGCGCACGGCTTCCCCGCGGGCGACGGCCTGGCGGTCGGGCTCGAGGCCGAGCGTCAGGTTCGCGCAGCCGGCGCAGTGCCGGCGACGATCGGCGTGCTCGACGGGAAGATCCGCGTCGGCCTCTCGGAGGAAGAGCTCGGGCGGTTCGACGCGAGCGCGCGCAAGGCCGGCCCGCGCGACCTCGCCGCCTGCGTGGTGCAGAGAGCAGTCGGCGCGACGACCGTCGGCGGAACGCTTGCAGTCTGCCGCGCCGTGGGGATTCGCTTCATGGGAACGGGCGGGCTCGGCGGCATGCATCGAGGGTTTCCCAGTCCACCTGACGTCTCCGGCGATCTCGGCGAGCTCGCGCGCACGACGGCGCTCGTCGTTTCCGCCGGAATCAAGTCGTTGCTCGACGGGGCCGGCCGTTCCGGCTCGCGTGGAGTCCGCATCAGAGGCCGCCGAGGTTGCGCGGGCGCACTGGGACCTGGGCGGCGGCGGGCTCCTGCTCGCGCGTCCGCCCGACAACAGCCTCGACGACGTCGAACCGCTGATCGAAGAAGCGCTCGCAGCGGTGGCCCGCAATGGTGTTACGGGTCAAGCCGTGACGCCGTTCGTCCTGACGTACCTGCATGAGCACAGCGGCGGCAGGACGCTCGCAGCGAACCGCGACCTCGTTGTCGCGAACGCCGCGCTCGCCGCTGAAGTGGCCGCGTCTCTTTAGGCCACGCCGGGGACTGTCCCCACCATGGCCGAGCCAGTCACGTCCGAGGCTCGGCGGTTCCGGACGGGATGGGTGTGACGAACGTGTGACTTTTCTTGCACAGCCGGATCCTCCGGACGCGGCTTTCGGCTCGACGGCGCATACATTTGACGGCGGCACGCCGCGGTCCGACTCGGGATTCGGACAGGGGCGCTACAGATCTCGCCGCCCGAAGCCGGCAACGGCAACGACACCGACAAGCACGAGATACGCGACGGCCCAGAGACGCAGCGCCACACCGCCCTGCTCCGCGCCGCCGAACGGGCCGAGCCGGAGGAGGAAGCCTGTCAGCCCCGACGTCTTCTCCGTGATCGCACGCAGCGCGTCCTGATAGAGGGCCTCGAATGGAATTGCCCAGGCCGCGATCTTCGCCGCGTGGATAAGGCCCGGCGAGTTGAGGACATGCCCGATGTTGCCGAGCAGCCCGGCGACGAGACCTGCGCCGAAGAGCATGAAGATCGCGATCCCGTTCGCGATCGAGCTCAGAAACACCGAACCGAGGAGCGACAACGCAGCGACGATCAGAACGCCAGCGGCGAGCTCGAGCCCCGGCGTCACGATCCGGTCCGGCCACCAGGAGCCTTCGAGACCCGTGAGCACCATCGCGGCGAAGTAGAGGATCAAGACGTACGGGACACAGACTGCCCCAGCGCCGAGGAAACGCGCGACGAGCAACGTCGACCGGCCGATTGGGCGAACGACGAGCGGCTGGAGGAGCGCGCGCTCCGCGTCGCCGCGGACTGTCCCGAGGGTGAGGAAGATGGCCAGGACCACGCCGAGAAAGAGCGTCCCGAACATCGCCATGCCGAAGAGGAACGCGCCGGCGAACGTCCGCGCATCGACACCCTCGGGCGGCGCCACATTTGCGACGTGGTGGAACGCATAGCGCGCCCCGAGCCAGTACAGGCCGAGGAATGCAATCGTCAGGAAGCAGACGACGACGAACACCTTGCGGCGTAGCGCTTCGCGCAGCCCGTAACCGGCGATCGTCCAGATCGCTGTCACGAGCCCTCGCCGCCTACGGCCTCGACATAAACGTCCTCGAGCGTCGAGGTGAGCAGACGCGCGCCGTACACGCTCTTCCCATCGCGAATGAGCTCGGCGACGAGATGAGGCATGTCGTCGCGCCCAGCCTCCGGGTATGTGCGCTTGCCTGCGTCCGTCTCGATCTCGACGCCGCGCGGCCTCGCCAGTTCGGCCGGCGTCCCAGCGGTCACGACGCGTCCCCCGAGGAGTATCACGACGCGGTCGCAGACGAGCTCGATCTCGCTGAGCAGGTGCGAGTTCAGCAGCACGGAGACGCCCCGCCGCTGCAGCTCTTCGAGCAACGTGCGCACCGTCCGCCTGCCGACCGGATCGAGCGCACTCGTCGGCTCGTCGAGGACGAGCAGCCGGGGCGAGCCGACAAGCGCCTGCGCAATCCCGAGGCGCTGCTGCATTCCCTTCGACATCGCCTCGACAGGTCGCCTCCGCGCGTCCTGCAAGCCGACGAGCTCGAGCAACTCGACACGTTCGCGTTCACCGTCGCGCGAGCCGGCCAGGCGCTGGTGCAGCTCGAGCAACTCGTCGGCGGTCATCCAGCCGGGAAAACGGAAGAGCTCCGCGAGATACCCGAGGGCAGCCCGCGCCTCCCGCGAGCCTGCACGAGCGCCGCACACTTCCGCGCGCCCGGCCGTCGGCCGGACCAGGCCGCACGCGATCTTGACGAGCGTGGACTTCCCGGCGCCGTTCGGCCCGAGCAAGCCGACGAGCTCGCTGTCGCCGACCTCGAGATCCACGCCTCCGAGTGCTTCGATGGCGCCGTAGCGCTTCACAAGACCGCTGACGGCGAGCGCTGCGGACACGACGGCGAGCGTACACTCACTCTTGTGCCACGCGGTTACGAGGAAGGACCGGTCACCGAGGAAGCGGAAGCGCGCCGTGACGCACTCGAGCGGGGCGAGCCGATCGATCCTCTACCCCATCCCCCGGGACGACGCGCGGTCTACGGCTCGACGGACGAACAGCCGGAGAAGCACTTCCTCGGCTGGGCGGACGAGGTTGATCCAGACGAGCTGTTCGAGTCCGGGCGCGCCTGGGGCATCACCGTGCTCCGCGAGCACGCTGACCAAAGGCGCTAGCCGAGCGCCGTCAGGAACTCGTCGATCGTCAGCGCGGTGAGCGTGCGAATCTTCGTGCTGCCGCGCGCACCGAGCGAAACAGAGACGCGGGCGATCGTCGCCGCGTCCGGCGCCTCGACGATGTTCACGAAGTCGTAGTCGCCGAGCGTCGCCCACTGGTGGAGGACCTTGGCGCCGAGCTCCTCGACGTCCTTGTTGACCTCGCGGAGACGGTCAGGGTTCGACTTCAGCGTCTGAACGCCCTGAGCCGTCAGACTCGAAAGCAGAATGTACGTCGGCATCGCGCTTCCTCCTCGGTCGGGGGCTCGACTCTACTCGCGCTTCCTGGTCGACGTACAGGATCGCGGCACCGAGCATGAAGATCGGCGCAAGGACAAGCAGCGCCAACAAGGCCGCCACGCGCAGCGCCTGGTCGCTCAGCGCGCGCAGCGAGAAGAACAGCACGAGGCCGGTGAGGAAGATGGTGATGAGGAGGGTTGCGAGCGAGCCGAGCACGTGGACGTAGTCCGCACGAGCGAGCTGCACACCTCGCCGCAGCGCAGCGACGAAGCCTCGGCGCTCGACAAGGGCCGCAGGCACGGCCAGACAGAAGAACGCGAGCCAGGCGACCGCCATGAGATTGATCCCCGGAAAATCCCGGAAGAGCCGCGCCAGGCAGATCGGCAGGAATGCGACGAAGCCGGCCGCCAGCGCGGCGACCACGAAGCGGCCACGGCCGATCGGCCTGACCAGTGCGACCGCGCCGCCGTACGAGGCGGCGAAGACCAGGGGCCCGAGGGCGAGGTCGAAGACGGCCCGCGCCGCCCCTTCCAGCTCAGTGTCCGCCACACCGAACAGCGCTGGCCCGATGCCGAGAGCCAGTGAGGGCCAAAAGCGTGCGCCGTAAAGCTTCACGGCTTCGGCGACGAGCTGCCCAACAGTGCGGGTCTCGGGTGGAAGCGGCGCCGGGAGCGGTGGACGAGGCATGCGTTCGAATCTAGCTACGCCCGGGGAAGACCGCCTTGCCGCCGACCCAGTCCACTTCCAGCTGCACCCGTGAATTGTGGAGCGCCGCCAGATTGGCCACGATCTCGCGCGTGCGCGTGTCGATCACGTCTCCCGCATCGCCGACGTAGACGAAGCGACCGTTCGCACTGTGCTGGAGCGAGCCGATGCGACCGCACGCATGCGGGCACGGGCTCTCGTCGCCGGAAATCGGCTTTGACAGGCGGATGTCTTCGAGTGGTTGCGGCGGCCGGCCGGGGAGCTCGCTCACGTCGAAGACGTGTACGACGCTGTTCGGTGCGTCGAGCACCCAGAGCTCGGGGCGGTCCGGAGCGAGCGAGCCCCCGTGGCTCGGCGGGTCCGGCCCGAAGCGGGGGTTCCAGGTGAAGCCCTTGAAGTGCGTGACGAAGAGCTTGCGGTTCGTGTTGAGGTCGAGAATACGAACGCCGAGCAGGCCACGCTGCGTCACGAAGGCGACTCCGTGCTCGGCGTCCTCGACACGGATCGTGTCGGATTCGGTAGGCGCTGCGGCAGTGAGCCACTTCGCCTGCGCGACATCCAGTGCCCCGACCAGACGCTGCTGCCGATCCATGTCGAAGAAGCACGCGGAGCGATCGAGGATCACGACCTCGTAGCGGTGCGTCGCACCATCTGCAGGGGGGCGCCAGGTTTTCGCTCCCGACACGAGGCAGCGCGGAACCTTCTCGGTGCTGAAGTACACCGTCAGACCGGCGACGGCACCGACGACGACCACCGCGAGCGCGGCCGCCCGCAACCACACTCGCATCATCCGTCGAGCGCTGAGAGCAGCCGCGGCAGAGCCGCCTCGAGCGCGGCGAGCGCGTCGTCGAAACGCCAGCGCTCTCGATCCGGCTCGTCGATCTCATTGGAGACGGCACGCACCTCGACCGCAGGGACGCCCGCAAGCTTGGCCGCCCGCAACACCGCGAAGCCTTCCATCGCCTCGACCTCGCAGTCACTCGTCCCGTCCACGCGCGCGCTCGTGCCGATGGGCAGGACGCGCGCGTCGGGTAGGGCGCGCTGCGCAGCGTCGACGAGGCGCGGATCCGGGAGCACGCGCGCCGGCACGAGGCCACCTGCGAGTGCGTCTTCGTAGACCGCCTCCGAGCCGATCACGACCTGAGGCACCGGAATCCCTCGCGCACCCGCGATGCCAACGTGGAGCAGTGCGCCGGGCCGCCGGCCTTGCGCGAGAGCGCGAGCCGTCGAGGCGGCCGCCTCGACCGGGCCGATGCCGCAGGCGAGCGTCGCCGCCCCAGCGGCAGCTGCGAGCTCGCGCTCGGTTGCGGCGACGACGAGGATCATCCCGGTCAACCGTAGCCGTGTCACCCCAAAGGGTGAACCTGTGCAAGGTTCGGCCGGCGACGGCATCTCACTCTGTAGCCGCAACTCTTCGCCGCCGCAGGCCGCAAAGCGGCGATGACAATCAGAGAGCCGCCCACCGCAGGGGCGGCTCTTGCCTTTCACAGCCGGGTCACCCTGAAGGGGGATTTCTCGATACCGGGGCAAGATCCGGCGACTTCGAGCGTCTATGAGTGAAAGGAACAACAAGTAAGCCGCCCCCGAGGCCCGCCGCAGGCCGAAGGGGCAAACCATTCCCACAAAGGGCCGCGGCAGCGGCCCTTTGCGTATTTCGGAGGTATGAGATGTACGCCATGCAGATCCAAACGGGGGAGCTGCGGGAGACCGATCTACCGCCCGGTTACGGCGAGTGGAGCGACTACGCCAAGTTCGCCGTGACATTCGCCCCGCGAGACCGGGACCTGTGCTCCGAGGCAGCCAGCGACGCCTTCGCACGCTGGCGACGGACGGGCGACGTCCCGCGAACGCTGGAGGAGCTCCGCGCCTGCCTCTGGTACGAGCAGCGCCGGTGGCGCTTCCTCGGCCGCGAGCCCGACACCGAGGGCATGCGCTACGCAGGCGCGCTCATCCGCGCCATGCGCCACTGCCTCTAGAGACCGGCCGCCATCACCGCCTGGGTCACCGTGTCGTCCACCGACGACACCGGTGACTCGTGCCCGACCCACGGGTCGCCGCCGAAGTAGCGGACGAAGACCTTCTCCGCGGTTCGCGTCGCCAGCGCTTGCATCGTGAGCGTCGGGTTCGGCCCGCCGAGGCTGTTCGGCAGGGCCGAGCAATCGGCGATGAAGAGACGCTTGATCGAGCGCGCCTCTGCGTCGGCGTCGAGCACCGAGTCGGCGGCGCTGACGCCCATTCGCATGGTGCTGTGGATGTGGAGCAGCACGGGCGCCCAGTTGAGCCTGACGACTTCGCGCGCACCCGCTGCGCGGAGAAGCTCCACCGCGCGCGCCGCGAGGTACTCACGATTCGCGAGCGTGCGTGCGCTTCGCCGCGGCAGACTGACCCGCGCGATCGGCCCATGGTCGTCCGGGCTCAT
>WNGE01023165.1_pt1 | contig 18494 bp, 14 predicted proteins | sample 5400651 | NCBI WGS metagenome assembly WNGE01 (sample SAMN13153370, study PRJNA577476) | soil metagenome | isolation source: 60 cm soil or saprolite under grassland replicate 2 | place: USA:California | collected 2016-06-15
TGGACGCCTAAGCCAGCGCCCGCGATTTCGGAAGTGAATTGGTACACGGATTTGACGGATGTATAGTTACTGATTTTATGGACAAATGGTCCAAGCGTCAGTTTGGAAGTAAACGGAGACTATAGACCCCCGCCAATCCCAAGTATTCCAGATTCTTCGCCGCGTTGTGATCCGCATCATCTTCGTGCCCACAACTCACGCATCTGAATCTTTCTCCCTTGCGATTTCTGCTATCAATCTTGCCGCATCTGTGACACCTCTGCGAGGTCTTGTAAGGCGAGACGAACATCATGCGGACGCCCAACTCCTCACACCGGCATCTGAGCCAGTCGCGAGCCCTGGTTAATGACCAAAAAGATAGCAGCCTGTTCACGTGTCGAGAGAACGTCTCTCGTTTTCCGTGCTTGATGTAACGCAGGTCTTCAAGCACGACCATTTTGACGCCTTCCAGCTTCAATCCCTTCAGACATCGAAATAATTCTGTCCTGATATGGTAATAAGAAGTTTTAGAACGCTTACCCTTGCGCCTGATTTGATCTCTCAATTCGGCGCCGATCTCTTGGCCATCGGATGTGACAAAGGCTTTCCTGAAGCCTCGATCTATCCCGATAACCTTACCTTCGGTCCGCAATTCGGGGCGCTTTTTCTCGAAGATCAATTCGATCCATACGCCTCTCTCGTTCATTCCGAGACGAATCGTCGAGCTGGTTTCCCAGCCGTGGCCCCAAAAGCGATTCATATGGGCGGTTTGGTTGATCGGAATCGTGATCTTAGGCATTCCAGAAGCGAAACTCAGGCCCAGGTCAAACGCCGTACCTTTGAACTCTTCGATTTTCACAAAGCGATTGTCAAGCGTGGCGACCTTGCGTCGCAGCAAGGGCATCGTCTTGACCTTTCGTTCTTTCTGCGAGCGAACGATTTCTTTGGCCTGCTTGGCGGCGCATTGAGCTAGACGAGCGGTGATCTTGAACCGATTGACAGCGCGGCCGGTGATAACTTTATCAGCCAGCGCGGAAGTGAAATCCTTCATCGTCCAGAAACGCTCGACGAAGTAGTTGACGACATTCACGTAGAGGAGCAGAAAGAGGCGAAGCTGAGCGACCTTGCCCACATTGGCGGAGGAGAGATAAACGCGTGAAGCGCGACGCATCGAGCCGCTATTTTTTCTTTTGTGCGCCTTGACCATCTGTCAAATCCGCGATGATCTTTTCGGTAATTTGCTTCGATGCGCAAAGTCTCGAAATGCGATGGCAAGTTGTTTTTGCAGAGTCAGCCAATTTCAAATGGAGCCATATAGATTACAATACATGTCTGTGATTGACCATAGAATGAAAGTCTGAATACTATACTGATCGCCACGGATTGATCCGCCAAAATCCGTAGCGATCAGTTCGATCCGTGTACCATCTTTCCAAAACAACGACAATGGAAACCACTACGTCACGACGACAATTCATCAAATCACTCGCCGTCGCCGGAGCCGCAACCATGACCGATACAACATCATTCGCGCAAGGCGCAAAGCGCCGCCGTCTAAAACTCGGATTCGACAACTTCTCGATCCGCGCCATGGGCTGGAAAGCGCCGCAACTGCTCGACTACGCCGCAAAACTCAAAGTTGACACGATCCTCCTCTCCGATCTCGACGTTTATGAGAGCCACAGCGACGCCTATCTCAAAGACCTCAAGAAGAAGGCTGACGACCTGGGTGTAGAAATTCAAGCCGGTACGGGCAGCATCTGTCCGTCGGCGAAGAGTTTCAACACGAAATTCGGAACAGCGGAAGAGCATCTGGCCTTACTGATCCGCGTGGCGAAAACCTTAGGCTCATCCGTCGCCCGCTGTTATCAGGGCACGGCCGACGACCGCAAACTCCCCGGCGGACTTGAAGCGAGATGGAAGGATACGATCGGCGTCTGCAAGGCGGTCCGCAGCCGGGCCGTTGACGCGGGCGTGAAAATCGCCATCGAAAACCACGCGGGCGATATGCAGGCGTGGCAGCTCGCCGATCTGATCGAAGAGTGCGGGCGCGATTACGTCGGCGCGACGATGGATTCCGGCAACGCCACGTGGACGCTCGAAGACCCGATGGAGAATCTGGAGATCCTCGGCTCTTACGCCGCGACGACCGGCATTCGCGATTCGATGGTCTGGGAGACAATCGAAGGGGCGTCGGTGGCCTGGACGGCGATGGGCGAAGGGCAGGTTGATTGGCAAAAATATTTCGACCGCTTCGCCGAGCTGTGCCCCGGCGTGAGCGTACAGCTCGAAATTATCTCCGGCGCAGTTCGCCAGTTCCCTTTTCAGAAAGACGATTTCTGGAAATTTTATCGTGACATCCGCGCGAAAGAGTTTCTCGGATTCACTGCGATGGCCAAACGCGGGCGCGCGGTCGAAGCTTTCAAAGTTCCCGAAGGCAAAGACCGAAAACTGGCCGAGCAGGAGTTTCAAAAGGCCGAACTGGAGAAGAGCGTCAAATATTGCCGCGAGGTTCTGGGGTTGGGGCTAAAAACGGATTGAACATCATTGCGGCGCGCCGCGACGCAGGCCGGAGATCGTCATCCACGCTGTTCCGGGAACTTCCGAGTTTCGTCTTCGACTACGCTGCCGGGAGACGGATCGGAGAGCGGATTCGTCTTGGGCGCGTCCACTTGAGCGAATTGCGCCGGATCGGTTTGCGGTTGAAGTATGAGTTTAGGCGTCGGCGCCTGCTGCGGCATTGGTTGATGATGTTGCGCGTAATACTCTTGCAACTGTCGCTCCTGCAACCGCCGCAGTTGCATCTTGTAACGAAACCTGGCCCAGACGACGCCGATGGGAACGAGCAGGAAAGGAATCCCGGCCAGATCACCCACCCTGAACACCTCATTGGCCAGGATGGCGAAGACGACCGGCGCAATGCAGACGCCGAGAATCGTCAAGGTTCTCTGCTGTTTCAACGCCAGCATCTCCGAGGTCTCCGGCAGCGGCGGCGGGTACGGGGGACTGGCGAGCGCCCCCGTCCCGCCGGCGGCGACATAGTCACTGACCTGGGCGAGCGGCAGTCCGCACTGGCGGCAGAATTTGGTCGCGTCCGTGTTTTGCGACCCACAACGTGGACAATACATTACTCTCTCCAATCAATCTTCGGCGTAATAAGCCGCCGCCGCGCTTACGCCCGAATCCTTGACCTTGAACCCCTCGTCCTTCAGACATTTTTCGACCGCGCCGAGCAGCAGCAACACATTGTTTTCAGTACTCCCTGCGCCCATCAACCCGACGCGCCAGACCTTGCCTTTGAAGACGCCGAGTCCGCCGCCGATCTCGATGTTGAATTCGTCGAGTAGCCGACTGCGCACGCGGGCGTCGTCAACCCCTTCGGGAATCGCGACGGCGTTGAGAGTCCATAACCGGTGTTCGGGCGCGACCGCCATCTTTAAACCCATCGCCTCGACGCCGGCGACCAGCGCGCGGTGATTACGCTGGTGGCGCTTCGCGCGGTTCTCCAACCCCTCATCGGCGACGATGCGCAGAGCCTCGTGCAGCGCGTAGTTCATAGCGATCGGCGCGGTATGGTGATAGGCGCGCGCGCCGCCTGCGGTTTCGCCCCAATAGGCCGTCAAAAGATTCGTGTCGAGATACCAACTGCCGACTTTCGTCTTGCGCGCTTTGATCTTCTCGACCGCGCGGTCGCTGAAAGTCACCGGCGCGAGTCCTGGCGGACAAGACAGCGCCTTCTGCGTCCCGGCGTAACAGGCGTCAACGCGATTTCGATCGACGCCGATCTGATGCGCGCCGACGCTGGTCACCGCGTCGATCATCAAGAAGCCGTCCCGCTCATCAACGATCTCCCGCAACGGCTCGATCCGCTGCAACACTCCCGTCGAGGTCTCTGCATGCACGGCGAACATCACGCGCGCTCTCGACTCGCGCCAAACCTCGCGGGCCTTTTCCAGATCGACTGGCCCGCCCCATTCGCATTCGACGCGAACCGGTTTTGCGCCGGCGCGCAGGGCCATTTCATGCATGCGCTCGCCGAAATAACCGTTGACGCAGATAACTATCTCTTCGCCCGGCTCAATCAGATTCACGACGGCGGCCTCCATCCCGGCGCTGCCCGTGCCCGAAACCGGCATCGTCAAACGGTTGTTGGTCTCGAAGACGTAGCGCAATAACTCCTGCGTCTCGTCCATCGCGCGGACGAAAAACGGATCGAGGTGACCGACCAGCGGCGCGCCGTCAACTGGACTCGGCCCCGGGCCGAGCAGGATTCGGCGAGGCGGATTCAAAGGCGCAATCACAGGCGCGTCGGCAATTGTCATATCGAAATAATTTCTCCGGTGTAAAATGTGATGTTGGCAGGCAAAGGTATCATCAAGCGCGGAATCAGCCAAGTCTTGCGGTAATCAGGGACGGGCGTCAAAGTTTTGCGCGCGCCCTGGGTACGCGCCGCTTCCAGCGCGCAGTCGTGGGGAAAGACGCATTGATCGGAACCATACACTCCCGAAGTCGCCTTGCTGGCGTTGAGTGATTATCGTTATACAACCCTACGCATCCGGCCTCGAGCGCGCTGCGGGCCTCCGATGGGTCTTCCACCCACGAATGCGCGCTGGAAGCGACGCGTACCCAGAGCCATTGCCACTATCGTTCACCAAATCAGCCGAGACGCCATGATTTTCCCCTCTTCGGGGATTTCATTCCCCTCTGGGGCGATTCAATTCGGCCTCCGTCGATCTCAGGGAGGCGCCGCTTCACAGATCGAATGAACGCAAAGCCTTTATCTTGCAAGCGGCTGCGAGCGGGTCGTGAGATTGTGGCAAACTCTTTCAGCTTCTTCTGATGAATGGCACGCATCCTGCCTTTTAGCTAATTCGAACCACGTACCATTGGGACACTGGTACAGCGCCCGCGTAAAGCAAGCGGTAGCCAGTGCGCAAAACCGCTTGCTTACGCGCGCGTAAATAAGAACAAGAGAAAGGAGGAAACATGAAACAGACGAATGATCTTTCCACATTGGTTGCGGGAATGGTTTCCGAAGTAGTCACCGGAGTCATTACCGGGGTCACGTCCGCAAGGAGGCTCTATTATCGCAACCTTCTCCTCGTAGCGATCGTCGTTGCGGGTATCACATTTGCGATTGCGGTTGTGTTTCGGGATCACCTACCCGGTGTTACCGTACCCTCGGCGCAGGACGACATCTCCACGCCCGCGCCAACTAGGGGTCGGCGGCCCGAGCCAACGCCTCGCGCGCGCGACGACGAGGAAGAGCTTCGACGGTTGACCCGTCCGAATCCATTGTAAAGAAGAGGAGGCGCCCAAATGTTCAATTATCTGGCCTTCGTTTGTGGCGGCGTCGGCGCGCCGGGCCAACACGAGGGCGACAACGGCGCGGAGATGGCCGAGAAGTGTTTGCGGCGTCTTGAAGAGACCGGCGCCCCTGAGCAGTTTCCGCCACGCCTGCTGATACTGCTGACCTCTCCCGCCTACGACGACCCCGGTTCAATAAAGCGAATGATCTCCGGCATTCGGCATGCGGTCTCCGACTACAAAATCAGAGCCTGCGCCGAGGTCGAAGCCCAATCCGCCGAAGTTCCATTGATCGGCGGCTCGGTCGAAGCGGTATTTTTCGACCGCCGGATTCACGAACGCGGCGCGCTGCTCGTCTGTCTCGCCTCGCGATTGGTAGAGGCCGAGGCCCACGCGAGCGCCGACGTTCACAACGATCACGAAGCCGCCGTGGACGGCCTTCTCAGAGAACTTGGGCTGAGCATTCTGGAAGCGCACAGACCCCCGCGCATACCTTTGACTGTCCGCATGCTCTTGAGTTTTCTGCCTAACGTCAGCCGCCGCGACGAGAAAGCCTCTTATCTTACGCCGGAACTGCACCGCCTGCTGCTGCAGAAGGCGCGCATACGCATCCAGCTCGTGGGCGGGGTCACTTCAAGGCCGGGCTTCCAGTTCGCCGGCGCGGAGGTTTACCGCGACCGGATTGTCGTGGCCAGCGTTTTCACCGGCTCGCCCTTCAGCTTAAGTCTTAGCCACGGGTCGATGTCCGGGAGTCCGGACCTGAGCGATTTCGCGCGCATCCGCAGCGAGGCCAAAAGTGGGCTGGAACGTTCGCTGAAGTGGTGGACGCTCGAAAAGCCCGTCGGCTGTCTGGCCATCCACTCCTCTTCCCACCGCCGCTCCGCGCTGTACTTAAAGACCATCGCCGAAGACGCAGAAGAGTTGATAACCGGAAGGGAGGCAGGGCCGCCGGTCGACGGGAAAGACATTTACTTCGGCGGCTTCTTCGACGGAGAGTTCGGGGCCGATGAGTCGGGGCGCTTTCTCTTCGGTGCTTCAGCGACGAGATGCGCAACCGCACGCTCGCTTACACCGGCTTCAAGGCCTTTTCCGAAACCGCGCGATCGCCGACCGGCTTTCACAATCTGCGCGACGCGGTCGAAGGTTCTTTAAGAGTCGTCTTCGAGACCGGCTTCCCCGGCGCCATGCTTTCTCTGGTAATGCAAAACGAGGACGACAAATGGCTGGTGGCCCTGGGCGCCATCGGCTCGCGCTTCAGGAAAATCGTGGAGTTGACCAAACGCCCGCTGAAAGAAAATGACATCCTTGCCGTCGTCGCGCGTGACGGGGAGCTGAGTTTCATCCCCGATTCGGGTCAGAATGAATACTGCGACCAGGAGGCGATCAAAAAATCCGGAATAATCAGCCAATGCGTCCTCCCTCTCTTTAACCGCCAGGGAGATTTGATCGCCACTTTGCAGTTCGACCTGGGCGATTTGAGACGCAGAAAAGGGCGCCTCTACGAAGCGGAAGAGCGCATCCTGACGTCGCTGGGCGCGGTCGTCAGCGACATGATACTGCGATTCCTCAACGGCGAAGAGGCGCGGCTGTCGCGCGTGCTGGATGTGATCCTGATAGAGAGCCTGCGCGCGGCCGATCTGGGCCAGGCGCTTAAGATTTATATGGAACGCGCGACCTCCCTCTTCGAGGTCGAGGCCGGATACGTCCGTCTGCTCAATTCCGACGGCAGCGCGTTGGAGATGGTGGCCGGCGCGGGCGATTACTATAAGGCTTTCAACTACCTTCGTCGGAAGACCAGAATCTCGAGCGACTCCCCCACGGCGCGGGCGTTCAAGACAAACGACGCGGTCGTGGTAAACGATTCGTCGAAAACCCTATGGCAGAGGGCGGTCCTCGATTCCTACAATGACAACCCTTCCGCGCTCTCCGTCATGCGACAGATCCGTTCGTTCGCCAACGCGCCGATCAGGGACGCCGACGGCAATCCCATCGGAACCATCGGCCTGATCTCTTATCAGCCATGGAACTTCACGGAGCCGCGAATGCGCGCATTGAACGCCCTAAGCCATCGCGTCAGCAATCTGATCGAACATTTCAAGGTCTTGAAAGAGCGGCAATTTCTGCTCGACATCAACTCGGATTTCGTGCGCAACGCGGACTTCACCAATCCTGTGCAAACAATGAACGAAACAGTAAAGCGCCTCAGCAAGGCGGCCAACGCCGAGATCGCCTCGCTCTTCATCTGGGACAAAGAGGCCGAAAGGTTCATCCTTCGCGCGCAGGAGGGGTGGGCCGACCCGAGGTGGGTTGACGCCGCGCGCTACAAGAAGGGCGAGCGGTGGACCGGCGGCCTTGCCTTTGAAGAGGCTCCACAGTACGTTCCCAATTTTTTTGTTCACAAGAAGGAAAAAGCCCTGACATCGGACAGTAGAAAATACGCGCCCTACGCCTTCGGCAAACCGCTCTCCGAGGATTTCACATTCGAAGCGATAGGGCTTCCCTTGCGCCTGAAGAAAAACCAGACGATCGGCGTGTTGACCCTCTACCGCCGGATCGATCCGAATCGCCCCGGCCTGGGGAGCGGCTTCACCACGATCGATCCGCGCATCCTCCAGGAAGCCGCCGACACCATCTCAAGCATGTTGAGCGCGTTGCTCCCCAACCTCGGCGCCATCTGGACTGAGGAGGAGGTGAAACGATACGAAGCCGTGCGCGAGGCTATCGAAAAAGGCGACCCCGATATTTGCATCGAGCAGCGGCTGTGCCGCCAGATGGTCAAATCTTTCAACGCCGAGCATGCCATCCTCTACCTGACGTCGGATCGCGAAGCGGGGAAAGGACTCTCCTGGGCCGACGCCGCGACCGCCGAAGGGCGGTCGGCCCCGGCGCCGTGCGAGCCATGCGAAATTGTAGTCTCTGCCGCTGAACAGAAGAGGATTCAAGAGAAGAAAAAGGAGACGCTGGCGGAAGAGGAATGGAAGGCGCCTGAGTTGGCGAAGACCGAAGGTCTGATCGAGCGGGTCGCGCTGCCGCTCCTCGACGGAAGGCGCCTCGTCGGGGTCTTGGACCTGCATTTCGACGCCGCAAGGAGACAGTCTCATCTGGCGTCGTCGCATGACCCGGATAAACTGGAAGAGTGGGGCAAGGAAATAGGCTCGGTTTACCAACGACAAAAAGAGCTTGAGCAAAAGGCCGAGGCCGAAGAGCAGGCGGAAAAGGGGCGGCTGGCGATGCAGGCGATGGGCGCAATGGTCTTCCAAACCGCGCACCGGCTGATGAACCTGACGCAAAGCATTCGCTCGCTGTCCATCCACATCGAGGGCGCCGGCTCGGACGGGGAGCGAGAAACGAGGCTGTCTGAGCTTTTCAAACTGATCGATTCCTCATCCGACGTCATCAAGCGCCCGATGGAGATCGCGCGACAAATGAAGGAGATCAATCCGAGGCCGCACAAGCTGCATTCGCTCATCGACGAGGTCAGATCGGAGGCGGACATTCGGAGCCTCTCGCCGAAGGCGCGCGTCGAGGCGCCGATCCCTCACGACATAGTAGTGCTGGTCGACCGCGATCTGATCCTCGAGGCGTTCCGCAACATCATACACAACGCGATGAAGGCCATGCCGGATGGCGGCGCGCTCACCATCAGCGGCGCCCTGAGCGACGACGGGTGGGAAGCCCGGATAACTTTCGCCGACACCGGCGTCGGCATGAGCGCAGAGCAAATCCGGGCCGCCAAATCCGGCTTCGTGACCACGCAGAGGGGCACTGGGCTTGGCGTGCTCGTCTCGCTCCTGCTCCTGCGAGCGCAGAACGGTAACCTCGATATCGAAAGCGCTCCGGGAAAAGGAACCACGGTAACCATAACTTTGCCCGTGGGGCTCCCGTGAATAGGACATATAGGACATATAGGACTTATGGGATGTCCTATAAGTCCTATAAGTCCTATATGTCCTATATGTCCTATTCATGTGCTCCATGGGATTTTTCAAGAAAACAACATGAAGCTACGCACATTGATAGTGGAGGATGATAAGTATCAGGCCGACGCGATCAGTTACATCCTTCAGGCGACCGATGAAAGGCAGATGAAGGACGCCGGGATCGACGGGTTCGAGATCACCGTGGTCAATTGCGCCGCCGACGCGCGCAAAGCGCTCGACCGGGCCGGGCGCGACGCCGCAGCCTACGATTTATTGCTGCTCGATCTCGGGCTTCCTGAAAATCCGGGTGAAGACGAGAAACCCGAGATGGGGATTGAACTTTTGAAGCTAGCCAGAGATCAGGAGGCGGCGCGCGGTATCATCGTCATCTCCGTGTTCACGGACCTGGAGCGATATGCGCTACTCGCCGCCACCGATTTCATCGGCAAGCCTTATGGCAAGGAGGAATTACAAGCCCGAGCGCTCAGCGCCTGGAAAGCCGTCAGAGAAAAACATCGCCACGGAAAAATCAGTGAAAGAGACCTGGCTCTTTACGCCAATGTAGGTATCATCTATCGGCTCAGTTCATGCTTCTCCCGGCTCGTTCATTCGGCGCAGCGCGAAACGGAAGAGTTGCGCGGCGAGATGATCGAGCGTTTCGGCGAGCGGCAAACAGACGCGTTGCCTGAGCCTCTCGCGCGACGCCTGGGGACGATAGAGAGCCTGATCCGGCGCGCCCGTGATGAATGGAGGGAAATTCAAGAGCCGTTTCAGATTACCGGCGACGCGCCACACGGCCTGGCCATAGAAGAAGAAATAAAACGATTCGCGGAGGAATTGCGCCCCTGCATCGCCATTAAACTCGAACCGCCTGCCGACCCCGCTGACTATGATATGCGCATACTCTCCTTCAAAGACGCTTTCAGAAACAACTCGTTGATGATCATCAGAGAAATTCTTACGGGCGGCTTGAGTGAAACAAAGGAGGCCCACGCTTCGACTTTCCCGGAGGTCGTGGTCAACATAGAAAAAAAAGTCGGCATGGCCGAGATTTCCTTCCGAGACGGTTTCAATCCAATTCCCGCAGACCAGGCGGTACAGATCACCAAAGGCGAGACCATCCCTCCTCGAGACGGGCAATGGCGCGCCTGGGGGCTTTCGGTCGCGCAGCACGTCGCATTACGCGGCGGCGGGCGGCTGATCGTCGAGCCGAAGGAGGTCGGCAATTTGATCACTTATCGAGTAACGCTGGCGCAGGATGTTTAAAGTTCTGGTCATAGACAGTTCGGCGGAAGACGCGGAATTGCTTCGCGGCCTGCTGGCGGAAGAGGGCGCGCAGGTAGTGGTCTGCCGGGACGGAACCGTCGCCAGGCCCGTCATCGATGGGCATGCCGACGGATTCAGGGCGGTCTTCATGCTGTGGGACGTCGCCGATCCGGCGTTCGCCGAAACGCTCGCGCTGCTGCGGCATCGTTGGCCCGAGACGCCGGTGGTCGTGATGATCGAGGAGTTTACATACGATCTGGCGGCGCGGGCGTTCGGACTGGGCGCCAAGGGCGTCTTGCAAAAACCGGTCGAGGCGAAGAACCTCAAAGCCTGTTTACGCGAATTGCCGCCGGCGCGAGACCATTCTTCGCCGATGATGGTCAAACTGCGCGAGAAGATTCATGGAGAATCGGCGAGCCTGCTGGCCGAGCTGTGGCAATTGACTAGAGTTATTCCGCACGCCGATTCGAATGTCCTGCTGCTCGGAGAATCGGGGACGGGCAAGGAATTGTTCGCCCGGGCCATTCACGAGTTGGGGCCGCGCCCCGACGCGCCCTTTGTGGCGGCGCAGGTCTCCGCCATCCACGAGCATTTGTTCGAGAGCGAGATGTTCGGCCACGAAAAGGGCGCATTCACAGGGGCGGACAGACAGCACATAGGCCTTTTCGAACAGGCCGGAGACGGAACGCTCTTCCTCGATGAGATAGGAGACCTCTCGGCCTCGGCGCAGATCAGGCTGCTGCGCGTGATTCAGGAGAAGAAGTTTCGACGTTTGAACGGCAAAGAAGAACTGCCCTTCAAGGCGAGGCTGGTGTGCGCCACGCATCACAACCTGCCCGAAGAGGTCAGACATAAAAAATTTCGCCTCGACCTGTATCAGCGCATCAACGAGGCGACCATTCATGCGCCGCCGCTGCGGGAAAGAAAAGGGGACATTGAAGTACTGGCCAGGTATTTTCTGCGCCTGCACAGTGGCGAGCGACAGACGGCCTTCGCCGATGAAACGCTCAAGATACTTTGTGGCTACCCCTTCCCAGGCAACGTCCGTGAGTTGGAAAACATCGTCAAGTCGGCGCTCAGGGCCTGCGTGGGCGAGATAATCCTGCCGCAGAGCCTGCCCATGCGGATTATGAACGACCTGCTGCGAGACCCGCCCGTCACGACATCCGACAATGAGACGGAAGCGCCGAACCTGGATCACATCGAAGAGCTGATGGACGAACTGGCGCGATCTTTGCCCGCCGACTGGCTGACGACCGCTTATCGTGAAGCGGCCAGGTCGTACAATCAGGCGTTCGACCGCGTCTATCTGCGCAAAATGCTCGAACACCACAAACACAACCTGAAGGCGGCTGCCAAAGCGTCCGATCTGGACCCCAAGACTTTTCGCAATCGTTGGAAGCAGTCAGGGCTGCCGCCGATCGGGGGCTAAAAGCAGCTAAAGTTTGCGCTGACAAATGTGTTTATCTGTGATTAAATACGCATGCGAAAAATCGCCGATGGTAAGTTACCATCGAAAGCAGATCAATCCGGCGTCAGACTTGGCAAATAGATCAAAATTGTGGCGCGAGTTGTTTACTCGCGCCTTTTTTGCGAAAGCTACACAGGCGCGAGTAAACAACTCGCGCCACATATATCGCCGCTTCATTACCTGATCAAGCGTTTCCACGTCGCCAGTTCGCGTTCGGGGCTGAACAGATGCGCCAGTCGCGCGCAATGCGATTTCAATTCGGCCAGGAACTCCGAATCGCTTTCCGCCCGCGCCATCAAGCGAGCCAACTCGCGAGTGTCGCCGGTCGAAAAATACCCGGTGTAATTTTCGCCCAATAACCCGACATTGCCCGCAATGCTTGAGGCTATTATCGGCGTTCCCGCGACAATCGCCTCGGAAATAACGTTCGCCCCGCCCTCCAGGCGGGATGAGTGGACTCACAACTGGCTGCGCATCAGGATTTGCCGGACGCGCCATTGCGGTTGTTCACCTATCCATTGGTAACGCGGGTTGACCTGCATCTCGCGGCGCGCGCGGTCGGCCATCCTTTCGTTCATCGCGTCGCCCACGTGGATGATTCGGACGCTCGATACGGCAGGCAGCAAGCGAGCCGCCATCGCCGCCCGGAACGGGTCTTTGATTTCGCGCAGGTGGCCGACGACGCAGACCTGGAAATTGCGGATTGGGACTCTAGGATTGCGGATTTGAGGAAACGGTTTGACCGATTGATAAACGACTCGCGTTTTGTGATGGAGACGCCTCGGCAATTCGTCGAAGGCTTTGGGTTGAAGAACTATCAGGCGGCTCGCGAGTTCGAGCGACTGTTGCGCCCGTTCACTGCGCGGCAGATCGCGGTAGAGGTCAGTGCCGGTCAGCGCGACGATCAGTGGACGTTCAGGATGTTCGCAATGAAAACGCTTGATCGCGTCGTGGCTGCGGAGCGCGTGCAGGGCGACGAGCAGTTCGTATGACTCGCCCTCGTAGCTTTGCGTGATCGCCACGTGATGTCCAAGGCTTCGCAATATCCTCGCCCACCGCAGCGCCGTGACGCGATTGCCATGTCGCGAGCCTGGCGGCGCCGGGGTGACAATGCCGATCTTCATCTCAAATCTCGAATCTCATATCTCACATCACAGGGCGCAAGTCCTGAATCCCGCCCACACATCTCTTCGATCGGGCTTATAAAAATTGCGGTAGTTGTTGCGAATCAGCCTGGACCTCGTCGCCCAACAGCCCCCGCGCAAAACTTTATGATCGCCGAACCAGGGCGCGGAGTATTCTTTGTAAGGGCCGGCGGCAAAGCCCGGGTAAGGGCCGAAATCTGTCGCCGTCCATTCCCACACATTGCCGATCATTTGACGGACGCCGAACGCGCTGTCGCCCGCAGGCGCCGCATTTACGGGGACGCATCCGCCTTCGCGGATATTTGCGCGCGCGCGACGCGACGCCGCGCGCGTCGGCCGCCGGTTCACAACTCGCCGCCATCTCCCATTCGGCCTCGGTCGGCAGCCGGCGTTCGGCCCACCGGCAATAGGCTTCGGCCTCATACCAGTTGACATGGATCACAGGCAGATCGGGTTCGAGCGGAACCCATTGATCGAAAACGCGGCGCTCCCATTCGTCTTTGCCCGCGGGACGCCAGTAAACGGGATGCGCGGCGCCAGCGAACTCGCGCCAGCCCCAGCCCTCATCGCTCCACAATTCGCGGCGGCGGTAGCCGGCGTCGTTCACGAACCCGGCGAATTCGGCTTGCCTGACAGCCGTCCGCGAGATTGAAAACGGCTCGACGACAACTTCATGCGCCCACTGCTCGTTGTCGAAGACGAAACCAGAATCATTGACGCTGCCGAGCATGAATCTGCCGCCGGGGATTTGCGCATCGCCGAGTCTCGCGTTCGTAGCCCCGGCTTGAGCCGGAATGCCTGACGCCGAACCGTTCCGACTGAAGGCGGGACTACGAACGGCGAGCGTCTGCCGCGTATAAGTGATCGCTTCGCTGTGCATGTCTTCATGGAGCAACGCGAGTTCTAGGAAATACGCTTCGTCGTAGCCGCCGGCGTCACGCAAATCGCCGGCGCCCTTCATCGTCTCTTCGATCACGCGGTCGAGAATTCGGCGCATATAGGCGATCGTCTCCCGCTTCGACGGCAACGGCAAGTCCCAGCGCGTGTCGTGGGCCACGCGGGCCGAATCATAAAGCCTATCAGGGTCGAGATGTGGCGCGGGCCTTATCGCGTCGAAGCCGCGCAGATGGCGCAGGAGCCAGAACTCCTGAAAGAAGGCCACGTGCGCAATCTCCCAACGCAGCGGGTTCACGACGGCGAGACGCTCCCCCGTCATCTGCTCGTCGTCCAGATCGGCGACGAGGTCGAGCAGGCGCGCGCGAGCTTCCTGAAGATGGCCGATCAATTGAGACGGAGCGCATTGCGAGCGGGCGATCATCATCGTTTCATAAAGTCTTCGCGCAGCGGAACCCGGAGATCATCCATCGTTCCGGCGGATGAAAGAAGTTTCGATAGGTCGTCCTGATGTGGATTTGCGGCGTGGCAAACGATCCGCCGCGCAGCGTTTTCTGCCCGACGAACCATTTGTCGTTGTACTCGTCGAACTCGGATTTGAAGCCGGGGTACGGGGCATAATCTGACGTCGTCCATTCCCAAACGTCGCCGATCATCTGGTGGCAGCCGTAGGCGCTACGGCCTTGCGGCATCGAGCCTATCGGCGCGACGCCCCAAAGCTGGTTATCGAAGAGGTTCGCCTTCGTTACGCCGGGCGCCGCATCGCCCCACGGGAATTGTCGTTTAGCCTGCATCTTCGGATCGAAGCAGGCCGCTTTCTCCCACTCGGCTTCGGTGGGCAGCCGCTTCCCCGCCCACTTGGCGTAGGCCGCCGCTTCATAATAGCTGACGTGCGAGACAGGCTCGCCGGCCTTCTCTTCGGCAGGGCGTAGGCCGTGAAAGTCGCGGATCATCCATTGGCCGTCAATCCGCTCCCAGTAGAGCGGCGCCCGCCACCGCTCCCGCCGCACGGCCTCCCAGCCCTCGCTCAACCACCAGCGGTAATCGTCGTAACCGCCGTCGTCGATGAATTCGAGGAAATCGCCGTTGCTGACCGGCGCGCGGTCAATCGCGAAATCCTGCAGGAAGACCGTGTGCTGCGGCTTCTCGTTGTCCCAGGCGAAATCGTCGCCGGCGTAGCCGAGCGCGAACAATCCGCCCTCGATCTCGGCCATCCCGGTCACAGTTTCGGACACGGCTGGCGCGCCGGTCTTCGGCGCGTCGTAAAGGTCACAGAGCAAATGCTTGATGTCGTAGACCAGCAACTCCTGATGCTGCATCTCGTGCTCCAATCCCATCCGCACTAGCGAGAGGATCTTTTCAGCGTCCGGCCTGGTCTCGACATTTTTCAAAAATCCGACCATCGCCTCGTCAACGTGATTTCGATACCGGACGGTATCCTTCACCGTCGGGCGCGAGCGCGTGCCGCGCAACGATTTCTCGATGCGTTGGCCGAAGCCTTCGTAGTAGGAGTTGAAGTAATAAAGATACTCTTCGTTATATATGCGATAACCCGGGAGGCATGTCTGAAGCAGCGTCTCGAAAAACCATGACGTGTGACCGATGTGCCATCGCGGAGGACTCATAAATTCGGCGGTCTGCACGACGTAATCTTCGATTTCGAGCGGCGCGACGATCCGCATCGTCTGCGCGCGAACCTGATTGAACAGTTCGATCGTAGCTTCGATTTTGTCGATGGATTGGGGCCCTCTGGTTTGGGCGGTTGACATTTTTCCTCCTCGGAGAATCCCTGGGTACGCATCGCTTCCAGCGTGCAGTCTCGGCTAGAGACCTATTGATCGGAATCAGTCCCCCCCAAACCTGAGGCGATGCGTACCCAGGTCTGGTTCCTATAAATTCGTCTTTCGCCGAGACTGCACGCTGGAAGCGATGCGTACCCAGGGCGCGTTTTCATTGATCAAATGTTCAGCAAGTTGTTGAGCGATTCGGCCAGCGTAGGGTGCGCGAAGATTCCGTCTTTCAAAACGGTGTAAGGCAACTTGCCCATCATCGCGATCTCGATCATCGCCATAATCTCGCCGCCCTCTAAGCCCAGAACGGCGCAGCCCAGAATCTGCTTCGTGTCGGCGTCTATGACGGCTTTCATAAAGCCCCGGCTCTCGCTCACCTCCAACGCCCGCGCCACATAGCTCATCGGCATCTTGGCCACGCGAATGTTCAAGCCCCTGGCCCGCGCCTCCGATTCACTCAAACCTACGCGCCCGAGTTGCGGATCGATGAAGACGGTGTAAGGCACGAAGCGATCATTAACCGTCGCGTTCCCGCCTTCAATCAGATTGGTTCGGATGATGCGGTAATCGTCGTAAGAGATGTGAGTGAATTGCGGGCCGCCCTTCACGTCGCCGAGGGCGAAGACTCCTGGCGCGGTGGTCTCCAATCGCTCGTTCACTTTGACGAAGCCGTTCCTGTCGGTTTCGATCCCGGCTGACGAGAGGTTCAGCGTCTCGGCGTTCGGAACGCGCCCGGCCGCCGCGAGCAGATGCGAGCCAGTAAGGGTTCGGGCGCCTTCCGGCGTTTGAGCGGTCAGTCGAATCTCGCCGCCCCCGCCCTTTTCAACGCGCGCGGCCTCGGTGTTGAGCAGGACTTCGACGCCGTCTTCGCGCAAAATCTTCGCGACTTCGTCGGCCACGTCCTGATCTTCGCGTCCGAGCAATTGCGACGCGCGCTGGACAATCGTCACGCGACTGCCGAAGCGCCGGAACATCTGCCCAAATTCGAGACCGACGTAACCTCCGCCCAGAACCAGCAGATGCTCGGGCAATTCGTCCAATTCCATGATCGAAGTCGAATCGAGCGCCGAGATCTGATCGATGCCGTCCACCCGCGGGGTCGCCGGCCGGCAGCCCGTGTTGATGAAGATTTTGTTCGCGCCGAGACGCCTGAGTTCGCCGTCATTCATTTTCACGGCGATTGACCGCGGGCCGGTGAAACTCGCTTCGCCGAATAGCAGGTCGAGATTTTCCGTGTTTTCGATTACGCGCTGGCCGCCGCTGCGAAAGCTGTCAACGATGGATTGCTTGCGTTGGCGGACTTCGACCATGTTGACCGAGACCTCGGCGGTATGAACTCCGTAATCCGCGGCTCGTCGCGCGAGGTAGGCCACGCGGGCGCTTGCGACCATCGTCTTCGTACAATCCGGCTTTGGCCAGAGCTTTCGAGAGCGGGTTTCCCGCCTGGCCCGTGCCGATCACAATCGCGTCGTAAGTTATCGGATCTGTCATTATTCCAACTACCTTGAAGTCTGGGGATAAATCAGATCGGCGGAGCCTTTGGGGAGCCATTTCAAGCCTAGTTGACGACCAGTGAGCGCCCGCCGTATTCAACCACGCGCCCGATGATCGCCGCTTCCGCATATGTCTCGCGCAATCTCGCCAACATCGCCTCGGCGCGTTCGCCGGCGATTGAAATTAGCATTCCGCCCGCGGTCTGCGGGTCGTAGAGCAAACTGACCAATTCTTTCGTTATGCCGGCGTCGATCGTTATGTCGGCGCCGACATACTCGCGATTGACCCTGTCGCCTTTGGTGAGCATCTTGCGGCCGGCCAGGTCGAGAGCGCCGGGCAGCAGCGGCGCGCGGTCGGCGATGATTTCAAGCGTGACCTTGCTCGCACTCGCCACTTCCCAGGCATGGCCGAGCAGGCCGAAGCCGGTGATGTCGGTCGCGCCGCGCACGCCGAATTCACGCATCGCCTCGGCGGCGGCGCGTCCCGGCGTCAACATCGTTTCAATGGCGACGGCGGCCACCTCGGGGCTCGCCTTCTCGAATTTTATGCCGGTCGAAATTACGCCGGTTCCGATCGGCTTGGTCAGAATCAGCGCGTCGCCGGGACGCGCGCCGGCGTTGGCCGCGATCTGGTCGGGATGGATCAACCCGGTAACCGCGTAGCCGAACATGATTTGATCGTTATCCACGCTGTGGCCGCCGACCAGCGTGACTCCGTTTTCATTGAGCGCCTTCAATCCGCCGCGCATGATCTCGCCGAGGATCGCGTAGTCCACGTCCTTTTTCGGGAAACAGGTGATGGACAGCGCAGTGATCGGCGTCCCCGCCATCGCCCAGACGTCGTTGATCGAATTTAGCGCGGCGATGCGCCCATAATCGAACGGGTCGTCGACGATCGGCGTGAAGAAATCAACGGTCTGAACCAGGGCCAGGTCGTCGCGCAAACGATACACTGCGGCGTCATCGGCGGTGTCGTAGCCGATAATCAGCTCCGGAGTGTGCGGTTGTTCAGGTAGACCGCCCAGAACCTGGGCGAGCGCGCTCGGCGACAGCTTCGACGCTCAACCCGCGCAGTCAACCATCTGCGTTAATCGCTTTGCCATAACTTCTCCAAAATAACGGGGAGTGGGGAATAGGGAATGGGGAATGGAAAAGTTATTTTACACTCTCCCACTCCCCACTGCCCATTCCCCACTCCCCTTTTCCTTAATCCTCGACGGATTTCGCGG
>WNGE01003516.1_pt1 | contig 18488 bp, 18 predicted proteins | sample 5400651 | NCBI WGS metagenome assembly WNGE01 (sample SAMN13153370, study PRJNA577476) | soil metagenome | isolation source: 60 cm soil or saprolite under grassland replicate 2 | place: USA:California | collected 2016-06-15
CACCGGCGCGTTCGCGGCGACAAGCTTGAGGTTCGCGCTCAGGTCGTCCGGCGCGTCCGGCGCCCAGTCCTGCCAGGCGGCGATGACGGCAGGCGCGTCGGCGGCCGGCCAGGTCAGCTCGAACCGCGTCGTGTCCGGCTCCGGCACCGTGTCGAACGCCAGCGAGGTCACCACGCCGAACTGCCCGCCGCCGGCGCCGCGAAGTGCCCAGAACAGCTCCGGCTCGTGGTCCGCGTCGCAGTCGACGATCTGGCCGTCGGTCAGCACGACCTGCGCACCGAGCAGGCGATCGCAGGTGAGGCCATATTTTCGGCCAAGAATCCCCAGCCCGCCGCCGAGCGTGAGGCCGGTGATCCCGACCGGCGGACCGCAGCCGGCCGGAAGCGTCCGGCCGTGCTGGTGCAGCGCGTCGTACACGTCGGCCAACCTTGCGCCTGCGCCGACGGTTGCGACGCCCGCCGGCGACACCGAGATTGAGTGCAGCGGCGTCAGGTCGAGCACGATCCCGTCCGTGGAGGAGCGTCCGGCGAAGCAATGGCCGCCGCCGCGCGGCACCACGTGTACGCCCGACTCGCGTGCGAAACCGATGGTCCGCACGACGTCGTCGACGGACGCGCAGCGGATCACCGCCTGCGGCCGGACATGCCAGAACTGCGTCATGGCCGGCTTGCGTGCTATCTCGTAACCCGGCGTGCCCGGCTCGATCACCTCGCCGGTCAGCGCCTTGCGCAGCTCGGCGAGACCGCTCATCGCAGTACGCGGAACTGGACGTGGGTGGTGGCCGGGCCTTCGATCAATCTCGTCCGCTCCAGCCTGATCCGGTCGCTGCCCACGTCGGCGAACAGCCGCGCGCCGCCGCCGAGCAGCGCGGGCTCGATGTGGAGATTCAGCTCGTCCACCAGGCCGAGCCGCAATGCCTGGTCGACCGTGTTTGCGCCGCCCATGAGGTACACGTTCTTGTCGCCCGCGGCCGCCTTGGCCTGCGCGATCGCGCTCTCGACGTCGCGGACGAAGGTGAACGTCGTTGCACCGGCGACCCGCACATCGTGTGGGCGGTGCGTCGGGACGAAGACCGGCATCCTGAACGGTGGTTCCTCGCCCCACCCGTTCACGTGGTCGTACACGCGGCGGCCCGCGACTACCGCGCCTGCGCCGGCGTAGATCTCGTCGACCATCCACCGCTCGCCGCCGGGCGCGATCACGTCGGCGGCGGTGCCCAGCGGTAGCTCCTCAGTGGGATCCGGGCCGGTGATGTACCCGTCGACCGACATCGACAAGGTGACCTGAACAATGCCCATGCGTTCCTCCATATCGCCAGGGCCCGAGGCTAGGACGGTCACGGAGCCCCGCGCTTGATCAGAACGCGCACTCAGGATGCGACCCGGGCAGGCTGACGCCGCGCGCGCAGGACCGGGATGAACGAGGCGGAGTGGTCGTGCCCGCATCCGCACTTGTCGGTCCTGTCGCTCAGGAACGCTCGGGGTGGCAGGCCGGTGAGTCGCTGGCACTCGCGACTCAGGTGCGCCTGGTCGGCGTAGCCGGCTTCGGCCGCGAGCGCGGCGAGCCGGTACTCGGACCGTCGCTCGGCACCCAGTTCGCCGGCTTGGACCAATGCGAGGAAGCCTTGGAACCGCAGTGTGCGGTGCAACGCTTTCGGACCGATGCCGACCGTGGCCAGGCAGCGTCGACGGAGCTGGCTGTGCGAGATTGCCAGTTCGGTACTGAGCGAACCGACGTGACCCGCACGCCATGGCATGAGCCGGCGTACCGCCTCCGACACGAGCGGGTCGGCGGCGGTGCCCGCCCCCATCCGGCGGACCAAGTTCGCCTGCAGGACGGACAGCGCCATCTCGGGTGAGTCGGCGTTCGACATCACTTCGCCGAGCACGATGGCATCGCGTCCCCAGATCTCATCCAGGGGCACTGTCAGGTCGGCCAGTTCGCAGGCCGGCAGCTCATGCAGCGGCGCGGCGCCGCCCGGGCGGAACCGGACGCCGACCACGGTCGTGCCGGGCGCGAGAACCTCGACGGACGGAGCGGTGAGCGGCGCGACGAGCCGTGGCAGTGACCCGATCGCGCAGTGCAGCTCGACGCCACCGGTCGGGAGGTGCCGTTGTACGTACGGCTCCGCGCCGATGCGCTGGATCCACACCACGCGGACGGCGCTGCGCAGGGCCGGCACCGGTGCCTGCTCGACGTAGCTCTGCGCGGACCGCACGAGCAGACCGTACTAAAGCTCTGGCCGGCGCCTGACCGTGTCTACGGAGCTGACCTCGCCGACGCGGCCCCTGGCGACGACGTGGTCGATGACGGCGCGGACGAGCTCGACGTGGCGGTCGGCGAGGTCAGTGCGGACGTGGTGCCCGACGACGGCGCGCTCGTCGGAGCAGTCGACGGGCTCGACGAGCCGCCCGTGGTCGTCGGTGTTCCGGCCGGGCCGGAGCTCGGCGCGCTCGTCGTCGGAGACCCCGACGGCGCCGGCGTCGGCGTCGAATTGTGCGGATGGCGCGGGCCGACGAGGTGCGGTGGGTGGACGGTCCCGGTGCTCGGGACCAGAAGCAGCGCGATGACGGCCGCGGCGGCGATCGTTACGCCGGCGCCACCGGCGACGGCGCCGCGCACGAGGGCGTGGTCGCGCAGAGATTCAGTCCGTCGCCGTCGCTGAAGCTCTGGCGGCAGTGCGGCGCGCTGCGCGGCCAGGCTGTTCAGCGGCGCGGCCGCGTAGCCGAACGCGGGCACGACGAGCAGCCCGGCGAGCAGTGGTCCGCTGAGGGTGTCTGTCCGGTAGAGGCCGCCGGCGATGCCGGCGAGGCCGAGCACGGCCAGCAGCGACTCGCCCCAGTTCGTCCGCACGACCTGCCACCAGCCGGTGCGGTCGAATGTCTTCGGGGTTCGCAGGAAGACTGCCTGTCGGGCGAACAGGCCCTGTGCCGAGGCGCGGGCGACCGCCAGTGACGTGGACTGCCAGATGAAGAACGCGCCTATGGCATCGCGCCAGGTGGCGCCGGTTCCGCGCCGGATCAGGGCGACCGCCCGGGTGAGCCCCAGCAGGACGAGCACCGGGATCGCGGCGACCAGGAAGGCCGTGAGCTTGCGGAACAGCTGGCCCCCGCCTGTTGCCAGGTTGACCGCGCCGGCGAGCAGGAACACGAAGAACAGCAAGCCGAGCAGGTCGCCGTACCACTGCAATCCGCCGGCGAAGTAACCCCACCGCTGCCCCAGCGTCAGCCGGTTACCCCGGCGCGAACGTCCCGGCAGCAGGGACCGCCAATGCATCCGCAGGATCTGGATGCCGCCGAAACACCAGCGGTAACGCTGGCTCTTGAGCGCCTCGAAGGTCAGTGGCATGACGCCGTGGCCCCATGACTCGTCGACGTGCAGGCCGGACCAGCCGGCACGCAGCAGGCGAAGGGACAGCTCGGCATCCTCGGTGATGCACCACTCGTCCCAGCCGCCGACGCTCTCCAGCGCGGACTTGCGGATGAGGCCCATCGTGCCGGCGAAGATCGCCGCGTCGCGCTCGTTGCGCGACGGCTGGGAGACCGCGAAGAAGTACTTGTACGAGTAGTACAGCCGCCGGTAGTACGGCGCCTGCGCCCAGTCCCGGTAGTCCTGCGGTGCCTGGATGAACCCGACGTGCGGGTCGGCGAACAGACCGGTACAGCGACGCAGGAACTGTGGCTCGATCTGGTAGTCGGAGTCGACGACCGCGATCAGCTCGGCGCTTTCGTTGGTGAGCCGACGCAGCGCCACGTTCAGCGCGCCGGACTTGTAGCCAGGCCAGTCGGACAGGTGCACGAACTTGACCCCGTGGCGCGCGCACCATTCGTCAACCGGCTGCCACAGCTGCGGGTCGTCGCTGTTGTCGTCGATCGCGATGATCTCGTAGTTGGTGTAGTCGAGGTGGAGCAGCGACGTCAGGGTCTCGATGACCATTTCCGGTGGCTCGTTGTGGGCCGGCACGTGCAGGCTGACGAAGGGCTCGTAGCCGGGCGGCGCGACGGTGGCCATACCCCGGCGTATGCGCCGCCGCCAATGCTCGGTGCCCAGTGCATCGCAGAGCTCCCACAGGTAGGCGCTCGCGAGCAGGCCGGCCACAAGCTCCAGTAGCCATAGGATGATCCCGCCAATCGCACTGCCGACGCCGAGGTGGCTGCGCAGCGTCCAGTCCAGGATGAACGCCAGGTAGCCGACGTAGAGAAACAAGCACGACGCCCAACACAGGTGGGCTCGCGCATTCCAGCGGCGGGTCGCCGGCATCCAGAAGAGGCTCGCTACGGCGACCGCGATCGCCGCGACCAGCGCGTCGCTCCGGCTCACGTCGAGCAGGCGCAGGAACGCGACGACCAGCCCGTCCAGCAGCAACGTCCCCAACAGGGCCGTGACGAATCGGCGGCTGGCCGGCCACACACCGGCGGTGCTCAACCGTCGGCGGGCAGGCACGAACATCGCGGCAGAGCTCAGCGGCGCAGCGAGCAGGCCGGCGAGCAGAATCGCGCGCAGCAAACGCCAACTCCTCCTGACAACGCCGGACGCAGCCGCGGCGCCGAACGGGTCGAATCTGACCGGGGATTACAGGTTCGGGTCGTCGTCGTAGCTTCTGGGCTCGAGGTACGTAGTACGCGACGTGCCGGGCCCGACCAGCCCAGGACCGTCGCCGTAGCCGAACCGACCCTGGTGAATCACATCAGTACGGCGGCGTACCGACAGCAGGACGAGCGACAGCACCAGACCGATCGCGCCGACGACCATCAGAATCACGCCGAGCGCGGCCAAGTTGAGACCATTGACCTGGCGAGTGACCGCCCATTTCAAGATCGCGCCAAGTGCGATGAGGAACAAGCTGGCACCGATACGCACGAGGACACCTCCTTGGTCGGATGCTGACGCGCCGACTCGATCGTGGTTTTACCCACGCGCGGCGCGGAGATAACGGGCGCCCGTCAGTGGCCGGTCGCGGGTGCGCCGTATCGCCGTGGCGCCTTCGGGCGAGCCGAGCGAGCCGGCCGCTGGCCGGCGGCCTCGGTGTGGATCGTGCCCGGCTCGATCACCACGACCTTGACGTCCCACGGTGCGAGCTCTTGCCCAAGGACACTGTCCACGCTGGACATCGCGCGCAAGATCCGTTGCTCTGCTCACGCTCATGAGATGTGCGTCCTTTCGGTCGAGTCGGCCGTCGCGTGCCGCGTCAGGTCGCCGATCTGCTCGCGTGGAGGGCGACGGGCCGAAGCGGCGTAGATGCTGGCGAGCATGAGCGCGCAGCCGAGCAGTTGCAGCACCGTGGGGTGTTCGCCGAGGACGGCCGCCCCGAGCACCAGAGCGCCGACCGGCGTGAGCATGAGCAGGGCCGCGCCGACCTCGCTGGCGAGCCGAGATGTGGTCAGGGCAACGAGCAACCACCCGATTACCTGGCCGCAAGCCGCGACCAGCGCGAGCCAGCCGATGGCCGCCCAGCCTGGGATCAGGTTCACGCCGTGCCACAGCGCGCCCGCGATCAGCGACACGATCGCTGCGGTCGCGATGACGTCCTGATAGGACTGCACGATCTGTCCGGCGTAGGCGCCGCGGCGCAGCAGGAACAGGAATCCCGAGTAGCACAGCGCGGCGAGTACGGCGTGCACCGTGCCGCGGGCCGGGTCCCTGCCGGTGACGCCGCTTTGGAACACGCCACCGGTGAGCACGATGCCCACCAGCATGACCGGCAATGACAGCAGGAAGCGGCGCCCGATCGGCTCGCGGTCGACGAGCATCGCCAGGAACGGGACGATGAGCACCTGAGCGTTGACCAACACGGTCGACAGCCCGGCGCCCACTTCCAGGATCGCCTGCGTCCACAGCAACATGTCGCCGGCGAACAGCGCGCCGGCGACAGCCGCGACCGCGCGCCGTCGCCACGGCAGTCCGCCGTCGCGCCGTCGCTCGAGCACGCCCAAGCCGGCCAGCAGGGGCAGCGCGAGAACGCAGCGATAGAACGACGCCGTGCCCGTCGACGTCCCGGACAAGTCGATCAAGATCGCCGACGCAGACACAAACAACGCCCCGATTGCCATGCGCCACGGCGGTCTCAACGGCAGCGCTGACATCGTGCTCGGACGCGGGTCACCGGTAGCCGGACAGGCGAAGCAACGGCCGGTGTTCGGGGGCAGCCGGCTCGCCTCGGTCGGACGTGAAATGCCAGGCCGCGACGAGCAATGCGCCGGCGCCCGTGACTGCCGCGAAGACCGCCACGCCGGTGAACAGCGAGACCCCCGCGGCCACGACGCCCGCGCCGATGACGGACAGCGGGACGCCGAGGTAGATGCAGCTGATGAAGGCGGCGGTGACTTCACCGCGTCGCTCGTCCGGGGCGATCGCGTTGAGATCGTCCTGTGCGGCCAGGAAGCCGAGGCCGTGGCCCAGACCCGCGAGCGCGGCACCGACAACGAGCAGGGCGATCAGGTTTGCAGGTGAGGCGAGGACGAGTCCGAGCAGGCCGAGTGCGAGCAGGAGCAGCCCGGTCGTCTGGGTGGCTGCCGGGGGCGCGCCCTGCCGGACCACCAGCTGGCCCAGGCACGAGGCGAGCAGCATGACCGAGGTGATCGTGCCGAGCGCGGCGAGGTTCTTGCTGCCGTTGATGCTGCTCACGTATGAGGGGACGACCGAGAGGAACAGGCCGGCGACCGACCAGACCGCGGCCGCGGTCAGTGCGACGCGGATGAACGGAGCTCGGATCTCGCGGGGCACCGCAGGCCGCTGGATGCGCCAGCCGGCCCCACGGCGCTCGGCCGGCTCGGGCACCGCCAGCAGGAATCCGCCGAACACGGCCAGCGTCGCCATGCCCACGACGTAGCTCAGCACCCGAGGCGCAGGCGCCCACTGCGCGAGGATCCCCGCGATGAGCGGGCCGGTGGCGCTGCCGCCGGCCTGCGCGAGGGTGGCCAGCAAGGCCGCCTGCCGTCGCTTGCCGCCGGGTTCGAGTTCGACCAGAGCCGCAGTCGCCGCGCCGCTGATCATGCCGACGGCCAGGCCCTGCACGACACGAGCCGCGAACAGCCACGCGACGCCGTCGGCGATCGCGAACAGGACCAGCCCGACGATCGCGACTCCGAGCCCGGCCACGATCACCGGGCGACGGCCCCACTGATCGGACAGCTGCCCGAACGCCAGCAGCGACGGGATGAGCACCAGGGCGTAGGTGGCGAAGATCAGCGAGAGCGTCGCGCTGGAGAAGCCGAAGCGTTCGCTGTACCCGGCGTACAGCGGAGTAGCGAGATTGACGCTCGCGAGCAGCGATCCCAGCGCGCCGGCAACCGCGATCAGTGCCGCTCGTCGACTCATCGAGACCCCTTCCATCACGCGCGGCAGTGCAGAAAGATCGTTATCGGATGTGCCCTACCCGATGCCGGAGCCACTTGAAGCGGGCATACATCTGCCGTGCGAGCCGGGCTCAGGATGCTGCTGGCTGCGCGTGCGCCGGCGCGTGCATCGACCGGCCGCCCGGCAGGTTCAGGGTTGTGCGGTGGCATCGATCGCACGTGGTGACCCGCTGAAAGCCATGGCGTGAGCGGTACTCGTGCGTGGCCCAGGCATGCCCCATCGCGTTGCACTCGTCGGTGAGCCGGGGCCGGAGAAAGTGAAAGTCGAACATGATCGATTCCCTACCCTCATCCATGCAGTTGCAAACGCGCCAGTGCGCCGGCTCTTCGAGGTCATCGATCGTTTGCATGCTCGCGTTGCAGTACCCCGCGATCCGACGAGACGAACCCGGTTAGGCCAGGTTCGTCGCCGGGAAACCTGTTAGGAGCACGCACATGCAGCGCGGCTCTCGCTGAGCGTGGGGAGGAAGGCTCATGACGTACGAGGAGTTCATGGCCAAGGTCCGTGACCGTGGTGAGTACATCGGGATAGAAGAGGCCGACGGGGTGACCCGCACCGTGCTCGCGCGGCTGGGGCAACGGCTCGCTGGTGGCGAGGCGAAGAATCTCGCCGCTCAGCTGCCCGTCGAGCTGCAGGACGTCTTGCTGGACATCCCGGCAACCGGGCAGGCAGATGCGCGCGGTATTCGTCAGTTTCTGCGCCTGCTCGCTGTCGAGCTCGCGGCAACCGAAGAGACCGCACGGTGGGACGCCAGCGCGGTGCTCAGCACTGTGGCCGAGGCCGTCAGTGGCGGGCAGCTGAATCAGATCCTGAGTCAGCTGCCATCGGAATACGCGCTCTTGTTCGGCAAACCGGACCTTGCGTGATGAGCGCCGATCGTGGCGTCGACCGCAATTCCTCCGCCGCACGGCAACGCGAGCGGGAGCGCTTCGCCGGCGGGCTGCCTGGCTACCGCGACCCGCTCGCAGGTTTCGGCGGTGCGCCTCCCGCACAGAGCGCGCTCACCGTGCGCCTGGTGCTTGCGGTCTTCGGCTTGGTCGTCTGCGGCGGGGGCGCTGTCGTGCTGGCAGCTTGAGGTTGCACGGCGATTGCGCATGGCGCGAGCTGGGTAGTTCCTCTGCACACCCGCAAGCAAAGGAGGAGAGCATGGTTACCGCTGAGACTGGCCACATCACCGGCACGAAGGACAAGGACTACAACATCCTGTGGTTCACCGAGGCGTGCCTGGACAACGCGCTACGCCTGGAGACGTACATCCACGATGCCGAACGCGACAACGACCAGGAGCTCGCCGAGTTCTTCCGCAAGGCGCAGGCGGACAGCCGCAAGGGAGCGGACGAAGGTCGCAAGCTGCTGAAGGCCCGCCTGGCCGGGTAGACCTGGTCGGTATAGACCTTTCCTCGATGGGTAAGTACCAGGCATGGCAACGATGAAACAGACGGCGGCAGCCCGCAGGAACGTGCGCAAGGCGCAACGCGGCGCGACCGCGAAGAAGTCGATATCCCACCTGCCGAGCTCCACTCGCACTGCACTCGGCAAGCAGGGTGCCGCGGTCGCGCGGCGCAAGCGCACCGGCGGCAGCGCGCCGAAGACCAGGCAGGAACTGTACGAGATCGCCAAGCGACGGGACCTGCCTGGCAGATCCAAGATGGGCCGCGACGAACTGGCCCGCGCGCTGAACGAGCGGTAGCGGGTGGACGACGCCACGCCGAGCTATCACAACGCAGCGGGCCTGAGTATCGGCAGACTGGCGGCGTGACGGAGCGGACGGTCGGCGTCGAGGAGGAGCTGCTGCTCGTCGACGCGGTCGCGCTTCGCGCCAAGCCAGTTGCTGACGAGGTGGTAGCGGAGGCCAGCGAGCAGGACGCGACCGGCGTGGATGACGTCGGGCAGTTCGAGCACGAGTTCAAGCGCGAACAGGTCGAGATCGGGTCCGAGCCTTGGGCCTCGCTGGACGAGCTCGGCGCGCAGTTGCGTCGCTTGCGCGCGGAGATGGCCGACGCGGCGGCGACGCAGCGCGCGCACATCGCGGCGCTGGCCACCAACCCGTTGCGCGGGCGTCCGACACCGACCGACGAGGGCCGCTACGCCGACATGACGCGCCAGTTCGGCATGGTCGCGCGCTTGCAGCTGACCTGCGGTCTGCACGTCCACGTCTCGATCACGTCGAAGGAGGAGGGCGTTGCGGTGCTCGACCGGATTCGGCCCTGGCTCGCGGTCCTTACCGCACTGTCCGCGAATTCGCCCTTCTGGCTGGGCGAGGACACCGGTTACGCGAGCTACCGCACCGTGCTGTGGGGGCAATGGCCCACGGCCGGGCCGGCCGAGCTGTTCGGCGATGCGCAGGCTTACGAGCGTGCCGTGGCAGATCTGCTGACATCCGGCACGATGCTCGATCGCGGAATGATCTATTTCGACGCGCGGCTCTCCGCGAATTACCCGACTGTGGAGATCCGGGTCGCCGACATCTGCCAGTACGTCGACGATGCCGTGGCGGTGGCGGCGTTGTGCCGGGCGCTCGTCGAGACAGCAGTGCGGCAGTGGCAGGCCGGCATACCGGCGCCGGATGCCCGGATCGGCATGCTGCGCGCGGCGTCGTGGCGGGCGGCACGCTCGGGGCTGACCGGCGATCTTGTCGACGTCGAGGCGGCCCGCGCAGTACCTGCCTGGACGTTGATCGAGAAACTCGTCGACCACGTGCGGCCCGCCCTGCGTCGCTATCGCGACGGGGACGCGGTCGCCGCAGCGCTTTCCGCGATTCGCGAGCGAGGAAACGGCGCGAGCCTGCAGCGAGCCGCATTCGCGCGCCGCGGCGCGTTGTCAGACGTGATCGCGGACGCTGTGCGACGCACCGCCGGCCGAGAAGCCTGAACCGGGGGGCACCCGCCTGGTGCCGTTAGTGGGCGACTACAGTCCCGACACCGACCCAGAACGGGGAGACACCGATGACTGACCCGAGCAACGCGCCCATCCCGATGGCGAGCGTTCGTCAGGACCGCCCAGTCCATGTCGACCGGGAACCGAACGGCATGAATTCTCGAGAGCACTACGAGCCGACCACGGTCGACGCGCCGGACGTCTCCGGCGACGGTCGCACGATCGTCATCAAGCCGCGGCGCTATATCGAGGTCCAGCTGGACGGCGCAGGCGGCCCGGTGCACATCGAGCTGAGCGTCGACCAGGCGCTGGCCGTCGGACGCGCGCTGCTCGACGCGTCCAGCAGGCTGGGCGCAGCGCGGCCCTTCTAGGCTGGCAGCCAACAAGATCGAAGGCGCCCGGTTATTCCAATGCGGCGTTGATGAGGTCGACGAGGTTCTCCCACTGAACCTGTTCGGCCACGGTCAGGTCGTCAGCCTTGTGTGCACGCGTCCACCGCACGTAGGCCTTCGCGAGCTCGTACCTCGAGAAGTTCGCCACCTCGGCGGCGAAGATGTCGACGATGGACCGGTCCGGTCGGCTGGCGGCCGCCAGGCGCACGTCCCAGCCCGGGTCAGACGCTGCGACGTTGATCAGCGTCTCCCGCAGCATGTCCTCGATTACCGGCTTGGTTGCCGTCCCGGTGTATGCGTCTTTGGTGCGAAGAACGTTCTTGTGGCCGAGCGAGCGGACGAGGCGCTCCTGTTTCGTGGCGTTGTCACCGGTTGCGTCCGAGTCGAGCAAAGCGGCCACTTTGAGCTTGCTGGCGTGCAGGATCGTCGCGTAATACACGACCTTCCCGGCAGCGCCCGCGGAGTGCATTGCAACCTCGTCGTGCATTCTGACGATCGCCGCTTCGGCGAGTAGATGCGCTGTGGCCTCGACGTACCAATAGTCGCTCAGTCGCTCCAGCACGAGGTTGCGGTCTTCGGTGAACATGCTCTGAGCGAGGTCATACCCCAGAGATTCCTGAAGCGGCACAACGGAAACCGGGTCGGCGGCTTTGATCGTCGTGTGTACCTTCGTCCCGGACGTCCGGTCGGTCATCTCGACGAGACGAACGATGTCGAGCTCGTCCGGGCCGACCAGGAACGGCGAATGCGTTGTGAAGATGGTCTGGCTTCTGCCGGCGAGCCGGCTCAATGTGGATCGGAAGCTTCGCTGTTTGAGGCCGTGCAGGCTAAGGCCAGGTTCGTCGAGCAGCAAGATCGCGTTCGCATGCTTGCCTGCCGACTCGGCGAAGAACACCGTGAAGAAGGAGACCAGCCATTGGAATCCCTCTGAGCGCTGGTCGAGCTCGATTTCCACGCCGAGCTCGTCTTCGACGACGACCTTGAGGTACTGACCATCGGCTATCACGCGCAGCCGATCCGCCTCCGGGCGGTCGGGATTCGGGCTCCATACGCGGCGGATCTCGTTCGTCAGGCGGACGCTCGCCGCGTTGAGCTGATAGGCGCGCCGGTCGAGCTGGTCGCGATACCGCTTGAGCCCCTCGGTGTCCTGCGCGGCCGGCTCGGCGACCCTGCCGAGATCGGACAGCTCGCGGGCGCTGAAGCCGAGCAGCTTCATCAAGCACGCGTTGCCGTAGTCGTATTGGTCGTCGTCGAGCACGTCGGACTCGAGTCGCGTCGCCAAATGGCCGAGATGAATGAGCGGCCGGACCCGGATGTAGTTGCTGAACATGATGAAGACCGGGACGAGATCAGCGAGCGTCGACAATGCTTGTTCGTGAAGGGCCGGCAGCTCGGTGACGGCGAGCAGCCTGTCGTACCGCGCCTTCTCGGCCGCGTTCGATTCGTCGACCAGGGGCGCAACCTGGTCGAGCCAGGCCCGCAGGCTGGCGGCCATCTCGACGGTGAGCGCGGCGTCCTCGGTCCACCCTGACGTAACGGCTGCGAGAGCGCCGCTCGGCAGGGCGTCCTCGGGCTCGGGCTCGCCGTCTGGCTCGGGCTGGCCGGGCTCCGCAGGCTCGGCCTCGGCCTCGCGCTCGGGCTCGCCGGGCGCCGCGGCGGCGTGCCGGCCGTCGACGTGCGCAGCCAGGTCTCCCAGGGCCTCGTCCAGGTCGGCCGTGTAGGCGAGACGCTCGGGCCCACCTTCGATCCGGTGCCACGAGCTGTTGTCGAGTCTGCGGCCGCAGACGTAGGTCGCGTCCTCGTATCCCGGCGGCAGCTCGGCAATATCCAACGAGTCGAGACGGAACCTCGCCGACACGACATCGACGCTCTCAGGGTCGGCCCTGCTGACCGTGAAGTCGCTGTACTCCGAGCGGGGATAGTCGCGCAGCGAATCGAACCCGGCGACCCCTGCGGGTGCTCGCAACTGCTGCAGGGCTTGCAAGATGGCAGTCTTACCTGCCTCGTTAGCCCCAACGAAAATGGTCTTCGCGGGCTCGATGTCGAACCATCCTGTGTCGCGGATGCAGCGATACTTCTGGATGCGCGCAGCGACGAGACGCATGGACTCGATGCACTCCCTGTCCCCGATCGAGCCACAAACCTATCGGTGACTCGTTGCCGCCGAAGGGGCGGCTGGTTCGTCCGGGTTGGGCGGAATCAGTATGCCCGCGGACGTGCATCGCCGGCTCGACGAGCTGCCATACGCTCCGCCGGCCTCGAGGTGGGCTGCCCGCCCGTCCGACCGCCGCGAGCATCGCGAGATCGACGTGGTGACGACGAACCGCTCGATTTCGAGCAGAGCACATTCCTGCTCTTCAACGGCGCGTGTGCGATTCGCAAAGACTCCGGCGCGAAGACACTGGCTCCAAGAATGAGAGGCAAATTTCGACTCGATCATGAGTTGCTTTCCCGTGATGTTAATGGGATGCTACGCCGCGTAAGGGCACGCGGACATTCCGCTGCCTTGCAATGTGTCCCATCGGGGGATCCAGGTGACTTCGGTCAGATTGGAGTGGACATTATGTCTGACTCTGCTCAAAACAATGATCATCAGAACTTGCCGACCAATCACGGCAGCCCGCGACGTGTCCGTTGGCAACCCGGCAGGGGTTCGCTTGTCGCTGCTTTGCTCGGTGTTGTCGCCTTCGTGGCCATGTTGGGATACACCGCTTTCGGTGCTGGCGCGGTAACCCAAACGTCTGGCCCGCATGAGATCAGTGCGAAAGCACTGCTTGGTCACGAATGCAATGACACAGAATGGCATTTCGTCATCAACCAGGTAGACACCAAAGCCGATGCACCGGCCACGATTCACGTCACGTGGGCAAATGGCAATTCAGAGGACGTTGCACTCGCCAAATTCACGGGCGGCGTCGCTCATTACGTAACGACCGACAACCTCGACAGCGTCGTGACCTCGGCGACCGCCACGATCTATGGCGGCTGGTCCGGGCAGTTCAACCTCAGCCATGGTCCCTGTGGCACGCCGTCGACCTCGAGCGCGCCGCCGTCACCGACGGGCCCCGTGCTGCCGTCCTAGCGTTCGATAGTTCAATCAGAGTCGAGCTGAGCTCCTGGGCAGCTCGGGCTCGTAGGGCGACGTGACGATCCATGCCGAGGCCCGGACTGACTGGTGACAGTCGTCCGGGCCCGTGGCATGCCAGCGATGACCTTCCCGTTGGACGCCGGCAAGCCGGTACGGCGCGAGTGCAATACCCGCGCTCACGTGACGGTGCTGCGGATGATTTCGTCCAGAACAACGGCGGCGGTTGGCATTTGATCGATCTCGGCACGTAGCCGATTCGCGGCCTGCCCGAAGGACGGCTCGTCGAGCAATCGGCCGAGCGCCTCCGCTACTGCGTCGGCCGTGATCTCGTTCGGTTGCAGGGCTAGTGCGGCTCCGGTGGGCAGTAGCGCGGCAGTGTTGAACGGCTGATCGGTGCCCTGCGGCAGGCACAGTTGAGGCAGGCCGTGGCACAGAGCGCCCAGCATGGTGCCCGCGCCGGCGTGCGAAACGACCGCTCGGCACCGTGGGAGCACTGCCGCTTGGGGCAGGAACGGCGCAGTGAGCACGGCGGGGGGCAGCGGCCCGAGCACGTCGGGGTCGAAGCCGGGCCCGGTGGTCACGACGAGGTTGACGGGCCAGCGAGCACAGCCCTCGATCACCGCGCGGAACACAGCTGCAGCCTGGTTCATGATCGTGCCGAGGGTGAGGTAGACGGTGTCCGCGTGCGGCGGGTCGGAGAACTCCCATGGAACGGTGGCATCCGGCTCGATCTCGCCAGGCGAGGGCCGCAGGGCGTAGATCGTCGTCCACGGATTCGGTTCGGCGCCGCGCAGGCCGGGCGGGCAGATGTCGAGGTACGGCGCGGCGAATATCGCAGCCGTCGGGTCAGGCAACCCGGCGTCGGCGACGGCCGATCCGATCGCCGCGGCGAAGCGGGTCGTGCCCGGGACCATCGGGCCGTAGCCGTGAGTCACATGCGGTATGCCGTGCATGGCAGCAGCGGTTGGTGAACCCAGCTCCAACGTGTCGTGGACGACGATGTCGGGCCGCCACGCGTCCATCAGTTCGCGCACGTCTTGGGCACGGTCGACGGCGCCGGCTCCGAAGAGGTGTCGCGCCGCGAATCCAGCCTGTTGCTCGGGAGGTAGCTCGCTGATCGTCGTCTGATCCGGCATCCGGGCATATGACTCGGCCAGGGTGACGCCGGAACCATGCGCGGTGACACCGAGCTGGCCGATCAGTCCGGCCATGTCGCTGCCGGACGACACGACAACGTCATGGCCGCCGCGTTGCGCTGCCCGGATCAGCGGCACCATCGGCAGCAGGTGACCGTATCCAGGCCAGGAACCGAAGAGGATTCTCATTGGGCCACCCCCTGGAACATGCGACCGCGCGCCGGCGGGCCAGACTACCGCCCGGGATCAGGCTGCGACCTCGTGCGCGGTTGCGGTGTCCAGGGCGTAGGCCAGGATGTCGGCGACGTCGCCCACCGGCCGCACGTCGAGCTCGGCCAGGACGTCGGCGGGCACGTCTTCGAGGTCGGGCTCGTTCCGCTCTGGCAGGAAGACCGTCTTCAGGCCCGCACGTTGAGCCGCCAGCAGCTTCTGCCGCACCCCGCCGATCGGCAGCACGCGTCCGTTGAGGGTCACCTCGCCGGTCATGCCGACATCCGCGCGTACCGGGCGCCCGGAGGCCAGTGAGGCCAGCGCGGTCACCATGGTGACGCCCGCCGACGGACCGTCCTTCGGCACCGCGCCGGCCGGCACGTGCAGGTGGACGGACCGGTTGAGCGTCGCGGTGTCGATGCCGTGAGCCGCACCGTGCGAGCGAAGGTAGGACAGCGCGATCTGCGCGGACTCCTTCATCACGTCGCCGAGTTGGCCGGTCAGCGTCAGGCCGGCGGTGCCGTCCATAGCGCTCGCTTCGATGAACAGGACGTCTCCGCCCGTCCCAGTGACCGCGAGACCCGTGGCGACGCCGGGGACGGCCGTGCGCTCCGCCGATTCGGGCGTGAACCGCGGCCGGCCGAGGTAGTCGCGCAGGGTCGTGTCGTCGACGACGAGCGGCCCGGGCGAGCTGGCCAGCTTGGTCGCGACCTTGCGCAGCACTCGCGTCAGCGCGCGCTCGAGTTGGCGGACGCCAGCCTCACGCGTGTACTCCGCGGCGATGCGCCGCAGCGCCTCGTCGCTGATCGTGACGTCGTCGTCGGACAGCGCTGCTCGCGAGAGCTGACGCGGCACGAGGTGCTGCCGGGCGATCGCGACCTTGTCGTCCTCGGTGTAGCCGTCGAGGGTGATGAGCTCCATGCGGTCGAGCAGTGCCGGCGGGATGGTGTCGGCCACGTTCGCCGTCGCGAGGAACAGCACGTCGGACAGGTCCAGCTCGACCTCGAGATAGTGGTCGCGGAACGTGTGGTTCTGCGCCGGGTCGAGCACCTCGAGCAGGGCCGCCGCGGGGTCGCCGCGGAAGTCGGAGCCGACCTTGTCGACCTCGTCCAGCAGCACGACGGGGTTCATCGAGCCGGCCTCGGTGATCGCCCGCACGATACGGCCGGGCAGCGCACCCACGTACGTGCGCCGGTGGCCGCGGATCTCGGCCTCGTCGCGAACACCGCCGAGGGCAACGCGTACGAACTTGCGGCCGAGGGCATGCGCCACCGACTCGCCCAGCGACGTCTTGCCGACGCCGGGCGGGCCGACGAGCGCGAGAACAGCGCCCGAGCCGCGTCCGCCGACGATCTCCAAGCCGCGCTCGGCACGGCGCGCGCGCACCGCGAGGTACTCGACGATGCGGTCCTTCACGTCGTCGAGCCCGTGGTGGTCGGCGTCGAGCACGGCACGAGCCGCGGCGATATCAGTGCTGTCGACGGTGCGCTCATTCCAAGGCAGGTCGAGCACGGTGTCGAGCCAGGTACGGATCCATCCGGCCTCGGGGCTCTGCTCGCTGGCCCGCTCGAGCTTGCCCACCTCGCGCAGCGCGGCCTCACGGACCTTGTCGGGCAGGGCGGCCTCGCTCACGCGAGAGCGGTAATCCTCCGCACCCTCCGGCTCGTCCTCGCCGAGCTCCTTGCGGATCGCGGCAAGCTGCTGGCGCAGCAGGAACTCGCGCTGGCTCTTCTCCATACCGTCGCGTACGTCGTCGCGGATCTTCTCCGACACCTCGAGCTCGGCCAGGTGCTCGCGCGCCCACTCGATGACGAGATGCAGCCGCGCCTCGACCTCGGGCGTCTCGAGGAGCTCGCGCTTCTGTTCCGCGGACAGGTACGACGCGTATCCGGCGAGGTCGGCGAGCTCGGACGGGTCGTTGACCCGCTGCACGGAGTCGACGACCTGCCAGGCGTTCCGGCGCTGCAGCACGGCGATCACCAGGCGCTTGTACTCGGCGGCCAGCTCACGCGTCTCCGGTGTCGGCTCGGGGTCGTCGACCGGTGCGGCCTCGATCCAGAGCGCGGCACCGGGGCCGCTCACGCCGGAACCGATCTTGGCGCGGGCGCTCGCTCGCAGTACCGCGGCGGGTTCGCCGCCCGGGAGCCGGCCCACCTGCTCGATCTCGGCAATCGCGCCGTAGACCGGATAGCGGTCGGCCAGCCGGGGGGCGATGAGCAACTGGCCGTCCGATCCGGCGCGCGCGGCGTCGACGACGGCCTGCGCGGCGTCGTCCAGTTCTACCGGGACGACCATGCCGGGCAGCACGACGATCTCGGCCAGGGACAGCATCGGGAGGTTGATGGGCGGCAGCAATCGTTCCGTCATTACGCGTCCTCTTTCTTGAGTGCTCCAGACTCAAGTCATCGCGTCCCGGGTATGTTCCCGGCCGTTATCGTGAGCTGATGGCCGAAGAACTCGTCACCCCGCGCCTGGTCCTTCGGTCGTGGACCGTCGACGATGCAGCGGCTGCGCTGGGTGCTTACGGCGCCGCCGAGGTCGCGCGGTGGCTGGTGCCGGTGATGGACCGGGTTCCCGACGAATCGGCGATGCGCCTCGTCCTGCAGCAGTGGGTCGGCGAGGACGCACGCATGCTCGCCCCGGCCGGACGATGGGCCGTCGAGCGTCGCGAGGACGGGTCGCTCATCGGCGGGGCGACCTTGCTGCCGCTGCAACCGGACGAGGAATACGAAGTGGGCTGGCAGCTTCACCCCGATGCCTGGGGCCACGGTTACGCCACCGAAGTCGGGCAGGCGCTCGCGCGGTGGGCGTACGAGCAAGGGATCGAGCAGGTCATCGCCGTCGTCCGGCCGACCAATACGCGGGCCATCGCGACGGTCCGGCGGATCGGCATGGAGTGGGTCGGCGAGACCGACAAGTACCACGACCTGCACCTACAGGTGTATCGCCTTCGCCCCGCGGACCTGCGTTAGCCGTTACTCGTCGTCCGTGCCGAAGGCCGCCAGGTCGTCCAGTCACGGTACGAAGTAATAGCCGCCGCTCAGCGCTCGGGTGTATCGGGTTGAGTGCGTCGCGGGGACTGCCGAGCACGCCGGACAAGAAGCACCCGCGGTTGAGTGCCCGGCAGGGGCTGACCGAACGTATTGGCCGGACCCGGAAATGCGGTACGGTCCGCGTTCGTTCACATGCAGGGATCGGATCTCTCGGGGATCTTCTTTGAGGTCCCGGAAACAGAGTTGATCATGACGGAGGCCTACGAGCCGTCATCGCCGGTGGCATCGTCCACCGTTGCGGATGTCATGCGACCGGCACTGACGACAGTCGAGCCGGACGCCCACGTGGCCGCGGCGGCGTATCTGATGAAGCGTGCGGGAGCGACGGCTCTCGTGATAGTCGATGGCGAGCAGACCCAGCGCCCCCTCGGCATCA
>WNGE01004016.1_pt1 | contig 18488 bp, 22 predicted proteins | sample 5400651 | NCBI WGS metagenome assembly WNGE01 (sample SAMN13153370, study PRJNA577476) | soil metagenome | isolation source: 60 cm soil or saprolite under grassland replicate 2 | place: USA:California | collected 2016-06-15
CGGCCGCGCCGACTTCGGCCTCTTCCAGGCTGGGACGGCCGATCTCACGCAGTCGCTTCTCCCGGAGAGCCTCGCGCGCGAAGTGGCGCACGAGCCCGGAGTCGCGGGGACCGCGCGGATCTTCCTCTTCAGCACGAGCAAGCTGCTCGTCTTCGGCTACGTGCCCGGCGAGTTCCCCGCGCTGCGGACCGTGGTGGTCGAGGGCGGCCGTGCGAAAGGCGACGAGGCCCTGCTCGGCGACGGTGCCGCCCGGCGGCTACACCTTGGCGCCGGCGAGATGCTCCGCCTCGGCAAGCGGTCGTTCCGAGTCGCCGGGATCTATCACAGCGGAAATGCGTTCGTCGACAACGGCGCCGTCCTGCCTCTGCGAGCCGTCCAGCAGCTGGTAAGGCGGCCGCACGAGGTGACGACGATCGCGGTGACGGCATCGCTGGGCGCGCGACCGAAGGCGGTTGCGAGCCGGCTCGAGCGCGACTTCCCGAACACTGTCGCGGTGACCGAGCCGGGCCAGGCGGTCAAGATCGACACCAGCTCGCGCCTGATCGTCACGACCGGCTGGATCATCTCGCTGCTGGCGCTGATCGTCGGCGGGATCGCGGTTACGAACACGATGGCGATGTCGGTGTTCGAGCGGGTGCGGGAGATCGGAATCCTGCGCGCGGTCGGCTGGCCGGACCGGCGGATCGCGGCGCTGATCGTCAGCGAGGCGCTCGCGATCTGCCTGGTTGCGCTGGCCGCCGGGCTCGCCCTGGGCTACGCCGCCGCCGAGCTCTTCACGACCGGCGACAACAGCGGGACGCTGATCGAGCCGGACTTTACGGCGGGCGTGTTCGCCTGGGGCCTCGCGTTCGCGCTAGGCGTCGGCGTCCTGGGCGCCGTCTACCCGACGCTCCGAGCCGTCCGCCTCTCGCCGATCGAAGCCCTCCGCCGCGAGTAGCCGGCCATCGCGGAGCTCGAGGACGCGGTCGGCGCGTTCTGCGATCGCGCGATCGTTCGTGACGAGCAGGATGGTCATTCCCCGCGACTCCCGCAGTCGCTGCAGCAGCGCGACGATCTGGTCGCCGGTCTCCGAATCAAGCGCGCCGGTCGGCTCGTCCGCGAGCAGCAGCCGCGGATCGTTCGCGAGCGCCCGCGCGATCGCGACCCGCTGGCGCTCGCCTCCCGAGAGCGTCGGCGGAAACGCTTCGGCGCGGCCCGCAAGACCGACCTCCCCGAGCAGCTCCTCCGCCCGCGCCACTCGCTCCGCGCGGCCGGGCCCGCGCCCGAGCATCGGTACCTGCACGTTCTCGGCCGCCGAGAGCACCGGGATCAGGTTGTGGAACTGGAAGACGAAGCCGACGGTCCGGGCCCGGTACTCCGACGCATCCGAGCCGTCCACGACCGCACCGTCGACCGCGATCGTGCCGGCGTCAGGCCGGTCGAGCGCGCCGATCAGGTTCAGGAGCGTGCTCTTGCCCGACCCCGACGGGCCCGTCAACGCAACGAGCTCACCGGGCGCGATCCGCAGCGAGACGTCCTCGAGCGCTCGGATCCGCCCGCCCTCGAACGCCTTCCGCACATGCTCCACGACGACTTCGGCTCCGTTCACTTGACAGTAACCCAGTAGTTGGCCTTCTTCGTCTGGCCAAGCGCGGTCACCACCGCCTGGAAGGCGAGCCGCACGCCGCGCGCGCGAGCCGGGAACGGCGCGTTGGAACCCGTTCCGATCGTCTCGCGCCAGACGCCATGCGCGACCCGGTGGCGCCCGACCTGTCCGACGGGTGCGCCGCCGAAGAGGATCTGGAGGTGCACAAGGGCAGGCACCGGCTTGCCCGTTGCGTCGGTCACTCGCACCTCGTAGTGCCAGGGCTTGCCGACTCGCGGGTGGTGCGAGTCCGCGGACAACCGGACGCGAATCGACGACTTTGCGCGCGTCGCGGTCGTTGCGGTCCCGTGTCCTCCGCAGCCCGCGAGCGCCGCGACGAGAACTCCACCGACGAGGAGCCGCACAGGCGCGATGCTAGACCCCGAGCCGCCGCTTGAGCCAGAGACCGTTCCGGACGGCGTAGCCGTTCCAGTCGTTGTTGAAGTAGGCGTAGACGTCCGAGCGAGCAGCCCAGCCCTCGATCCGCCCGGCCCACTCTTCGAGCTCGCGCTCCGAGTAGTTCGAGTTGCGCCCGCGAGTCCCGTGATGGAAGCGGATGAACGTCCAGTCGGCGGTGAGCTCGTGCGCCTGGAACGGGCGGGTAGGCGTGTCGCCGATCACGAGCGCGACCCCGTGCGAGCGCAGGAGCTCGTAGACCTCGTCGGCGAACCAGCTCTCGTGCCGGAACTCGAAGCAGTGCCGGCCGGGAGGCAGCTGCTCGAGCGCTTGCCGCAGCCGCTCGTCATCCCGGCGGAACGTGCGAGGCAGCTGCCAGAGCACCGGGCCGAACTTCGGCGAGCCGACGAGCGGCCTGATGCGCGAGTAAAAGAGCTCGAGGCTCGGCGGCAGCTCGCGCAGCCGCTTGATGTGCGTCACGTAACGGCTCATCTTCACAGCGAACAGGAACCCCGCTGGGCTCTCGCGCACCCAGTTCGCAACGGCGGTCTCGCGCGGCAGTCGGTAGAAGGTCGCGTTCACCTCGACGGTGTCGAAGTGCCGTGCATAGAACTCGAGCCAGAGCCGCGGCGGACAGCGCGGCGGATAGAAGACGCCGTTGCGCCAGTGCTGGTAGTTCCAGCCCGAGCAGCCGATGCGAATCACTGCGACAGCGCAGCGAAGAGCGCGGCACAGACCTCCGGCGTGGCGGCGGCGACTACCCGCGATCGGCCCTCGATGTCGAGCGGGGCCTCGCCGAACGGCGCCGCCTCGGGCAGGTCGATCGCGATTCCGCGCTCGCGGACGAGGAGCTGCGCGGCCGCGATGTCGACCGCCCGCGCTGCCTTCAGCGAGCAGACGGCGTCGACGCGCCCCGCGGCGAGGTGGCAAAGCGACAGCGCCAGCGAGCCCATGATTCGCAGCCGATAGGCGACTCCGACCATCGCGGCCGCCTTCTCGGCGACCGAAGACGTCAGCGTCGCCTCGAACGAGAGGATCTCGATCTCCTCCTTCGGCCGCAGCTCACCGAGCTCCTCGCCGTTCAGCCGCGCGCCGGCACCGCGCTCGGCCGTCCACTCCTCGCCGGTGCCGAAGTCGTGCACGTAACCGAAGACGACGTCGTCCATCGTCTCTCCGTCGGCCACCGCGATCGAGAGCGAGAAGAACGGGATTCCGCGCTTGGCGTTCAGCGAGCCGTCGATCGGGTCGACGACGATGCGCAGCCGTCCGTCACCCGCGAGCTCGCCAACCTCCTCGGAGACGATCGTCGCGCCGTCGATCGCGCGCAGGCGTTCGAGGATGACACGCTCGGCCGCGGCGTCGACCGCCGTCGTCTCGTCGCCGCCGACCCCGTCGCCGACCACCGGCTCGCGCTCGATGCGGGTCGGCAGCTCGCGGAGGACGCCGCGCACGTCCTCGGCCGCCGCCCGGCAGAGGGCAAGCCAGTCTTCGGTCACAGAGGAAGTAACAACAGGCCGGAGACGAGCTTCGGGTAGAAGTACGTGCTCTTCTGCGGCATCGTCTCGCCGCGCTGGGCGACGGCGAAGACGTCCTCGATCCGGGTCGGGCGCATCAGCACGGCAACGGCCGCCTCGCCGGCGTCGACCGCGCGCACCGCCTCCTGCCAGTCGGGCGTGTAGCTGATGCCGTCGTGGCCGAGCCGGTCGACGAGACGCACGTCGAGCTCGCCCTCTCCATCCACCGCGACCTCGGCGTCGCCGGCGCGGTAGACGACGGCTGCTGCACGTTCGCGTGGCAGCTCGTTCAGCACGGTGAGCGCACGCTCGGGATTGGGCAACCGTTCCTCCGTCGCGAGGGGCTCGGCCGGCTCGTGCGCGAAGACGCGGTGCGTCGGAAAGATCATCAGACCCGGATCCTCGAGGCTGACGAGCACGGCGAGCACGTAGGCGCTCTCCGGACTGCCCTCCTCCTCGTGGTAGGCAACCGCCGTCTCATAGCGGTGGTGGCCGTCCGCGATCAGAAGCTGCCGCTCGGCGAAGGCATCGGCGATTGCCGCGTCGGCCGGCAGCCGCCACAGACTCGCGCCGTCGGCTTCGAGATCCGGGTCGCGCTCCGGCCGTTGCGCCGGCGGCTCGCCCTCGTAGAGGAAGAAGAGCGGCTCGAGCTGGGCACGCGTCTCGCGCAGGAGCCTCAGGCGCCCTTCCTTTGGCCCACGGTGTGTGCGCTCGTGCGGGAGGATCACGCGGTTCTCGTAGGGCTCGATCCGCAGCGCCGCGACGAGGCCCTCCCGGGTGCGCGCAACGCCGTCAGGCCCGACGTAGTCCTGCGAGAGCCACCAGAATCCCGGCGCGTCGTCTTCCGGAAGGATGCCCTCGGCGCGCCAATCGCTCCAGAGCCGGCCCGCTTCCTGCTCGTCGTCGGGGAGCGTCAGATGCACGACGTTGTACGGGCTCCGTGCCCGGAGCTCGTCGCGCTGCTCGGGTGAGATCACGTCGTAGGGGGGAGCGACGAGCGCCTCGAGCGGGCCGGCCCGCTCGCCGTAGCGAACGGCGCGAAACGGCTTGACTTCGGCCATCGCGGGCCGAGCCTAGCATCCGGTTGCGGGCCTAGACTCAGCGCGTGAGCGCTGCGATCGCCTCTCTCGCCGAGGACCGGGTGGTCGAGGGCATCTACGCCGTCGCACGCAAGGAGCGGCGGCGGACGCGGGGCGGCGCGCCGTATCTCGCGCTCGAGCTCGTCGACCCGAGCGGGCGGATCGAGGCGCGCGTCTGGTCGGACGTCGAGCTGCTGGACGGGCGCTTCGGCGAAGGCGATGCCGTGCGCGTCCTGGGCCGAGTCGAGCGATTTCGCGACCGGCTCCAGCTGGACGTTCGCTCGGTGGAGGCGGCCGAGGCGGATCCGGCCGAGCTTGCGCCGGCACTGCGACGAGACGCGGCCGAGCTCGACGGCTTCTTCGAGTTTCTCGCGGGCGAGATCTCCCATCCGGGGTTGCGCACCGTGGTCGGCCGGTTCGTCGAGGACGAGCAGATCCGGGCTGCGCTTCGCGGGTTGCCCGCGGCCGAAAGCCACCACGCATACGCGGGCGGGCTGCTCGAGCACACGGTCGGCGTCACGACGCTCTGCCGGGAGGCGACGCAGCTACACCCGCGCCTGCGCGGCGATCTGATCCTCGCAGCCGCGCTGCTGCACGATGTAGGTCGCACCATCGAGCTGGAGCGCGGGCCGACGTTCCGGCAGACGGAGGAGGGACGCCTGCTCGGCCACGTCCACCTCGGCCTGCGCCTCATCGAGCAGCGCGCATCAGGGTTGGACGCAGACGCGAGGGCCGAGCTGCTCCATGCGGTTGCGACGCACCACGACGCGCGAGCCGCCCGAACCGCCGAGGCGTCCGTGCTCTACCACGCCAACCAGCTCGACGCCGTCGCGGCGACACGCCCGGTCGACTAGAGCTTCTCGACGCGGCGCTCGATGTCGTCGCGGAGAGCGCGAACTTCCTCGAGCGGCATGACTACCGGATCGGGCAGGTTCCAGTCGACGTATCGCTTGCCCGGCAGCACCGGGCAGGCATCGCCGCAACCCATCGTCACGACGACGTCTGCCCACTCCACGTCCTCCGGCTCGATTCCGCGGGGACGGCGCCCGTCGAGCGAGATGCCCACCTCTCGCATCGCCTCGATGACCTGCGGATGAACCTCGCGCTCCGGCCGGGAGCCGGCTGAGCGCGCCTCCCCGCCGCGCCGCTCGTAGAACGCCTGCGCCATCTGCGAGCGGCCGGCGTTCCCGATGCACACGAAGAACACGCGCGGCAGCGAGCTCACCACGCAACCGTCCGTTCGGCCGTTGCCAGGACGCCCTCCGGCTTCGATGCGCCGCCCAAGGCGAACGCAAGCTGCTCAACGGCCTCCGGCACCAGGCGGTAGTGGACCCACGTGCCGCGCTTCCGCGCGACCTCGATCAGGCCGGCCTCGCGCAACACGCGAAGGTGATGCGAGACCGTCGGCTGCGAGAGGCCGAGCCGAAACTCGCACACGCACACGTCGTCGGCGCCAGCGAGGCGGTTGACGATCGCGACCCGTGCCGGATCCGAGAGCGCCTTGAACCGGGCGGCCAGCGATTCCGCGATGGCCGGCCGAAGCGGCGGCGCGCCCGGTGCGCAGCACGGCTGCTCGAGCACTTTCAATTTCTTATTCATTGACGTTCAAAGAGCTCGTAGCGTCGAAGTAGTCCGACAGGTCCCCTGTTTACGTTGGTATGCGGGTCCGCGATAGGACGCGGACTTGCATCGCCTGGGAATCGGTTCCCCAGTGGTAGACCTACCCCGCGACCCCGGGTGAACGGTGAGCTTTCCCGGCAAGCCGTTCGCCCGGGCGTATCTTCGCGCATCGGAAGTCTTGCCCTGCTTCTTGAGCGTTGCACGGGCGCCGGACGGACAAGTTGGTCCCCGCTAACTTGCCGCCTCACTGAAACGCTTTCCCGGGGGCGTCGAGTTGGGGAACTTCAACATCAGCTCGCGCGATCTCGACCCAGTTCCAATCCTCATCAGCCTCGTACCACACTGATTCATACTTGCCCGGGATAAGACCGCTCATCGGGTAGTCGAAGTTCTCGGGAAAGGTGAACCACACACGTTCCCTTGGACCAGTTCTCCCGTCGGAGACGGAGGCCGGAATTCCGCCGGTTGGCATACGAACGTCACAGCGGAATCCCCGAACCAACTGCGCGCCAATGAGACTCTTTAGATCGAACATGAGGTTCTGTCCCTCGGCGGAAACGTAGGCGCTCGCTTGCCATCGGACGCGTTCAGCCTCGCGCGGCGCACTCTCAGGGAGCCGAGCAGTGACTGTCTCACCCCAGCCGACCTCGTTTACCCGACGACGGAGGGTTTCGCGATCGCGGTTACCGATCGCGAGTCGGAGTTCATCCAGGAAGCGCTGATCTAGGCGGCGCCACTCGCCGTATAGGACCTCAGCCGTAATCAGGCGCTCCTGCGTTGCCCTCTGCATGTACGTCCTCATGCCTTGGTACTGACGGTAGAAGTCACCAAGCGCCGCTTCCTGGTCAGCACCGTCAAGCGACACAATCGCGTTAGACGCGGCTGCGAATGTTCGGTCGGCGTCGTCTAGAACACGCTGTATGAGCACAGCTAGGTCATCTCCCAAGGGAAGCGAATCCCTCGCGTCCCCAAGTAGCTGCCGCGCCGTTTCGAAAGCTGGCTTCGCCCAAGATTCGAACAGGGCGTAGAGCGCCGCGTCTTGACGCGGCTCGCCACGCTCCGCGGCCTGATCCCTGCGGCGAATCTCCCAGGGAACCCGCTTCCAGATAAGCGGGCCGAGCCACCACAAGCTCCCCATGCCGACGAGAACCCACCCGTAGGCAGTCGTGACGCCAGCGAGGGTAAGGCCAAGAACCACAACGGCTAACGGACCCCCGTTGGCAACCCACCATCGGTGCATGCCTCAAGCATGCCAGCGCCCCTTGTTGACGACCTTGCGTGTTGTACATAATATCGACGTTCATCAATATAACAGCTGCCGTCGAGACGACGAAAGGAGGCGCCTTGCACTGCTGCGATTGCGATTGCGACTGCTGCGGCAGCGACTGCTGCTAGAGGGAGGACCGGACATTCAGGACGTCGCCGTCCTCGACGACGTACGTCTTGCCTTCGACCCGCTGGAGGCCTCGCCGAGCCACCTCCGCTCTGGAACCGCTCTCGACGAGGTCGCTCCAGCGGATCACCTCGCAGCGGACGAACCCACGCGCGAGATCCGAGTGCACCGCGGCTGCGGCTTCGACCGCGGTCGCGCCGCGACCCAGTGTCCAGGCCCTGGCCTCCTTCTCGCTCGCCGTGAAGAACGTGATCACCGCGGCTGCCTCGAAGACCTCCCGCAGGACCGACTCGAGCGCCGAAGGCCCGTCCCTGAACTCGGCCGCCTCGTGCGCGGGCAGCTCTGCGAGCTCTGCCTCGAGCTTCAGGTCGATCCCTCCGGAGCCGTTTTCAATGGCGACGAGAGGCTTCGTCGTCAGCGGCTCGAGCTCGGCCGGGAGTGCCGCTGGGTAGTCGGAGAGGGGCTGCTCGAGGTCCAAGTGCGCCAGCACGCGCTCCAACGCGGCGACCTCTTCCTTGAGCTTCGGATCGCCAGACTTGGCCTGCGTCCGCACGCGCTCCAGCCGGCGCTCGACGTGGTCGCGGTCGGCCACGAGCAGCTCGAGCTCGAGCGAGGCGCGATCTGCGGCCGGGTCGCCGGTTCCCGAGAAGCCGTCGACGACCGCGAGCAGCGCATCTGTCCGACGCAGGTTGCCCAGCAACGCGGGGCCGGTGCCCGCGACGTCCTCGACCCTGAGCACGGCCGGGGTCAACTTCGCCGAGCCTTCGACCTCGGCGATCGGGGCGAGGCGCTCGTCAGGGATCTCCGCCGTCCCGATCGTTCCGTGCGCGCCGGTCAACGCCGCGAACAGCGTCGAGCGACCCGACCCCGGGAGGCCGACGATCCCAATCTCGAGCATGCGCCTAGCTTGACGAGATGTACTTCTGCAGGGAGACGAGAGCGCGATGCTGGAGCGACTTCACCGCCCCTTCGGTCTTGCCGAGGATCGCTGCGGCCTCGCCGTTCGAGAAGTTGAAGACGAACTTCAGCGTCAGCACCTGCTTCTGCTCGTGCGAGAGATTCTCGATCAGCTCGAGCATGCTCCGCCGCCCGATCGACTCGAGCGCCGCCTCCTCGGCGGAGCTCTCCGTCGCGTCCTCCGGCTCGGGCACCTCTTCTTCGGGCTGCCAGCGGCGAGAGGCGCGGAAATGATCCATCGCGAGGTTGTGCGCGATCCGGAAGAGCCACGCGGAGAACGGCGCCGACTGCCAGCGGAAGCGGCCGATCGCCTCGAGCATCTTCAGGAAGGTCTGCGTCGTTAGATCCTCGGCGTCGTGCCGGTTCCCGACGCTCAGGTGCAGGTAGCTGTAGACGCGATCGAAGTGGAGCAGGTAGAGCGCCTCGAGCGCCTCGCGGTCACCCCTCTGGGCGAAATCGACCAGGCGGCGCAGATCGGCCGCAGGCGTAGCGACAGTGGCACTCATCCGTCTTCCGATGCCCGCGAGGGGCTAAAGCTAACCGTCAGGCAGGCGTGAAGCCGACCCGCGCCTCGCGCGTGAACCGCTTGACGTAGACGACTCGGCGCAGGGAGACCGTGTAGCGCCCGTCCTCGGCTTCGAGCGCGAACGCGGCGTCATTGCCCTGGCCGAGCGCACGCTCGAGCTCGTCGGCCGACTCGGCCGGGACGAACGCGGCGAGGACCTGGCCGCCGTCGAAGGCGATCTCGATCCGGACTCGGGTCTCAGCCATCACTGACGATCTCCGCGAGGACGCCGTGGACGGAGTCGGGGTGGACGAATGCGACCTCGAGGCCGAAGAGACCACGCTTGGGCCGGTCGTCGATCAGCTCCGCGCCTCCGGCCGCGAGCTTACTGAGCGCCTCGCCGACGTCGGCGACCTCGTAGGCGACGTGGTGCATCCCGGGGCCGCGCTTCGCGAGGAACTTCCCCACCGGCGTCTCGTCTCCGAGCGAGGCGAGTAGCTCGACCCTGCCGTCGCCGATACGCAGCGACGCGGCCTCGACGCCCTGGTCGGGAACGGTCTCGCGATGCTCGACCTCGGCGCCGAACAACCGCTCGTAGGTGGCGACGGCTTCGTCGAGGTCGGCGACCGCAACGCCGAGGTGATGGATTCCGCGCGGCTCCACGCCGGCGATGCTACCGCCCGCTACTCGGAAGCGACCGCGCGGACCGTCCCGACGGTCTCCGCGGCGTGCGACTCGGCCTCGACACCTTCCATCAGCGTCGCGAGCTCGTCCTTGTCCAGCGTCTCCTTCTCGAGCAGCGCGAGCGCGATCCGGTCGAGCGCCGCGCGGTGCTTCTGCAGCAGGCGCAGCGCTTCCTGGAACGCCTCGTCGGTGAGGCGCGCCTGCTCCTCGTCGCGCGCGCGCTTGGTCTCCTCGGAGAGGGCGTAGTTGTCGGCGCGCATGGTGCGCGAAGTGGCCGCGTGCGACATGCCGTAGTCGAAGACCATCGCGCGGGAGAGTTCCGTCGCCTTCTCGAGGTCGTTCGCGGCACCGTTCGTGATCCGCCCGAAGACGACCTCCTCCGCTGCGCGGCCTGCGAGGTAGACCTTGAGCAGGTCCTCGAACTCCTCCGTCGTGTGCAGGTAGCGCTCCTCGCTCGGCATGTTGAGCGTGTAGCCGAGCGCCTGACCGCGCGAGACGATCGTGACCTTGTGCACGGGCAGGAGATCGCCGGTCAGGTGCGACATGACCGCGTGGCCTGCCTCGTGGTAGGCGAGGATCCGCCGCTCCTTCTCCGTGACGACGCGCCGCTGCTGCAGGCCTGCGACCACGCGTTCCATCGCGTCCTCGAAGTCGACCTGCTTCAGCCGATCGCGATTCGCGCGGCCCGCGCAGATCGCCGCCTCGTTGGCGATGTTCTCGAGATCCGCGCCTGTGAGGCCGGCCGTGTGGCGCGCAACCACCTTCAGGTCAACGTCCTCACCGAGTGGCTTGCCGCGGGTGTGGACGCCGAGAATTTCCTCGCGGCCCGCGAGATCCGGCGCGGCGACGAGCACCTGGCGGTCGAAACGGCCGGGCCGCAGGAGCGCGGCGTCCAAGTCCTGGAGCCGGTTCGAAGCGCCCATCACGACGATTTGCTCACGCGACTCGAAGCCGTCGAGCTCGACCAGGAGCTGGTTCAGCGTCTGGTCCTGCTCGCGCGAGAAGCCGGTGCCGGTGCGCTGCGCGCCGACGGCATCCAGCTCGTCGATGAAGACGATCGCCGGCGCGTTCTTGCGGGCCTCCTCGAACAGCTTCCGGATCCGGGCGGCGCCGAGGCCGGCGAACATCTCGACGAATGCCGACGCGCTCTGCGCGAAGAATTTCGCGCCCGCCTCGCTTGCGATCGCCTTCGCGAGCAGCGTCTTGCCGGTGCCCGGCGGGCCGTAGAGCAGAATCCCCTTCGGTACGCGCGCCCCGAGCCGTCCGAAGCGAGCCGGGTCGCGCAGGAAGTCGACGACCTCGGCCAGCTCGTCCTTCGCCTCGTCGAGGCCCGCGACCTCGTCCCAGGTGACCGACGAGTCGGCGACGATCGTCTTGGCGGCGGTCACGCGCGGCATCACCTGGAGCGTTCGCCAGAGGATGTACACCATGAAGATGAGCAGCACCGCGAAGAGCAGCGGCAACCAGTTCGCGACCTCGTCGCGGAGCACGATCAGCCAATCCATCCCTTCAAGTTATGGGCGGGTTTGACTCGCGCGTCAACCGCTGAGGCTCCGCTCGCGGTGCCGACTACGAGACCGTACCGGCTTTGCCGGTGCGGCCGTTCACTGTGCCGACGATCGCCGCGGTCCGGGGTGTCGTCAGGATCTCGAGCGCCGCGATCTGGGGATGGTTGAGCCAGAACTCGCGCACGGGGTCTGCGTCTGGCCGTCCCGGAGTGAGGTCGTCCATGAGGATCGTCGCGCCCGGTGCGAGCAGGCCGACAACCTCCGCTCCATCGACCTCGGGATGCTGCTTGCCGCTGTCGAGGAAGAGCAGGTCGAAGGGCGCCTCGCGCGGCATCAGCTCGTGCCAGTCGCCGTCGAGGACGGTCACGTTCTCGTCGGCAGCGAACAGCTCGGCCGCCGCGCGGGCTAGTGCCTCGTCCAGCTCGACGGTCACGAACGGGACGCTCGGCGGCAGCGCCGAGACGATCCAGGCCGCCCCGACGCCGCAGCCCGTGCCGAGCTCGCCGACCCGCGTCCGGCCGCGCTGCGCCGCGAGGACGTGCAGGAGCAGGCCGACCTCGTGAATGCAGGAGCGCTCGAAACCGAGCTCACGCTCGAGCGCGAGCGCCCGCTGCACCAGCGGCGGATCGGTCAAAGCGAGCTCAGGACCTCGTCGGCGGTCGTGAACGCGACGCCGCCTTCACGCCAGGCCGTGGTGCAGGCAGCCACCCGGTCCTCGTCCAGCCCGCGCGCCGCGTCCTCGACGAAGCGCACCTTGCGGCCTCGCCGGAGAAAGCCGCGGATCGCCGCGTCGTCGCACACGTCCGTCGCGACGCCGAAGACGACGATCTCGTCGGGATCGAGCGCCTCGAGCACAGCCTCGGTGTTCGGGTTGGTGAAGACGTCGAAGTTCTTCTTCAGCAGGAGCAGCTCGCGGCGGCCGGCGATCAGGTCCGGGACGAGGCCGGGCGGGAACGGGACGAGCGAGAGAGGCAGCGGATCGGACTGCTCGGTCTCGGGGATCTTCTGCGCTCCCGGTGTCCCGCGGAGGCAGTGGGGCGGAAAGGTGTTGCGGAGATCCGGATCGTCGGAGATCTCCGGGTCGGTCAGCTCGTGGTCATCCGCGGAGGCTACGTGGACGATCCCCGCCTCGCGTGCGGCCGCGACGAGCCGCGCCATCGCCGGCGCGGTCTCCTCGGCGCCGGGCACGTAGAGCTTCCCCTCGGGGAACATGAAGTCGCGCTGGGTGTCGACGTCCCAGAGAACCCGGGTCATTCCACGAGCTCGAGGCGCGCGTTCGAGCGGTAGCGGCGGCCGGCCTTGGCCGAGGGGCGTCCGTCCGTCATCACGATGTCGGCGGTGTAGTCGTTCTCGCCGCGGATCAGCGCCGAGCCGACACCGTAGGAGTCGATCGGGACGCCGCGGCTCTCGAACGCGCGGATCCTCTCGGCGTCGAAGCCGCCGGACGCGACGATCTTGACGCGCTCGAAGCCGTCGCGATCGAGCGCCTCGCGCACCTTGCGGACGAGCCGCTCGTTGACGCCGCGTGGGTCGAAGTCGCCCATCTCGTCCCAGAGCGAGCGGTCGACGAGCTGGCCCGAGGTGTCGAGCCGCACGCCCCAGAGCCTGGGGCCCAGCGCGCGCGCCACCTCGAGGGCGGTCTTGACCGAGTCGTTCTCGAAGTCGACGAGGACGGTGATGTTGATGTCGGGGTCGGCGTTCTCGGCGAACTTCGTCGCGGCAAGGACCGTGTTGCCGCCGTACGACGCGATCAGCGCGTGCGGGACCGTCCCGACGCCTCGGCCGCCCCACCACGACGCCTGCGCCTCCGACGTGACGCCGATCTCGGCGCCGACGATCTGGCCGGCGATGTACGCCGCGTAGCCGTCGCCGGTCTGGACACGGTGGTGATCGTGGCGCGCCGGCATGAAGATGATCGGCTTGCCGTTCGCGGCTTCGAGGACCCGTACGACGTTGGTCGTGATCAACGTCCGCCGCGCGAGCACGCCGAGGTAGACCGTCTCGAGGTGCGCGAAGCTGGTGTAGTCGCCCTCGATCGTCAGGACCGGCTCGTAGGGCGCGATCGCGTCGCCGTCGTAGAGCGCATGGACGGTGAGGTCGTCCCAGTCGTCGGCGCAGAGCCGCAGGACCGCGAGTGCCTCGTCGATCCCCCCGAGGTACGAGTGCCTCTTCTCGAAGACCTGCATCACCACGCGCGGGTGGCGGCCGTCGCTCAGCAGCACCTGCCGCGTGTGGTTGAAGTACGCGTCGGTGTAGTAGCCCTCCCGCATCTTCTCGACCGGGAGCTCGAAGACCTCGGGCGGCAGGCGCTTAGTGCGTGTTCGTGTCCGTTCCATCGGCCTTGTGCTCGAGCTCGAGGCAGGCGGCCAGCGCGGCCTCGGCGACCTCGAGCTGCTCGGGTGTCGGCTCGGCCGTCGCGAGGCGATGCTGAAGCTCGTGTCCGGGACGGGCGAGCGCTTTGGCCAGACGGCTGTCGGGGTTCCGAACCATCCAGCTGAAGATCTCGGTTGATGCCGCGACGGCCGCGAGCTGGGCGGTGGCGCGAGCAGGCCCGCGGAGGTGCGCCGGAGCGCGCGACGCGAGCGCGCCTCCAACCGCAGAGCTGGCGAGCAGCGGGCCGAGCATGTGCGAGCCGCAGCGCTCGTGCTCCTTCTCGCGAGGGGCGCCGTGCTCGTAGCTGCCGATCGAGATGTGCTCGGCCCCGTGGTAGGCGGCGAGGTCGGACCCTCGGAGCGAGAGGGCCGCGGGGACCGCCGAGAGCAGGCCGCCGATCAGCTCGCGCGCGAATGGCGTGAGGCTGTGGGAGCTCTTGACGCCGCGCACGGCGATCGCCGTGACGACCATCGCGCCGATCACGCCGCCACGCTGGAACGGCAGCCGCGCCTCGGGCAGGCGCTTCCGCATCGCGGGGATGACAGCGAATGCCTCGGCGAGTCGCGCCGGGCCGCGGAGCAGCGGCGACCGGACACGGCCGGCGCGCAGGCGCTTGTAGTCGGATGCGACCTTCACCTCGCCGCTCCTGGTGCGCACGGCGCAGGCCCAGGAGCTCGGCCCGTGCACGAGCACCCCGTTGAGGAGTGCCATGCCTCCGAGGCGGATCTTGTCGTCGCGGTCGCTCTCAGCCATCGCCAGAGCCTAGCGCGGGCCTTCCGGCTCGCGCCTCCCCCACATTCGACACGCGTTCGGCACAGATCCGTCACACACCCGCGCGCACTTCCGAGCTACGCTCGCGGTGGGGAGGAGGACACCGGGACCTGGGACGCCGAGGCCAAAATCGCCTCGGCGGGTCGGTCAGCCGCAGACGGCCCGCGCGACGTGGCGGAAGCATTCCACGCCGAGCTCGAGATCCTCGACGTGGGCACGTTCGTCCGCCGAGTGGATCAGCCGCGAAGCGAGCCGCGCATCCATCGTCCGCATCGGGAAGAACCCGTACACAACCGTGCCGAAGCTCTCGCGCAGCCAGTGGCTGTCCGTGAACCCCGCCACGCAGATCGGCACCACGGCCGCCTCCGGATCGGCCTCGGCCACGAAGCCGGCGACCGCGTCCCACAGCGGCGTCTGCAGCGGCGACCGAGTCCCGCCACGGCCCTCGATCCATTCGAAGTCGTAGTCGCCGTCGCCAAGCACCTCACGCAGCACCGGCTCGACCTCGGCCTGCGTCTGCCCGGGCAGCAGCCGGCAATCGACCACGACCTCGCAGGTCGAAGGGATCACGTTGCGCTGCCCAGAGGCGGAGATCATCGTCGGCGACAGCGTCAGCGAGAGCAGTGGCTCCAGCGTCTCCGCGGCGTACGGATCGAGCTCCCTGGCCAGCGCTAGCGCCTCTTCCGCGCCCAGCTTCTGGCCGGCGATGGTCTGGACGAGGGCGTCGGCCTCCTCCTCGAGCCGCAGTTCCGGCCGGTAGGCCGCCAGCCTCTCGATCAGCGGCGCCGCCTTCGTCAGGGCGTTGTCGGCGATCCCCGGCATCGACGCGTGGCCGGCCCGCCCGTGCACCCGCAGCCGGAACGGCGAGCTCATCTTCTCCGCGGTCGAGCAGAGATAGAGCGCGCGCCCGGCAAGCTCGATCCGCTCGCCGCCGCCCTCGTTGAGCGCGTAGTCGGCACGCACCGCCTCGGGATGCTCCTCGCACAGCCACGGCAGCCCGTAGCCGTCGCCGACCTCCTCGTCGGCCGCCGCGACGAAGATCAGGTCGCCCGCCGGCTCGAAGCCGTCACGAGCGAGGGAGGCGATCGCGACCGCGCTCGCCGCGACCTCGCCCTTCATGTCGAGCGCGCCCCGCCCCCAGACCTCGCCGTCGCGGAGCTCGCCCGACCAAGGATCGACCTGCCACTCCGACCGATCCGCGACGACGGTGTCCGTGTGCGAAAGGAGCAGCAGGCTGGGCCCGCCGCCCCGGCCGGGCAGGCACGCAACGAGGTTCGCCCGCTCGGGCACCTTCGCGTAGAGCTCACTCGCGACGCCGCTCTCCGCGAGGTAGTCGCGCAGCAACTCGGCCGGGGCCGTCTCGTGGCCGGGCGGATTGACGGTGTCGATGCGGATCAGCTCCTGGAGGAGCTGCGTGACCTCGTCGCGGAGCGAGTCAGTCCTCCTCGTTGGCGAGCTCGGTCAGGCGGTTCCGGGCGCGCCAGAGCTCAGGGTAGAAACGCTGCTTGATCAGCCCGCCGAGCAGCTCGACCGGAGTGCCCTGGGTGCCGACCACTTCGTCGCCGATCACGCGGGCAACGACCAGGTAGTGCCGCATCCGCCAGAGCGTGACCTGCTCGTCCCAGCCGATCAGGAGCTCGGCGAGCTGGTACAGCTCCTCGCGCTCACGGCCGCTCCGGTACAGCTTCACGACGTCCAGGCTTCGCTCGCGCAGCAGGGCCGAGAACGCCTGGCCGAGCTGAGGCGCGACCCGCCTGATCTCGCGGAACCCCGGCGAGTCGAAGCCGCTCCCGTGGCCGAGCGCTTTGCGGATCGTCTGGTACTCCCACGGCGACATCTGCTCGAGCATGTCGAGCTGTGCGATCACGTACTGAAGCGCGAGAATGGCTCGCCGCAGCAAGCGCTGGGCCGCGGGTAGCTCGCCGTGCTCGATCAGCCGCGTCGCCTCTTCCGCCTCGGTCCAGGAGAGCTTCAGCCACAGCTCGGAGGCCTGGTGCACCGTCTGGAAGAGCAGCTCGTCGCGGTGGACCTGCTCGTCCGGCCGTTTCTGGAGCGCGAGCAGCTCGTCCGTGCGGAGGTACCGCTCGTAGTCGCTCGCGCCTTCGCCCGGCAGGAGGGGCTGCGTGTAGTCCTCGACCGCCATCAGCGTGGTGGCTGGTACAGGTACAGCCGGTAGCCGTCCGGGTCGCTGACCTCGAGGGCCGCGCCCCAGTCGTCGCGCATGACCTCCCCGAACTCGACCCCCGCGGCCCGCAGCCGCTCCGCCGCCGCGTCCACGTCGTCGACCTGGAGATTCACGTGGATCGTTCCCGACGAGAGCTCGCCGATTCCCTCCCGCGTGCGGTGGAGCGCGAAGCGCACGCCGTCGATCGACGCCTCCTGCCAGTCGCCGTCGCCTTCGAGCGGCATCCCCAGCACGTCGCGGTAGAAAGCGGCCGAGCGCTCCGTGTCGGAGACGTAGAGGTAGATGACGCTGATCCTGCTGACGAGCGGCTCCGCGGTCGTGCGCACCGGACGGAGCATACTTCCTCGTCGATGAGCGACCTCTTCGCCGACGCGGCCAGGGAGCGGATGCACGAGGTAGCGCCGCTCGCGCTCCGGCAAGACGACCCTCGCTCGGATCGTCGCAGAGACCACCGGCGCCGCGTTCGAGGAACTCTCCGCCGTCTCGGCCTCGGTCTCGGACGTGCGTGCGATTTTGACGCGCGCGCGTGACCGGCTCGGCGGTTCCGGGGAGCGAACGATCCTCTTCCTCGACGAGATCCACCGCTTCAACAAGGCGCAGCAGGACGCGTTGCTGCCCGGGGTCGAGGAGGGCCTCGTGACGCTGATCGGAGCGACGACTGAGAACCCGTACTTCGAGGTCAACTCGGCGTTGCTCTCACGCTGCCAGATCTACGAGCTGGAGCCCCTGTCCGAGGAGGAGCTCGCGCTGGTCGCGCGCCGTGGGGCCGAGGCGCTCGAGGCGGAGCCGAGCGACGAGCTCATCGCGCTGGTCGCAAGGCGGGCGGGGGGTGACGCGCGCAACGCGCTGAACATCCTCGAGCTGGCCGTCCAGACCGCCGGCGCCGAGCACGGGCCCGTGCGCGAGGAGCACACCGAGGACGCCGCTCGCAAGCGGCCGCTCGTCTACGACAAGGCCGGCGATGCGCACTACGACTTCATCTCGGCCTTCATCAAGTCGATGCGCGGCTCCGACCCGGACGCCTCCATCTACTACCTCGCGGCGATGTTGGAGGGCGGGGAGGACGCGCGCTTCATCGCGCGGCGGATGATCGTGCTGGCCTCCGAGGACATCGGCAACGCCGACCCTCGCGCGCTGCTGGTCGCCGTCGCCGCGGCACATGCGGTGGAGCACGTCGGCCTTCCGGAGGTTCGTCTGAACCTCGCGCAGGCCGCGATCTACCTCGCCCGGGCGCCCAAATCGAACGCGTCCTACATCGCGCTGAAGGAGGCGTCCGCGGACGTCCGCGAGCACGGTCACATTCGGCCGCCCGCGGCTCTGCGCGGAACCGGCTATCCAGGGGCGAAGAAGCTCGGGCGCGGGGCGGGCTACATCTATCCACACGACGATCCGCGCGGCTTCGAGGAGAACTACCTCCCGGAGGAGTTGCGCGGGAAGACCTACTACCGCCCGTCCGGTTCGGGTGAGGAAGGGGACGACGATGGCGACTGAGAAGACGGCGACCGCGAAATGGGAAGGCTCGCTGGCCGCAGGCCGGGGCACGTTCGACCTCGGCAGCGGCGCGGCGCAGAGCCTCGAGGTCACCTGGAAGGACCGCGCCGAGGGCGGCGCAGGCACCAGCCCCGAGGAGCTGATTGCCGCGGCTCACGCCAGCTGCATCCTGATGGCGCTGGCAGGTGCGCTTGCCCGCGCCGAGACGCCGCCGAGCCGGCTCGAGTCGGAGGCCCGGACGATCTTCGACAAGGTCGGCGAGGGCTTCGCGATCACGAAGATCGCCTTGCGGGTCCGCGGCGAGGTCGACGGTGTCAGCGAGGTCGCCTTCCGGGAGGCCGTCGAGGGCGCGAAGGAAAACTGCCCGGTCTCGCAGGCGCTCAAGGGC
>WNGE01004602.1_pt1 | contig 18488 bp, 13 predicted proteins | sample 5400651 | NCBI WGS metagenome assembly WNGE01 (sample SAMN13153370, study PRJNA577476) | soil metagenome | isolation source: 60 cm soil or saprolite under grassland replicate 2 | place: USA:California | collected 2016-06-15
CGGCGAGGTGGTATTGACCCGTCAAGTCGCAGCAGCTGGATCGCGTCAGGCTGCAGTCCATCGAAATCGATTCAATTCTAGATTCTAATTTCTAAATCCCGATTTTGTAGACATCGAAGGTGGTCTATTTTCTCGGCCCCAGGCGGAAGGCGTTGCACCCATACGCAGCACAAGCCGGCCACCGCGCACAAGCTCTTCGTGTTTCAACCAGGCACGATCCAGCGCACGACCATTGAGCGTCACGGACTGGATATATGAATTCTTGTTCGAGGTCTCTGATGCTTCGATGGTGAAGGTGCGTCCGCCGCCAAGATTGATCGTCGAACGGGTAAACAGGGGACTGCAGATGTAGTAGTAAGGCTGTCCTGCATTCGGATAGAGTCCTATGGCTCCCCATATGTACCAGGAAGACATCGCTCCACTGTCGTCATTACCGGGCAGCCCGCCGCGCCCCGTTGTGTATTCGCTGGCCAGAATGCGCCGCACACGCTCCTGCGTGCGATCAGGGCGGCCTGCGTGGATATACAAAAAGGCGGCAAGGAAATCGGGCTCGTTATTGTGATTATAAAGTCCGTTGTTGAAAGTCGGATCACGTGTCGGAGAATTTGCGAAGAACGCATCGAGCCATGTGATAAAGCGTTCGTCGCTGCCGAGTTTGTTGATTAATCCTTGCGCGTCATGAGGAACGTAGGTCCCATATATGTAACCACTGCCTTCGTAGAACGGTGCGTCCCAGTAGCTGTAGTCTTTGTCCGGATAGAAATGCGCGGCCTCAAAGGGCGTCAGCCAGCGTCCGTCTGCGTAGCGCGGACGAGCCGAGCGCGTTTCATCGCTCCAGACGTTTATCCAGTTTTTCGCGCGCTCGAGATACTTGCGACTGTCGGCGGTGTGTCCCAGAGCTTGCGCCACTTGCGCGAGACAGAAATCGTCGTAGGCATATTCGACTGTGCGCGAGGTGGAGCGCGGATAATTCATACTTACATAGCCGAGACGCCTGTACTCGGACCCCTCGCGTCCTTCATAAAGCGGACGCGGGCTGTCGACATCAGCGTTCTTAACCATCGCCTCATAGGCTTTGGGGTAGTCAATTCCCATCACACCTTTCGCCAGCGCATCCGCTACCACAACATCGCCGTTAGAGCCGCCTTGAGTCATACCGTTGGCTCCGGCAATGCGCGAGTCGGGCATCCACCCGGTATGAATATAGGTATCGACGAGCGAGCGCACCATGTCACGCTCCCGTTCAGGTTGAATCAAAGTCAGGAGCGGGAAGTGGGTGCGGAAGGTGTCCCAGATGGCGTAAAACTCTTCGTAGTGCGGCTCAGGCGAATTCCACCAGACATTCTCGCCAGTGATATCATGCGGCATGTAATGTGAATGAAATAGCGCAGTGTAAAAAATCCTGCGCTGTTCGTCGGTGCCGCCTTCAATTCTGATTTGTCCCAGGACGCTCTCCCAGGCAGCTTCAGCTTGTCGACGTACGACATCGAAATCCCAATTGGGAATCTCTTGCACGAGATTTGCGCGCGCTTTCTCCGGACTGATGAACGAGACCCCAATTTTCATCTGCACCGTTTGCTTGCTCGTGGTATCGAAGGTGGCGTAAGCCCCGACCCTACCTTCATTGGCAGCGGCAACTGTGCCCGCATCGATGCGATTATCTCGCCACGTACCGAAGGCGCTAAAAGGGCGATCGAACTCAGCAGAAAAGTGGATGGTATAAGGCGACTGATTCCAGCCGCCGATGAAATTGCCGCTGCCCTCAATGCGATTCGGCTCGATGACGTGCACCCAGCAGTCAACCGGGTGTGGATTCTTGATAGCATCTTTTCCCGTCTCCGGTTGGACCACGGAGCTTACGTCAATCAACACGTGGGACAACTTCGAGGCGGGATAGGTGTAGCGATGCATGGCGACGAGCCGCGTCGCCGTCAATTCTGCCTTAACGTTCGAGCGTGTAAGCCGGACGGTGTAATAGCCGGGCGATGCCGCTTCTTCGGTCTTGGGCGAGCCGAGGTTGTTGACGCGCAACGTGCCCACCAGCGGCGTTGTGAGAAAGTTTCCGTACTTACTCGCGCCGCCGGTGCCGCTGACGTGTGTCTGGCTGAAGCCGAGAATGTTTTCGTAAGGATTGTAGCCGGCCGTATTCGGGTTTGCCGTGTCAGGGCTAACGTGTACGAAGCCAAAAGGGATTTGCGCGCCGGGCACAATGTTGCCACCATTTTCCGTGCCGACGAAGGGATCTGCGTAGATGATTAAAGCCTGGGGACGAGTCGATGTTTGATTAAATGCGGGCGTAACCGGACTCATTATTAACAAGATCACAAGCAATGTGAGCTTGACGAATTCTAAATGGCTGATTGAATAGAACAAGTTGGGAAGGGGGCAAGCGGTGAATAGAAGGCTCACACCAAAGTGACTCCGAGCGCGCCCCCGCTGGCTGAGTTGAACCCTCTGACCTGTATTCATTAGATCACTGTTGTTCAATGCTGGTCCTATGGCGAGTCAGCGGGGGCGCGCTCAGAGTCAATCTGGTGTGGATCCTCTGTTCTCGCTTGCCCCCTTCCCTACCTGTTCAATTCAAGCACAAGCGTTTTACACACTCTCTGCCCTCTACTGAAACCACCAGGTCTGTTAATTCCCGGGTGACAGGAGAACCTTGATCGCTTGTTTGTTTAGGCAGAGGTCGAAGGCATCCCTCCATCGTTCGAGTGGCATTTTATGAGTAATAAGGTCGTCGAGCCGTACGGCCCTCTGATCAAGAATCTTGAGAATCTTGAGCAACCGCTCCCAGGTCGCGACCGAGTATCCGACTGAGCCGGCCACACGGAGCTGTTTATAAAAAATCAGGTCGAACTCAATACTAACCTCCTTCCCAAAAATTCCGACCTGTGTGTACTGGCCGAGAGGCTTCAGCGCTCGCAAGCAGTTGCGGGCCGATGGCTCCGCGCCAGCGCATTCGAATGCTACATCTACACCAGCTCCTCGCGTTTCCTCCGCGACAATTGTTGACAGGTCTTGACGGCTGGTATCAACGATGATGCTCGCACCTACTCGCCGGGCCGTCTCGAGTCGCAGCGCATCCTCGGATGTACCGGCGACAATTGTCTTTATGCCCTCAGCGACGAGGAGCTTCAGGCAGAGCAGACCCATGGGTCCTGGGCCGGAGATCAAAACGACGTCGCCCAGTCTGACATTAGTGATCTCCGTCACTGCCTGGACCGCAGCGGCGAAGGGTTCACTGAGCGCGGCCTCGGCAAGCGTGAGGTCTTGCGGAACCTTGTATGCCTGATCTTTGCGCACGACCGCGTACTCGGCGAATGCGCCGTTGATCCCGTGCCCCATTCCCCGCCGCTCGGAACAGAACATGAAGTGACCGGTGCGACAGAAAACACAACTGCCGCAGACAACCGCAGACGCCGGAAGCACTGCCACCGGATCCCCCAATCCGACATGGCACACATTCTTGCCGATTTCGACCACATGCCCTGAAAACTCGTGACCGAGGATTACCGGCGGATAATTCCTGAAAGTGTCTTCGTAAACGTGGAGGTCGGTCCCACATACTCCGCAGTAGCTCACCTCGATCTTAAGCTGGTCATCGTCACAGCTGGGCTCTTCCACGTCCCGCAGTTCGACGTGACCGACTCCCGACTCATATTTAACCAGAGCTTTCATGAAAGAATTTAGATTCCGATCACGTCTCTAAGATATTGTCGGCTGCGGAGGGCACTCTCAAAAGGCTTAACATCCTCATTGCGAGTATCGACGTCTTGCTCAACGATGGCCCATCCCGAGTAGCCGCCAGCGGTCATATCCTGAATGACTTTTTTGAGATCAACGGCGCCGGCACCGAGTTCGCAGAATACACCGCGCCGGACCGCCTCAAGAAAGCCGATCCCATCTCGACGAGCGGATTCTAAGATCGAAAGTTGTACATCCTTCAGATGAAGATGCCGGATGCGGGCGCCGTACAAACGCACCGCTTCGACTGGGTCGCCGCCGCCGAAGAAGTAATGACCCGTGTCCAGGCATAGACCGAGCAAGTCAGAGTCGATACTATCGCACAGGCGCGCGACCTCCTTTGGTGTTTCGACGAACGTGCCGGCATGATGATGGAAGACCGCGGACAGCCCCAATTCGCGACAAGACGAAGCGATGCTCCCGAGGATCTGTGCAGCGCTCTCCCATTGCGAATCACTCATTCCGTCACGAGATTCGTCAACTCGCCCCGACACGGCCATACGTTCCTTGCTCATCTCATCAGCCAGCACGATCAAGCTCGCGTCAGTTTGTGCCAGCAGTTGTGCAACCTTCATTGCTTCCTGATAGCCTGCGTCATGGCGTTCGGGGTGAGCCAGTGGAACGGGCACGAAGCTCGCGACCAGTTGCAGCCGGCGAGCTGATAGTTCCGCAGCCAACTCGTTCGGCTCAGTCGGAAAATAACCATAGGGTCCGAGTTCCGTGCCCGCATAACCCGCTTCAGCTATTTGATCCAGGACTTTGCCGTAAGGTATTTGTTCGCCCCAACCGGCAACTTCCATGACGCCCCAGCTAACGGGAGCATTCCCAACCTTGATGCTCATCTGATTTTCCTTTGCCATACTTTCAATAGTTTTTCGCTTCGCGCGCTCGGCTGGGCACCTCGTTACAGATCATTTTTCGGATCGTTAATGCGCCAGGAGATGAGGTCAGTACCACCACGCGGTAGCGGGTGGGTCCATGCGTCCGAGATCACCCATCGCTAAACCCACCCGCTACCGCGTGGTGGTACTGACCTCATCCTTTGGGGCAATATCTTTCTCCGATGACTCATAGGATTAAACTAACTCATCTCCCTGTATTTTCACGGGGCGATTCTCCTTGAATGACAACGTGGCTGCCGCACTTGCCTGTAAGGCGGCCACTCCGTCGGCGCATGAAACGGATGGCGGCTTGCCTTGCAAGACGTTGTTCACGAAATCCTTGAGTTGCGTGATGTAGGCCTGCTCGAAGCGCTCGGTGAAATAAGGCACAGTGTCATGGGTGATGCCGTCTTTGGTCATAACGAGAATCGGAGTTTCGCGCAGATATCCGATTTTTAGCGTGCCCTCAGTTCCAAGGATTTCGGTCCTGATGTCATATCCGTAAACGCCATTACGGCTTAGATCAATCGTGCCCAGTGCGCCGCTCGTGAAATAGAGGCTCGTGATGGCGTTATCAATATCCCCAATGGTCTTCATTTCTGGATACGCGAGCGTGCCGCCGATGCTATACACACTCGCTATTTCACCCATGTACCAACGCGCAAGATCAAGATCATGAATGCCGCAATCTATGAAAAGGCCGCCGCTGTGTACTGGGTCGAGGTATTCAAGGCTTGGGCGGTAAGGGTCACGCGAGGATGATTTAAAAACAACCGGCGTACCAATTACCCCCTGCTCAATCTTCTGCTTAGCCGCCAGATACCCTTTGTCGAAGCGTCTCATAAAACCCATTTGGAAGAAGACACCAGTCTGCTCGACCGTTTGAAGCATGGCGCGTGCTTCCGGCAATGAAATTGATAGTGGCTTCTCACAAAAGATCGGTAGCCCGCGTTTCGCCGCCTCAAGCACAATCTCTTTGTGCGTGCTTGTGGGGCTAACAATCACCAAGCCCTGGACTTCTTCATCAGCGATCAAATCCTGATAGCGACTATACCGTTTGGAGATGCCTAACTCCGCAGCCAGTGAAGCGACAGCACTTTCGTTTACATCGGACACGGCGACAAGGGCCGCGCCGGCGATGCGACCGGTAAAGTATTTTGCATACGAGCTGCCCAGTCGGCCCACCCCGATTACACCAATGCCCAGCTTCTTACCCATGGTCTTTTCTTTTGCTCCTACAATATTGCACAACAGTTCTGTAACGTACTGCTAATCTCATTTGCTTGCGTCCGTCGCAGCTGCATTTTCTTTTGTGATCAGTTTGATTGGAACGACAAACTCCTCTTTTACCGGCTCACCCTTAGTAACGCGGTAAGCGTTCTCAACTGCCAGCGCTCCCATTTCAGCGGGAGACTGCGCGACCGTGGCGTCCATGGTGCCGCTCAGCACGGCCTTGCGTGCTTCGTCGGCGGCGTCAAAGCCGACGACGGTGATCTGCCCGGTCTTCTTGGCGGCGGCAATGGCTTCAACAGCGCCCAGGGCCATCAAGTCGCTACAGGCGAACACAGCCTGCACGTCAGGGTGAGACTGAAGAATGTTCTGGAAAACGTTGAAGCCCTGGTCCCTTTCCCAGTTCGCAGTCTGCGAGGCGACGATCTCGATCCCGGGCGTCGCCTTGATGGCATCGCGGAAGCCTTTCAGACGGGAGTCGCCGGTCTCATGACCCGGAATGCCTTCCAGTACCGCGACCTTGCCTTTGCCGCCCAGTTTTTTTGCGATGAATTCGCCGGCGAGCTTGCCGCCCTCATAGTTATCCGAGCCGATGAAAGTCGCAATCTTCCCCGTCGATTCGCCCATGGTCTTAGGATCCACGCGAGTATCTACGATGACCACGGGAATGCCCGCGCGGTTGGCCTTTTCAATAGCAGGAACTATCTCTCTCGAGCCGCTCGGCGTGACACACAGTGCCGCGACTTTGGTTTGAATCAGGTTCTCTATGATCTGCATCTGTTTTTCGACGTCCACTTCGCGTTCTGCCGCTTGCACGATCAGTTTAACCCCCAACTTTTTGGCCGCCTCCTCAGCGCCCTTTTGCATATCGATAAAGAAGGGGTTGTTTAGAGTCTTAAGCACAAGAGCGATTCGCGGAGCACCGCCAGCCTGGTCCGTGCCTCGCTGACAACTCAGGAAAGTAATTGACAGGATTCCCAAGAGAATAAAAAGCAGACCCTTCTTCATAGACGTTTCTCCTCTTCATGAACGTTAAGCCAGCGGGTCCAACCGCAAGCGACAAACGGGCGGGCCGTCATAAAATGTCAGTACAGCCCGCTACGAAGCTGTGAAAAAATTAGCCACAGATTAACGCGGATGACACAAATCAAAAACAGACTAGAAACATTCATAGGTTTCTTAACATTCTTATCCGTTCTGATCCGCGTTATCCGCGTTAATCCGTGGCCAAGTTTCTTTTTTTGCAGCTTGTACCGCAGGCGGTTCTGACACTATTTTCCTCTCCTCTTTAATGCCATATCGATCAGCACGGCGAGGATGATAACCGAGCCAATCACAACTTGTTGAAAAAAAGACGAGACGCTCAAGAGGTTCAGGCCGTTTCTCAGAACCGCCATGATCAGTGCGCCGATTAACGTCCCCAGGACAGTCCCTTCGCCGCCCAGCAAACTAGTGCCGCCGATGACGGTGGCGGCAATAGCGTCTAATTCATAATTCATGCCTGCGATGGGTTGCGCGGAATTCAGACGCGCGGTCAGCAAAATGGCTGCCAGGCCGCTGAGCATCCCGGCCACTCCGTACACCATGGTTTTGTATAACTTGACGTTGATACCAGAGAGCAGTGCAGCTTCTTCATTGCCGCCAATAGCATAAGTGTAACGGCCCAGTTTGGTGCGCGCTAAAATGAAATAGGCGGTTACATAGACGACGATCATGATGATTACGGGCGTCGGAACGCGCAGTATCTCGCCAGTGGCAAGTGAGCGGAAACTTTCGGAGAAACCTGACACCGGTCTGCCTTCGGTGAACATCAGGGCTGTGCCCCGAGCAACACTCATCATCCCCAGCGTTGCGATGAAAGGGGGTAGACGTCCGATTGTGATCAGCAGACCGTTTACCAACCCGCAGAGCAGGCCTATCCCGAGGCCGACCAGCAAGGCCAACGGAAGCGGCACGCCCTGGTGAAGCGCAGTTGCCATAACCACCCCGGCAAAAGCGAGTACCGACCCAACCGACAAATCAATCCCCGCGGTAATTATGACGAAGGTCATCCCAACAGCGACAATGGCGATGATGGTGGCCTGCTCGGCAACATTTAGCAGGTTTGAGATGGTTAAGAAGTGGGGCGTCAAAGCCCACAGCGCGACTACCAGACCTAAAAGGCCAGCCAAGGTGCCAAGCTGTCGTCCATAGTGTGAGAAAAAATTCTGTCGCAGGGTTATTCCCCTAAGGCGCATTGTAAGATTTTTTCCTGAGTAGCATCCTCGGCGGAGAATTCCCCTGTAATTCTGCCCCCGCGCATGACCAGAATACGGTCACTCATTCCCAACACCTCGAGCAGTTCTGATGAAATCATGATAATGGCAACGCCCGACGCCGTGAGCCGGTTCATCAGTTGATAGATTTCGGCTTTTGCCCCCACGTCGATACCGCGCGTGGGCTCATCGAAGATGAACACATCGGCCTGGGAACAAAGCCACTTGCTGAGTACCACTTTCTGTTGATTGCCGCCGCTCAAGAAAACCACCCTCTGATCGATGCTGGGCGTTCTGATACGCAGTTCCTTCACATAACGGCCCGTCGCCCGCTGCTCCTGTTTAGTGTCCATGATGCCCCACCTCGAAAACTTGTCGACGCTGGACAGGCAAAGGTTGGCTTTGACCGACAAGGGCAAGACCAGTCCCTGAGACTTTCGATCTTCCGTGAGAAATCCGATCCCGCAATTGATCGCGCGGCGCGGCGAATCGATCTTTTGTGACTCGCCTTTGACGTAGATTGTTCCGGTGGCAATCTTATCGAGACCAAAAATTGCCCGCGCCAGTTCTGTTCGTCCCGCTCCCAGAAGACCGGCGATGCCCAGGACCTCTCCCTTGTGCAATGAGAAGCTAATATCCTTCAAACCCCCCTTAGTGCCTAACCCTTCGACCCGCAATACCTCCTGGCCCCTCGTTGCCTTTTCTTTCGGAAAGAGCTCCGTCAATTCGCGATTGACCATTAGGCGAATCAGTTCGGATTTGTCTATGTTGCGCACTTTATAGGTGCCGACGGAGCGCCCGTCCCGCAACACGGTGACACGGTCGCCGATTTCAAACAGTTCCTCCATGCGGTGCGAGATGTAAATGATGGATTGGCCTTTGTCTTTGAGCCTGCGTATGGTGGCGAAGAGTTCTCCGATCTCGTGTTCGGTGAGCGCGGCAGTTGGCTCGTCCATGATCAGAATTCTGGCGTCGAGTGAGAGTGCTTTGGCCACCTCGACCATCTGTTGTTCTGCAACTCTCAGCTCTTTAACTAACTTACGAGGACTGAGTGTCAGGCCCAGAGCACTTAAGGCACGCGTCGCCTCTTGAAAGATTGTGCGTTGATCGATTAGTCCCGGTAGACGGGCAGGCTCCCGCCCGAGGAAGATATTTTCCCCGACCGATAAATGCGGGATGAGATTGAATTCCTGATAGATCGTGCTGATGCCAAGCGTCTGCGCATGCCTGGGATTCTTGATCTCAACCTCAGCACCCTCGAGAAAGATCTGTCCGGTACTCTTATGATATGCCCCACTGAGGATTTTCATGAGCGTGGATTTGCCTGCGCCGTTCTCGCCGAGGAGGATATGAACTTCGCCCCGCCGCAACTCAAAATCAACGTCATCCAACGCCACGACGCCAGGGAAAGTCTTCCTGATGTGGCGCATTTCCAGAACGGGGGCATCTGCCATCTGGGCGTTAACCTTAAAGAGATAAGATTCGGCGACTAAGAATCCGTCGTGAAAAGCATCTATTGCCTTCTTATTCACACCGTGGCTTCAGCCCGGTGATCAGGGAGCATAAAAACAAGTGAACCGTTTTAACGGTTTGCTTTGCGGCGAATGCACTTTGTTGCGAGAACATTTTCCGCTGAAGTCGATTAGAGCGGCAACTAACATCCCGGCCTACTTGAGCACCGCCCACAAACCGTTGAAACGGTTCCTCGACTCGAGTTGGCGGTTTCTATCACCGGGCTAAAGCCGCGGTGTGAATAGAAGTCGGAACCTCTTTTCGCGACAGACTTACAGCTGAAAAAAATTAGAACTTGCGCGACCACTGTTGTGGCCATCGTTCGATCACGACTTTCTTCTCGGTATAGAACTCGACGGCGTCGCGCCCCTGGCTATGCATGACTCCCAGGAAGCTGTCCTTCCAACCGCTGAAAGGGAAATAGGCCATCGGTGCAGCCACGCCGATGTTGACTCCGACGTTTCCGGCCTCCACCTCATAGCGGAATTTGCGCGCCGCTGCGCCGCTGGTCGTGAAGATCGAAGCCGCATTGCCATACAGACTTTGAGACAGGATATCGAGCGCTTCATCCACTGTCTCGGCGTGGACCAGACTGAGCACGGGCCCAAAGATTTCGGTCTTCGACAGCTCACCGCCTGCCGGGACGTTTTCAAGCACTGTTGGCTTGATGAAATTACCTTGTTCATAACTCGGAATCTTCGCGCCACGACCGTCGAGTAGCACGGAAGCCCCTTCACCCTTTCCTCTGGCAATCAAGTCTTCAATACGTGCTTTGCTCGCGCGGGTAATGACCGGCCCCATCTGGCTGGATTCTTCAAGGCCTGAGCCTACTGTGATTGAGTCAGCACTCGCCGCAATCGAATCCCTGAATGTGTGCTTTGCGTCGCCGACCGTGATCGCGACGGAAACGGCCAGACAACGCTGGCCAGCGCAGCCGAAAGCGCTATCGGTGACGATCTGCGTCGTCGTTTCCATGTCGGCGTCTGGAAGGACAACGACATGGTTCTTGGCTCCTCCCTGACACTGGACCCGCTTGCCGCTGGCCGAGCCGCGCGAGTAGATATACTTCGCGACCGGTGTGGACCCGACAAAGCTGATCGCTCGAACTTTCGGATGATCGAGCAGCACGTCAACCACGGTTTTCGCCCCGTTCACCAAACTCATAACGCCCGGTGGCAATCCCAATTGCTCAATTAACTCGAACAAACGCTGCATGGACAACGGAACTTTTTCCGAAGGCTTAACTATGAAGGTGTTGCCACAGGCGATACCGTAGGGGATGAACCAGAACGGCACCATGATGGGAAAGTTGAACGGCGTGATGGCGGCCACGACGCCCAGAGGCTGGCGAATCATCATCTCATCAATGCCCCTGGCGACATCCTCGAGATTATATCCCTGCATCAATGTGGGTATGCCGCATGCCACCTCGACGTTTTCAATCGCCCGTCGCAGCTCTCCTCGGGCTTCCGCAAGCGTCTTGCCGTTTTCCATGGTGACTACCCTTGCCAAATCCTCCACGTGATCCTCAAAGAGCTGCTTTAGCTTGAAGAGATATTGAATGCGTTCCTCCGGCGGCGTGCGACGCCATTCGGGGAAAGCGGCGGAAGCTGATTCGATTGCCGCCGCGACGTCGGCCTCTCCGTCGAGCGGCACCTGTGCCATCGTCTCACCGGTCGCTGGATTGATCACGTCCCCGAATTCTTTGGCGGCAGAATTCTGCCATTGACCGTTGATATAATTAGGTAAGCGACCATTCGTCGACATAGCCCGTCCCTCCCCTCGGCCTAAGAGGCCGTCAAGTCTTATTCGCCACCCCGTTAGGGGTGAGATGTTTATAGCTCGTAGTTTCTGTGAACGCTCCGGCGCGGTTCGGAGGGGCGAAACTCAATCCGACAAGTACCAATCGAGCAGCAATTCGCCCCTCCGAACCGCGCGTGGTAGTTCTTAGGTTCCCGTCTATAAACATTTCGCTCCTACGGAGTGAAGAAGCGTCGTGATTAGCTCCACCTAAAGAAAGTAGCGTTCTCGTTTCACCGCTTTGTCGTAATCCTCGCGCGCCCGCCTGACCGTTTCGATTTCCGAGACTTCGGCCACGGGCACATCCCACCACGACTCGTAACCAGGTACGCGAACCTCTTTATCAACTTCGATCACAATGACAGTGGTTCGTTCCTCCCGGCGAGCTTCCGCCAGTGCGTGCTGGAGATCGTCGCGCGTCCTGGCGCCGATCACGTGCGCTCCCAGGCTGGCCGCATTGGCGCCGAAATCAACCTCCAGCCGCGCACCGTCCAACTGGCCACTCTCGGCGCGCCGCATTCTATAGTTGGTGCCGAAGCCGCCCGAACCAAGCGCTTGGGACAGCCCACCAATGCTGCTGAAGCCATAATTGTTGAGCAGGACAATAGTCAACTTGTAGCCTTCCTGGATCGAGGTGACGATCTCGGAAGACATCATGAGGTACGAGCCATCGCCCACCATCACATATACCTCACGGGCGGGGTCGGCCATCTTCACGCCAAGGCCGCCGGCAATCTCGTAGCCCATGCAGGAGTAACCATACTCGAGATGGTAGCCTTTAGGATCGTGTGTACGCCAGAGTTTATGTAGATCTCCCGGGAGACTGCCGGCGGCGCACACCACTATGTCATCCGGCCTGGAAAAATTGTTAACGACTCCAATTACTTCGCTCTGGCTGATAGGTGGACCCTGCCGGCGACTAAATAAGCTTTCTACTTCCAACTCCCATTGTTCTTTGAAGGCCGTAATGCGGGAAGCGTATTCAGCGGCGACCCGATAGCCTGGGAGTCCCTCTCGGAGTTCATCGAGTGTGACGCGTGCATCAGCCACGAGTGGCAGTGCCGCGTGTTTGTGAGCGTCAAATTCAGCGACATTGATATTAACGAAGCGCACTTTGGGATTCTGGAATGCCGTTTTGGAAGCGGTCGTAAAATCGCTGAGGCGCGTACCGACAGCAATCACCAGGTCGGCCTCACGTGCGAGGATGTTGGCTCCCGGAGTGCCAGTCGCGCCCAGAGCCTCGAGATTTTGCGGATGGTTCCACGGCAGTGCGCCCTTGCCTGCCATCGTCTCTCCGACAGGAATGCCTGTTTGTTCGACCAGGCGGGCCAGTGCTTCGCCCGCTTCGGAATAAATGACACCGCCGCCCGCAATGATGAATGGCTTTTGGGCCGCGCGAATCCATTCCAGGGCGCGGGACAGGAGCACGCGGTCAGCCAATGGTCGTGAGATGGTCCAAACGCGTTTTTCGAAGAGCTCTGCCGGATAGTCCCACACTTCTGCCTGTACGTCCTGCGGGAGTGCCAGCGTTACGGCGCCTGTATCGGCCGGGGAGGTTAGGACTCGCATCGCCTCTAACAAGGCGGAGGGCAATTGGTCGGAACGGTTAATGCGATCCCAGTAGCGCGAGACGGGTTTGAATGCGTCGTTGACCGAAATGTCCTGACTGAATGGTGACTCTAGCTGTTGTAGGACAGGGGCCACGTTCCGACGAGCAAAGATGTCGCCCGGCAGCAGCAATACGGGGAGGCGATTGATCGTCGCCGTAGCCGCGCCGGTAATCATGTTTGTCGCACCAGGCCCGATTGAAGACGTACAGGCAAATGCCCGGAGCCGATTGCTCATCTTTGCGTAGGCCGTGGCCGCGTGGACCATCGCCTGCTCATTACGGGCCAGGTAGTACGTTAAGCCTGGTGTTTGTTGCAGCGCCTGGCCAATGCCGGCCAAGTTTCCGTGACCAAAAATTCCCCAGACCCCGGCAAAGAAAGAGTGCTCTTTCCCATCGCGCTCTACATATTGATTCACCAGAAACCTGATGAGCGCCTGAGCTGTAGTTAATCTCTGAGTTTCCATCGTTAGCTTCCTGATTGCCCGCTGGCTTCGATGATCGTGGGTAAAACTTGGAAATCCCACCCATGGCAGTGGGTGGATGGTTCAATTCCGGACTATTCAGAAGCCCATTTACTGTAGGTTAGATCTGAACAATCCACCAACTTCCGAAGCTGTGAAAAAATTAGCCACAGATTAACGCGGATGACACAGATCAAAAACAGACTAGAAACATTCATAGTTTTCTTAACCTTCTTATCCGTTCTGATCCGCGTTATCCGCGTTAATCTGTGGCTAAGTTTCTTTTTTTCACAGCTTGTTCCGTTGGTGGGATTTCTCAGTTTTCAAACAGTCTATAAAGGCTGGACTGACAGGTGATGGAAAAAACCGGTCATCTCGTTCATGGCCTGCCCGGCTCCCGATTTCGAGTCCTCCAAGGCGCGCTCAACTGTCCAGTTATGATGAATGATTGAACCTGCAGCTTGTGCTACGACGAGCGGGTCCTCCGCGCCTGGATAAAGAACGTTCCGCCCTACGAGAGCGCCACGCACGTTGGATCCAGCCGATAGTCCAGCAGAAATTTCTCGTAACAGCGGCGTAGCATCGCCGACCGACTCACCTCCGAGTAATAAGATGGGTAGCGTAGTAGCACTTGCCACAGCATCATAGTTATCGCAATAGGGCAATTTTAGCCAAAGGTAACGACTACTATCACCGAGTGCTGAAGCCACTCCCACAATCTTCGCCAACGCTTCTGCGGTTTTTACCACGCGGTAGCTGTCATTACCCTTGCTGACAGGTAAAGGTTCGAGAAATGTTGGCAGCCCCAGGCCATTCATTTCGGTAATGGCGCGGGCGCAATAGAGCATGGTGCGAAGTGAATTAGCTTCTTCATCACAGATGCGTAGTAAGAGCTTGGCCCCGTCCAGGTTCAGAGCGGCACAGGTCGCAGGCGATGGACCCGTCACCGGATCATCCATTTCCCAACTGGCCCCGGCCAGTCCGCCGCGATTCAGGCTGGCGATGAGCAGCCTGTCATCGAGAAATGCAGGACCACCAGCTTCCAGAATTAGATGGTGGAGGATCAACAAGTCTTCGAGAACATCCATTGTCGCCATCACGCCATCAACGACATCGCTCTGCAACACACGCACGATGCGCGCGAGGTAACCGCTACGATCGGCCATCTTCAGCGGATCGTCACCAACTTTTGTTACGCGCCGAGCGGGATGATCCGCCGCCAGGATGTTGAGTTTTCCGTCAGGGGTGAGATTGCTACGTCGCTTTCGCGCTCTAGCGGCCCGCACAGAGCACTGCGGATCGTTCACGCGCGACGCGTTTATCCTGGCCAGCGCGGAGGGAGGAAGAAACTCCTGATCAAGAAAAGCCTGCATTTAAAATCCCCCTTGCTCTTCGATGAACGCAAGAGCTTCATGTTCATAGGGCATGAAGTTGGCGCAGCCATGGCGTGTTACCACGATCGCTCCACAAGCATTTCCCATCCGCGCTGACCTTTGCCAATCCCAACCTTTGAGGTAGCCGTAAAGAAAGCCGCTTGCGAACGCGTCCCCGGCCCCAAGGACGTTATACACCTCGATGGGAAAAGTGGCGGCCTCGATTCTTTCACCACTCTTTAGGTAAACGGTCGTTCCATCCCCGCCGCGTTTAAGCACCAGAGCTTCCGGACCTGCCGCGAGAACGGTCTCGATCGCCTGCAACACGTCACCGCTGACGTGCGCTCCGGATACTTGCGAATGCTCGACGGTGACAGAAACGCCTTCCGCAAGCGCGCCGGCCTTCACCTCATCTGCCGTACCGAGTACCACATCAGTCAAACGCAGGACCGAACGGACGGTCACGCCAAAGGCCTTCGCGTCGTGCCACTGATCTGGACGAAAATCCAGATCAAGGACGACCCTGGTGCCGGAGGACCGTGCCCGCTCCGCCGCAAAGATTGTGGCACTGCGGCTGGGCTCCCGGCTCAGCCCTGTGCCGGATATCAACAGGATGCGACTCTGCGCTATCGGCGCCGCCAGGACGTCTTCGATCGTCAGTTCGATGTCCGCACAATTATCACGATAGTAAACCAGGGGGAATTTATCGGGCGGCTCAATGCCCAGAATGACCGCGCTGGTCCGGCGACCCGGTTTGAGCGGAATGAAGTCAGTGACCACACCTTCCTGTTTAAGGAAGTGGAGTAAAAAATCTCCCACAGGATCAGGTCCCACCGCTGTCAGCAGCACCGACCGCAGACCTAACCGCCGTGTACCAACGCTGATATTTGTTGGGCAGCCACCGACGTAAGCGGCGAAATTCTTGATTTCGTGGAAAGGTGCGCCGATCTCGTTCGCATAAAGGTCAATAGAACTGCGACCCATCAACAAAACGTCAAACTCTCGCTCCGTCATCATCTTCCTCTGCTGCCTGTCACCAGCGGCACCCGGGGATCCTGCTCACGCCACGATTCCCGCACCCAGGCGTACGCAGGGTCATCTGTCGCTGCCATCGAGCGCGCGCTACCCGCGAGGGCGTTGAGGTAATAGACGTTGTACCCATGCGCCGCCACTACCGGGTGGTAGCCTTCAGGCACCAGCACCAATTCGCCGTCGCGCACGGTGAGAGTCTCATTGATGCGTCCATCCGGCGTATAGACTCTTTGAATAGCATATCCTTCTGGTCGATCGACTTTGTAGTAATAAAGCTCTTCCAAATCCACCTCATCAGGCGGACTGTGTACATCGTGTTTGTGTGGCGGGTAGCTGGACCAATTGCCGCTGGGTGTGTAGACCTCCACCAGTAGTAACCTTTGTGCAGGGAAATCCGGTTTCAGAATGTGATTGATCTGCCGTGTGGCGTTAGCGCCGCCCCGAACCTCCACCTCAACTTCGTCCGGCCTAATCAGTCGCGCCGGATATCTCTCCTCCGCGCGTGAAAAACAGAGGGCGATTTCACAGTCCGCGACGGCCGAAACGGTGAACTCGGTCTCAATCGGCAAATAGAGCGCGTGAGGCATACCATCAAACACGTGTGCACGGCCACCAAAATCCAACCAGGAACCCGCGCTTGACTCCACCGAACAGCGTCCGCCTAACACCACGATCCCTAATTCACAATCGCCGGTTTGGGAGGAAAAATTCTCCCCGCGTAACATTTTCCGGATGCGAAGCGTCAGGTACTCGAATCCCGTTGAATCCGGCGTAACGACGAGCGTCTCTCCCGGGGCATTTAAGGCGGAGTTTGGTTTGATCAGCAAACCTTCAGTATAGTGCGTCATCGATGACTCCTCATGGCTCTCATGATTTCGGCGGCGGGTTCGATTTACGCATGATAACCGACTTCTTGTCGATCTCCTTAACAACCGAGCTGATTGAAACTATGACTAAAACCATTCGTTTCTCGGCGCGACGCAGATCGCTGCCTTCCAGCATCGTGGGTCTTTCCCTTATGGCGTTGCTTACCAACTCGTTGGGCGTAATTTCGTGGGGGCAAGCTGTCCTGCCAGTGACGAATCAAAGAAACGCCGCTGCGCAGCTATCGGTGCGCATCATGCCGCCTGACGACTCGGCCTTTCTTGTAGAGCAACGGTTCGATATTCGTGTCGAAGCACCACCAGGTCTGAGCGGCCCCCTGCGCGTCTCGCTTGATGGTCGTGACATAAGCGAGTGGAATAACCGAAGCCATTTGACCGGAGGTCAATTGGATCACCCGTCATCTCAGGCGCTGAACGGGGCATCGGCGTTCTTTTCACGCGACTGGTCGTTCGCGCGCGTCGGACGTCATACTCTGAGGGCGACCGTCGAGGGGGCAGCAGGGCGCGAGGTTTCGTTTGAAATTGTCGCCTGGCAAGGCACGGGCCCGAAGGTGCGTAACGTGATCCTGCTAATCGGCGACGGCATGGGTGTCGCGCATCGCACTGCGGCACGGATTGTCTCGCACGGCTTGACCGAGGGAAGGTATAGGAACGGCATGCTGGAAATGGACCAGATGCAAGCGACGGGGCTGGTCACGACATCGTCCCTCAGCGCAATGGTCACAGATTCTGCTCCCGGCGCCAGTTGCTACGCGACTGGCAACAAGGGCGCGAACCACGAGGAGGGTGTTTTCCCCGACAACACGGACAGCGACGCGCTGAAGCGCACTGATCCGGAGAGCGACGCGTTCCTCGATAACCCGAGGGTCGAAAACATCAGCGAATATCTCCGCCGCGCCCGTGAAATGAATCTTGGCCTCGTGACGACTGCCGATGTGACGGACGCGACCCCTGCCGCGTTCGCTGTCCACACATCTAACCGTAATGCCTCCACGCGCATCGCGGATGATTATTTTGACCGCCGCAAGCAAACTGGCCTCACTGTTTTAATGGGTGGCGGCCGGCAGTGGTTCGAGCCAAAGGGAAACAAGAAGCAAGGCGGGCGTCGCATGACGCCGACCAACGCTAAAGTTGATCCTGCACGCGATCTTGTGAAGGCTTTCCAAATGGCAGGATTCGCCTTTACTGATTCCACCGAATCTTTGCGAGCGGTCAGCGCTTCACGCCCACAACGTCTTCTCGGTCTGTTCTCGCCAAGCACGATGCCCGTGGCATTCGATAAACTGGGTTACGGCGCGGAGCGCGCGACCAATGTGCCGATGCTCGACGACATGGCGCGGGCGGCTATCAACTCCCTTTCATCATCCAGCCCGCGCGGTTTCTTTCTAATGATTGAGGGTGCCTCCATTGATAAGCAGTCCCACGCTGAAGATGCCGACCGTGCGATCTGGGAGACGATCGAGTTTGACCGGGCGGTCGGCGTCGCAAAACGATTTGCCGAACAGACAAACTCTGATGCAGACCCCAACAATGACACACTGGTGATCGTGACCGCCGATCATGAGACCAGCGGTTTCTCGCTGATCGGTGCTCGTAATCCCGACCCTCGAATTCCACGGGGAAGCCGTGATACGACGCGCGCGTACCAAGGTTTCACCGATTACAAGGATGCGGACGGTGACGGTTATCCGGATGAGGCAGATCCAC
>WNGE01003518.1_pt1 | contig 18483 bp, 24 predicted proteins | sample 5400651 | NCBI WGS metagenome assembly WNGE01 (sample SAMN13153370, study PRJNA577476) | soil metagenome | isolation source: 60 cm soil or saprolite under grassland replicate 2 | place: USA:California | collected 2016-06-15
TTCTCTACGCACGCAAGGTGCAGCAGCGCGCGAAGGCGGTGGGCTTCGAGTATCCGGACGTCGGCGGCGCGCTCGCCGATCTCGACGACGAGCTGCGCGAGCTGCGCGAGGCGATCGCCGCGGCCGGCGGCGAGCCGGCGCCCGAGACCGAGCCCGACGCGCGCGTGTTCGAGGAGCTCGGAGACGTGCTCTTCGCCGCCGTGAACGTCTCGCGCCGTCTCAACGTCGATCCCGAGCTCGCCCTCCGGGCGACGAGCTACCGCTTCCGCGCGCGCGTCGAGAAGGCCGAGCAGCTTGCGGCAGCGGACGGAACCCCCTGGCGCGAGCTGCCGCTCGACGAGCAGGACCGCTACTTCGATCTCGCGAAGGAGGCCGGCGGATGAGCGTCCAACCGGAGGTTGGCCAATGAGCAGAGTCGCCCTGGTGCAGGCGCGCCAGATCCTCGATTCCCGCGGCAACCCGACCGTCGAGGTCGACGTCGTGCTCGAGTCCGGAGCGGTCGGGCGCGCGGGCATTCCATCCGGCGCCTCGACCGGCGTCCACGAGGCCGTCGAGCTGCGGGACGGCGGCGAGGCCTACGGCGGCAAGGCGGTCACTCACGCGGTCGCGAACGCCGCCGGCGAGATCGCCGACGCGGTGCGAGGGCTCGAGGCTGCGGAGCAGGAGGCGCTCGACCGTCGGCTGATCGAGCTCGACGGCACGGCGAACAAGGGGCGGCTCGGCGCCAACGCGATCCTCGGCGTGTCGCTCGCGGTCGCGAAGGCCGCAGCCGCAGAGGCGGCACAACCGCTCTTCCGCTACCTCGGCGGCGAGGACGCGACCAGACTGCCGGTGCCGATGCTGAACGTGATCAACGGCGGGGTGCACGCGGCGAACTCGATCGACCTGCAGGAGTTCATGCTCGTCCCGGTCGGCGCCGAGTCATTCGCGGAGGCGCTGCGGATCGGCGCGGAGACCTATCACGCGCTCAAGAAGGTGCTGAGCGAGCAAGGGCTCGCCACCGGGGTCGGAGACGAGGGCGGCTTCGCGCCCGACCTGCCCTCGAGCGAGCAGGCGGTGCAGGCGATCCTCGACGCCGCCGAGCGCGCCGGCCACCGCGACCGCGTCGCGATCGCCCTCGACCCCGCGTCGAGCGAGTTCTTCGCGGACGGCCTGTACCGCTTCGAGGGTCGCGAGGTCGCACCGGCCGAGATGGCCGACTTCTACGCGGGACTCGTCGACCGCTTCCCGATCCTCTCGATCGAGGACGGCAACGCCGAGGACGACTGGGAGGGCTGGCAGTCGGTGACCGAGCGGCTCGGTGAGCGCATCCAACTCGTCGGCGACGACATCTTCGTCACCAATCCCTCGCGGCTCCAGCAGGGGATCGACCGCGGCGTCGCCAACTCGATCCTCGTCAAGGTCAACCAGATCGGCACGCTGACCGAGACGATCGAGGCCGTGCGGCTCGCCCAGCAGAACGGTTACACGGCCGTGATCTCGCACCGGTCCGGCGAGACCGAGGACGCCACGATCGCCGACCTCGCCGTCGCGCTCGGCACGGGTCAGATCAAGACCGGCGCGCCCGCCCGCTCGGAGCGGGTCGCGAAGTACAACCAGCTCCTGCGGATCGAGGAGCAGCTCGGCGCCCGCGCGGCCTATCCCGGCTGGGACGCGTTCCCGCGCGCCAAGCGGTAGGCCTTCTCGAGCCAGCGCTGCGGCTCGCCGCCGAACATCCAGAGCCCTTCGGGTCCGGCGGCGGCGTTGATGGCTCGGTAGCTCACGGCCTGGTGGATGCAGGACAGCGGGGCGGCGAGCTCGAGAGCGCCCGCGGGAAGCGGCTCCCCCCAGCCCGCGGCCCAGGCGTCGACGAGCACGGCCCGCACCTGCTCGTCCTCGACGTCATGGACGAAGTGGGCGAGGTCGAACAGCGGGTGGTTGGCGCAGGCGTCCGACCAGTCGAAGATCACCGTGCCACCACGCTCGTCGATCGCGATGTTCCCGGCGTGCAGATCCCCGTGCCCGATCGTCTCGGGGAGGGCGAGCCCATCGAGCCGCTCGAGGCAGCGCGCGAGCTCGGGCACGGCGGCTACCTCGGGCGCGACCGTGGAGAGGCGCCGGTCCTGCGCTCCGAGCGCGACCAGCTCGTCCCGGCGGCCGGCCCAGGCGCGCTGGATCCCGCCCATCATCCGGAGCGCCGGCGCCCAGCGTGCGCCGGGGACCTCGTACCCGTGCACGCCGGGCAGCTCCCGCATCAACATCCATCCGCGCTCGCGGTCGACCGCGACGAGCTCCGGGACGGCGTAGGGGTGCTCGCGCGCGAGCGCCTCGGTCACCGCCGGTTCGTGGTGGAAGAGCGGGAAGACCGCCTTGAAGTAGACGCGCCCGTCGGCGCGCTCGCCGCGGAGCACCGCCGAGAGGGGCCACAGCCGCACCGGCTGCAGCTCGACACCGGCCCACGCCTCCGCCTCCGCGTGCCAGCCGGGGCGGGCCCACGCCGGGCGCTCCGGGGGCACGGGGGCGCCGGCCTGCTCGGCGAGCCAGCCCTCGAGCGCGGGACGGAGCTCCGGCGGCGCGAGCCGCTCTGCGTCGGCTTCGTCGATAGCGACGCGGTCTCCGTCGCAGGACGACGCGTCGAGGACGTGCAGTCGCAGGTGCAGCTCGCCCCTCCGCGCCTGGTGCGCGAGCCTCAGGTACGTCGGTCGGCCCACGAGGGGCGCGAGCCGGTCGAGCACCTCAGGCAGCCGCCACACCTCGCCGCGCACGCACGGCAGACGTTCGTCGACGGTCAGCAGCGAGCCGCCGTCGCCCGCCGGGACGACGGCATGGTGCTCGAAGATCGGCATCGCGCTCGATCATGCCCCGAGCGGCGGCTACTCTGAGTCGAGATGGCCGGCTCAGGACAGCGCCGGACGAAGATCGTCGCGACGCTCGGCCCGGCGTCGGAGTCGCTCGAGCGGTTGCACGCGCTCGTGACGGCAGGGGTGGACGCCGCCCGCCTCAACCTTTCGCACGGCACGCACGACGAGCACGCCGAGCGCGCAAACCTCGTCCGCGAGATCGAGCGGGAGGTCGGCCGTCCGATCGCGCTGATCGCGGACCTGCAAGGGCCGAAGCTCCGCATCGGCGAGCTGGCCGAGCCCATCGTGCTCGAGCGCGGCCAGCACGTCACCGTGTGCCCGGAGGAGGCGGCGAGCGACGGCCAGCTGCCGATCGCGCCGGCCGTGATCGGCGACGTGCTGAAGCCCGGCCACGACATCCTGATCGACGACGGGCTCGTGCGCCTGCACGTCGACGAGGTGCAGAGCGGGAGCGCGCGCTGCGCGGTCGTCGTCGGCGGCCGCGTCACCTCGCACAAGGGCGTGAACCTGCCGGGCGTGCCGGTTCCGATCCCGTCGCTCACCGCCAAGGACGCGGTCGACCTCGAGTTCGCGCTGCAGCTCGGCGTCGACTACGTGGCACTCTCGTTCGTACGCTCGCCGGCCGACGTGCGCGACCTGCGAGTGCTGATCGAGCAGGCCGGCGGCAAGGCGCACGTGATCGCGAAGATCGAGAAGGCCGATGCCGTCGACGTGCTGGACGCGATCCTCGGCGAGACCGACGCCGTCATGGTCGCGCGCGGCGACCTCGGCGTCGAGATCGGCCCGGCGCTCGTGCCCCTGCTCCAGAAGCGGATCATCCAGAAGACGCTCGAGCGAGGGAAGCCGGTGATCACGGCCACGCAGATGCTCGAGTCGATGGTCCATCTCGCCGAGCCCACGCGCGCGGAGGCGAGCGACGTCGCGAACGCGATCCTCGACGGCACGTCGGCGATCATGCTCTCCGGCGAGACGGCCGTCGGCGACTACCCCGTCGAGGCCGTCGCGTACATGGACCGGATCGCGCGCGCCGTCGAGCCGAGCATGGGCTACCGGCACGAGCTGCCGGAGGCCGCCTCCAACCCGACGATCGGAGGCGCGATGTCGAACGCGGCGTGCGACCTCGCGGAGGCGCTGGGCGCGAAGGCGATCCTCGTGCCGACGTTCACCGGCCGTACGGCGTCCGCGGTCGCGCGCCTGCGTCCGCAGCGGCCGATCGTCGCACTGACGCACATGGACTGGGCCCTCCGGCAGCTCGCGCTCGAGTGGGGCGTGACGCCCATGCTCATCCCGCAGTGCGACGACGTCGAGGACCTGTGGAACCGCTCGATCGAGGCCGCCCGCGACGCCGGCCTCGTCGACGCGGGCGACCGCGTCGTCATCACCGCCGGCACGGCGGTGAACATCCCCGGCTCCACCAACGTGATCAAGGTCGACATCGCCTAGACGGGGGTCCCTCTGGGAAGGACGCGCTCGCGCCGGCGCGAAACCTTCTGACCAATGGCTCGGAAGTCTCGTCTTCGTTCCTCTTCCGTTCGCCGGTGGGTCGCGGTGGGCGCGCTCGTGCTCGTGGCGCTGCTGTACTACCGGCCGGTGAAGGCGTGGGTCGACGCGCGCGGCGAGCTGTCGCAGCGCAGCGAGGTCGTGCACCGGCTCCAAGCGCAGAGGTCGATGTTGCAGGAACGACTCGGTTCCTCGACATCCCTGGCGACGCTGTCGCGCGAGGCGCGGGCTCTCGGGTACGTGCGGCCCGGGGAGCACCTCTTCATCGTGCGAGACATCAACGCCTGGCGCAGGCGGAACCGGAACGCCGCGCGCCACCACTGACCGCACGTCCTCCACAGGCTCCCGCCTCCGACTGTGGAGCGCTGTGGACGTCCAACACGAATTTTTCGCAATTTGCGGGCGATTCGCAGGCGCGTCTGTGGACAAGCTGCGCATCGCTCCGCGCGGTGTGCGTGACTGCCCGAGACCGCAGGGAGCCCCCTCTCCCTCTCTCCCGGGCGGGAGCCGCGTTCAGCGCCATCGCCGCAGATGGGACCTGCGCAGGCTCCCGCCCCCTAACCTTCAGGGCCGGTGGACACTGACGACCGGGCCGTCGTCGCGCGCCAGCTCGGCCGCGAGCCGCGCGCGTTTCGGCGCGTCGCGGTCCGCTGCCCGTTCGGCCGGCCGGCCGTGACCGAGCAGGCACCGTACGACCGCGACGGCGAGCCCTTCCCGACGACGTACTACCTCACCTGCCGTCACCTCGTCGCGGCGATCTCCCGGCTCGAGGCCGGCAGCGGCGTGGGGCGCTGGACCGAGGCGGTCGCCAGGGACGCCGGACTGGCCGCGAGCCTCGCCCGGGCCGACGAGGAGCAGCGGCGGATCCGGCGCGAGCTCGCCGCCGGCGCGAACATACGCGACGGCGGTGCGTCTCTCGAGCTCGGCGTCGGCGGTGCCCACCGGCGACCGGGTGGCGAGGTCGGCTCGCTCAAGTGCCTGCACGCGCACGCAGCGTTCGCGCTCGCGCGGCCGGGTTACGAGCTGGGGGAGCGGATCCTCGCGGAGATCGAGCCTCTCTGGCCCGCACGGTGCTGCGCCGAACATCACTAGAGTCGTGACCGGTGTCGACCGAGGCGCTGACTCTGATCCGCCACGAATGGGAGGAGGGCCATCGCCTGCTGGAGGCCGAGCGCGGCGACCCGCGGCGCTACCGCCGGCTCGTCGAGCAGGTCGCGCTCCTCACGGACGAGCTCCGCAGGCGGGTCGGCCAGACCTACACGCTCGCCGAGTTGGCGGCCGCTTACCGCGACGGCGAGCGCTGGGCCCGCACGGCCATCGAGGAGCACGCGCCGGCGCCCGGCTGGCCGCGCGACCTCGCGCTCGTCCTCGCCGCCGCCTTCTACGCGTACCAGCGCGGCGCCGTCGACTTCGCCCGGTGACCGCGCTCGGCCAGCCCGGCCGGCCGCCGCGCCGGCCTCCCGCCCGGGCACGCGCCCTGCACTGGCTGATCGGGCTCGCGATCGCCGCGATCATCTTCGGCGCCGGTGTCGCGGTCGGCGAGGCGCTGCATGACAACCCAAAGCCGGGGATCAGCGTTACACGGGTAAGAACCCTTCATCCCTGACGATTTTCTTACAGCCCGGAGGTGTAAGAAGACCAACTTTTGGATAGATTTACTGTGGTGGCACATCGAGACGACAGCGAGTGGTTGACGCTCGGCCAGGCGGCGCGGTTCATCGGCGTCGCCCAGAGCACGATCCGGAAATGGTCCGACCAGGGCCGCGTTCCCGCCTTCTACACGCCGGGCGGCCACCGCCGCTACCGGCGTGCCGACCTCGAGACGTTTCTCGACCGCTCGGGGCCCGGCGGCCGGCCCAAGTCGGGGCCGCTCGTCCTCCTCGTCGACGACGACGAGCAGGTGCGCGAGCTCGTCCGGGTCAACCTCGAGTTCGAGGGCTACATCGTCCGGGAGGCGGGCAGCGCGGAAGAGGGCATGACGGCGATCGAGGACGACACGCCCGATCTGATCCTGCTCGACGTGATGATGCCACACGTCGACGGCTGGGAGATGCTCCGGCGGGTGCAGGATCGCTACGGCGCCGGCGCGATCCCGGTCGTCATGTTCAGCGGCAAGGTCGACGAGCAGGCGCAGACGCAGGCCGCCTCCAGGGGTGCGCAGGCCTTCGTCGGCAAGCCGTTCGACCTGCAGCAGCTGATCGATCAGACGAAGCACATCGTTCCCGTCTAAGGCCCGAGCGGCGCTTCCTGACCGGCTTCGACAGGCACTGGGAGCGCTGGGTGGTCGACCACCGGTGGCACCCGCTGAACGACGTGTTCGTCTGGCTGTCGCGGATCGGGACGTGGGGCGCCGTGTGGGTCGCGCTCGGGCTGGTCGCCGCATTGTTGCTGCGCCGGCCGCCGCTCCTCGTCGCGGTGATCCTGGCGGACGCGGCCGCGCAGGGGATCGCCGGCCTGCTCAAGACGACCACGGGCATCGAGCGCCCGCCGCGCCGCTACCCGGACACGCACGCGCTCGTTCCCGTCCCGCACGACGGGTCGTTCCCCTCGGGTCACACCACTTCGAGCTTCGCGTGCGCGACCGTGCTCGCCGCAGCCGTCCCGAAGGCCGCCCCGGCCCTCTACCTGCTCGCGCTCGCGATCGGCTTCTCGCGGATCTACGTCGGCGTGCACTGGCCGCTCGACGTCGTCGGCGGCGCGGTGCTGGGGGTCGCGGTGGCGATCGGCCTCATAGCTCTTCCGCGGCTCGCAGCAGGCCGGCGACGATCAGGGCGATCGCCGCGACCAGGCTGATGAAGACGCCGATGCCGCGATTGGCCGTGTCGAAGAACGTGTCCGGGATCGAGATCAGGCGGATGAGGACGAAGATCGTCGCGAGCGCGCCGAGCGCCACGAGGACGAGGCTCTCCGGCACGGTAGCCGGCAGCTCGATCCCGGCCTCCCGCAGCGCCTCGAGGATCAGCGTCGCGAGCCCGATGAAGAAGACGAGCTTTCCGAGGGCCCCCGTGTGCCAGCCGGTGACCGACAGCGTCAGTCCGTCCGCCTGACTGCCCGCATACCAGTCGGTGAACGCCGAGACGGCGAGCACGAGCCCCGAGATCCACGCGAGGCGCTCCCCCCAGTAGCCGGGGACGGGCGCCCGTGGTCCGCGCCGCGGCTCGACTGGATCCAATGCGGCCTGCTGAGGTACAATCGGCTCGGGCGTTTGCACGTGCGCAGTATGGGCGAATTTGGGGAGTCGCGTGAGGATGACGGGTCACACCGAGGAGGAGGGCGAGACACTCGACGGGCCGACCGGCCTCGGGACGCTCGAGGCCTCGGGATACGTCGAGTTCCTCACGACCGGCGACCCCGCTGTCGGTGAGTTCCACTGCGCCGAGTGCGGCTACGGCGTGATCGTCTCGCGCGGGCTGCCGCGCTGCCCGATGTGCAGCGGCACCACCTGGGAGCAGGCCGCGTGGAGCCCGTTCACGCTCCGCGCCGATCTGCCCCGGTAGCCGGGGCCTAAAGGCCGAAGAGACGCTGGATCTCGTGCCAGCTGCCGACGACGAACGCAACCGCGATCGCGAGCAGCACCGTCAGCGCGATGTAGAAGCGGTAGCGCGCCAGCCGGGTCTCCTGCCGGCGCCTGATCAGCGCCTGGCGACGCGCTCGGTGGTACCGGTACCGCAGCTCGATCGCGGCGGGATCGACCGGGACGTCCTCGAGATCGTCGAGGGGCTCACCGGGGGCGGGTTGGGCCACGCGCGGATTGTATGGAAGGGAGCGCGCGGGCGATACTTCAGCCGGGGGACGGAGCACCGTCAGCCATGACCATCCAGTCCGAGATCGATGTGCGCGCTGCGGCCGACGACGTCGCGCTCGACGTGCTGGCCACGCTCGCGCACGCGGTTGCCTCGGCCTCGCAGCGACCGGGACTCGCGGCCGCGCTCGACGACGTCGCCGCGGCGGCCCGCGACGTCACGGACGCCGACGTGGCGCTCGTGCGCGTGCTCGGCCCGCTCACCGACAGGCTCGAGGCGGTCTCGGTCGTCGGAGCGCCGGCGCTGGCGGCAGAGCTCGAGGGTACGCAGCTGCCGGCGGACGACGTGCCGGCGACGACCCTGGAGTCGCTGGCGGACGTACCGGACGCGGTGCGGCGCGCGGCGGGCCGGGCGGCGGCGCGCTTCGTCCTGGTCGTGCCGGTTCGGACCGACGGGACCGCGGCCACGCTCGAGCTGTTCCGGTCCGCCGGACCGTTCACGCCTGCCGAGCGACTGGCGGCCGAGCTCGCCGCCGGACACGCCGCGCTCGTGTTGAGGGCGTTCGCCGCCGGCTCTCGCGGCGCGACCGACGCGCTCGAGACGCCGGCACTCGAGCTCGCCGGCGAGGTGCTTGCGGCCGCGCTCGACGAGTCGCACACCGGTTCGGAGCTCGTCCGCGTCGCGGCAACCGTCGTCGGCGCGCCGGTCGCGCTGCTGTGGCAGCTCGAGGACGAGGGCTCGCTCGCGCTCGCGGGCGCGTACGGCCTCGACCCCGGAGTCGACCTCGGGCCGGCGCGCGCGCTCGCGGCAGCCGCGGTCGACGAGACGGGACCGGTGCGGCCGGTCGCCGGCGACGAGCTTCCCCGCTCGTGCGGCGTCTCGACGACCCTTCCCCTCGGCCAGCCGCCCATCGGCCTGCTCCAGCTCCTGTTCGCGCCGAAGGACGCACCGGGGCCCGAGCAGCTCGCCCGGCTCACGACGTTCGGCGTCCGCGTCGCGCACGCGTTGCGGGCAAGCGCACGCGCGCGCACCCTCGCCGTCGAGCTCGAGCGCACGCGGGCACTCCTCGCGGTCGTCGGCCAGGCGACCGCGGAGCTGTCGCTCGCGCACACGCTCGAGACGGCTGTCGATCGCGTGCGGGAGCTCTTCGCCGTCGAGCAGGTGGCCGTCTACCTGCGCGGCGAGGAGGACGAGCTCGTCCCGGCCGCCGGCAGCGGGCTCGTGGGGCCGCACGCGCGGGTGGCAGAGCGCCTGCTCGAGATGGCGCGCCGTCCCGCTCGCGGCCGCGCGCTGGTCGAGGTCGCGGACGCCGCGGCCGACGCACGTCTGCGCGGGGCACACGATGCCGTGCGCGAGTCGGGAATCGACGCCGCCGTCGCCGCGCCGTTGCTCGTGCGAGACGAGGTGATCGGACTGCTCGCGATCTATCCGGCGCGAGGACGGCACCCGACCGAGAACGAGGCCGCACTGCTCTCGGCTCTCGCCGCCCAGCTCGCGGTCGCCGTGCAGAACGCGCGGCTGCACGAGCAGACAGCCGAGCTCAGCGGCCAGCGCGAGGAAGCGCTCGCGTCCGAGCGCGAGGCGGCCAAGCGCCTGCGGGCGCTGTACGAGATCTCCCGCTCGTTCGCGCAGAGCCTCTCGCTCGAGACCACGCTGGACGCGCTGGCGCACACGGTTGCCGACGTGCTCGACGTCGACGCCGCCGTGCTGAAGATGCCCGACGCACGACGCGAGCAGCTCGTGCCGCGTGCGATCCACGTTCAGGATGCGCAGCTGGCCGAGGCCGCCGCCGCGATCCTCTTCCGTGTGCAGCCGTTCGGGACGAGCGAGGTCCAGCGCCTCTTCCGCGACGCGCAGCCGTACCGGGTCGAGCGCGGTCACGAGCTGCTCGAGCCGTTCCTCGAGAAGGGCTGGACGGCCGCCGTCGTTCCCGTCGCCACGCCCGCCGAGGTGATCGCGTCGCTGACGATCCTCTCGTTCCGGCCGGGCAGCCCGATCACGGCCGAGACGATCGACGCCGCGGTCGCGATCGCCGGCCAGGCGGCGCTCGCGATCGACAACGCACGCCTCTACCAGCAGCAGAAGGAGTTCGCAGACACGATGCAGCGCTCGTTGCTGCCGCACGCCCAGCCGGACGTCGCCGGACTCGAGGTGGCGGAGGTGTACGAGTCGTCGGCGCGCGTCGACGTGGGCGGCGACGTGTACGACTTCCTGACGCTCGACGACGGGCGGCTCGCGGTCGTGCTCGGCGACGTGACCGGCCACGGCGTCGACGCGACGGCCGACATGGCGATGGCGAAGTTCGTCTTTCGCTCGCTCGCGCGCGAGCATCCGGAGCCGGCGGACTTCCTCGCCGCCGCGAACGACGTCGTCGTCGACGAGATCGCGCCCGGCAAGTTCATCACGATGGTGTACGTCGCGGTCGACGGCCTCCGAGGCGGGGTCGCGTGCGCGAGCGCGGGTCATCCGGCGCCCCGCATCGTCCTCTCCGACGGGAGCGTGCACGGGCTCGACGCCTCGGGGCTCGTGCTGGGGATCGACGCCCGGCAGACGTACGAGGACGTGCGTGCCGAGCTGCCGGCCGGCGCGACGCTCGTCCTTTACACCGACGGCGTCATCGAGGCTCGCCGCAACGGCGAGCAGTACGGCCTCGAGCGGCTCGACCTGCTGCTCGCGCGCGAGCGCGAGCTGCCCGTCCGGGCTCTCGCGCTCGCCGTGACCGAGGACTGCCGCAGCTTCGCAGGCGGCGAGCTGGCCGACGACGTCGCCGTCGTCGTGATCCGCCGGACCTGAGCGACCCGCATCGCGGCGAGCGCGAAACCCTGGTCGAAAGCGGTATCGGCGGTATCATCAGCGGCGATCCGCGGATCCTCGGCCCGCTCCAGAGATCTCGAATAGATGTTGAAACGCCTCGCACTCGCCCTCGTGCTGCTGGTCGCCTGCGCGGCGTCCGGAGTGCTGGCCGCGTCGGTGCTCGCGGATACGCCGCCGCCGCCGACCACGCCCACGGTCACGACGACCACGGGCACGACGACGACCACGACGCCGTCGTCGACGATCGCGCTGGGCGTGACGCTCGGCGGCGTACCCGTCGGAGGCATGACTCCCGAGGCGGCCGTGGCGGCGGTGCAGCAGGCGTTCGGCCGGCCGGCCCTCCTGCACCTGGGCAGGACGACGATCAGCATCGCGCCCGATCTGCTCGGGCTGAGCGTCCCGGCGGACGCGGCGGCCGAGAAGGCGCTCTCGGCGGCGCCCGACACGTCGCTCGTGCTGCGCGCGACGGTGAGCAGGCAGCGCGTGAACGCCTTCGTCGCCAAGCTGGCCGCCCGCTTCGACCGCGACTCGGTCGATTCGCGGCTCGTGCTCCGCAACTTCAAGCCGTTCGTGACGAAGGCGGTCGTCGGGCGGCGCGTCGACGGCGCCGCGACCGTGCGGGTGCTGATCACCCAGCTCGTGCGCGGAACGCGGGCGCCGATCGCGGTACCGGTCGTCCCGCTCAAGCCGAAGGTGACTGCGAAGACGATCGGGCCCGTGATCGTGATCCAGCGGCAGTCGAACCTGCTGACGCTGTACGACGGCATGAGGTTCGAGCGCCGCTTCGCGGTCGCGACCGGGCAGACGGTCTACCCGACCCCCCTCGGTCGCTTCCAGATCGTGGTCAAGTGGAGGAACCCGTGGTGGTATCCGCCGGCGTCGCCGTGGGCGCAGGGTGAGAAGCCGGTGCCGCCGGGCCCGGGGAACCCGCTCGGCACGCGGTGGATGGGTCTCAGCGCCCCGGGCGTCGGCATCCACGGCACCCCGCAGGACGGCTCGATCGGCTACTCGGTCTCGCACGGGTGCATCCGCATGCACATCCCGGAGGCGGAGTGGCTGTTCAACCACGTCGACATCGGCACGCCGGTCTTCATCGTCGCGCGCTGATGAGCATGCGGGGGCTCGGTTCACGATGACGCTTCGGCTCAAGGCTTCGTCGTGAGCCGAGCCCTTAAGCTCACGGGCCAGGTCGTCGCGCTCGCGGCGGTCGCGGGCCTGCTGGGGCTGCTCGTCTGGAGGCTGACGCACCAGTCGCATCCGCCGAAGATCGGCGGGCCCGCCCCGGGCTTCTCGCTCCGCCGGATCGGCGCGCCCGGCACGCTCGCGCTCGCGTCGCTGCGCGGCAAGCCGGTGGTGCTCAACTTCTGGGCGTCCTGGTGCGTGCCGTGCAAGGGCGAGGCGAAGATGCTCGAGCAGGCCTGGCGGCAGTACCGCAAGCAGGGCGTGGTCTTCCTCGGCATCGACTACCACGACGTCACCAGCGACGCGCGTACGTTCCTCTCGCATCACGGCGTCACGTACCCCACGCTGCAGGACGGGTCGGGGATGGTGGCCGACCGCTACGGCGTGAGCGCAGTGCCGGAGACGTACTTCGTCGACCGGCGCGGCCGGCTCGTCGGCGAGCACATCGTCGGCACGGTCGTGGACCAGACCGGCGCGTTCCGGCGCGGCGTCGAGGCGGCGCTCGACTCGTGACGATCCGGCTCGCGGCCGTCGCGGTCGCCGCGCTCGCGCTCGGCGCGCTCACACTTGCCGGGCCCGCCGCCGCCTGCGCCCATCCACGCACGTCGCTCTCGTATCTCGAGGGGCAGATCATGTGCCCGACCTGCCACACGACGCTCGACCAGTCGGACGCGCAGGCGGCGCAGCGGATCAAGGCGCAGATCAACAAGCGCATCGCGCAGTGCTGGACGGCCGACCGGATCAAGTCCGAGCTCGTCGAGAACTTCGGCGCAGGGATCCTCGCGGCACCGCCGCACAAGGGCTTCGACCTGCTCGCGTGGTGGCTGCCGCTGGGAGGGATCATCGCCGGGGCGGGAGCTCTGGCGTTCGGCGTGTGGCGCTGGAGCCGTTCACGGGAAGAGACGCCGGCGGCCGCCGCCGTGCTCGACGAGGAGACGGAGCGGCGGCTCGACGAGCTGCTTGCAAGACTGGACTGATGGGTGCGCGGCTGCCGATCGCGTTCCTCGCCGGCTTCGCCTCGGTGATCACCCCGTGCGTCCTGCCGCTCGTTCCCGGCTACCTGTCGGCGCTGTCGAGCGTCGAGGCCGGGCGGCTCGCCGAGCGGGGCAGCGCACGGCGCGTGCTCGCCTCGAGCGTGCCGTTCATCGCCGGCTTCACGGTGGTCTTCGTGCTGCTGGGCGCGGGCGCGGCGGCCATCGGCGGCGCCGTCTCGGGCAACGCGCAGACGGAGATCGCCGGCTTCGTGCTCGTCGTCCTCGGGCTCGCGTTCGTCGGCCTTCTGCCGGTGCCGGAGCGCGTGCTCGCGCCCGGTCTGCTCGCCGGCGCCCGGAGGCGCGGCTCGGGCGCGTTGCTCGGCGGCGCCTTCGCCGTCTGCGCGGCCCCGTGCATCGGCACGGTGCTGGCGGCGGTGCTCGTGCTCGCCAGCGACACCGGCACGGTCCTGAAGGGCGCCGCGCTGCTCGCCGCCTACGCATTCGGTCTCGGCGTGGCGTTCCTGCTTGCGGGCATCGCGTTCGCGCGCGCGATGCGCGCCTTTCGCTGGCTGCGCGACCGCTACACCGTGATCCAGGTCGTGAGCGGCCTGACCCTCGTCGCGCTCGGACTCCTGCTCTTCTTCCACCGGGACTGGTGGCTGCACGTCGCGCTGAACCGCGCCCTCGACGCAGTCGGGTTGACCTCCCCGTAGCGTGACGGCCGGTGACGCGGACCGGTTCGAGCTCGGACTGGAGCTCATCCGGTCCGGCCGCTTCTTCGAGGCGCACGAGGAGCTCGAGCTCGTCTGGCGGGCCGCGGACGTCGCGGAGCGGGACTTCTACCAGGGGCTCGTGCACGTCGCCGTCGCGTGGTACCAGGCGGGACGAGGGCGTCCCGTCGCCACGGCGCGTCAGCTCGAGAAGGCGGCACGTCGGCTCGGCCCGTTCGCGCCCTCGCACCGGGGCATCGACGTTGCCGCCGTGCTCGCGCAGGTGCAGCGGGCACGGCAGACCGTCGCCGGAGGCTCGCTCGTGCTCGACCCGCCTCGAATTCCCTGAGGTTCCCGCGCAGCACCCTGCGATAAAATGTGCCGGTGGCAACGATCCTGCTCTGTGGGGTCGACCTCTTCTTCCGGGGGAAGCTCGAGGCTCTGCTATCCGAGCACCGACTGATCACCGTCGAGCACACCGAGGGGCCGGATCTCGTGATCGTCGACGTGGCGCGCCTCGATCCGCAAGAGGTCGCCGACACCTTTCCAGACGTGCCGATCCTCGGCTACACGAATCACACCGATACCGCCGGGTTGCGGGCGGCGCATACCGCCGGCTTCGACCAAGTGGTGGCCAAGTCGGCCCTCGTCGAGCGGGCCCGCGACCTCGTCGAGGAGCTGATCCCCTCCGCCTGACGGTCCCGCCGGTCCACGGCGAGGCGCCTCGCTAGAGTAGGCGTTGTGACGTACATCATCGCCGAGCCCTGCATCGATATCAAAGACCGGTCGTGCGTGGACGTCTGTCCGGTGGACTGCATCCACGAGGCCGCCCGGATCCTCGTCATCGACCCCGAAGAGTGCATCGACTGCGGCGCCTGCGAGCCGGAGTGCCCGGTCGAGGCCATCTTCCCGGAGGACGCGCTCCCCGACAAGTGGAACGCGTTCGTCGAGATCAACTACGCGTACGACAAGGGCATGGACGTGATCAACGAGCTCACGCAGAAATACGCGGACGAGAACAACGTCCACAACGAGCCGATCGCGTGATGTGGCCGGTGACGTTGCCCGGTTCCTGGGTCGCGAGCACCAAGCCAGGGGCCGTCATCGCCCGCAGGGAATGCGAACTAGCCTTTTCAAGGGCGAGGGCGGACTCTGGCGCCGTGTGATCGCGGGCCAGGGGCCATGGCCACGTTGCCGGTTACATCACGCGAACCGAGGCAGGGGTCAGTCGCGTTGTCTCCCCAGAAGGGGGTGATAGCCATGCCGCAACAGGCGTGGTCCGACAAGCGAGAGCGTCAGTACGAGCACGTCAAGGAGAGCGAGCGCAGGCAAGGTCGCTCGCCCAAGCGCGCGAAGGAGATCGCTGCCCGCACGGTCAACAAGGAGCGGGCGCGCTCCGGCGAGGCCAGGGAGTCGTCCAGGTTGTCGCGCACGGACATCTCCTCCGGCCGGCGCGGCGGTCTTCGCTCCGGGACCCGCGGCCCGAAGGGGCGGACGAAGGAGCAGCTCTACAACGAGGCGAGGCGGATGGGGATCTCCGGCCGCTCGCGGATGAACAAGCAGCAGCTGCAGCGCGCGGTCGACAGACGAAAGTAACGGATCGTTAGGCTTCCGGGGTGAGGCCGACGAAGCTCGACCACGTCGCGTATTGGCTTGCGGGCCGCGACGCGATCGCCGACTTCGTCACGGCCCACCTCGGCATGCACGTGGTCGACCGCACGGACGCGTTCACGCTCGTCGGCTCTGATGCCCGGCGCGGGAAGCTGACCCTGTTCTCGGCGGAGGGACCGCGCGAACGCGGCGCGCTCGAGCACGTCGCGCTGCGCGTCCCCGACCTCGACGAGGCACTGGCCTCGTTGCCCGACGGGATCGGCGTCGACCGCCCGCGCGCGAACGAGGCGTACTTCGACCTGACGGAGGGCGTACGGCTCGGCCTCGTCCGGGCGGCGACCGACGTCGCCTACGACCTCGACCACGTCGCGCTCCGCTCCGCGAACCCGGAGGAGACGGCGGCCGAGTACGGCTCGCTCGGCTTCGAGCCGGCGGCGCCGGGCCCGTCCGGCTGCCCTCGCGTGGGCGTCGGGGGCGCCTGGATCGAGTTCCATCCCGGCGCGCCCGGAACGCCTGACCGGCCGCTGCTCAACCACGTCGCCGTACTCGTCGAGTCCGCGGACGAGCACATCGCGGCCGCGCACGACCTCGGGGTCGAGATCGACGACGTCGTCGACGCCCCCAACACGTACGCCGTCTTCCTGAAGGGTCCCGAGCACGTCCGCATCGAGTACGTCGAGCACAAGCCGACGTTCTCGCTGACCTAGTGATGTGGCCGGTGACGTTGCCCGGTCCCTGGGTCGCGAGCACCAAGCCAGAGGCCGTCATCGTCCGAGGTAAGGCTGTTTTGCCTTGATGAGGACGAGGGCGGACTCTGGCGCCGCGTGATCGCGGGCCAGGGGCCATGGCCACGTTGCCGGTTACATCACTAAGAGTGCTCGTTGCCGGTGCCGGCATGGCCGGTCTCGTCTGCGCGGCCCGCGCGCGGCAGCTCGGCCTGCGGCCGACGCTGATCGAGAAGGGGACCCGTCCGGGCGGCTCGATGCTCCTCTCGAGCTGCGTCGTGTGGCGGCACCGGGAGTGGGAGGACTTCCGCGCCGAGTGCCCCGGCGGCGACCGCGACCTCCAGCGTCTGATCTGGGAGCGGCTGGACGACGCGCTTGCATGGCTCGAGTCTCTCGGCGCGCAACCGGTCTGGCAGGAGACCGGCAATCCCCGGACGGTCGGCAAGCGCTTCGACCCGGTCGCGCTGACCGCGCTGCTCGGCAGTACACAGGTCGGTGGGGAGGTGCGGCTCGGGATGCCCCTGTCCGCCGACGCCGAGGCGGCGCTCGTGCTCGCGACCGGCGGCTTCGGCCGGCGGCTGGCCGAGGAGAAGGGGCTGCTGCTGCGCGCGAACCCGTGGAGCGACGGTGCGGGCCTGGACTACGCGCGCGTGCGCGGCGCCGCTCTCACGGACGGATTCGACCAGTTCTACGGGCGCGCCATGCCCGCGCCGCCGGCCCGCATCCGCGAGGAGGACTTCGTGCCGCTCGCGCAGCTCTACGGGAGGTGGGCACGGGTGTACGCGCCCAGCGGGCGTGAGATCACGCCGGCGTCCGTCTCGTGGTCCGAGAACGACCTGGCGCAGCTGATCGGCGAGCGTGCGTGGTACGTGCTCGACGAGGATGGCCTGGGGCGGGGGGACCGCAGACGGACGGCGGCCGACATGGTGGAGGCGGCCCGCGCCGCCGGCGGCACGGTGGTCGACCCGGCGGAGCTGCCGTTTCGGACCGCGCCGGGCGCGCGAGTCGCCGTGCTGGTCGCGGCAGGGGTCACGCACACGATCGGCGGCCTGCGCGTCGACACGCACGCCCGCGTCCTCGACGAGCGGGGGAAGCCGCTGGACGGCCTCTATGCCGCCGGCGTCGACGCGGGCGGAGTCGCCACCGGCGGCTACGCGAGCGGGCTGGCCCAGGCGCTCGTGCTCGGCCTGGCCGCCGCCGAGGCGATCGCCTCGTGACCCTTACCCGGCAAGTAACAGACTGTTACAAGCCGCGACACGGCAGGGCGCTCCGTTCTCGTCACGGTTCGTAACAGTCTGTTACGAGCGTTGGGGATGCGCGGCTTACGCGATCGCGGCGCGGATCGAGAGCTCGGCGCCCTCGAAGTGCACGTCGAGGACTCTCGCGCAGCGGCGGAGGAGCGCGAGCGTCGCCGGGTTGTCGTTCCGCGTGAGAGCGGTGACCTCCGCGATGCCGGCGGCGCGAGCGTCCTGGAGCAGCTCGCGCGTGAGGGCCGAGCCGATTCCCCGGTGCTGGTAGGCGTCCGCCACGGCGAATGCGATCTCAGCGCTGTCGCGGTCGTTGCGCACGAGGCTGGCGATCGCCGCCGGATCTGGGTCGCCCTCGACGTAGCCCACGAGCGCGTGATGCGTGCCGTCGACCGTGGCCAGCTGCTCGAGCTCGGCCGCCGAGAGACACGGCTTCGAGCCGTTGAAGCGCGCGCGTCGCGAGCGCTCGCCGAGGCGGCCGAAGACGGCGGCCACCGTGCCGACGTCGCCGTGGCTGAGCGGCCGGACGAGGAGGGCGGGACCGTGACGTGGCTTGACGACGCGAGTGTGCATGGGGTCAGTTGGAAAACCCTACTAAAGTGAGTTTGAAAAGTCAACCGACTCTGGCATACTGTTGGTACATGCCTGCAACGCTTCCCAGGCCGTGCTCCGTCGCCGCCGCGCTCGTCGTGATCGGCGAGAAGTGGTCGCTACTGGTGATCCGCGAGCTCGCCTTCGGCGTGCACCGCTTCGACGCGATCGCCCGCAACACCGGCGCGCCGCGCGACATCCTCACCAACCGCCTGCGCCGGCTCGAGGCAGCCGGCGTGCTCGAGAAGCGCCAGTACCAGGAGCGGCCGGCCCGGTTCGGCTACCACCTGACGAGGGCGGGCAACGAGCTTCGGCCCGTGCTGCTGAGCCTCGCCCAATGGGGCGACCGCTGGGCCGTCGACGCGCCGTCCACCGGCTTCGTGCACACGTGTGGTGCGGAGCTCGAGCTCGTGCACACTTGCCGCGCCTGCGGCGGCGAGGTCACGGGCCGCGACCTGCGCGCGAGGTCGCTCACGCCGGGCTGGAGCTCCGCCGCGTAGGTCTACGCGCGCAGGAGATACGCGCAGAGCCTCTGGTCGCCCGGCA
>WNGE01005307.1_pt1 | contig 18478 bp, 17 predicted proteins | sample 5400651 | NCBI WGS metagenome assembly WNGE01 (sample SAMN13153370, study PRJNA577476) | soil metagenome | isolation source: 60 cm soil or saprolite under grassland replicate 2 | place: USA:California | collected 2016-06-15
ATGCCATTCTCTGTCTCGCCGACCATCCTGACTCGCTCGCACGACTTCAGCGCGAACCAGCACTCATGCCGACCGCGATCGAAGAAGTGTTACGCTACCTGCCGCCTGTCTGGTTTCTCTTCCGCCGCACTACTCAGGATGTTGAACTGGGAGGACAACACATTCCAGCCGATCAGATGATCCTGGCCTGGACCGCCTCAGCCAACCGCGACGTTGCGCAATTTCCGGAGCCGGATCGCTTCAATATTGAGCGTGCGCCAAATCGCCATTTTGCCTTTGGTCACGGCATCCACTTCTGTGTCGGTGCGCCCCTGGCCCGGCTCGAAGCGAAGATTGTCTTGCCTATGATGCTGGAGCAATTGAAAGATCTGAAGCGCGTCGAAGGCGTACCAATTGAAATTTCTACCGGTATTGTCTTCGTTATCAGGAATTTGCCCGTTGCCTTCCAGCCTGCGTAACACGTCCTTCGCTGCAAAACAGGCATGAGAAGAGCATACTGGTCCATTCGTTCGCACGTAACGGAACCAGCATGCTCTTTCTTTTTTCGTTCTCGCAGCGTGCTTCACAAACAAAAGAATGCAGATGTTATAATGAGCGGGATGACTGAAGCTCGCGGTAGGACGCGAGGGTGCGTTCAATGAATGCATCTGTACTCCCCAGATATTCGGTTGGCTCGAAGGCGCGATCGATCTCTTCCGGCGAGAGTACAGCACGTATCTGTGTGTCCTCAAGGGCAGCCTGGTACAGGTCTCCTTCTGACTTGATGACGGCGTTACAGACAGCCTGGACGATACGATACGCCTCGGGCCTTCCTATATGTGGAGCGAGCGCCATTGTAAGCGACTCGGCCATAATCAATCCCCTGGTCAGGTCAATGTTCGCTCTCATGTGTACAGCACTGATCTGGAGACCAGACAGCGCGCTCCAAACTCGCTCGACAGTATGCGCAGTGAAGCGGAAGAGATCGGGGATGGCAGCCCATTCCGCCTGCCATCCCCCGACGGCCCGCTCATGCTCCTGTACCATTGAGGAGAGGAGCACCGGCACCAATCCAATTGCCAGCCGGGCCGAAGCCAGCGCACCAGTAGCATCGACCGGATTGCGTTTCTGTGGCATCGCGGATGATCCTCCCTTCCCCGGAGCGGCCCCTCCGCTACCTCGCCAACCTCGGTCTGTGCGAGGAGGGCCACATCGCCTGCGATCTTTGCCATTGCACCGGCTACTATGCCAAGAGCCGTAGCAATCCTGGCAATGCGGTCGCGCTCAGTGTGCCAGGGCAACTCTGGCACTGAAAGTCTCAGTTCTCCTGCGAGGAGTTCTACTACCTGGAAACCGCGATCTCTGAGAGAGGCAAGCGTTCCGGCTGCACCACCCAGTTGTACCACCAGCTCCCGGTCCCGGCATTCACGCAGTGTTCGCACCAGGCGTGTTGCCAGTGCCAGCCAGCGCGCTGCCTTGAGTCCAAATGTGATTGGCAACGCCTGCTGTAAGAGTGTGCGTCCGACCATTGGCGTCCTCCGATGCTGTTCAGCGAGCGTCGCGCATACCGCACACACACTGAGTAACCCGGCCATGAGAAGGTCAAGTCCTTCCCGTATCTGGAGCATTAAGGCAGTGTCGATCGCGTCCTGACTCGTGGCACCCCAGTGAACGAACTTCTGCGCATCGCCCTCGACCTGCGCCATCAGCATACGTACGAGGGGAATTGCAGGTGTGCCAGCCGTCGCGGCCTCACGATAAAGTGCCGCAACATCAAGTAGCTCCTCCCTGCAACTGGCTACGATGGCGTCTGCCGCCTCCTGCGGTATGATTCCTGCGCTTGCTTCGGAGCGTGCGAGTGCGGCCTCAAATGCAAGCATTGCCCGCACATGTGCCTCGGAGGAGAAGATGGTGGACATACCAGGCGTGCTGAACAGTTCGTCAATTGGCTCCGACATAGGGCGTTGCCTCTCTCATATCGACGCGATTCGTCCGCGCTCCGTCACAGGTTGAAAAACGCCGTTTCGTCCGCGCCTTGCATAATAATGTCAAAGCGATAGACAATCGGCTCGCTACCGGGCTCGCGGCGGGCCAACAGGGTTGCACGGCGATCAGCAGGGACGCACTGCAGCACCGGATCTCTGGCGTTGTTCGGCTCATCTTCAAAATACAGGCGCGTCACCAGGTGGTTGAGCAACCCACGAGAGAACACCGTAACACAGATATGCGGAGCCTGCATTCGCTCACTATCAAATGGAACGAATCCTGGCTTGATTGTCTCGAACCAGTATTTTCCGTCGTCCTCTGTGCCCGAACGACCAAAGCCTGAAAAGGTAGGATCGAGCGGCGCAGGTCCTTGATCCGCAGCGTGATTATAACGGCCATGGGTGTTTGCCTGCCAGATCTCGACCATTGCGTCGGGCACGGGTATCCGGTCGCCATCGAACACATGCCCCTCGATGCGTATGCGCTCCCCGCTGGTTTCTGGCTGGACCAGAACGTTTCGGCATGCTCCCTCGCGCAGCATACAGGGCGAGAAGAATGGTCCGACCGTCTGTGAAGCTGTCAGGAGAAATGTGTTCACTGTCCTCCCTCCGGTGATTCAAATGGCGTGGCATATGCTCCACGCACAACGATGTTCCAGCGATAGCCGAGTGCCCACTCCGGCTCTGTCACAGTATGGTCATATGCCGCAATCAGACGGTGCCGTGCGCCCTCTGTCGGTACCGACTGCATGATGGGGTCGATGGGATGGAGTGGATCATCGGGGAAGTACATCTGCGTTACCAGGCGTGAGAGCATAGATGGACCAAAGACTGAGAAATGAATGTGAGCCGGCCGCCAGGCATTCGGATGGTTTTTCCAGGGATACGCACCAGGGCGAATCGTCAGGAAACGATAGATACCTTCTTCATTCGTCAGACAGCGGCCTATTCCAAGAAAGTTCGGGTCGAGCGGTCCTGGCCATTGATCCCGTTTGTGGAGATAGCGGCCAGCGGCATTGGCCTGCCAGATCTCCAGGAGCGTATTCGGCACAGTCTGCCCGCGCTCATCAAGCACCCAGCCGGTCACAATAATGCGTTGACCAATTGCCTCGCCGCCAGTTCCAGCATTTCTCGTGAGATCGGCATCCTCTGGGGTGATGGCACTGATGGTGGGGCCAGGCCCTGTCAACTCCGAAAGAGTCAGCGGCACGTCAATGAGTGGAAGCGTCGGGGCACGGCGGCGTGTGGATTGATATGCCTCGTACAGATAGGGCGGAAAGACCTCCCGATCCCCTCGTACGATTGCGCCAATGGTTGTATGATTCATCATATGCCCTCCTGGTTCACCTTCGTCGGGTCAGCCTCTTCTGGCGTCGATGCTTGCTGATCGAATTCTTTTTTTGCTAGCGAGAATGCGGCATTGGCAGCGGGAACACCCGCATATACAGCAACGTGAAGGAGAACTTCCGCAATCTCGTGCGGATCGACGCCGATATTACGGCTGGCATGCAGATGCACGGCCAGTTCCTCACGACCAAGTGCCGCGAGAATGGCGATCGTGACTAGACTTCTCGTCCGCCGATCCAGATCAGGCCGAGCCCAGACGGAGCCCCAGGCCATCTCTGTAATGAAGCGTTGAAAGTCAGCATCAAATTCGCTGCTGTGAGCCTGCTTTTGCTCGACGTACTCGCTTCCCAGCACTTCTTTACGAACCTTCATCCCGATGTCGTAGCGCGATTCTGTCATAATGGCTACTCCAATATATAACTACCAGTTAAAAGGCAAGTCAACGTAACTTTCTGCCTCGTCTGATCGTAGCGCAAAGATATGCGATTGTGCAGAATCAAACATGCGTTAACGGGAGCCCCATACCTCCCGGGCGACATGTGCCACAAGTTCTAATTTGTGACGCTGGTCCTCAAACGAAATGCGGTTCCCTTCCATTGTGGATGCGAAGCCACATTGTGGACTGAGGGCGAGACGCTCCAGCGGAACATAGCGAGCCGCCTCCTCGATTCGTCGTCGCAGATCGTCAGCAGCTTCGAGATGTGGCTTTTTGGTGGTGACCAGGCCCAATACGACAAAGCGATCCTCGGGCATATGCTGTAGCGGTTCAAATCCACCCGATCGTGCGTCGTCATATTCGAGCAGGAAACGTTGAAAGTGCGTACGGGAAAATATGCGGGATATCGGCTCATAATCGCCACTGGCATAAAATTTACTCTGGTTGTTCCCCCGACAGATATGCATTCCAAAGGTGATGCCAGGATGGTTGCTGATAATAGCATTGTCCATTTCGATGCAGAGATCGATCAGTTTATCGGGGTCGTTGCCCCTCTGACGATACCCCGCACGTATCTGGGGGTCAAGAAGCGCGGCATACTGGGGCGCATCGATCTGGATATAGGTACAGCCCAGACGAATCAATTCTTCTACTTCGTGGCGTGAGAGATCCACAATGTCGGCCAGGTAAGCGTCACGGGACGGGTAGGCCGCTTTCGATTTTTCAGGGTCGTAGTAGGCGGCTGCCTGCTGAGCACTGATCATGGTCACTTTTCCAGGACGCGCTTTACGTGAGCGGAGATAAACCCACTCCTCGGCGCACATACTCCTTTTCCATTGTAGTTTCTCTACTACCACCGGGCGCTTAAAGATAAGTTCTTCACCGCTCTCGTCCCGGAAAGGGATGGCCCAACCACCAAACTTATCGAAGCCTGCCAGGGCATCGACGAGGTGTCCATAGAAGGCATAGCGACGCAGCTCTCCGTCGGTAATCACGTCGATGCCAGCAGTTTCTTGCAGCGCGATTGCTTCATTCACTGCCCGGTCCTCTATGGCTTTGAAGTCTGCCGCATTCATCTGGCCCGTTTCGAATTGCTTCCTTGCCTCAACCAGGTAGGTCGGCCTGAGCAGGCTCCCCACCACTTCGCTGTGATAAGTCATTTTCTGTTGCCTCCTAAGTTGTTGCGCGTCAATCGCTTTGAGGGCATGGTCAATCTCTTCTGGCCCAGGTACTCAATTTCTATGGTATCAGTATAACACCGATGTGCCTGTCCCTGTCCAGGCGGACGCGAAAATCCGTTCGAGTCGCGGCTGTTTGCGTGTAAGGTCCCCTGATCTCTCAGATCGTGAAATCACCCGGTATTACACCTTCACTCAGAAAGAACTGGACTTGATTCATCGTCGTCGGCGTCCTTCTAATCGTCTTGGCTTTGCGGTCCAGCTTGCTCTCCTGCATTTTCCAGGTCGCACTCTGATGGAAGTAAAGGAAGTTCCTAAAGCAATCCTCTCGGCCATTGCTGATCAGGTTGCTGTTCCAGTCTCTGCTTTTGCAGGGTACGGAGCACGCGAGAACACCCTGTATGAGCATACCGATGAGCTGCGACCAGCATCATGATACAGATTCCGCTATCAGAATCCCGTGATTTACACCCCTCGCAATGGAGAGTCCCGACGCAGGGGTTGCACCTTATTGCAGCGGCTGACCGAGCACCCGCGCGGCAAAACGCAGCATGTGTTCCTGGTACGCGATCCCAAGCTCAGCCTGCAACACCGAACTGATATGGCCAGCGTCGAACCAGGCCACTTCGATAGCTTTGCCCTGCTCTTTCATCTTCTGCTCGTACAGCTCGATCGGACGAGCTGGCGAACGAGTATCGTTGCGTCCCAGCAGAATCAGCACCGGCGCACGGACCTGCTCGACGTAGGTCAGGGCTGAGCTGGCCTTGTAGCGTTCGGGCTGCTCCTCTGGCGTTCCACCCATAAGCGAGATTTGATAGCTACGCATCGCCCCCCCGGTCGCTTCGTAGAGCGTCGCCATACCCACGACCGGCGCCTCTGCCATGCCGCCAGCCCAGAGATCGGGATATTTGCCGATCCCCAGAAGCGTGAGATACCCCCCGAAGGACGCACCCGTCAGAAAGACCTGGGAAGCTTTTGCGATGCCCTCATCGATCAGGAACGTGCGGGCCGCCACCAGATCTTCAAGCTCCCAATGGCCCAAATCGCCCCACGCCTTCTGCTCGAAGGCGCGTCCGAAGGTGCTAGAGCCGCGATAGTTGACCGAGAGGAAGGCAAAGCCGGCATCCAGCCACGCCTGACTGGCAGGGACGAACGTCTCTTTCTGCAGCGTGGCCACTCCGCCATGGATCTCAATGATGGCCGGGAAAGGATCTTGCCCATCGGGCACAGCCAGCCAGCCCTGCACCATCTGTCCGTCGGAGGAGGGAAAGCGCACCGAGCGCCAGGGATGGCCCGCCGGCACCTCACCCGAGGGGAGGACGGTGCGCGTCCGGGCCCCTGTCGTACGGCTGAGCACGATCATCTGGCTGGGATGGGTGGCATCCGTCCAGTTCGCGAAGACCTCATCCCCCGGCCCAAAGTAGGCCTCCCAGCCAAAGCCGAAATAGCCCAGCGAGCCACCGGGCAGGTGCAAAGGCTTGAGCGCGCCGCTTTCGATGTCGTAGATGTAGAGGTTCTGCACCGCCTGCCAGGACTGGCTCAGTAAGATCTGCTGCCCGTCCTCTGACCAGTCCAGCGGCTCCACATCGCCTTCCAGGGCAGAGAGCGCGAGCTGGGTGCGCACGGCCGTGCGCGGATGCCAGAGGAAGGGCCGTTTCATCCCCGTTTCATTGCTGGTGGCCAGGATGCGCTCATCCCCGGCCTGCGGGGAGAACGCGAGAGGCTCAAAACTATGCTTCTCGTCGAAGAGCACCCCGATGGACTGACCCGTGTGGGCGTCGACGACCAGCAGGCTGAAGTCCAGGCTACCAGAGCGCTTGCTGGAGCCAAGGGCCACCAGATCGCCATTGGCGGAAACGAAGCTTGGGGAAAAGAAGGCCGCACGGATCACGGAGGGCTCTTGATAGATCTTGCGCGGATGGCTCAGCTTCCCGTCGTCCTCGATATCCATGCAATAGAGCATGAAACCTTCCTCGTTAAAGGCAATGAGGGCCAGGCGGTTATTGGCCCGGCTGCTCTGCAGGCCAAAGAACGCATAGGGAGGCAGATCCGGGGTAATATCTTCGGGAGCACCCCCCTCAAAGGGGACACGCACGAAATGCCCCATCTCGTTGCCCTGCGCATCATCATGATAGTAGATGGAGCGTCCAGCAGCGTCGAGATAGGCGTAGTAGAGGCCCCCCTCGTGCTGCGTCACCTGTCGCAGCGAGCCGGTAGGGATATCCCAGGCGTAGATCTGCGCGACCCCTGAACGGGTGCTGGCGGCGATCCCGCGCGTCTTGTTCGTGGCGGCCAGTTGGGTCCACAGGATCGCAGCGGCGCGAAAGCGCTGTTTCCAGGGAGCGTCCTGATCAAAGCGTAGGGTTTGAAGCATGGTATCTTCCTTTCTGCTCAAAAAATGAGACGAATTCGACATATTCTTGAAAATCTGGCCTTTTTCCTCTCTCATCTCTCCGGCGCCATTTTCACGTCCTCTCGGCGCCAGAAACTGGGTTGTAGGCAGCCTACAAGCGCCGGGATCGCCAGCAGGAGGCCGCCGACAAGAAAGACGGGAATGCTGCCCAGAGCAAGAGATATCTGGCTCTCTTTGGCATGGCTGTGCCTGCACCCTTTCCTGCTATGATCCCCAAGTGATCCCCAACAAGTAATCAGGCTTGATTATATCGCTCGTATGCAGGCCTTTGCAAGTGCTCCTCAACGCAGTCAACACCGGCCATGCATCTTATCTACCGCGTCAGTCGATGATCGCCTGATAGATCATGGTCCAGAAATCCCAGGGGATTTTGCTGTTTTGGGGCATTTGCGCACACCTGAGCTGAAACATGAGCGTTGCCATCAGCCCCTCCTTTTCCCAGTAGCATGCGCCCGAAACGCTGATAATCGTCAGCCGTAGAGATCAGGTCAGCTCCCCCAGATTGGAAGAGCGGAGCCTCGGTAGAGCCAGTGTTGCGTGGATGATCCACCACGACAAGACCTCCATAGCGGGGAAAATGGGGGGTAAAAATGTCGTGACCCCAATATCGTGCTGCTGCTGTTGGCCGCTTTTCTTGCGGTTGGGTATCTGGTCTGGGTCCCGGTCGCGTAGCTTCTCTCGCCCGGAACCATCCCGTGTGTTCTCGTGGGGACAGGAAGGAACCGTGCTGCCTGGCCTCAAAAGGCGGACAGGTGGCATGGTGAAAAAAGCGCTACAAAGAAAGAAAGTTACAGTGCCTGGAAATTGCTCGCGTAGCCGCAAGAATGCAAGGTCCGCCTCGATCAGGTTTACGAATAAATAAACGATTGAACGGTTTATATAGATAGGCGAGCAAGTGGCCGTTCGTTCCCACTTGCTCGCCTTATTAGATAGACGTGATATAATGTTTTCCTGATCTGTTGATGAAGAGAGGATATTGGTATGGCAAGTGCAAGCAATCAAGCCCTGGTGGGAAAACGGGCGGTCGTGACGGGAGCGGGGCGAGGGATTGGCCGCAGCATCGCCCTGGCGCTGGCTGAAGCAGGCGCTGATGTCGCAGTGACAGCACGTTCAATCCCGGAACTTGAGCAGCTTGCTGCTGAGATCGAGTCCGTTGGCCGTCGTAGCGTTTTTACTCCCTGCGATGTTACTGATCCGCAGCAGGTACAGCGTATGGCTTCAACCCTACTTGAGGGCCTGGGTGGCATAGATATCCTGGTCAACAACGCAGGAAACGCTGGTAGCCATAAGTTTCTCAATCATCCCGACGAACTCTGGCATCGCATGTTGTCCGTTAATCTGACCAGTGTCTATTATGTTACCAGGGCCTTTACGCCAAAGTTGATTGAGCAGCGCTCAGGACGCATTATCACCATTGCCTCTATTGCTTCCAGGGTGGGTGATCGCTATATCACGGCATATACCGCTGCCAAGCATGGTGTACTTGGCCTGACGCGTGCTCTGGCAGTCGAACTTTTGCCATATAATATCACCGTCAATGCTATCTGCCCCGGTTATGTCAATACACCCATGACCGATGCCAGCATCAGTAATATCACTGCCCGCACCGGTATGTCTGCCGAGCAGGCACGAGCAGCCCTGGAAAAGGCGAGTCCGCAAAATCGTCTGATAGAGGCAGAGGAGGTTGCCTCACTGGCCGTTTTCCTCGCCCAGGATATCAGCAAGGGTATTACCGGCCAGGGTATTAATCTCGACGGCGGTGGGATTATGTCATAGCTCGCTACTGAAACATTACACATAAGCTTGAAGAGCGGCGGAAGGAAAACGATCATGACCATTCTTATGGCTATTCGAGAGGCCCTCTTCATGGCTTTCAGCATGTTCTGGGAAATCCTCTGGCCCCTTGTTCTGGGCTTTACCCTCTCTGGAATTGTCCAGGCTGTGGTGTCCCACCAGGCGATAGCGAAGGCATTGGGTGGCGACTCACCAAAACATCTGACACTTGCCACCCTGTTTGGCATTGCCTCTAGCTCCTGCTCGTATGCAGCGGTCGCGCTAGCTCGCTCTATCTTCCAGAAAGGAGCCAGCTTTACTTCAGCGATGGCATTTGAATTGGCCTCGACCAACCTGGTGATCGAGCTGGGCATCATTCTCATTGTCTTAATGGGCTGGCAATTTATGGCGGCGGAGTATCTCGGTGGACTCCTGATGGTGATTTTGCTTGCGGTCATGTTCCGACTGACCCTGACGCCACGTCTTGTACAAAGAGCGAAGTCGCAGGCTGAGAAAGGGGTGATGGGGAGGATGGAAGGGCATGCTGCAATGGATATGAGCGTGTCAGGAGGCTCATTTTGGCGCAAACTGTTCAGTGGAAAAGGCTTGACTTCTGTTAGCAACTATTTCGTGATGGATTGGGCCTCGGTCTGGGTGGATATCGTCCTTGGTCTGCTCATTGCTGGTGCTCTGGCCGCCTGGGTCCCGGAGTCATTCTGGCAGGCCTTTTTCCTGTCCAATAATCCCACCTGGGCCAGGATTGAAGGGCCACTCGTGGGACCGCTGGTTGCCATCGTGAGTTTCGTTTGTTCTGTGGGCAACGTGCCACTGGCAGCCGTGCTCTGGCGGGGTGGGATCAGCTTCGGCGGGGTCGTCAGCTTCATCTTTGCCGATCTGATCATTCTGCCCATTCTGGACATCTACCGCAAATATTATGGATGGAAGGTGATGGGCTATATTCTCGTGACCTTCTATATCACTATGGCTGCCGCTGGCTATATCGTCGAGTTCTTGTTTGCGGCGCTTAGGATCATCCCACAGAATCGTAACGTGGTTGCTCTTACCGAGGGTATCCACTGGAACTATACCACTGTGCTCAATATCATCTTTCTGGTGCTGGCGGCAATCCTGGTGATCCGCTTCATCCGAACTGGCGGCGTGGGCATGCTGAAAATGATGGATAGGCCGGAACACGAGGAGGACGGGACAACGTAATGGCAACGTTGCGAAAACTTCGGGTAGACCTTTGAAGCTGCTGTCGCATAGCCATCCACCGTCGAAACTCGTAAACATTAGCAGTAACGTCGCAACGTTTGTGCGAATGCTTCTACTGTGGGGAAACGATCCTCTGGTCTCTTCGCCAGCGCCCGTAGTATCACCTGGTCAATCGCAGGTGTAAGCATCGGGTTGAATGAGCTGGGTGGCTGGGGCTGCATGTTCACGTGTAGAAGCCTCATTGTATATTCCGAGCCTCCCTGGAATGGTGGTCGCCTTGTCAGCAGTTCGTAGATAATAGCTGCCAGCCCATATTGATCCGAGGCTGGCAAGGCCAGGTTTTGCCAACGCTCAGGTGCCATGTAAGGAAATGCCTCAGGCGTCCTGGAAAAGAACGATCCATCTTGCGCAATTGCGAAATCACTGAGAATAAGATGTAGCCCTCGTATATCATTGCTCGGATCGCGTACCAGTAGATTAGTCAGTTTGAAATTCTGGTACAGGATCTGGTGCTCATGAATATACTGTAACGCGTCTGCCAGTTGTAACGCAACATATATAACTTCCCGCGCTAAAAATGTCTTTTGTTTTCCATAATGGAAAAGCCACTGTGCCAGGGATCGCTCCGGATAATAAGGCATTGTTTTATAAATAAAAGGAGAACCACTTACATATGATCTGCCAATATTCAAGGGAGCCTGGATATGTGCATGGTCAGGCATACCAAGGAGATCAACTTCTTGCTGGAAGAGGTTGACCTCCTCATCAGATATTCTGACGACAGAAAAGGGGACGCTACTTACCTGTACAGCCTTAAGCGCAACTTCATGTTCCCGCAAGCGATCATATGTCCGGTATACACTTCCCTGTAGACCAGACCCCAACAGTGACTCGAGATGGTAGCGGCCAATATCCAGCCCCTCTAATGAGATTTTTTCTCTTTCAATCTGCTCGATTCCGCTCATTGGTTGTTGCAGTTGATGAGATGGTAGCTTTTGTAATGATTGCGACGGCGCTGCATGCGGGGAAATATCTGGGGATACTGTACTGGCTATCGTATGCAGACGGATTAAAGGAACCTTTCTTCCATATTTCTGCACTGTTTGTTGTAAGAGCCTTTGTAAGAAAAGATGATCCGGTGGGGAATCCTGACCAAGGAAGACAACCCTTGGAATGTATACTCCCTTCAGGAAAAGGGTAAAGGCCTCTAGTGCTGTCTCAGCTATTACTGATCGGTAGCCAGCCACATGTACAAACTGGGCGACCGCGTTTGCACGTATCCTATCACTATCGATAATAAGGATACTCTGTGATTCTAGCAGATATGCAGAGCGCGAGGTTCCCGTTTTACTCTGATCAGGTTCCGGTTGTAATAGTGCCAGCAACGGTTTCAGCAATGTTTCCGGCTGGTCGACCGAGAAAGAAAAATCATGTGTTTCGATACCCATCGCATATTTTCCTCTGGCACACAGCACTTGGCATAGCATAACATATAGTTTGCAACAATAGTACAACAAAACGTGGTTCTTGAAAAGAAAACGTACAATCTGGCCCTTTCTGGCTATTAGCTGAAGTAGCTTGCAACCAGGGGTGAATGGAACGAAGCTGTCATCAAGTGCAAAGTAACGAGATGAAGAACCTCTTTCCCCTTAGGACTTTTTTCTCTGACATCCCTTCTCCCTTGCCTTGAGGGGGATTCTTTGTCTATACTACTCGCATGAGATACTCCATTCCCATGTGAGTTTGAGGAGACCGAATGGGGAGCATCTGCAAAGGAGGGGAGGTGAAATGGCTTCATCATCGAATATTGTGCCGTTTCCCACGGGTTCAGCGAATGCATGGATCGAAGACTATCAGCGCATGTGTATGGAAACGCGTGATGCCGGGACCATCCGTGTGTATCGACAGATTCTCCACCAGTTCCTGTTGACCGCTGGATTGAGCGATGAAGTGAATGGCTTCAGGTGATAGGCTTTCCGGCAGAGCACGCACCTGTGCTCCTCAGCAGTACGTCAACAAAACTCGCTTCTGATGAGATCGGCGTCGCGGCTCCGGCAGCAAAGCAGCGGATGGTCCCCTCAATGCACATTCAGTTTTGCATTGAGGGGCCACTATGCTTTTTTTATTTCTGCATCTTTTTATCGCTTTATGTATCATTTTCATTCTGGTTTCTCTCTCTCCCCACTGCTATTTCCGCTGGCCTCGTGGTCCTACGGGGTTTCTCAACGGTATCAACTTTGGGTGTCTCCTGTCGTGTTCTGACATGAAAACCCATGCAGAGATCAAGCCGAGGACGAGGACTCCTCCGGCGATCACAAAGGCAAGATGCATGCCTGAGAGGAACGTCTGCTGATTTCCCACCAGCGTTCCCAGGATCGCGACCCCGATGACACCCCCAACTTGCCTGCTCACATTGAGCATGCCCGATGCTATCCCTGATTGTGCTTTCGGTGCATGCGAAATCGCAGCCTCGGTCATGGCCGGTAAGACCAGGGCCAGCCCGCCACCCAGGATGGCAAGCAGACACGCAAGAAGCACGTAGCTGGTTTGGGTCTCGACCATCACAAACCCAAAACAGCCCAAAGCGCTCACGAGCAGACCAATGACCATCACGCTTTTTACCCCGATGCTGGCCATGAGCCTGCCGGAGAACGATGTCGCCAGGAGGGCAAAGCCAAAGGCAGGAAGCAGTGCCAATCCCGTGAGCGATGGCGAATAGTGTTTCACCTGTTGCAGGAACAGACTCATGACAAACAGGAAGCCCGTAAACGTAAAGGTCTGGCACACGGCGACGACATTGGTGGCAGAGAACGTTCGTTCTTGAAACAGTTCCAATGGAAGCATTGGATGGCTGGTTGTCTTTTCTCTGAACAGGAAGAAAAGGAAGAAGAGTAGACTTCCTATATACGCCGCAAGAATCAGCGGAGACAGGCTTCCCAGGCTGTTTCCTTCAATCAACGCAAACGTCAATATTCCCAGTGCGAGAATACTTGCCACTTGCCCCAGCAGATCAAGGCTTCGCCCTCCCTGCGGAATCGATGGAGCAATAGAACGGGAGGTGAGCAGAAAGCCGAGGATGCCGATGGGAAGATTGATCAGGAAGATGCTCCGCCACCCAAACGCGTTGACCAACATACCCCCAAAGAGAGGACCAGAAAGGGCCCCGATGCTTGCGACTGCTGCCCAGATGCCAATCGCTTGCGCCCGTTTCCTGGCGTCAGGAGAGATCGTATGTAAAAGAGCGAGCGAATTCGGGACAAGCAGGGCTGCGCCAGGCCCCTGGAAGGCTCGTGCGATCTGCAAGACGAGGAGTGTTGGAGCAAGGCTACAAAGCGTTGACGCCAGTATGAAGAGGGCAAAACCGACTAAAAAAATGGTTCTGCTTCCTCTTCTGTCGCCAAGGGCTCCACCAGTCAGGAGAAAACTGGCGAAGACGAGGGCATAGCCATCCACAATCCATTGGAGTCCAGTCACATCCGCGCTCAGGTGCTCCTTGATATCGACCAATGCCACATTCACAATCGTGACATCGAGAATCGTCATGAAGTAGCCAAGGCAGAGAGCCAGAAGTGGTATCATCGTCTGTGTTTTTGTCTGTTGAGATGGTGTTGTGATCATTGCTTCTCTTTCACAAAAGACGAGGTACGACTAAGATCCTAGCTAAAGTGTGCAGTAAAGCAATTTGTTATAATATACAGAGATCACTAAGGCCCTTGAGCATTAACGGAACAGAAAAACGGTTCTTACGCAAAGTTAGTGGTAAGCTCATCAGCAGGAGCGAAGCGAGAGAAGAAACTTTCCTTGACGACGTTGGTAAAGAGAGGTGAAACAAATTCTCCACAGTAGTATTGAAGAGGTTACCACTAACTTTGCGTAAGAACCAGAAAAACAACGCTAAGGAATTTTGATCAGATAACAGCGCACTTGGGCCTTCTCGTTCCTGACCTAGACGAGATAGATGACTGTTCCCATTACAGTTTTACGCTGCTTGGCACACTTGAATAACTTTGTCACTACTTAGACTGGATCGGTATTATTTAGAATGGCTTCATGAATTCATATCTTTCAGTATCTTTTCTAGTTCTTCACCATATTGCCACTGTTCTCGTATGTCCTGCGCAAAGTAATGGCTAATCGCAAAAGTGCGTGGAAAGGGCACAAGATTTCACCGCGAGGGAATGCCGATGCCTCCGCTTGGGGCCTGCTCCGAACAAGGGAGCTGCCCTGTGAATACTTCACACGATTCCACGCACTTTTACGAATACCCGTTGCACGCGTATCAGTCCTTCAATGTCTAATAATTCTCCTACCGGCTCTACGTTTCCATCGATCATGACTCCCGTAAAAGGTGGCAGTTTTTTCATGAATCTAATGCGAAAGCCCTGGTGTTCTCGGCTGAACCTCTTTGCTTTGTTAATGACAGACAAGATATCCAGACGAATGTCGTGGTTCTCAAGCTCAGGTTGGCTCAAAAATACAACATCTTCTGAATCAGGATGGAGAATCAATATATACAACCGCTTTCCAGCCTTGAGCATAGTACGAAGTAAATTGATATTTTGGTCGAAAGTTCGATAAGCGCTGACTCCAGTGATCACTATCTCATGTTTTGCCATTTCATAGAATTGTTCTGGTGGGAGAGCCGTCCCTCTATCATTACGATTCTCTATATCTGTCAAACCAATACTGTCTATTATGGATAATAAACTTTTATCTCTTAATATATTATTTGTAATACCTAACTGCTCAATTACACTTTGAATACCTTTGGCGATGTCATAAAATGCTTCATCTTGATTACGCCAGTATTTACTTCTTACTGGTTTTGCATCTTTTGGTAGCGCCTGCAATTTCCTAAAAGGTGTGTTACTCCAGTTGACTGGACGTAAAATTATGGGTATCACATGAGCTTCACCACGTTCGTGCCGTTCCATGGCACGTTTCATTTCCAGACTATAGCAATAATCTGAATCTATGAAGTCAGGACTAATAAGCAGCAAAATAATTGTAGCCGTGTTTAAGTGTAGATCAATCTTCTGCTTCCACTCTTCTCCTGCACGAATTTCACGATCGTGCCATACATCAATTAACCCCACTCGCTTCAAAGATTGCAAGTGTTTTTCTAGCTGCTTTCGCAATGGTTCATCTTCATGAGCGTAAGATAAAAATACCTCAATGGTGGCCATAGATATTCTTCCCACCTTTGTGCTACACAACGATCTCAAATGACGGTAAGCCTAAGATCGAGGTAGAACTACGGAGTCTGCGAAAATCGATTATAAAGCCATCTGTAATAATCTGGGGAGCCTTATAGAGAGATAGCCTCGAGTTTTTGCTTCATCTGCTCCCGATTCGGTTGGGTATAGCGTGCGGTTGTGGCTACCGCTGGCGTTCCCTTCTTGGTGACATGGCCCAGAAAGACTGCCACCTCTTCTAAGGTAAAGCCAGACGTGCGCAAACGATGACCAAAGTCGTGCCGCAAGTCATGGAACGTAATATCGGCAATGTGTTTCCACTGCTGTTTTGTTGCCTTTTCTTTTACTGCGCGCCACCAAGCATGGAGCCCTCCCTCAGTAATTCGTCTGGGGTGATCTCCTACGCGTGTCTGAGCCTGATGCTCTCGTTGAGAGAGAAACACAAAGGGACACGCTGCCTGGAACTGTTTGCGTTCCTCCTCCAGATAAGCGCGGAGTGGTTTTCTCGCTTCATTCACAAGATCCAAAGTTCGGAGTTGCCCGCGCTTGTAACCAATGGTAATTTGGCCGGACTTTTTGGTAAGGTGATGGATCTGGTCTAATCGGAACCAGCACACATCACTTGCACGGCAGCCTGCATAGTAGCCAAGCGCAAATACGGCCTGACCTCGCAAGTCTTCGGTTTCGATTAACTCCTTAAGAATATAGCGCTGATCGGTTGAGAGTTCCCGTGGTGCTAGAAGCTGTTGTGCTGGGAACTCGATGCCTCTGGTGGGGTTACGAGTGAGTATTTCCTCGTCGATGAGCCACTCTGCAAAACTACTCAGGATGGATTTTACACGCTCACGGTGGCTGATACTTGTATCGGCGAGTTCGCCAAACAGGTAGGTCTGTACAGCAGTCTGAGTAAGATTCGATGGCAGGTCAAGAGGGTGGTCATGCCCTGGTTGGTGGGAGAGCCAAGCCAAAAACTGCCGCAGAATAAGGCTATAGGTGTTCCTGGTCGTTTCTCGTTTAAAGGCCAGCCGATTTACAACATAGTGATCAATCCAGACTGCGGTCTCTTCCGTTTCTCTCATGCTCTCTTGAGCCAACATATGCTGTTTCTCTTTCCTCATCCATGCTGATTTCTTTTCAGTTCACAGTTTTTTGGTCTTATTCTGATAGTACAACGAGGTCATTGAGCTTGGAGAAGCTTCTCAATCCGGTCCAACTGTGAAGTGAATCGTATTTCAGTGCACAGTCTAGCATGCCGTCTCGCTGCGTGTCAAATACTCTTACACAAGATCTGTCGGTATAGGAATATATTCCCTTTCGCTTGAATCTCTCACTCCATACGGTGTAATATGCGTACATGCCTGTGCATCAATGAAGAGCAGAGGGAGAGTATGCATGTGGAAAGGGAGGTTTTCCCTCCGATGACAAGCATTGAACGTACGGCCTATCCCCGCTTCACTCGTGCGCCCTCTGTCAAGGAGCTGCGCGAGATTTACACACCCACTCCGACTGATGTCGCTTTTGTCGCGACAACGGCACGTGGACCAGCACAAAAATTCGGTCTGATGATTTTGCTCAAAGTGTACCAGCGACTGGGCTATTTTCCCAAGCCTGAAACCATCCCTGGAGCAATCATCAGTCATCTTCGAGCCGTCATGAAATTGCCAGCCGATCTGGTGCCCGACATCGCCTCAAACCATACCCTCTACCGCTATTATGCCGCCATCCGAAAGCATCTGGAGATCGAGAGTTCGGGGAAATACATTCGACACGTTGCGGCGCAAGCGATGTATCGGGCAGCCCAGATGATGGAGAACCCGGCAGACTTCATTAGTGCCGCGATTGAAATTCTGGTGAAAGAGCACTGCGAACTGCCAGGCTTTAGTACGTTAGAGCGTCTGGCCCGACGTATCCGTAATCTCGTCAATCGGCGGATCTACCAAAGCGTGGTGAGCAGGCTCACCGACGTCGAACAGCAAGCACTGCTGCGACTCATTGAGCGAGAAACAACCGAAAGCTTCACGGCGTTCAACCGGATCAAGGAGACTCCCAAGAGCGCGACCTTGGCGCATCTGGATGATTGGCTCAGCCGTCTGACCTGGCTAGAGTCTCTGGGCAATACACAACGCCTGGTAGAAGGGATACGTTCTGCCAAAGTGAAGCATCTGGCAGAAGAGGCGCGGTCCTTACACGCAACCAATCTCTGGGACTTTCCCGCTCCAAAACGACTCACCCTGCTGGTTTGTCTCATCCATCAGGCGACCATCTCAACCCATGATGAGATTCTCCAGATGTTCCTCAAGCGGATGAGCAAGCTCACCACTAAAGCCAGAGAGGAGTTAGAGCGATTACGGGAGCAGGAACGCGGGACCTCCGAACACTTGATCGAGGTCTTCTCCAACGTTCTCCAGGTGACCACTGAGACAGAAGATCCTGCCTCTTCCGACCGACAGATCCGCGAGGTTCTCAAACAGGAGGGCGGAGCAGCACATCTTTTAGAATAATGTGAACACGTCAGCGCACACCACGATGACCGCTACCAGCCATTCCTCTGGCGCTTCTACTCCTCACACCGCAAAGCGCTCTTCCGGGTGATCAAAACGCTTGATTTCCAGTCAACCACCTCGGACCAGACGCTCGTCAACGCGATGAACTTCATCATCGCCCATGAACATGATGCCAAAAAGTATCTGGAAGCAACCATTGATCTCTCCTTTGCCAGTAAGAAGTGGCTCCGCACGGTCCAGGTCCGACGCAAGCGCAAAAGCTGGCTTATTCGTCAACACCTGGAAACGTGTGTCTTCTCTTATCTTGCCCTCGAACTCAAGACAGGCGATCTGTGTGTTGCTGGCTCTGAACAATTTGTGGATTACCGCAGCCAGCTTCTCTCCTGGGAAGAATGTGAACCGAAAGTCGCCGAATATTGTCAGCGCCTCAATTTCCCCATGACTGCCGAAGGG
>WNGE01007278.1_pt1 | contig 18471 bp, 15 predicted proteins | sample 5400651 | NCBI WGS metagenome assembly WNGE01 (sample SAMN13153370, study PRJNA577476) | soil metagenome | isolation source: 60 cm soil or saprolite under grassland replicate 2 | place: USA:California | collected 2016-06-15
TGATTTCGCGTGAATTCTACACCCGCAGGAAGTATTCTGCGTCGAACTGCTGAGAATTAGCCCGCCTGAACGGCTTCCCACCTAACACGGAGGCGGACACTGCCAAGTTTTCTCGCTAAACAAATTAAGGGTCCAAACTGCCGCCGAAAAATAAGGCACGTGTATGTGGTACATCGCGACGCAGTGCCGCAGTGTCCCTCTGTGTTTTTCGTAATCAGGATATCGAGGCAAGATTGAGCGGGAGGCTTAGAGATGCCAGCTGGATTGGATCAACTGAAACACATTGTGGTGCTAATGATGGAGAACCGGTCGTTCGACCACATGCTCGGATCACTCAGCGCAGTGGACGCTCGGATTGACGGCATCACCAATCAACTCAGCAATCTTGATACGACCGGTGCTCAGATCAAACCACAGCCTCTCGCGGATTTCCAGGGGCAGCTTAATCCCGATCCCGACCACCATTTCCCAGCCGTGGACTTGCAGATTTTTGACGGAGACGCCAGCGCGGGGCGCGCCGCAACCATGCGGGGCTTCATAAAGAGTTATTTCAATCAGAGGCGTGATGTGAAGCACTCGCAGATGATTATGTACTACTTCCCTCAAGACAAGCTGCCGGTCTTGACGAAGCTGGCGCTGGAATTTGCAATCTTCAATAGATGGTTCGCTTCAATTCCCGGACCGACGATTTGCAACCGCGCGTTTGCGCATTACGGAACTTCGTTCGGACGGGTGGACATGAATCCTTTCGACGTGATCGAGCCGTTCAAGAGTATATACAGCCGGCTCATCAACGCTAAACACACCGCGAAAGTTTATTACTACGACACCACCAGCTCGACCATGGAGGTTGTGAACCTTCTGCAGAACCAGCCGCAATTGTTCGGCACTTACAAGCAATTTAAAAGCGACTGCGACAAGGGATTGCTGCCGGAATATTCATTTATCGAGCCGAACTATAACGACCACGATACCGACAGTGGGGAGGAAGTGGCTAACGATCAGCATCCTGACCATGACGTGCAAGCGGGAGAGTTTTTGATCGCGGAGGTGTACATGCACATCCGCGGGAACAAGAAACTGTGGCCGAACACGGCGCTGCTTGTGCTTTATGACGAGCACGGAGGCATCTACGACCACGTAGTTCCGCCCGCGTGTCCTCCGGACAAGTTCAGTGCGCAGGCGAGCAGCACTGGCACCGGAATGGAGTTCAAGTTTGATCGGCTGGGCGTGCGCGTGCCGGCAATTCTGATTTCGCCATGGATCCCGCCGAATACTGTTGTGGATCGCGTGTTCGACCACGCTTCGATTCCTGCTACCGTGAACAAGTTTTTTATCGGGGACGACCCGCAGCGATCTCCGCGTGAACTCAATGCCGATGTTTTTATTGAGCCGAACGTGGGAACAGTGGATGCGAAACGTAACCTGCTCTCACTGGCTACCATGCGGGACGATTGTCCAGTGTTTGATATCTAGAACGGAGTGACCAAAATGGACGTTATCCATGTGCCCAGGCCGTCAAGGAAAGCGATGAACCAGGACCGTTCGGCGAATGCGTTAATAATGGCGCAGGTCTCGCATTTGCAGCATGCGGAACGGCGGCTACCGCTGAAGTATCGCACTGAGATTTACACCCACGCTATCCGGACCGAAGGTGAAGCGGCTGAATATATCCGCGAAGTGACCGAGGCGATCCATAAGGCCCATGCCGATGCCATAAAGCGCCGAAGCAGGCGTGGTTTGGAAATTGCCGCCGCTGCTGAGCGACCGAAGCGCAAGCGAGTGTCCACAGGCAAAAAGAAAACTAGCCAGCTTGCCAAGAGCAAGAAGAAAAGGTAGAGGTGATTTTCTTGAACATTCGTAATTTGTGGAACCTCGGACTGTTGCTGTTGGTCTCATGCACGATTGGCTGGGCGCAAGAGAGTCCGCTTCATGCCGAATTGCGACGAGAAGGCGAGCGCGTCTCCGACGCTTGCGGCACGTTCAGTTTCAAGTCCATACCCAGTTGCGGGTATACCTTGTTTACCGACCATCCGCTCCACATCGCAGTCGGTAGCATGCCACCGCAAAACGGATTCGGACTTGGCGGTGCGTTCGTGTGGTCTAAGAACACTAAGAATTGGCGCATGAGTTGGGATGTTGATGCTGTGGGTGCGTTCGGTGGAGCGTGGCGGGCCGGTGCTTACATGAAGATGGTGCACACGCCGCATCCGGCGCAGATTCAGGCCACTCATCCCTACACCGTTTTTAATCTCTACGTGCAGTCGATTTCCTTGAACAAGCTGAATTTTTTTGGGCTGGGTAATAACACAACGCTCGCCGGGGAGTCGGTTTTTGGGATGGGAGAAACGATTGTTGGAGCAAGCGCCATCAAGCCGGTGTTCGAGGTGAAAAGTATTCGTTGGCTGAATCTTTCGCTGCTGGGCGAAGTCAACGGCCGTTTTGTCGATATCAGAGGCGACCATGGGCAGTCGGCGCCCTCGATTGAAACTCTTTACACGAATGCGACGGCGCCGGGTTTAAGCAGCCAGCCTGGATTCGCGCAGCTCGGGGAGGGCCTACGCATCAAGCCGGGGATTGGGAATCTGCAACTGAATTACATGGGAAAATTTCAGCAATTCTTCGCGCCATCGAATTCTCAAAATTCCTTTCTTCGCGGGACTGTGGATCTAGACCACACCTACTCTCTCTATGGCACCTCGCAGTCTGGAGGTGCGGAAACTTTAGGCCCTGACTCCTGCGCGCATGGGGACGACAAGTGCCCGGAAATTCCGCATACGCACAACTTGAACGGTTCCATTGGAGTGCGCCTGTTTCTATCCGAATCGCTCACTTCGGGAACGAGTGTTGTTCCGTTTTATTTTCAGCAGACACTCGGCGGGCAAGACATCAACAGCGCATTGTCGCTCGGCAGCTATCATGACTACCGCTTTCGAGCACCCAATCTCCTGCTCTTGCAGGAAAGTTTTGAGCACTCGATCTGGGGCCCATTTGGCTTGAAGCTCATGGCTGACCAGGGACGAGTTGCGCTCACGCGCGGCGATTTGGGCTTTACCCATCTCAAGCATAGCTTCGGCGGCGGATTGACTCTGCGGGCTGGCGGGTTTCCGATGGTTTCGCTTATGTTCGCATGGGGCGGATCCGAAGGCCACCACAACATCGCGAACATGAACACATCGTTGTTGGGTGGATCGGCGCGTCCATTGCTGGATTGAAACTGTGCGTTACCTGACCACACCAAAGACGCTTCGCGAATCCTAATTGCCTTCCGATTTTTCTTCTGATTCGATTCCGGCGCGCGCCAGCAAATGACGCAAGGCGCGTTCGCCGCCGGCGCCGCGCTGTTCGCCGGCGATGTTGCCGTCACGATCGACGGCCACGTAGATGGGATACGAATTGGCCTGATACATGGCTGCGAGATTCGTGTCCTCGGTAAGGACGATGGGGCACGAACGCGGATGCTGCTCAAGATATTTCTTAACGGTCTTCTTGGACTCGGCGACGTCGATGGCGATCACGATCAGGCCCTTCTCGGCGAATTCTTTGGTGAGTTGTTCGACTAACGGCTCTTCGTCGTGACAGTACTTGCACCAAGTTGTCCAGAATTCGAATAGAACGACTTTGCCTTTGATCGACTCGTTATTGAACATCTGGCCGGAAGTCGCCTTAGCGCGGAAGTGCGGCGCGGGTTGACCGTCGTCGTCGCCGGCCAGGGAAAAAACGCCGGCCAGCAGAACAAAAACCAATATCAGACATAGTGGGCGAAGTGGCATGGCGCGGAATGTTACCACAAGTCGGAGCTTCTGGCGCACAGTAAGGGAAAATTCCCACCACTCCTGCAAAAAGCGTTTCCCTCGGCGGCAACAGTCATTTGAGCGGAAAGGGGTGCAGCAAAATCCGCACCCCTTAGAAGCTCTGGAAATTATTACTGTTCGGTGTACAGACTGTCGGAAACGATCTTTCTGATTTTATCGAGACCCTTCAGCCATTCCTTGTACTCGCTATTGGCGCTGGTCTTAGTATCGGAATCGACGAGAGCAGACATGCTGGGGAATTCAATGCTCACTACCACCGATCCCGCTTCGGGCCCGGCGAATCTTGCCTGCCAGACGCGCAGTGTTTCCTGCACCCCGAGCTTCTTCAGAAGTGCCTGGCCTTTGTCGAGCTCCTGAACGTACCCGGCAACGTTGTCGGTCTTGATGACGAGTACGCGCAGCACGGTTGATTTCTGCGCGAACACGGTGCTGGACAACGCGAACGCAACAATGAGCAACGCGAAGGTCATTACGATATTTCTTCTCATAGACTTCCTCCCATTTCAGATTTGAATTAACTGCTTGATTTGCCCCGGCACATGGTATGGGTTGGCTTCCCGTAAGTCAATGATGGCGCGAAGCTTAGCTGGAGTCGCACAACCCGGCGTGGGCAAGGGGAATCGAATCACTGGTCGATAGAAAGGTCAGGAGGGACAAATGAGAAGCTTGTTATTGTGTCTGGTTTTGGCGTGTACGTCGGTGTGGGTGCTGGCCGGCGATTCGTCCGATAAAGGAAAATCGGATACGCGGACCATCACTGGATGCTTGTCACAAGGTGACAATGCCAAGGAGTTCAATCTGAAAGCAGAAGACGGCAGCACATGGGAAGTGCGCAGCAGCAACGTCTCACTGGCCGAGCACGTGGGACATACCGTGAGCGCCACCGGAGTGGTCTCGAACGCAGCGATGCACAACATGAAAGAAGACACTAAGGACATGGCCCACGACACAGGCGTGAAGAAAGACAACAAAGAGCACGGCCACCTGAAGGTGACCGACGTAAAGATGGTGAGCGACTCGTGCTCGAAATAAGTTGATTCGAAACTGATATGAGGAGAGCCGGCGCGGAAGCCGGCTCTTTTTCATGACAGATAAGTGGAGAGTTGGCCGCGGTTCCGCGGTTCACTAAACTTTGTATTGAGGCGCGGCTTCAGGGATTGCTGAAGACCTGCGTTCGGTTACTTCACTCGACGCCCCTTCAGTCCGCGAGGTTTGTAGTCACGTAGTTACCCCGCGGAGGACTATCAGGCCGACTCCCATTCGACGGTCTTGCGGGGCGCTGCTCGTCATTGGAATTGCACGTGTCCTCGTAACGATAATCGCAACGGTCGTGATTATCGTGAGGAGAAGAAAAACGGTCGCGCCATGCGATCGGGATAGTCCGGAGAATATTCGGGGTCGTCGTAGTCGTAGGAGTCGTACGGAGCATAGTACGAATAAGAGCCCCACCATGGCGAATATCCATACCCCCAATAGGGAGCGAAGCCGAAGCCGAAATCAAATCCGTAGCCGTAACCGTAGCGGGGATAGCCGCGAAATCCACCGTACCTGTTACCGCGGAAGCCGCCAAAGCCGCCCCTGTTAAAGCTATTGAAACCTGTGCCGTGGAAATTGCCGGAATTGCCGCCACGATGGAATCCGCCGAAGTTGCCGCCGCCGTGAAAGTTACCACCGCCGCCATGAAAGTTGCCACCGCCACCGTGAAAACCGCCACCACCGTGACCGCCACGCTGGGCTAGTGCGGACTGTGACGCGCCGGCGAGCGCGATAGAGATTGCGATCGCGAAGATCCGTAAGAAAATGGTTTTGCTCATTTCGGTACCCCTAACAGATTAGATGCGTGTGGCCCCTGAGCTTGGTTCGCTACTACTGCGTCCAGGTCATTCGGGAACAGGCTGATTCTAGTCCTAAGGGACTCCCTTATGAATATAAAGCTCGGGTTCCGCTACTGTCCGGGAACCGGCGGGGTGGGCTTGGTTAGAACGACTGCAGCGTCGGCTTTCTGATGTAGAGCGTGGGTCTTAGAGAACTCGCGCTGTGCTTCCGAAACATTGCCGAGGGCCTGGTAAACACGTCCGAGGCGGTAATGCGCGTCGGGCTGAGTGGGATCGAGTTCCACGGCACGTTGAAGCGCTTTCAAGGCTGCGGAGTACCGCTTCTGATCCATTCGCAACGCGCCAAGATCAAGGTAAGCGATACGAAGGTCCTTTTTCTGTTGGATGGACTTCTCAAGCAATATTTCGGCATTTTCCAGATCGTTGTTCTTTAGGGCAATGTCGCCGAGGTAGGCCAGCGCCTGGCCGTGGTTCGGGTCAAGGGAGAGTTCGGTTTCGAATTCTCGTTTGGCGTTGTCATAATTGTGCGACTTCCAGAAGAGATAGCCGAGCCCAAAATGCAGATCAGGTTCGCGCGGTGAAATTCCGGCGGCGGTTTGAAACTCACTAATAGCCTCGTTGGTTTTTTGCAGTCCATCGAGGGCCTCGCCCATGAGGATATGCACGGCAACGGAGTCGGGATCCCGCGCCAGGATTCCGCGGAATTCTTCGAACGCGCAGGAATAGTTCTTAATTTTCAAACAGCTCTGCGCAAGTACCTGATGTACCTCAGGGTTGGGATCAGTCTTGGCAATCGGCCCAAGATACTTGGCGGTTTCAGCAAAATGGCCGGCGCCATAGTAGCTCATGGCCAGCAGCGTGCGCGCCTGTCCATTCCTCGGATCGCCAGCAAGTACCTTGGAGAACGGTGCGATGGCCGATTGAAAATGTCCTTGCTTGAATTCGGCTAGACCGAGATTGAACTGGATGCCAGGCAGCTTGGGATTGAGGGACAGGGCTCTTTTATAGGCCTGGGCTGCCTCAGTGTACTTCTGTTCTTTAGAGAGAACCACGCCGAGACTGGCATATGCGGCAGCATCGCGGGGATCGCGTTCAATAACAGAGCGCCACACAGCGGCAGCTTCGGCGAATTTGCCTTGCTGCTCGAGAGCGAGCGCGTCGGAAGGTCTCGGTACCTGCGCTGCCGAAATGATAATGAGGAAGACCGGCGAGAGCAGCGCCGACGCACGGGTTCCTAATTTCGAATGCTTCATGCCGGTTGGGGGGCGCGCTTCTCGAGTATTTCGCAAGTTCTAGGTTCGCGCGCGTAAAATCTTTTGCTTCTTCCTGCATAGACAAGCTCAAGCGTTGGCCAAGGAAAAACATCGCGCCCAAGAATCAACGCGAGAACAGGCGGCAGGACTCTGAGTGATCTTATGTTCTGGCAGCGAGCGCGTTGCCAGAACATAAGTCGTCAGCTTGTCCAGCTTGACGTTAGCACGCTGGGAGACAAGTGCGATGCCTCCATCATCGGTGGGAGCCAGCGTTACATTTTTCATAAGGACGGGGTGGCTCGAGGTGGTGGAAGAAGGTGTATCCGGAACTGATCCCGTACTCTTATCCGAATCACTGCCTGGAAATGGTTTGTAAACTCGCGAGTCCGCGCTAGGATATTGCCCTGCGCCGTTCCAGGTTTTGGAAGGCGGCTCTGGTGGCCCGTACTGGAGACTCTGCCCGGGCTGTGTCGCCTTCGAATAATACCTGCCTGTCAAATAGGCTCTGATGGGAGCTGATCCGTTCTTCCACTCAAGCGAGTCCATCCGAATCGCCAACCGCGCTGGATCTGCTGCGGTCTTTGCTACGGACTCGATAACCAACCCAGACAAAGTGGCGTTCTGCGGGATGACCACGCCGTTCACCAACGTGGCAACCGCAAGCTTCGCCTGGATTTTCGTTCCCACTTGGGTTTTTCCGGCTTCCACATTTTGTTGCAGCACCACAGGCAGCTCCACCACCTCCAGAGGGGCGGAGGCCGCAGGTTTCCGTTGACTGAGTGAGGATATAGACCAACAAACGAAGAGCGCCAGCCGCTGTATTAGTATCGCCCGCGTAAACATCGGCGTACACCTTGGCCTGTTACTTTAACCCGGAAAGCATGGCTAGCAAAGAAACCGCTCGCACCGGGTAAGATGCGAGCGGGGGAGTGCGTGGAACTGCATCGGCCGTCTAATAAATCAGTTTCACTGCAAGTTGGAACTCCCTGCCGGGAAACGCGTTAGTGACCGCACCGAAGTTACTGGAGCCGAAGTTAGTGCTAATACCACCGCTATTCTTGTCGCCTTTGAACTGGGTGTGATTAAAGGCATTGAAGCTCTCCGCACGAAACTCCATGTGGAAACGCTCCGTGAAAGCAAAGTTCTTGAGCAACGACAGGTTAAAATTGTTTCTGCCAGGACCGCGAACCGCATCGAAACCCAGATTGCCATAGCAGTCTGGGCCGGTCGCGCAGGCCGGCTTTGAGAAGTTCCCGGCAAACCATTGGTTAACGGTTTTCGGGTACGAAATAGATCCCGTTAGATCCGGCCTCATCCCCGAATTGGTGATGATACTGGCAGCAGTGGTCCCGCTCGTCACTCCGAGGTCGAGAGGGGCTCCCGATTCCTCGGTAACGATTCCCGATACTTGCCATCCGCCCACGGTTGATTTGACGAGACGGCTGCTGTCGCCGCGGAACAGGGGGATATCGTAAACGAAGCTGGTGAAGAAGATGTTCCTGCGGTCGAATTGAGACGGCCCGACATCGTACCTCCAACCCACGTAGGGATTCGTGTTGTTCTGGAGGTCGCCACCGCTACCGTTGCTGGTGGTCGAATCAACTGCCTTGGAAAGCGTGTAGCCGACTTGCAGGTGCAGGTCATTCTTCACGGTTCCAGTCATGGAAGCCTGGAGCGAGTTGTAGTGTGCGTTGCCTTCATTCTCGGCCAGGCGAATCCCGCCGAAACCGAGATACTGGACCTGCGTGTTATCGAGCGTACCAGCCGCGACCATTCCCGGTAGCAAGCTCAAAGGCGGCAGATTGATCGCACGGTAATCGTTCTCATGCCGACCCTGGCTCCCAACATAAGACACGGACATCACGGCGTGGGCTCCTAGCGCCTGCTGAACTCCGCCGCTGTATTGGTAACTCACCGGAGGCTTGTAATTGTTTGCGTCGGTACCGGTAATCCCAAGGGGAAGCACAGGCAGCGCCGCGGCAGTTATGACATTGACATTAGCTACATTGAGCCCTGGATTCGATAGAGAAACGCTATTAAGCGTGGGCTGCAAATTACCTGGCGGGTTGGTTGCGCCATTGTACATGTCGTTGCCCTGAATGCGTTCGTACATGCTGCCAAATCCTCCCCGTAGAATCGTTTTGCCCCGACCAGTGAGGTCATAGGCAAAACCGATTCGCGGACCCCAATTATTCCAGTGGTTATTCACCAGACCATTAGGAATCCCATTCTTGCCGCCGATGCCAATTCCGTTTGTATAGAATTGAATGCCGGCCAATATCGGATTGGGACTTGAACCCAAGCCGGGACTTGGACCGCCTGGACATGCCGGCACAGAGTTTACGCTGCAGATATGCCCGTTTGAGTCAAACGTTGCCGCACTGCCGAAGTCATACAGGTTGGGGTAAAAATTCGAAGACTGCTGATTGGCTTCGTAGGTATGAGGAATGCCATCCCACCGCAGTCCAAGGTTTAGAGTGAGCCGGTTATTTACGCGCCAATTATCTTGAAGATACGCGGCGGTGGAGATGTTATTCCATTGGCCGCTTATTTTGACAGCGTCTTCCTGATACTGTTGGGCAAAGCCGAGCAGGAAATCGGCATAGTCCATGCCGGTGAATGAGCCGTCAAACTTGAAGTTGCCTTGGGTGTTCGCGAAAGCGTCCTGGGTCTTCTTGTAGATCGCCCAGCTAAACCCAAACTTGAGCTGGTGGGCGCCTCTGGTCCAGGAAACATCATCGCGAATCTGGTAGTCATCTGCCTTGTTATTCCAAGGTGTCCAATTGGCGTTGTAAATACTTCCGACCGTACCCGCGAGTTGGATCTGCGGGATGCGGTTGTCCACGTTAGGTCCGGTAAACAGCCGATTGAAAGTAAAGGAACTGGGGGCGGTTACCAGGTTATTGGGGATGATGTGGATGCGGTTACCGTTGTAGTTGAAAGCGACCTCGTTGAGGAGTGTCGGGCTGATTATGTAGGTGGCGTGGGCAACAGCGCTGTACGAGGGATTCCCAAAAACGTCGGCAATCGTGGGTACGTTATCGTTGCTCCATTGGGTGGTGCCATAGGTCTGTGAGATTTGTTCGGACACCCAATGCCCGAAAACTGAAAATTTCTCGCTAAACTGATGATCGACCCGGGCAATCTCCTCCCTCAAATTTGTAGGGGAGTTGTTTCCGCCCTGAAAGGACACACCGTTGGTCGGCTTCGGGAAGATGCCGCCGTACTTGCCGCCGGCGTTTAGCAGAGCCGTCGCGTTGGGTTCGATCATGCAAGCAGGGATAGTGTTGCTAGGGAATGGCGAACCGGCCACTATTCCAGCAGGAGGTACGCCTCCGGGGCAATTTGCACCTAAGGTAGCGATTCCGGTAGGGACCGTGATAACGCTTGCTGTGCCGTTAAAAGTGGTCGGGATCACAGCGCCGGTTCCGGCGCCATTCGCGTCGGGATACATACTTGCCAGCGGCACAGGCACGTTGAGCAAGCCTCCATCAATTTCGCCGCGCCATTCCATGTTGTAAAAGAAGAACGTCGGATGGCTCTTCCAGGCGGGAACCTGTCCGCCGAGATTGAAGCCGCGAACGTTGAAGCGCAACTCGGCAACCGGCGCCGGTGGACGGTTGAAGTAATTGCGAGCATTGAGTGCGTCGTTGCGGAAGAACTCCCAACCTGAAGCATGGAACTGTTTGCTCCCCGACTTGATCACTGTGGTGATAGTCGCGGCGGAGGAGAGACCGTACTCGGCACTGTAGTTCGATGTCATGTTACGAAACTCAGCAAGCGAGTCGATGGAAGGCATGACACTGCCGCTGCTGCCACCCCGGTCAAGGTTCTCGCCACCATCAATGAGTTGCAGATTGTGGCCGGCTCGCTGGCCGTTTATGCTCACCGCGCTATCCCCACTGACGGGAGTAAAACCGACGTTGTTTTGGATGCTGGATGCTCCGGGCGCTAAATTGAATAGCTCGTACAGACTTCGCGCATGAGTAGCAAGCTGACTAATCTGCTGGCCGGTAATCAGGTTGCTGACCTCACCGCTGTCGGTTTGAACCGCAGCTGCGGTAGCTTCAACAGTGACTGTCTCCTGCGTGTTTCCTACTTGCAGACCGAAGTCGACACGCGTCCGATCTCCCACCGTGAGCACCAGGCCCGTTTGCTCCGCAATCTTGAAGCCAGAAGCTGTCGCGCGAACTGAGTACCGCCCGATGTGTAGGTCAGGAGCGACAAATTGGCCGTCGCCGTTGCTCACAACGGTGCGCACCACGCCCGTGTCATTGTTCGTAATAGTGATAGAGGCCTTAGGGACTGCAGCGCCGGACGGGTCGGTCACGGTGCCGACGATCGTTGCTTCCTGGCCGAAAGCGGAGATGGTAGCGACAAGCAGCAAAAAGCCAAGAACGACTGGCCAACGAAGGCCACGATCCTTGGCATGACGGTTCAGACTTTCAGCGCACGTGGATGAAAGTTTCACAGGTAGCCTCCAAGCGAAAATTGAAAATTTTCGAACCCGAGCCTAATCATTAGGGATAGTTGCGGAATTAAACAAATTATCTAAAACCTTTTAGTCCGAGTAATATGCGTCTGTCAAGCAAAATCGTTAATCTACTCTGAGGATCTCTTAAGTTTGGGTATCTAAGACATAGAGTACCAACCAAGCGATAAGAGTCTGTCAAGCAAAATCGTTAATGCCACTCTCAGGAGCTCTTGGGTTGGGTGTCCTTATTGGGTGCCTAAGAAGAAGCCGCGCCTCGAAATTCTATTGCCTGCGGCTCCCATTCGAACAATACTGACAAATAGTCAAGCCGCGCGTCGACAAGCATTTGCGCGTGGGGAAGTCCGAGAGGCGAATGACGGGATTGTAGTTAAGGTGAATCTCGGGCGCGAAGAGTACTAGAATTGCCTTAAGGGTCGTAACTTGTGCAGCGCCTGGCGAGAATTCTGCGGCGCGCGTTCCGCAGATCGCGGAGCACGAGAGCGAAAGCTAAGGGCCAGGAATCTGAGTAGCCTGCGGACTCCCCGAACTCCCTAGCAGGGGCTTCGCGTGAGAATTGCAGCTAACTCTTTCGTTGAGCTGTTCGACCGTGAATACGCTGCGAGAGCAGGCGCTTCGCTCGTTCAAGTTCACGACGACGCGTGGCGGGCAGGTTATGACCGGCGCGATTGATGTAATAGGTCAGCATCAGCAACGAACACTGCAATCCGAACGCCTGGGTGGAAGGCATTAAACAGGAAGTACTGGCCGTCCACGTAGTCTACGTAACAGTCGTCATCGAAGCCCCAGTCAGCAGGCCAAGCTTCAACTAACTGGAAGTTATAGCCGCCGTAAACGATGACAGGCTGGGCCACGTTGATGACCTGCGTCCGTTGCACCTTAAAAGTATGCTGGCGACCAAAACTCGAGCGGAACTTTTCGTCAGGGATTTTCTTTTCCTTCTGTGCCATCCGATGCTGTCCCTGATTGCGGTCCATTTTTTCATCGTGCCGCTGTTCCTGATTGCGATCCATCTTCTCGTCGTGCCGCTGTTCCTTTTGTTCTTGCCGTTCGGCTCCGGGCTGTTCGCTGCCTTCGGGTCGGGCCACGGGTCTGTCTTTGTTGTTTTTGTCTTTGTCGTTGGCTTTAGCCTTGTCTTTTTCTTCTTGGACCTGGCCTGGCCGAGAATCATCACGATCTTGCGAATAGATGCTGACCGAGCCTGCTATCAGTAAAAACACAACTGCCAGACTTATGGTTCCCAATGTCTTCATTGTTCACCTCACAAAGTTTTTGGACCAGGTGCGGAAGAAAAGTGCGACACCTTCTCGCAACCGGCTTACTGTGATGAGACAGGCCCTATCCGGGATACTGAGGCGCATCCCCCGGTTTTCGCTGGAAGATCGGGTATCCACAGGGGGGCCAAGACGCGAGCAAAAGGGAAGTGGTAATCTGCAGTTCTTGAAAGATCAAATTTCCGAAAGCTAAAAAAAGGAGGCCCCTTATGGCAGTAAAACCGATTCCCGAAGGTTATCATTCAGTTACTCCATACCTCATCGTTAAAAGCGCAGCGCGCGCAATTGATTTCTACAAGCAAGCGTTGGGCGCGACCGAAATCATGCGATTTCCTGGTCCCGGCAATACCGTGGCACACGCCGAGATTCAGATCGGCGATTCGCGAATCATGCTGGCCGACGAAAGCAAAGACTACAAGGCCCCTCAGCCTGGCAGCGGCAATCCGGTGAGCTTGATGATCTACGTACCGGATGTTGACAAAGTATTTAATCAGGCTGTTTCGTCCGGGGGAAAATCAGTTCGTGCGGTGGAGGACCAGTTCTACGGCGATCGGCTGGGAACACTCGTTGATCCATTTGGGCACGTCTGGAGCATTGCCACTCACAAGGAAGATGTTTCACAGCAGGAAATGCAACGTCGCATGGCGGCTTTGCCGAAGTCGGCGTAAGTCTGCGCCTTTTTGACTGAAAACTGAACTCAAAATCCCCGCCCCTCTCGCAATTGCGCGAGAAGGGTGGGGCACCCTTGTGAGGACCTATGGTTGGAGGCTGCATGCGCATGTGGATCCTCGTCGGAATTGCGATTGCCATCGGAGTGCTCGCGCTCGGGGTCGGGTTGCGGTTATCGGCAAGCTCTGCACCGGCTATGGGGTCTCCGGCACCCAACTTTACTTTGAGCTCGCAGGAGGGGCAGCAGGTGAGCTTGAAGGATTATCGAGGGAAATGGGTTGTGCTGTACTTCTATCCGAAGGACTTTACCAGCGGCTGCACCATGGAAGCGCACAATTTCCAGCGAGACCAGGAGGAATATGCGCGCAGGAATGCAGTGATCCTGGGCGTGAGCGTTGACAGCGCCGAGTCGCACAAGAAATTCTGTGCAAAGGAAGGACTAAATTTCAAGTTATTGGCTGATACGTCGCACGGAGTTTCGAAGCAGTATGGGTCACTGATGAATTTCGGAATCGCGCAAATCTCGTCGCGGCACACGTTCTTGATTGATCCGCAAGGGAAAATTGCACGCTCGTACATGAGCGTGAATCCGAGCCGACACAGCAAAGAGATGCTGGCGGCGATAGAGGAATTGGAGAGGCAGCCCTCGAGCGTAGGGCGTTAGGCTTCGAGTTTCCGGCTACTGCTTTTCATGAATTTTCGAGCCATCGTATATGACTGTGGCGTTTATTGGCGCTTCCAAACCCATTTCTCCCGGAAAATCTTCGCCGACTTAGTGGTTTTTTTGTATTTACCGGCGTCGAAAGCAGCGATGTAATAAATTCGCTACAGGCAAGCGTAGCCGCCCGTTCTGGAGTTTCCAGCAAGTTGAGAACTCTAGTACGGGCTTTTTCTCGCTTGCAACACGGGTTCCTTGTGAAGCTGAAAGACGTTGCGTCCCCCATAGCTTGCCATATAATGAGAGGCCCTGAACACGCGAACAACACGCAGTCGCCTGATCGGCGAGCCAGCCAAGTTGCTGCTCGATGGAGACATGACTCAGACCAAGAAGCCTGAAGAGCGAAACGGGAGAGCGGTCACACTCAAGTCGGTAGCGGCGTATGTGGGGCTTTCACCCGGAACGGTTTCCGCAGTCCTCAACGACGCTCCCTCATCCAAACACATACCCAAAGCTACGCGTGAGCGAATCATCGCGGCGGCGCGAAAGCTGGACTATCGGCCGAATTTTTTTGCGCAAACTTTGCGCCGGCAGCGGACCTATACGCTGGGCGTGATCGCGCACGAGATAGGCGATGGCTACAGCTCATCGATCATCGCGGGAATTGAAGACTGCGCGCGACAGAAGGGCTACTTCTTTGTTACCGGAGTTCATCATCACGATCCCGAGCTGTTCGAAAAATATTCGCGCTTGCTGCTCCAGCGCGGGGCCGAGGGGATCATCACGGTTGACTTCAATCTTGCGCATTCGCTGCCAGTGCCGGCAGTCTCAATCCCGGGTCACAAGGAAAATGAAGACGTGACGAACATCGTCTTGGATCATCATCATGCCGCGGAGTTGGCTTTTAAGCACCTCACCGAACTCGGGCACACCAAGATAGCGATCCTGCGAGGGCATCCAGAAAGCGCGGACTCGCAACATCGGTGGAGCGCAGTGCAACAGGTCGCGCAGGAGATGGGGCTGGAACTTGATCCCGACCTAGTTGTGCAAATTCTGTCGGAAGAGTCCACGCCGCGGTTAGGTTACCCGTATGGCAAGGAACTGATCGACCGCAAGCATCCATTTACCGCGCTGCTGGCGTATAACGATATCTCTGCGATCGGCGCGATGCGGGCCTTCCATGAAGCGGGATTCGAGATCCCGCGGGACATTTCGGTGGTCGGCTTTGACGATATACCGGCGGCGGCCTTTCACTACCCGAGCCTCACGACGGTGCGCCAACCTCTGCACAGGATGGGGGAGTTGGCTGTGGAGACGCTGGTTGAGCGGCTCGAGGGGGGCAATGAAAAAATGCAGCGCGAAATCGCAGTGCAGCCCGAGATTGTAGTCCGTGAGTCCACAGGACCGGCACGAAAGTGAACGACCGTTCGTAGGCCACCCTACAGTAATGACCCTATTGCCATAATCGTTAGCCAGGACGAATCTGGCCATAATGGGTTTTCTTGAATCAGCTGCGCCCGTGATGCAGAAGGAAGCCAAGGCAATCACTGTACTTTGTGTTGACGATGAGCAAACCGCACTGCAATCGGTGCTCGAGTCGGAAGGATACAAAGTGCTGGTTGCCAGGTCAGGGTCGCAGGGCATCGAAATGTTCAACTCTGAGCCGGTCAATGCAGTCGTTCTGGATTATTGGATGAACGACATGAGCGGGCTGCAGGTCGCCCGGAAGATTCGGCAACTGAATCGCTCAGTCCCGATCATCATTCTTTCCGCTTACATCGAACTGCTGGATGAGAGTGTCGGGCTGGTGGACGTTTGGATCCGTAAGGGCGAACGGACGCCCAAATATATCTTGAATAGGCTGTCTGAACTTCTGGATTTGCGTTCCAACGCGTAGATCCACCATCCACAACAAATTCTAAAGTCAAACTCCCAGCCCTCCTCGCAAAGGCCGCGAGGATAGGGGCACCGGCATTCGGTTATTTTTCGTGCGTGGGAAAGTCGAAGCGGATTCCGGCGCGAGCTAGTATCGGTGGAGCAAGGCTAGTCAGCGGAGGGGCAGGCGGAGTCGGAGTCAAAGTAAATGGATAGCGCTGGTTAAGAATGTTTTCTCCCGCCAGGTAGATCGTGAGACCGCGGCGAAGTTCGCGCCCAGCAAATAAATCCATCACATAGTAGTGCGGCAGCAGCAACGTATTCAGATCATCGTCATATTGGGCAGCGGAATAGCGGCCCTGGACGCTGAGCATCAAGCGTGTTGGGTGCCAATAGCGCGCTTCCCAGGTGAACTGGTGGCGCGGGACTTCGGGCACCCTCTTGCCGATTAAGGCCGCAGACGAATCAACAACGTAGGCGTGCACGAACTGATAGCCGGCAGAGACTTGCATTATGCGCGTGAAATGGAAGACACCATCCAGTTCGACTCCGAGCGAGCGCGTGCGACCAAGATTTTGACGTTGCCGCAGTATGGTTGAGCCGGTGCTAATCGTCACATTAGTGACTGGATCGACGATGTCCGCCCAGAAGAACGTTGCGCGTGACTCTAGCCTGCTGTCGAACCCGACGGCGCGAATGCCGGTTTCAGCGCCAGTGAGCTTCTCCGCACGGAGAAAAGGATTGCTTTGCGTAAACACGATGCCTTGCTGGAAACTGCGATAAAGTTCATTCAACGTAGGCGCGCGAAATGCGCGATAGCCGGACACAGTTAGAGACAGATTATTGTTCAAGGCACGCAAAAGAGATAAGCGTGGGCTGAAGGAATTTTCGCTTCGGTCGGGATAACTGAGTGCAGTAGGGGGGCCCGGTGGCACGGGAGTCTGCACCGTGCTGCCGGAGAAGTTGTTCCAATTGTCCCAACGAGCGCCGGCAATCACAGTCCATTTCCTTGCGATCCGAAAGATGTCCTGTGCGAAGAGTCCAGTGGATCGCTCGCGCCCGCCGGAGACGCTCAGCATAGATGCAAGCAGAAGTTGTTCGTCGCTTGCGCCCATTGTTTCTTGAGTGTCGAGGCCGGCGATGAGAGTGTGACTCTTCACTGTCTGGTTCCACTGAAGCGTTCCGCCGAGTTCCTGCGACGGCACGTGCTGGATGTCCGTGGGGACCTCGGTATCACGAGGGGCGCTGGTTGACCTTACGGATGAGAAGGTCTGATCATATCCCTGTGCCTGGCCGAATACGCGCGCGCTGATCTGGCCGCTTGATCCAATGGGCGAATCAATACCGAACGCTCCGAATCCGGTTGCAGTGCTGTTTTTTTGAAACTCGGTGCCGTTGTGCCTGGCTTCCGTAAAGTACCCGCCGTTCAAGAAGATTCTTCCGCGATCAGAAAACTTGTAGCCGGCTGACGCAGTGAGCGTCGCGTGTTCGGAGTTCGCAGGAGTATCCACGGCGCCGCGCTGCGATGGTGGAAGCAGAATATAGCCGTCAGTACGAGCCACATCGGCGGAAGTTTCCAGGTCCCACTTCGAAATAACGGTGCCGGCCCACAGCGAAGTGTCAGGAGTATTTTCCGTCCCGTAGTTCACATCGAGTGACATGGACGGCCCTTCTGGAATCCGGGAAAGAAACTGCACCACACCGCCGAGCGCATCACTGCCATATAGGCTAGACGAGCCGCCGCGGAAAACTTCGACACTCGAAATGCCGGCGGGCGGAATGCGGTCCCAGTATACCCAGCCTCCGAACGGGTCCACGAGCGGAATGCCATCCTCGAGCACGAGCGCGCGGCTGGGCCCGCTGGCACCCAGGCCTCGGAGCGAGACACCTTGAGTTGTGGGATTTGCGACGCGACTGCTGGACCGCCTAAACAGGGAAAAGCCGGGTACCTGGCGTAGCATGTCGTCGGTCGTGAGAGCGGGATTTGCAGCGACGTCGGTTCCAGACAGTAGTACCGCGCTTCCGGGGATTTCCGACAGGTTGAGTTCGCTGCGAGTCGCGGAAACGACCACGCGTTCGCCTTCCGCTGCCGGATGCAGGATGAAATCAAGTTCGGCATTGCCCGACGATAGAGACCAGGTTTGAGTGGATGAGGTGAACCCATTGGCTACCACTTCAATCGTCCCCGTGAGATCGGATAAATTAAAGTGGAATTTTCCGGCGGAGTCGGTTTGTCCAGTCTCGATTTTGTGAGCCGAGTGGATTGTGACACGCGCAGACACGATGGCGGCACCGCTCGGATCTTTCACAGTTCCGGAAATTTCAGTCTGTTGAGCGCGCAACGTGATGGGGAGCGTACACGTGAGCAATGTGCAGAGGAAGCCTGCTTTACGCAATCGTGCCGTGCTGGTCTGAAGAGAAGACATAAACGCGAACTTCCATCCTGCTTTGCTGTAATACGGCGAAGGTGCGCGGACTTCAGATGTCCCAACCGGAAAAATGGTTCCTTCACGATACCAGAAAGGGATTTGGCCAGTGTCAAAATGCGCGGGACCGGCGGCTCGCCTGTCTGCCCGGACAAAGTCCGACTCCGGTACTCG
>WNGE01003522.1_pt1 | contig 18462 bp, 18 predicted proteins | sample 5400651 | NCBI WGS metagenome assembly WNGE01 (sample SAMN13153370, study PRJNA577476) | soil metagenome | isolation source: 60 cm soil or saprolite under grassland replicate 2 | place: USA:California | collected 2016-06-15
AGTAACGCTCTATACACACGGTTACGTCATGTGAAATCCCTTGCATCGGCTCACAGGCGAGGATGCTTCCCAGGCACATGGAGCAGCATATCAGTTACGTCATGTGAAATCCCTTGCATCGGCTCACAGGGCCCCCACAAGGGAGGTCCCTACCAATTGTAATAACCACCCACATTACATGGAGCATACATATATGATCCTTTCAGATATTGAGACAGCAATACGACAAGATCTGTTTGATCCACTGGGAAGCACAAGCCAGCGTTGGGCCACAACAGACCTGGATCGGGCAATCGACAAAGCAATAGATAGATACTCCCAGTATTACCCGAACATTGCCTACGCTGATCTACCCACGCAGCCTCATCAGCGCACCTATCCCTATCCGGTGCCCTGGAATACGACCTGCCCCGTCTGGTGGCTCGAACGCGTGCTTTATCCCCTACAGACATACGGATCAACATTCGCGCCTCCAGCGGCAGGCATGAGTGCAAGCGCAACAACTGGTACAGCATTGGGAGTTGGCATTTACCGATACGCAGTTACCTTCCTTACTCAAGGCGGAGAAACAACACCATCACCACTCACGCAAGTGACGACCAGTACCAGCAACCAGAATGTATCGCTATCCTCCATTCCTCTCAGCTCTGGTACATCCCTCATACCTGGCACAGCTACCAACACAGTGCTTGGACGTAACCTCTATCGCACACTCGTTGGGAGTTCAACGCTCTATCTGCTGGTAACGCTGCAAGATAACGTCAGTAGCAATTACAGTGATAATACACCAGATGCGACATTGCTGAGCAGACCACAGGTTCCCACAGTAAACACTTCGGGGGTCATGCTCTGGCCACCGTTTGAACGCGATTTTGCAGAATACTCCAATCTGTTTGATAGTACAGCAGCTCTGGCAAGTGGCGGCAACCTGGGTATCCAGGGTACAGTTGGAGTAGGGCAGAATCCAACAGGAACAACGACCCCGAGCTTCACCTTAAAGCTATCAAGCGCAGAATTGCCGCAAGATACCTCGCAGGTGATACGTATCTTCTATGCCACCAGGCACCAGTTAGATGCTAACGGTTCAACCATTCCCGAAGTGCATCGCGACATTATTGTGCTGGGCGCATGCGCTTACGCGATGGAAGCGTATCAGATTCCAACGAACGATAACTTCGATTTTCAAGATGGCGCTCTACACGATCGCATCGACGATACGAAGATTCCCCTCGCCTGGCTGGCAGCCACAAAAGCACGCATGGAACAGTTTGAAACACGACTGCAAGAGGTCAAGAAACAGAGAGATTTCGCATATGGCGCACGCGTGCACTGGGGCGATATTCCTACACGCTGGCACAGACTCTAGAAGAGGAGGAATATGCCAATGGCAACAATTGGGGTCGATTGTGAACTTATTCTGGATGGCAATGGCTACTTCATAAAGCCTGGTACCTACCGTATGCAACAACCACGCATCCGCAAAACCACGGTGCGTGCCGATGGAGGCCTGTCTTATGTAGACCTGGGACCAGGCAAACGCGTATGGAGCATGGTCGTACTCTGCCTGAACGATCTTATGCGCTACGACGGCATCTCCACAGGATTAACAGGCCAACAATACCGTGACGCCTTACGTACCACTTACACGAGTTCAATAGGCACAACAATACAATACAACGATCCTATAAATGCAACAACTGTAGCAGTACACTTCGATACATACAAAGAAGCCATCTCTGATATACATATGCAGCAGGTGGCACTGGCAGTGGGAGGAACACCAGGACTGTCATACGAAGTAACGATAGAACTTGTCGAAGGATAGACTCTAGTTGACATATCATAGTACATTTTTGCCCTTTTCTTGACGCCTGCTATGTTCACCTTCTACACTAAGTCTATCTGGAGCAAGCAAAGGGGCATAGGATGTCAGGACGTGGACCCGTCGAGGCATGCCTCGACGGGGATGTTTGTGGGGGAAAGCTACTATATAACTTACCCTATACAGAAAAAAGATAATTGTGACGGGGGTTGATGACTTATGAACAGAAAATCAATGGGAATTGCACATTGGGCCATACGTGTCATGGCCATAAGTCTCGCGCTATTATTATTCTCAGTTATTGGCGTCGTAGCAACGCAGACGGTAGCGCAGGCAAGTGGACAGGCAAAAGCCGCAAACTTTCCACCAACGTTTTTTCCAAAAAAAACTCCTTCGCTCAGCCCTACAGTCAGCCTTACACCGGATCCTACAGTCAGCCCTACACCTGACCCTACCGCCGACCCTACGCCCAGTCCTACGCCCAAACCCACGCCCAGTCCTACGCCCAAACCCACACCCACCATAGTGCCTACGGTCTCGTTAAATGGAGGTAACGCACCAGTGGTGATGGTAACTCCAAAAAGTACACCAAACACGGTACCAACGCCCACACCAACCGCTCAACAAGCAACGCCTACTGCCATCGTACAGGTTACTACAACGCCTAATAGCAATACGTCCGCTGCAACGAATAAAACCGATGATGGGATAATGACGATGATAGCACCGTTCACTGGACCCATTATGGGAGTAGGCTCACTCGTTTTTCTGTCAACAACAGGCTTAATAGGGCTGACAGTATGGAAGAGGCGCAAAGCACAACCCATACAAGAATTGGAGGAAGTTGGTGTATTCCAGCCGCAGGCTCCGCCAACTCAGGTCGAGGGTGGCTGGAAGGATAGCTATGAGGCTGCAAAGTACTCTGACAACTATTACGCGCAACCTACCGCGTTTGCGCCCGTCGCGCCTATTGAGAATATGGCGATGACACCATTTGAGATGCAGGGTATTGCACAATACTCGCCGTTGATGGGAGCCTTCAACTCCTCTTTCCTGGATGCACCTGTGCCTCCACCAAACAGCGACTTCAGGCTATTACCGATAGACTACCCTCAGATCATTGAGACTACTACAGACCAGGAGATGCCTCATACTCCATCAGATACAGGTATGCAGTCCCCGCAGCCAGCTTTATATTCTGCGCCCATACAGCCACAGCCTATATCAGATCCTTTAGCTACAGAGGAGATACCTACAACACCGCCAGGTGTGTCACCGACGTACCAGGAACCGCAATCTGATCCACTCCTGGAAGCCATGATGCAGCAGGCACAAATGGGCATCTTTGTACTGCCCGGAAGATTCCAATCCCCTCAAACGGGGCCGAAATGAACGTTGGCTCTGACCCTCCGCAGAGGAGCAGTGTACTGATGAAAAACGAAAAAGTCAAGTGGAAATGCACCAGGATACAAACATACATCATCTCCAGGACCAGTGTACAGATGTCCTGGAGATGAATCACTCTATACGCAGCGTCTCCCCAGGATCAAGGCATGAAGCTCGCTGCGCCGGGTAGATCCCACAGATAACACCCATAGCTACCGATATGCCCGAGATCAGTAAAATCGAGATAGGATCAACCACAAATGGCAGTTGAAGTAGCAAAGTGAGCATAAAGCTGATAAGTAGACCAGACGATGTACCCAAAAAGGCACCAATACTACTCAAAAGCCATGCTTCCAGTAATATTTGATAGCGAATGTCACGCCGTCGTGCACCAACAACCAGGCGCATGCTCATTTCATGTGTGCGTTCAGCTACCGAAACCAGCATACTATTCATACTGGCAAGTCCGCCAGCGACGAACGAAACGAGCGCACTGCCCGCAAACGCAATAGTCATCCCCTGCATATGCAACGGCACCAGGGGAAGAGCGCGAACACCTTGCATGAGCGTGATTGCAACTACCGCCATCAGCGCAGCAGGGGCAATGCCAGCAATGGTTAGAACGGAGCGTCGGCGATACAGCAGGACCGACATTATGGCGGATCTGATATTAGCATACATACGACTATTGGGCCCCCGCTTAGGGCACTTTCTGCCTGAAGGAGAACTACCAGACGCCCGAGAGACGATCTTGCACTCTTCTAAGGCCACAGGTGAAGAGGCAGACGACGAAGATTCGCTCATGGTAACTCCTCCTGTACCCTGGCGCACTCGCCTCCATCTCCGTTCTCAGGAAGAGCACCTCTGTTTTGTGACAGGTCATTGATAGCGAGTCGTCGCTCAGGAATCGGTCCATCATGAACAATACGACCATCATTCAAGACAATCTGACGTTTTGTATAGAGAACGATATCAGGCTCGTGTGTGACCAGCACAATGGTCAACCCCCGCTGATTGAGCGCTTGTAAGACTGCCATCATTTCCAGGCTGCTACGTGTACCCAGGTTACCGGTTGGCTCATCAGCAAGTAGCAGGAAAGGACTATTGATAAGAGCACGCGCAAGAGCAACACGCTGTTGCTGTCCAGGAGAAAGTTGAGCAGGTTTATGTTGCAAACGCGAACCAAGTCCGACAAACTGCAAAGCATTACCAGCACGCCGTTCCTGCTCCGCCTGCGAAAAACCAGCATACAGCAAAGGGAGAGCAACATTCTTGAGCGCACTCATACGCTTCAGCAAGCCAGGCTCCTGGAAAACAAAGCCAATATGCTGATTACGTATCAGCGCCAGTTCATCAGCAGTCATGCGGTTCATCATCTTACCGGCCAGCCAGTAATCGCCATGCGATGGCTGTGCTAAGCAACCCAGCACATGCAATAACGTCGTCTTACCAGCACCAGATGCGCCCGTAATAGCCACAAACTCGCCTCGCTGCACCTGGAACGAGATGCCGCGCAAGACAGGTATCCTGATTGTACCCCGTTGGTACATTTTCTTAAGATCACGCACAACTATTGCTGGCTGCATATTGCCTGCGCTATTTGAGGATGGTAGTACAGACACCGCCTCTAGACACAGCCGGGTCTCCTGCTCATCGGTAGGCAAGTCAGCAGATTGCTCTGCGTAGACACATTTAAATAGCTCCGCTAACATACTAGTCGCTACCAGTTCGCGCGTCGACAAGCACCACATCATCCAATGAAAGACCATCCAGGACCTCATACACTTTCCCATCTGTCAAACCTATCACAATTGGCTTGATGACGATTTTACCCTGACTGTCACGCTCCAGCACAAAAGCGGGAGCTGGCTGATCGTTGGAAACATGCTGTTGCAGGTTTTGCAACATCTCATTCGCTTTATCAAGGGCCTGATCAATCTGGACCTGAGTGATGAGACTATGATGATCCGTTTCCGCACGTGACCTGACAGCGACTCGTGCAAAGTTCAGAGTGCTGACAGGAACCAGCAAAGCATTGGGGCGATCATTCGTAGTAATGGTCGTCCGCGCGGTCATCCCAGAGAAAAGCTGGATATTATCCGGTAGCTCAGTCACAATATCGATCAGTACGGGATAGGTAATGATATTTGAGATGGACTGACCAAGAGGCGAGATAGCTGCTACCTTACCCTCGAAAGATTGATCGTGATAGGCATTCAGCGAAAATTTCACTATATCACCAACCGCCACCGAGTCGATATTGGACTCATCAACATTGGCCTGTACTTGCACAGACGCCGGGTCCACAACCTGGATGAAGGGAGCGCCGGGCGTACCACCAACTATACCATCGATCATAACAATAATCCCATTGTGTGGTGCCTTGAGCACAGCATTGCTCAGGTTATACTTAGCGGTCATCAATTGTGCCTGAGCCGTAGTCAAGGCCGTTTGTGCAGCGTTAATCAGGCCCTGTGCGGCAGTGTTCTGGACCGTCTGCTGCGTCCGCGCATTTACTAACTGCTGATTGGCAGCATCGACACTGGCCAGAGCAATACTGAAGATGATAGATGATTTCGTCTTTTTCACCTGCTCCAGGAGTTTATTAGCACTTTCAAGAGCTTTCCAGGCAGAGTCAACATTTGCTTTGTTAGCAGATAGAGTCGCATCATAATTTGCTTTAGCATTGGCCTGGGCTGTCTGTGCAGCTACAACATTGGCCTGGGCTTCATTGAGCGCATTCTGGAGCGAAGTAGTATCAAGTTTCGCTAGAATTTGATCTTTCTTGACCTGTTGCCCTACTTTAACATCAATTTCTGCCAGTTTTCCGGTAGTTGTAAAATTCACATTATATGCATTGGTATGTAATGGTCCAGTCGCATTGAAAGTAAGAACAAGATCACCCTGGGTTATATGTTGCGCTTGATATATGATATGAGGCCAACGCTTCACTACTACCAGCACGGTCGCTAACAGGAGAGCCAGCAGTACTATTGAAACAATAATCAGCGTGCGCCGACGGCGTGGATAGAGGTCTGATGACGCTGAATCATCATCGGCAAAGAGATCAAGCTCGTCATGAAAATCTGGGAAGGGAAGAACTTTCTCTCCCGGTATGTGTTGCGACATACAAACAATAGCTCCTATTCTTCTGATGAATTCAGATAAGGATAACGCCCTGATTTCATTTTGACATCCTCTCCCGCTTAAAAGACGGGGGATTCCTCTCATCGCTGAGAGGGCTTCCTGCTTCGTCGAGTCGTGCCAGGGTTGGCTTTCACCGCCCCAGGTCTTATCGACTCTCCACAGGCATGGACCGCAAGCCCTGCGGCAAGGATGTTGTGTGCGGCATTGACATCTCGATCGTGGACAACTGCACACTCAGGACAAGTCCACTCACGGACATCAAGCGAAAGCGAGTCCAGAACATGACCACAGTCAAAGCAGCGTCTGGAGGAAGGGTACCACTTGTCGATTTTGATCAAGGTCCGCCCATACCATTGTGCCTTGTATTCCAGCTGTCGGACGAACTCACCCCATCCTACATCGCTGATGGATTTGGCAAGGTGGTGGTTTTTGATCATGTTCTTGACAGAGAGGCTCTCGATACATACGATCTGGTTCTCGCGTATAATACGAGTCGAAAGCTTCTGTTGATAATCACGGCGTCGATCGGCAATACGAGCATGGATTCTGGCAACCTTGCGCCGCGCTTTGTTGCGGTTCTTGGAGCCTTTTTTCTTCTTTGCCACTCGTCGCTGTGCTCGTGCCAGTTTCTTTTCATCCTTGGCAAAGAACTTCGGATTGCCGACGGTTTCACCAGTGGAAAAGATGACCATTGACTTGAGTCCCAAATCTATCCCAACCTGCGCATTGATGACTGGCAAGGGCTTGATCTCCTCTTCTATCAAGATGGACACAAAGTAGCGTCCTGCACAATCTTTGGAGATGGTAACGGTAGTAGGCTTGCAATCTTTCGGCAAAGGGCGGGACCAGGCAATGGTGAGGGGCGTTTCCATCTTCGCCAGGGTGAGCGAGGTGCCATCCCACTTGAAAGCACTGGCAGCGTAGGTTGCCGATTGCTTGCCGTGCTTTTTATGAAACGTTGGGTACTCTGCTCGTCCCTCAAAGAAGTTGAGGAAGGCTTTATCCAGGTGCCTGAGCGATTGTTGTAAAGGCACACTAGAGACTTCATTCAGCCACGCCGTTGCTTCCTGCTTCTTCAGGTCAGTAAGAGCACAAGACAGGTCGGAATAGTAGAGGCGCTTCCCTTGCTGATAGTAGGCATCCGTTCTCACCCGAAGTGCCCAGTTGTAGACATAGCGCACACAACCAAAGGTGCGAGCAAGGATCATCGCTTGCTCAGCGGTAGGATATATTCGGTAGTGGTACGCTCTTTTCTGTTTCATCGTTTACAGTATAGCTGCTATGCCGTAAGACATCAAGTGAAACTCCTCTATCTCTGCCCCAAACAAGGAACGGCACTCTCATTCTTATTCCCTCGAAGAGGATAGGTCTTCCGTACCAGTTTGATAAATTGATATATGTGCAGCTACATCAGTTTTATTGCTGTCAGTACCATCGACTCATACGACTTGGCAAGAAAGTTGGCACGATGTACGATAGATGTCATAGGGGGAGTTTTTCTAAAGAATTGTGAGAATACATCATGATAGTCCGTGTACATGGTTTCGACTGGATCGTCTATTGCGAGCGCGTTATGCCAGCATTTGCGCGCTGGCTCATCGACGAAAATGAAAGCGCTATCTACAGATTGTACGAGCAGACACGCAGCGCCCAGGGTGAACAGTTCGTACCTGAAGCAGTGAAACATCTCTGTGTCTGGCCACGCGCCCAGGCATTTGTAAAACAATTGCCGCGTGGTCCTCAGGCGCGACGTGAGTATCAGAAACTATGCGCAGCGGAACTGTTCACCGCCCTCAGTGATAACTATATGCGTCAGTATCCACCACGTCTCTACCAGAACTCAGAGGCTTTGCGCACTGTGTGGGGAGCGATAGTTGAGCAGTTTTGTCTTCCATGGCTCCAACTACCAGAGCATGAAAGTAAGCCAGAACCTGCACCAACAGCATCGAAAGGGCCTCCAGATACTCTGGAGCAGGCCTATGAGCTAGAGACGAACAGCGAAGAATTGATTTCACTCCTTCATGCGGCAGGACTTGACGAGCTGGCACAACAGGTGAACGAGCAAATTGTCAAAAAAGGTCCGGCAAAGATTGAGCAAGAAGTCCCCAATGTGCAGGACCTGAACATGCTGGACGATGATGATATCACTGACGAAGAGGCTTTTACGCTGTATGAAGAGGATGCAGAAGATAGACCACCAGGCTTGACGCTTGGTCGCCATCCCGCAGTACTCAATCTACGTGGCTGGCTGGCAACAATATCGGTACGGGCTATGGCGCTATTCGAGCACCTGGCCTGTGGACGACGTTGCATGCCTTTTGGCTATCAGCCAGGTGAACCATTTGAATCGTATATCGGCTATCTGACACCTGACGAAGTATGGCAACTGGCTCTATGCCTGGCCGAAGCGCAACCACCTGACCCGAACAGAGCAAGAGCTGATTATCGTAACTTCCGCGACCACCTCTCGGATGAATGGGACGAATTTCGGATGATCGACGAAGTCTTGCCCGCCTATGCAGGAAACTTCCTGCAAGCAATACACAATGCCGCGCACCAGGGTCAGGGATTGATCTGCAGCGTGGGGTAGGGGCCTGCACCAGACACTATTACGGGTTATCTACGTCATCATGCAATATGGAGTCTAAAAAGCGCTGTGTATCCTCGTTGTGCCCCTCTCTGGCGTATTGCTGACGCAGTTGAAACAGGCGTAACATCAAGGTAAGATGTCGCGTTATTGCTTGCTCACACTCGCCAGGTTTCATATCCTCAGGCCTATGAGCAGTCGAGAGTAAAGCAATGCGCTGCTCTAGCATACACAGCCAGCTATGTATACGTTGCAGAACATCCTGCTGGCAGTCCTGCTCGCTGCTGGGAAAATCAGACATAGAGGTATCCTTTCGTTGTAGAGAATGTGGAGATTGCCGTAGGGGCGGGGCTTGCCCCCGCCCTGCGAGCCATCTCAGCGCATACGGCGCAGGGAGACGCGCAGGAGACTCCCGCCGGGCACAATACCAATCGGCAGGACTTCAATAATTTCGTATTTCGCCGCACTGGCCACCGCTACCGAAGTTGTAACGGTTGTATCTGCAATATAAACGGCGCCTGTAAAGTTCGTTCCCAGAGGAGCGATAATCACTGTATCGGCATTACGTGGCACTGCCTGACCAACCGCATCAAACACCTGGGGATCAATAACCTGCATAGAGCGCATAATAACCTGGAGTGCCGCATAGCTATAGCTGCCACCTACCAGATAGACACCAACGACGGTTCGCTGGCGTCCTGCAAAGCTACGCATTACTGCTTGCAGCAGATGCTGGGTCTTGCGTGCATCGAGTGGCATACCACTACTCCTTCCCACTTGCACGAACGCGTGCCTGCTCCTGATGTACATCCACTTCTTCGCCAGCAAACTGGAAGAGCAGGCGCATCGCCGTTTCATCACTGACCCAGCCTTGCTGTTTCGCCACCGTGAGAGCAGAAACAAGCGTGTGAGTCGCACCTGCCAGGGCCTGGTGATCGGCAACATCGATCTCAGGGAAAAGAATGTCATAGTGCATATCGATCTCTGGCGCCAGTCTCTTCGCTTTGCGTGCTTCCAATAACACACGATCCAGAATCGTACGCAACAATGAACGCATTACATATTGGCGGCGCTGAAATTTGAGCAGCGTGGGCAGACCCATCTCAGCAGCAGTCGCGCGATTACCATTGCTACCATCTGAGAGATAGTGCTCTGGCAATTGCGCGCCAACTGCAATCATTAACTTAAGCGCCCTGCCATCCTCAGCGGCCTCGTTCGCATTGATCTCAGGCCTGACTGCCGACCATTGCTCGGATTCGTTATGGATAATCACACTACCCGGCTCAGGGGGTATGGTATGCTCCATTTTTTTGCGATCTATGGCTTTCTTATCGGCTCCCTGCAACTGCACATCCCACAAGAACGCACCTTTATACTTATTTATGCGCACCCGATCGGTCAGCCAATCTTTATAGCGCCGTAACCAGGGGAGGAGGGTTGCCAGGTCACTCTTGCCCCGTTTGGCATTGGAGACTTTGTTAATGCAGAACTGCACCATCTCGCTGCCAGCAGCAAACCACTCGCCCTCAAAGTTATGCTGCTCCTGCGGCGTGACCGGAGCTGGATCGCCCGGCTGCGTGGCACTCGGACCAACAGGTCGGCGGTGGAAGCGCACAACCGTCTCAATATCATCGGGATCTGTCTCGATCTGGTCAATAATAGAAGGATCGACCTGCCGTATCTTTAGACTTCCATCCATTTTGTTCACATAAAAACGAACGAATTGCTCTCCGTAGAGGGACAGCTCGGTGCACAAAGCATAGACACGCGTCTCCATATGATTATCGGGATCGTTCCAGAAATCCATGAGCACCTGCTGCACAGAAGGATGACTTGCGGAGACGGTGACACCTTTACCAAGAACAAAACTGGTCGTAATCTCAACGATGGCAAAGGCCAGTGGATTGGCGTTGTACGCCTCGTAACAGGCGTTGTGCAGCTCCAGGTAAGTCGAGGGAATCGGATCTTTCTGGAACCAGTTATCCGAGAGGCGACGCCAGTAATAGTCTTCCTCGTCACCTGTCGCCATGCGACCCCAATACCAATCTTCCTGGGTAGGACTTGAACCACTGGCGGCAGGATTGATCTGCTCCTGAATACGCGGAACGCCGGGAATATGGGGAGGTGACGACGATGGAGAAAGCCAACGAAGAAAAGGTGGTAGCGGCATGATAGTTACTCCTGATAGGAATGCGAAGACTAAACGGGGAGAATAGAAGAGGTTTGAGTTGCAACCTTCGGCCTGATCTAAGTATAGATGTAAGCAAGCGTACTGTCAAGCAAAAAACATCGGAAAAGCTATTGCACTGCGCTTCGCCAAAGAGGGCTATCAGGTTGTCTTAAATTACTCATCCGATGATGTCGCTGCCCAGGAAGCCTTGAAGCTCTGTCAACAAGAAACTGCGCATGTACTTCTTATCAAAGCCGATGTCTCGAACAAAAAAGCGGTCGAAATGTTGATGCGAGAATGCGTAGTGGCATTCGGTTCATTAGATGTTCTTGTCAATAATGCTGCACGAGTGATCAATATGCCGCTGCATGAGATGAGCGAGGACGATTGGGATCAGGTCATTAATACGAATATGAGAGGAACGTTCCTCTGCTCACAAATAGCGTCTTCTTATTCTCGTCACAATGCGTAAGCTTGCTATTCCTTATTTCCACACTGTCGCAAACCTCTCACATATTGTAAACTTGACACCCATTCTCGTAACATGTTAGCATGGACGCAGGCATTCACACTTAGAAAGGACCGTGTTATGGAACTGGGGCGGGCTGACCTGCTACAGATCTACTACTACATGCGCCTCACCCGTGCTATGGAGGAGCGCCTCCGCACACTCTTTTTACAGGGACGTGTGGTGGGCGGCGTCTACACTGCACAGGGACATGAGGCGACGACCGTCGGGGCAGCAATGACGCTGCGCGATGGTGACTGCATTGTTCCGCAGCACCGAGATCTGGGGATGCACCTGGTACGCGGTGTTGAACCTCGTGCCGTGATGTGTCAATGGTTGGCGCGCGGCAACTCTCCGACCCTGGGTCGGGATGGACAGTTGCACATCGGGGATATGCACCATGGCGTTGTTCCGATGATCAGTATGCTGGGCGAGTCGCTACCTGTGGCCTGCGGCGTTGCACTGGCTATGAAGATACGCAAGCATCCAGACGTTGTGCTGGCCTCCTGTGGCGATGGTGCAACAAGCACCGGTTCGTTTCACGAGGCTGTAAATCTTGCATCCGTGCAGAAATTGCCGTTAGTATTCTTAATAGAAAACAATGGCTATGCCTACTCAACTCCGACCGCTAAACAGTTCGCCGTGCACAATCTTTCCGAACGCGCCCTGGCATATGGCATTTCTGGCGTGAGCGTCGATGGCAATGATGTACTGGCAGTGTTTACAGCGGTCCAGGAGGCCGTTCAGCAGGTACGCAGCGGACAGGGGCCGGTAATTGTAGAGTGCAAGACGTTCCGCGTGCGCGGACATTCCGAAGCTGATAAGGCCGACTATGTGCCGCAGGGGCAGCGGAACGAGTGGCTGCAGAAAGATCCTGTTACCCGTTTTGAGAACTATTTGATGCAGGAGCAGATCCTGACAGTTGCGCGCAGGAGCGAGATCGAGACAAAAGTCAAGGATGTTGTTGAAGATGCCGTACGTTTTGCCGAGCGCAGTCCTGCACCTGATAGCTCGACAGTAGCTGAATGCGTCTTTGCCCCTGATGGGCCTATCGCGCTTATTGGCGAACCAGGAGCGGATAATCCGCGCTATGTCAATGCGCTCGATAGCCGTACGGGCCAGCCGTTCAATACCATGAGCCGGGCAGAGGAGGCCGTTGGACGACGATGAGCGGAAAAAAAGTAACTTATCTAGAAGCAATAAGCGATGCGATTCGCGAAGAGATGCGGCGCGATGAGGCGGTCTTCCTCCTGGGTGAAGATGTTGCTGAATACGGAGGAGCCTTTAAGATCAGCACGGGCCTGCTGGAAGAGTTCGGGCCAGATCGTGTTATCGATACTCCTATGGCCGAAGCGGCGATTATTGGCTCCGCCGTGGGCGCTGCGTTGATGGGCATGCGCCCAATCGCTGAGATGCAGTTCATCGACTTCATCGCCTGCGGTTTTGACCAGATCATCAATATGTCGGCAAAGATGTATTGGCGTGTGGGTATGCCGGTCCCGATTGTGATCCGTGGCCCATCCGGGGGCGGCACAAAAGGTGGTCCGTTCCATTCATCCAGCCCGGAAGCCTGGTTTTTCCATACACCGGGAATCAAAGTGGTTGTCCCCTCCACTGCCTATGACGCGAAGGGACTGCTCAAAGCTGCCATTCGCGACAACAATCCCGTGCTCTACCTGGAACATAAATTGCTGTACCGTATGCCCGAATTGCGCGAGGAGTTGCCGACCGAAGACTACATCGTTCCTCTGGGTAAAGCGATTATCCGTCGCGAGGGCGAAGATATGACTATGCTGACCTACGGCGCTATGGTCCATCAGTGCCTGCGCGCGGCGCAAAGACTTGAAGAGGAAGACGATCTGGAGATAGAAGTACTCGATCTACGGAGTATTGCTCCCCTGGACCGTGAGGCAATCCTGGAATCGGTCAAGCGTACGAACAAAGTGCTGATTGTTCACGAGGATACGCTCACAGGTGGTATTGGAGCCGAACTCTCGGCAATTCTGGCCGAAGATCTCTTTGAATACCTGGATGGACCAATCACACGCGTAGCAGCACCAGATGCGCCGTTCCCCTACGCGCCACCACTGGAAGCCGCTTACCTGCCAAACTCTGAAAAGATTATCAGTGCGGCGAGACAGCTTGCAGCCTATTAAAGTGAGTACAAAGGAGTGCGAACATGCCAACGCCAGTAAAAATGCCCCGTCTGGGCGAATCTGTTGCGGAAGGAACCGTAGGAGCCTGGCTTAAACAAGAAGGTGACTATGTAGAGAAAGATGAATCGTTGGCGGAGATCATCACGGATAAGATCAATGCCGAGCTACCGTCGCCCATCGCTGGTCGCCTGAGTAAAATTCTTGTCAATGCCGATGAAACTGTGGCGGTCGGCGTTGATATTGCGCTGATCGAGGAGAGTGCGGATGCCTCTTCCGCACCACCCGCAGAGGCGGCTCCAGGACCAGATGCAGCCCCCGTAAGAAATCCTGCTCAGGCTGCGACACCTGTGCTGGAAGAGAAGACTGCCAGTACCAGTATCGGCAATGGTGAACACTCGCCCGCTAATCGGCAGAGACAGAGCTCGCACGCAGATGAAGAAGAACGACAGCGTATCTCTCCCCTCGCAAAACGCCTTGCGCGCGAGCATGGTATTGACCTGAATACCATTGAAGGTACAGGAACTGGCGGTCGCGTGCGCAAGGAAGATATTCTGGCGTACGTTGCACAGCAACAGACCACATCGACACAGGCTACAACATCTCCTGCTCAGGCACCCTCCCCCGCCTCGACAGCCTCTGCGTCGCAACCTGCGTCTGTCGTACCCGCAACCATCGCCGCAAGTGACGAAGAACTCGTCACTCCGAGCCGGATGCGGCTGGCAATCGCGGAACACATGGTGCGCAGCAAACGCACTTCCCCTCACGCGACCACTGTAGTAGAAGTAGATATGACAAACATCGCGAAATGGCTGGAAAAGAACAAGGATGAGTTTAAGCGCCGTGAAGGCTATGGTATCAGTTTTGTTCCTTTCGTCATGAAGGCTGTGTGCGAGGGTATCCGCAAGTTCCCGCTTATCAATTCAACATGGACTGAGGATAACAAGATCATCATTAAGAAGCGTATTAACCTGGGCATCGCCGTCTCCACAGACGCCGGGCTGCTGGTCCCAACCGTGTACGATGCTGATCAATACACGCTGGCAGGTATTGCACGCCAGGTCTATGCGCTGGCACAACGCGCTCGCAGCAACAAACTGACCATACAAGACATGCAAAATAGTACATTCGTAGTGAACAACCCCGGTGTTTTTGGTACAATTATATCCGTACCAATTATTAACCAGCCACACGCGGGCATCTTGAGTATGGACGCTGTAGTGAAACGACCCGTTGTGATTGAAGACGATGCTATCGCCGTACGTTCCATGATGTACCTGTGTCTCTCCTTTGACCATCGTATCATGGATGGTGCCGGTGCCGCAGGCTTCCTGCAAGCCGTACGTACCAGACTACAGAGTTACGGACGAGAAATAGACGTATACTAAAGGAAAGCAGCTTATGACCACTATCATCCCAGAGCGCCGTCCCGAATGGTTGAAAGTACGTGCTCCCAGCGGCGAAAACTACCGAAATTTGAAGCAATTGATGCGTGGCCAGTCACTTCATACCGTCTGTGAAGAGGCACGTTGCCCAAATATTGGCGAGTGCTGGGGGCACAAGACCGCAACGTTTATGATCCTGGGACGTGTCTGCACGCGTAGCTGTGGTTTCTGTGCTGTAGAGACCGGACGGCCCCTCGGCCTGGACTGGGAGGAGCCTAAACGCGTTGCCGAGGCCGCGCAACAGATGGGCCTTCGTCATGCCGTCGTTACCTCAGTGAACCGTGACGAACTCAAGGATGGCGGAGCCGCCGTCTTTGCCGCTACTATTCGCTGGATCCGTCGCCTGAATCCGGACTGCAGGGTGGAAGTCTTGACACCAGACTTTAAAGGCGTCTATGATGCCTTGCGTGTGGTGATCGATGCGAAACCCGATGTCTTCAACCACAACGTCGAGACGGTGCCAAGACTCTACAAGCAAGTCCGTCCACAGGCCGTGTACAAACGTTCTTTGCAAGTACTGAAGTGGGCCAAGGAGATGAATCCTGCCGCTCCAACCAAGTCTGGTTTCATGCTGGGCCTTGGCGAGACCTGGGATGAGATCATCGAGGTCATGCATGATATGCATGAGCATGATATCGATATTCTTACCATCGGTCAATACCTGCGCCCATCGTTTCAACATTTACCGATACAACGTTATGTGCCCCTGGAAGAGTTCGCCACACTGAAGGCCGAGGGCAAGAAGATGGGCTTCCGGCACGTGGAATCGGGACCATTTGTACGTAGTTCCTATCACGCACATGAGCAGGCTGATGGAGCAACAAGAGGGCTTACTTCCGCTCAGACAGATGAGCCGTAGGCTAGCTGCGTAGCAGCGTTTCTGTCTGAATAGAGAGCTTACTTCCGCTCAGACAGATGAGCCGAAGGGTAGCGACGAAGTAGCGTTTCTGTCTGAATAGAGAGCTTAAGGAAAAAGATATAAGGGAGTAGAAGGAGCATTGAAAATACGCATTAATGACGCTGATATCGCTTATGATGATCATGGTGTAGGCCGACCGATCATCTTTCTACATGCGTTTCCCCTCAATCGCAGCATGTGGCAGAGCCAGATAACAGCTCTGCTCAATGAACAGCGTTATCGCCTGGTGGCTCTCGATTGGCGCGGCTTCGGCGAGAGTGAGAGCAATACGACCATTACATCAATGGAACTGCTGGCCGATGATGTGGCAGCATTGATGGATGCTCTCGGCATGCAACAGGCGATACTCTGTGGCCTCTCCATGGGAGGCTATGTCGCATTTGCGTTCCTGCGCAAATATCCTCAACGCGTTAGTGGATTGATCCTCGCCGATACAAAGCCGGACGCTGACACTGAGGAAGGCAAGGCCAATCGCGCAAAGATAGCCCAACTGGCGGAAGCTCAGGGACCAGGCGCCGTCGCCGATCTACAATTGCCAAACCTCATCTCCGACTACACCCATCAGTACCACCTTGAAGTGGAAGCGCGCGTCCGCCGTATGGCTGAAGCCGCTACCGGCAGCGGTATTGCCGCCATCTCACGTGGTATGGCGCAGCGGGCCGACTCAAACGATCTCCTGCCGCAGATTACCGTTCCTACACTAGTTATTGTTGGTGAGCGCGATGCTTTAATACCGCCATCTGTAGCGCAGGAGTACGCGGAAAAAATTCCGGGAGCGCAGTTCGCAGTTATTCCATATGCTGGCCATCTTTCAAATCTGGAGCAGCCAGAGGCATTTTTGGAAGTGGTACACAATTTTTTACTGGCATCATTTTAATCCACTATGCGTATATCTCCTGTCACGTGATGCCAGGAAATAGCATTTACGCAAGGTGGCTCTGCCTCGAAAGTGGAAACGATATTTTTACCAGGTGAGGAAATATAGGGGGGTTCGCATGGATCAACCGCAACAGCCTGGCGAGGAGCGTCAGCCAGTCATTCTTGTGGTAGACGATAACCCTGCCATTCGCGATATGGTATCCTGGGCGCTTGAACTTGATGGGTACGAACCAGCAGAGGCTGCTGAGGGACAGGAGGCATTGGACTGGATGAATAATGCCTCGCGTGAGGGGCGTTATCCCTCCGTTATTCTCCTGGACCTGGCTATGCCGGGCATGGATGGCAATACGTTTTTGGAACGACTGCGCCAACAATGGGAGGCGGCGCATCCCCTCCCCGCGATTGTGGTTATCACTGCTGGTCTGGATAGCCCTGACGCGGCCAGCCTGGGTGTGCAACAGGTGATAGTCAAGCCTTTTCATGTGCGGGACTTACTGGATATTGTGCGCCAGTTGACACTGAAAGTTTAGAACTGTGTCCCATCTCTGTGGGGGAACCTGTCCATGAGCGATTGTCGTATCTGCTCACCTGTTCCCCCATTTCCATTCCCCTTTGTTCCTGTTGCTGGTGGTGTCTGATTTGTGGCCGCTGTTTGCTGTCCACTGACAATAATGTTGGTATACTGCGTCTGTAACATGCTGCCCTGTGTCGTAATCGAGCCATTATCGCTAACCAATGGGATTGCGGTATTGGTGCAGGAATATTGCATCGAGGCGAAGATGCGATTGGCGGCTAGCGTTTGCAGCGCCTTCGCTGTCCAGGTACTCATAAATGTACTATCATTGTTCTTGCCATCATTAGGAACAGCGTTTGGTGAGTAGTTCCACTCAGTAATCATGATTGGTAGCGCGTTCCCTATTATATTGACCATTGTGGCGCGTGCATCCGCTATGTGGCTGGTCCAGAGATCGATCTTTGAGATACACTCATCGGCAGGCGCGTGATCATCGCAGGTATACTCGTGCCAGCTTATCTCATCGGGGCGAGGCTGCGCATTCTGTAAAAAAGTTGCGAGGTAGCCGTGGTCATACTTGTAGTTGACAGGTCCAATAAAATGCCCATTCTGGGCAACGCGTTTTAGCTGTGGAACGATACTGTTCCACGATGCTGTATAAGGATCGACTGGAACGCCTAACAAATCTTCTTCGTTGCCATACTCATAATAGACGATACTATTTCCAAAAATGCTATTCATATCGTTGATGATGCGTATGTCGTCTGCCAGTACATTTTTATCTACCTGCCCTCGCAGGATGATCAGCGGCGTTGCTCCCATACTCTTGATAGTCTGCGCTGCCTGGATCTCTGTGGTTTCAGAGAGACCGGCACGGACAGGCATACGAATGATGCGTACGTGTAACTGTTGCAGGGTTGCACGTGTGGTTC
>WNGE01003523.1_pt1 | contig 18459 bp, 15 predicted proteins | sample 5400651 | NCBI WGS metagenome assembly WNGE01 (sample SAMN13153370, study PRJNA577476) | soil metagenome | isolation source: 60 cm soil or saprolite under grassland replicate 2 | place: USA:California | collected 2016-06-15
TTCCACCCGCGTACCGCTTACTTGCCGTATGTGTGCGCGATCTGCCCGACGAGCTTCGCCCAGGGCATGTCCATGGCACCGTAGACGGCGCCGGCCTCGGGTCGTGCATTGTCTTTCAGGATTTCCACCATCAGGGTGGCGTAATCGGAGAGGATCACCCCGGCCTGCAGCATGCGCAGCAGACCGACCTGTCGTTTAGTCTCGCTGAAAGTTCCAGAGGCGTCGACGGCCACATAGGCGTGCAGGCCTTTGCCAACGGCGGTGATGGCCGGGAACGCCGCGCAGACTTCGAGGGAGATGCCCGCGAAGATCAGCTTCTTGCGGCCGGTCGCGGTGATAGCCTGGGCGACCTTAGGATCGTCGAACGCGTTGACCGACGAGCGATCGATGATCGGAACGCCAGGCAGCGCCTCCACGAGTTCCGGAAAGGTCGGACCCCACATGCTGTCGCGCGCGGTCGTGGTGACAATGATCGGCAATTTCAGGGCCTTGGCCGCTTTGGCCAGCGCCACCACGTTGTGCTTCAGCTCTCCCGTCGAATAGTCGCGAACCCCGGTCATGAGGCCAACCTGGTGATCGACAAGGACGAGCGCGGCGTTTTCAGATGTAAGCGGCTCGTAGGGGCGGGTTGGGTCGTACATGACATTCTCCTGCAGAAAGGAAAGGTGGGTTGGCTGCGGCCTGCGGTGCGACGCCAAGCATTGTCGCGGCGGCGCCGAGCACCGTTGAATAAAGGAATTGACGCCGTTCCATTCGGCTTCCGTAGAGTTCCCCGACGCGCCAATGGGGTGCGTCCACGACAGCACTAGCTGGTGGACTATCGGCCGAGAAGTCGCCAAAATTGGAACTAAGCGTCCAATGTGGTGGACAACGGAGTTCGCATGTGCTGGATTTGAACGACTTCTTGTACTTTGTGCAGGTGGTCGATCGCGGTGGGTTTACGGCCGCGGGCCGGACGCTACGAATTCCAAAATCGACACTGAGCCATCGCATCCAGCAGCTTGAGACCAACCTCGGGGTCAGGCTGCTTAACCGCACGTCGCGGCGGTTCGGGATGACGGATGCCGGCGAGGAATTCTATCGCCACGCGGTGGTGATGTTAGGTGAGGCCGAACTGGCTGAGACCGCCTTACGCCACCGACTGAATGAACCGACAGGCACCGTGCGCTGCACCGCGGCCGTCGCCACCATGCAGTTTGCGATGCGCGATATTCTCGCGGACTTTCTCGTCCGCTATCCCAAGGTCAATGTCGTCGCGCATGCGACGGACCAGTATGTCGACATCGTCGGCGAGAATTACGACGTCGCGATCAGAGCCCATTCGGACTCACTCCCGGATTCGACCCTGGTGCAACGGATACTGACGCCAGCGCCGTGGTTCCTGTTCGCGAGCTCGGCATATCTCGATGCGAGCGAAGCGCCGCAAGCACCCCAAGGTCTTCAGAACCACCCTTCGCTGTTCATGATGCGCACGGGGGTTGCTCCCGTTTGGCGGCTTCGTCATTCGAGCAAGGCGAAGGACGAGGTGGTCGTGCGATTGACGCCCCGGCTATTGAGTGATGACATGATCACAAGCAGGCCGCAATCGCCGGCCTCGGCGTTGTCGCGCTGCCCGGTTACGTCTGCCGCGAAGAAGTTCGATCGGGAGCACTGCGGCGGGTGTTGCCCACCTGGCTCGCTGGCGATTCCACGATCACGGCTCTCATTCCCCACAGGCAGGGACCTCTGCCATCGGTCCGCGCCTTCATCGATCATCTGGCGGCAGAGTTCCCGACAGTGGTCCTGATGTAGCGGTTCTATGGTATTGTGGGGTCACAAGATTGTGAGACCATGCTGCGTGGCAAGTGGCAAGATCACTCCATATGTCGATGATGCCCGGGGTCTGACTTGTCGACGTTTTCCAACCCGCCGTTGTCCGTCAGGGAGGCACGAAGAGAATTCTGATGTCCTCGTGTCTCGCGATCAGCTTCTACCCAGGTAGTGAACTCACGAACATGCATGAAGACCATCCGATCAATACTCAGAGAGCACGCAAATATGAACGCAAAAGATGCAAAGGAACGACGCTTGGCACCGCTCAACACTCCGACAGGCCTCGGAGCCAACGCCACAAAGGACATCTCTGCCGCTCTCACGACCCTGCTTGCGGATATGTTCGCCTTGTACGTCAAGACGAAGAACTTCCACTGGCACGTGTCTGGGCCCCACTTCCGCGATTATCATTTTCTGTTGGATGAGCAAGGTGAACAAATCTTTGCCACAACCGACCCGATCGCGGAACGCGTCCGAAAGATCGGCGGCATGACAATACGGTCGATCGGCCAAATCAGCCGCCAGCAGCGCATCGTGGACAACGACGGTGATTACGTCACTCCCCTCGATATGCTTGCCGAGCTGCGCGAGGATAATATGCAGCTGGCTGCGCGCATGCGCGAGACGTACTCGCTGTGCGACGAGCACGGCGATGTGGCCAGCGCGAGCTTGCTTGAGACCTGGATTGATGAGGCCGAAAGACGAACTTGGTTTCTGTTCGAGGCCAGCCGTATGGGCGCATCTGGCGAGCGTTAAGTATCGGTGTTGGCCGACGGCGTGGGCCATTCGTCCATCCTGGCGCCTATAGACGGCGCGGGCGGTGGGGTTCCGATGACGAAGTCGCGCTGGATCAACGCCTTGATGAGTGGGATGGTGCTCGCACCGATCGCCATCATCGCCACGCTGGCGGCCGATGCACTGGGTGCGGAGAAAGTTACTGTAGCGCTCTCGCCCAAGGCCCTAGAGGAAATTGCGCAGATCGAAGCCGAGATCGACCGCATCGAAGCACAGACGCTCGAGCGGCTCGCCGCGCCACCGGATAACCAGGTCCAGCAGGTCGAGCTGCTCGGCAAGTTGATGCTCTATGACAAGCACCTCTCGGTGAACCGCAATGAAGCTTGCGCTTTCTGCCACATGCCCGAAGTGGGCTTTACCGGTCCTTCATCGGAACTGAACCGGACGACCGTCTCCTATCCGGGTTCCGTGCGCACGAGATTCAGCGAACGCAAGCCACAATCGCACGCCTATGCGCCGCTTGCGCCCGTTCTGCACTACAATTCCGGGCAAGGTGACCTCGTTGGGGGCAATTTCTGGGACATGCGCGCGACCGGCCGCCGATTGGGCAACCCGGCGGCCGAGCAGGCCCAAGGGCCACCAACCAATCCCGTCGAGATGGGCCTGCCCGATATTGCCTGTGCGGTCTACCGCGCCTCGCAGCGACCGTATCGCGCCCTGTTCGAGAGCGTATGGGGACAGCAAGCCTTCGCGATCACATGGCCCGGGGACGTGGAGCAGATCTGCTCCCGGGCCGGTCCACCAGCTTCAGGTGATCCCCTACCGCTGCATCTGAGCAAGATCGATCGTGGGCGGGCGATGAGTACCTTCGATCAGATGGCTCAGTCGATCGCCAACTACGAGGCCTCCGCGGAGGTGACAAACTTTACCTCGAAGTTCGATGCCGTGCTCGCAGGAAAGGCGCAGTTCACGCCGCAGGAGCAAGCGGGCTACGACCTGTTCCGCGGCAAGGCCCAATGCAATGCCTGTCACCGTGACGGCGGGCCCGGCGAGGACCCGTTGTTCACCGATTTCACGGCAGGCAATATCGGAACACCCGCCAATCCGCTGCTTCCCTACTATGCGGAGGACCGACCCGATGCGATGGGCTATGTCGCCAATTCGGCAGGGTCGTCGTTCGTCGACGGCGGCGTCGGCAGCTTTCTTACGAGGGGGCATCCTCTCAGTCAGCCCTCTCCTGTCGACGCGCGATGGGTCGCGCTGGCGTCGGACAATCAGGCGCGATTTCAGGTGCCGACCCTGCGCAATGTCGACAAGCGACCGTACCCGACCTTCGTGAAAGCTTACGGGCACAACGGATATTTCAAGAGCCTAAAAGCGATCGTGCATTTCTACAACACGCGCGATGTGCTGCCGCGATGCCAGCCCGATGATCCGGGCGAAGGCACGGCTTGCTGGCCCCCACCCGAGTCGACCGCCAACCTGAACACGAAGCGAATGGGACGGCTGGGCCTGTCGGACGCAGAGGAGGACGCGCTCGTGAGCTTCATGGAGACCCTGACGGACGGGTTTGCGCATTTCGATCAAAGATAATCCGCTTGATGGCGCTAGGCGTCGAGCTCCCCGCGTGGTAGCGGCGCGGTTTTCAGCGACAGAACATGATCGCTTCCGCCTCTCCTCAATTTGATGTGCAGCGGAGCTCGGTTCAGGAGCGCTTGGCCTCGAGGCTACCGTTGGAAAGGCCGGCGTGGCGCATCGCGACTTCGGCAACCGCCGACCAGTCCTTGGTCTCGTCTCCGTGAGCGACCGCATCGAGGAAATGATCGCGCAGAATGCTCGCTAACGGCAGAGGCACATGGGCGGCTTCCCCGGCCGCCAGCGCCAACCTGACGTCCTTGAACCCGAGCGCCAGCTTGAATCCCGCGGGCTCGTATTGCCGGCGTGCGATGATGCCGGCGTAACCCTTATAGACCGGCGCGTCGAACAGGGTCGATGTGATCAAATTCAAGAACTGCTCTGCGGGTATGCCATTGGCTTCCACGAGAGCTCGAGCTTCGGCGATCGCCTCGATGGCCGAAGCCAGCATGAAGTTTGCTGCAATCTTCACCACGTCTGCGTTGCTGGGCTCGTCGCCGAAACGCCAGGTTTTCTGCCCTGCGGCATCCAGCAACGGCTGCATGCGATCGACAATTTTCGGATCGCCGGCAGCCAAAATCACGAGCTTACCTGCTGCGGCGACATCCGGCCTGCCGAGTACGGGCGCGGAAATGAACGGAATTTTGCGAACACTGTGGAGCTGGGTGAGCTCCTTGGCGAAGGCCGCGGAGATGGTAGCCATGCAGATGTGGACCGTTTTCCCGCCCGTCTCGGGTAGTACCTTGCCGCCCAACAGGACCTCGCGAAGCGCGGCGTCGTCCGCCAGCATCGAAACAAACGCGTCCCCACCGAAGGCATCACGCGGGGACTGCACCACCTCCGCGCCAAACTTGCGCAACTCTGCGGCGGGCTCAGGCGAGCGGTTCCAGACCCGTAGGCGATGACCGGCCCTGATCAAGCTTTGGGCAATCCCTTTGCCCATATTCCCCAGGCCAACGAAGCCGATATCCATCACTCAACTCCCATTGTTGATCGATCTCTGGAAACGTCTGCGGCAGAGCCTCCGTTCGCTGCAGCCGCACATTTGAATGCGCGCGCCCTCAAGCCACCTCCGTCGCGTTGAGCGCCCGCGCCGGCGGAGCCATGAACTCCGGGCCGACCGGATCGGTGATCGTGTCCCGCAGGACGGCCTCGATCCTCGCTTTGACATCTGGGCTCAAATGCCACCCGACAACGTCGTCGACGGGTCGAATCTGGTCGGCGCGCCGTCCGCCCCAAAGCGCAACGGTGACGCCCTGATCGAGAATCCAGCGGACCGCGAGAGCGAGTACGCGCTTGCCGTAGCCCGCTCGTGCCAGCCGATCGAGCGCTTCGACCGCTGCGAGGTATTGCTGGAATCGCGGCGGCTGGAACTTCGGGTCAACCCTACGCAGGTCGTCGCCGGTGAACGCCGTTTCCGGTCGCATGCGCCCGGACAGCAGCCCGCGGCACAGTGCCCCGTACGCGAAGGTGGTAATGCCCTCGCGACGGCAGTACGGCAACACGTTGCCTTCGATGCCACGCTCGAACAGGTTGTAGGGCGGCTGCACCACATGCAGCGGCGCAGCCCATCGGAATTGTTGGATCTGTTCGACCGAGAAATTGCTCACGCCGATCGCCCGAATCTTCCCCTGCCGAAGGAGCGTGTCCATGACTTCGGCGGTCTCGTCGACCGGTACCAGCGGATCGGGCCAGTGAACCTGATAGATGTCGATGTAATCGGTCTGCAGTCGCCGCAGCGAGTCCTCTACTTCACGCAGGATCCGCGATCGACTCGCTTTCCGAAAAACTTTGTCGCCGGACCACTCGAGGCCGACCTTCGTGGCCACGATGACGTTAGACCGGATGCCCTGCAGGGCTTTGCCGACGATCTCTTCCGACCGGCCGAACCCATAGACGGGCGCGGTATCGATCACATTGATCCCGTGATCGAGCGCCTCGCGGATCGCGGCGATCGACTGCTTCTCGTCAGTGCCGCCCCACATCCATCCGCCGACAGCCCAGGTGCCCATCGCGATTCGCGAGACCTTCAGCGAGGTGCCGGCGATTTCCGCGAACTCCATCTTCGTCTCGAGGTTCTGTACCCGATGTGTCCGATCCAACATGCTTCTTCTCCTTTCCACGCGAACGTAATACTTCCGATTTCGATGTTTCCCACCGCGGTCGGCAGCGTTCATCTGCTCGAATAGTTCGGCGCTCGAGCCGGGTGGTGCAATTAAAAAGGTTTTCACAGAGGCTAAATTATAATTTACCGAGTGCGTGCGTGTCGTTCGGCGTCCAATCGGCAGCCGTGAAGAAAATCGAAAATTCGGCAATCGACTTCAAGCAGTGGCTGCAGTGGCGGAGATTTCCGCGACGCAGCCGGGACCGGATGAGACCGTGAACCGGAAGCCATGCAGCTTGACGATCGCACCGACTAGGCTGAGACCGAGTCCCAGACCCGGATCGCGACGGCTCTTATCCGAACGGTAAAAGCGCCTCCCCACGAGCTCGCGCTCTTCCGCCGCTATACCCGGGCCGCTATCCTGGACGCGAACAACCGCGTCCCGGCCTCTCCTGAGAGCCCCGAGCTCGACGCGCCCCCCTTCCGGCGTGAATTTCACGGCGTTGTCCACCAGATTGGCGATGGCCTCGAACAGAAGATCCCGGTCGCCGCGGACCGTCAGTTGATCCTCGATCTGCACCATGAAGGCGACCCGTTTGTCCTCCGCTATGGGCTCGTACAGGTCCCCTACCTCACGTACGAGATCCGCAAGCACCACGTCCCGGAATCCAGCCATTCTGTGGCTGTGCTCGATCTCCGCGATCCGTAGCAGCGCAGTGATGATGGTGAGCGACTGGTCGAGACCGACGATCGCTCGATCGACGGCCGCCTTCAGCTCCTCCAGGCTTCCCGCTTTCTGCCGGGCGCGTTCCAAGCCGACGCGCACGCGGGTGAGGGGAGTGCGCAGATCGTGCGCGATGTCGTTTCCGACCCCTGCCAAGTTGCCGACGAGGGTTTCGATTTCATCGAGCATTGTATTCACGAGCGCCGCCAGTCGGTCGAATGGGTCCTTAACCCCATCGGTCGGCAGACGCTCGCGCAGCTCGCCCGCCACGATGCGCTGGACTTTGCTGGCGACCGCGTCGACGCGCGTTTGCGCGCGCAGGCTCAAGAACGCCCCGACCGCTAGCCCTAGAAACAGGGCTGGAATCAGACCGAGCGCCAGAGCGTCTTCCACGATCTCGCGAATTTGTCGCAGTTCATCGACGTTTCGGCCAATTACCAGAATTTGGTCATCGGCGAGCCGGCGCGCCACGACGCGCGCCGATTGCTCCTCGCGCCCCCAAGCATCGATCCTCACGAGTGAGACCCTGTGCGGGGCGCCGTCGGTCGAGATCGCAGGCGGCAGACTCTCGATATTGCCGGCCAGGCGATTCCCGTTCCTGTCAAACAAACCACCGAGCCTCACCCGGCGCGGGTCCGACCGTAAATGGTCCTCGAGCCTCTGCGCCCAGAGCTCCGGGCCATCGGATGCTATGGTCTCGGACCAACCGGTGATCAAACGATCGACGTTGGCGGTCATGTAGCCGGCGGTCTGCCAATAAACGAATCCGAACATCAGGACGATGCAGGCTGCGAAAGCCGCGGACATCGCCAGCGTCCAGCGAAACGTCGTCGTTCGCACAAATTCAGGCAGGTGCACGGAGGATGAATCCTTCGCCCCGGACGTTGTGGATCATCGGCTGCTCATTGGGCTGATCCACCTTGCGCCGCAGCCGGCCCATATGCACGTCTACCAAGTTACTCTGGGGCACGAATTTGTAATTCCAGACCTCTTCGAACAGCATAGCCCGGGTCAGTAGCTGGTCCCTGCGGCGCATCATGTATTCGAGCAGGCGGAATTCGCGCGGCAACAGCTCGATTCGGCGATCCTCGCGCTTGGCGGTGCGCGCCAAGAGGTCGAGTTCCAAAGGCCCAACGCGCAAGATCGTATCCAGGTTTTCGGACGGCCGACGCAAAAGAGCTTCGATGCGGGCGACCAGTTCGACGATCGCGAACGGTTTCGTCAGATAATCGTCGCCGCCCGCGCGCAATCCGCGCACGCGGTCATCGACGGCGCCGAGCGCGCTCAGTACCAGGACGGGCGTGCGCAGGTGCTCCCGCCGCACAGCCTCGATGATGGTGAGGCCGTCGACCCCCGGGAGGAGCCGATCCACGATCATCGCATCGGCCTTACCCGCGCGTGCCTTGTCGAGACCTTCTATTCCGGTCGCCGCCCACTCGACGTCGAACCCACGTTCGACGAGCTCGGCCATGATCTCGCTGGCGGTCTCTCGGTCATCCTCGATCAGCAGCACTCTCGGCATAACGAGCTCCCCGGGAGAGGATGGAACCGGGTCCTGCCCCGAGGAGGGGTGCTTCGCGTCCGCGTGATCAGGGCCGCAGCCACCACCGGCGCCGCTCATATCTTCCACCTGTAGCATACTGCACGCGTGCCGTCGTCTTAGGACTGAGATTACCGCTGTTCGAACTTAAGTCGAACGACGTTGGATCGCCATTAAATTGGAATTTAAGAACCGAGATTAGGCGGACTAGCCCAATTGGCGCATCTTAACAAACGCCGGCAGCGAATCGCGCGGATCGTAAAATTAAATTTAGCGTTCTGAACGTCAATTTAATAGCGATGCGCCGCTCTCTCCCTATCCTCATTGCCGAACGATCACTCCGAGCTCGTCCCCTCTAGCGCGGGTCGGAAGCTCGAGGACGGGAGGTCCGTGATGCGACTATTGCCGACACTGATCGCTACGCTGTTGTTGAGCTGCGGGACGGCCTTTCCGCAGAGCTCGACGAGCACCTTGGGAATGCGGGCAGCTTCCCCGCTCGGCATATCGGGCTCGAGCGGGTCGACGGCGTCGAGCAGATTGAGTGGCGCGGTTATCGGCCTGGGGGCAACCGAGATCGATCCCGGCGGCCTGAGCCCCGCAATATCCCCCAATTGCAATCCTGGCGCTTCGCCTTCCGGAATGCCGGGCGGTCCCGGAATGTCCGCAAGCTCTCCGTTCGACGGGGGCGGGATGGCCGCAATGGGTTCGAGCAATTTCGGCGCCAGCGGCTGTATGCCGGCGTCCTCAGGCTCGGCTTTGAGCGGAAGCGCTTCATCGCTGGCGACTTCGGGAACGAGCATCGGATCGTCGCTCTCCGGCGGAATTCCACTCGGCGCAACGGAAATGAACGGAGCCGGGGTGAGCCCGATGATTCCCGTTCAGACACCCAGCCGCAACGGGTGCCCCGGTTCGCCTACGACCGCCACGATGGCCACGAGTTCCGGAAGCAACGCCGGTCCCTCGCTCGGCTGCTGAGATCCTCGGAGGCGGACATGCGCAAGCGCGTTATTCTTGGTTGGTTGTTCCTAGCCGCAGCGTGTGGCGGCGGATTTTTCTTCAAACAGCTCTACGAACCCGCCAGGGCGGCCTTGCCTCCCGCGCCACTGCCGGCCGTGCCCGTCATCGCCGCAAGGGTGCTCAACCACGACGTGCCGATCTATTTGCGCGGCGTCGGCACCGTCGTCGCCTACAATAATGTCGTCGTGCGCAGCCAGATCACCGGACAGGTTGTCAAGATCGACTTCACCCAGGGCCAGACGGTGCACAAAGGCGACTTGCTGGCAGAAATCGATCCGCGTCCGTATCAGGCGCAGCTCGATCAGGCGATCGCCAACCGCGACCGCGACCAGGCGCAGCTGACAAACGCCCAGACCAATCTCAACCGCTACATCCCGCTCCTGCAGAAGGGTTATGCCACGCCGCAATTGGTCGATACCCAGAAGGCGCAGGTCGGGCAACTCCAGGCCATGGTGAAGTCGGACGAAGCCATCATCGAGCAGGCGAAGACCAACCTGAGTTATACGCAGCTCAACGCGCCGATCGACGGCGTGACCGGAATCCGGCAGATCGACGAAGGGAACATCATTCATCCGACCGACCCCAACGGGTTGGTCGACGTGACGCAGGTCCAGCCGATCTCGCTGATTTTCTCGCTTCCGCAGACCGAGTTCGTGCAAATTCAACAGCAGATGGCGAAGGGACCGCTTCCCGTCCTTGCCTTCGGTCAAGACGACAAGACTCAATTGGATGCGGGCAAGCTCGATCTGATCGACAACCAGATCGTGCAGACCACCGGCACGATCCGGCTGCGCGCCAGCTTTCCGAACGAAAAACGCCTGCTGTGGCCGGGCGAGCTCGTCAATGCGCGGCTGTTGCTCGAAACCCGCCACGACGGGCTCACGATCGCTGCATCGGCAGTGCAGCAGGGGCCGAGCGGTTCGTTCGTGTGGGTGATCGGGCAGGACGGAACGGTACAGACGCGCGCGGTGACGATTGTCCAGATCAGCGACAGCCAGGCGCTGATCGATTCCGGTCTTCAGGCCGGCGAGAACGTGGTCATTGAGGGTCAATACAGGCTGCAGCCTGGAGCGGTCACAAGAGAGCTGCGCGGCAATGAGGCGCAGCGAACCGATCTGCAGAGCTCAGTCGAACAGGCGATCCCATGAACCTCTCTGCCCCCTTCATCCATCGACCGATCGCGACCGCCCTGCTCATGGCGGGCTTGCTGCTCTGCGGGCTCGTGACCTACCGGTTGCTGCCGGTCGCCGCCTTGCCGAACGTGAACTTCCCGACCATCCAGGTCACGGCGCAATTGCCGGGCGCCGATCCGCAGACGATGGCCTCCTCCGTGGCAACGCCGCTGGAGCAGCAGTTCTCGCAAATCCCCGGGGTCACCCAGCTCACTTCGGCAAGCGCGCTCGGATTCACGCAACTCACCGTGCAGTTCGATCTCAGCCGCGACATCGACAGCGCGGCGACCGACGTGCTCGCGGCCATCAACGCCGCAAGCCCGTATCTGCCGCAGGGGATCCCCTATCCGCCGACGATTCGCAAGGTGAACCCGGCGGATACGCCGATTCTGGTTCTCGGACTGACCTCCGACACGCTGCCGCTGACCACCGTCGATGCCTATGCGGAAAACATCCTGGTGCCGAAGATCTCAGCGATCGCCGGGGTGGGCCAAGTCGGCATCGGCGGACAGCAGAAGCCCGCGATCCGTGTTCAGGTCGATCCCCAGGCACTGGCCAACCGCGGCATCGCGCTCGAAGATGTACGCAACGTGCTGGCCCAAGCGAACATCGACCTGCCTAAGGGTACGTTGAACAGCCCGCAGCAGAGCTACACGCTCAACACGAATGACCAGCTGGTCAAGCCCGAGCCTTACAATGATCTGATCGTCGCTTATCGCAACGGCGCGCCGGTGCGAATCCGCGACATCGGCAAGGCAATCGAGGGACCGGAGAACAATTTGATCGCCGGCTGGTACAATCATCAGCGCGCCATCATCCTGGCCGTTCAGCGCCAGCCTGGCGCCAACGTGATCGCGACCGTCGACCGCATCAAGGCGCTGCTGCCGCAGCTCCAAGCGTCCATTCCTCCGGCGGTCAAAATCAATGTCATCTCCGATCGCACTCAGACCATCCGCGCCTCTGTGGGCGACGTGCAGTTTACGTTGCTGCTGACCGTGGCGCTGGTCGTGATGGTGATCTTCGTGTTCATCCGGAATTTCTGGGCGACGGTGATCCCGGCCGTAACCGTGCCGCTGTCGCTCATCGGCACTTTCGCGGTGCTCTACGAGATGAACTACAGCCTCGACAACCTGTCGCTCATGGCACTGTCGATCGCGATCGGCTTCGTGGTCGACGATGCCGTCGTCGTCATCGAGAACATCGTCCGTCACATGGAAGCGGGCCTCGGCCCGATGGAGGCAGCGCTCAAGGGCGCGAGCGAGATCGGCTTCACCATCGTGTCGATCACGCTGTCCCTGATCGCGGTGTTCATCCCGCTGTTCCTCATGGGCGGCTACGTCGGCAAGCTGTTCCAAGAATTTGCCATCACAGTGAGCGTTTCCCTGGTGCTCTCGCTGCTGATCTCGCTGACCCTGACCCCGATGATGTGCGCCCGCCTGCTCAAGCAGCATTCCGGGCAGCATGGTCGGCTCTATCGGTTGTTCGAGCGCGGCTTCGACGCGCTGCTCGCTGCCTATGAGCGCGGTCTCAAGATCGCACTGCGTCACCGCTTCGGCACGCTGATGATCATGCTGGGGACCGTCGGGCTCACGGGATATCTTTACATCGTGATCCCGAAAGGTTTCTTCCCGCAGCAAGACACCGGGATGATCTTCGGCATCGCCGAGGCGGCGCAGGACATCTCCTATCCCGCCATGGTCCGGCGCATGCAGGACGTGATCGACACGGTCATGAAAAACCCGGCCGTCGCTTCGATCGGTGCCAACATCGGAGCCGGCGGGGCGACCGCGACCTTGAATCAGGGTCGCGTGTTCATCGCCTTGAAACCTCATGACCAGCGCGGCGTCACTGCAGATGGGGTGATTGCTCGCCTCAACACGAAGCTCGCCGCGGTTCAGGGCATCACGCTCTACATGCAGGCCGCCCAGGACATCACCGTCGGCGCGCGGCTGTCCAAGACCCAGTACCAGTACACATTGACCGACGCCGACTCGAACGAGCTCAATCACTGGTCGGCGGTGTTCCTCGAGAAGCTCAAAAGCATTTCCGGAATCACCGATGTGACTTCCGATCAGCAGAACGCCGGTCCTCGTCTCAACGTGACGGTCAACCGTGAGGTCGCTTCGAGCTTCGGGATTCTGCCGGCCACGGTCGACAATACGCTGGACGACGCGTTTGGCCAGCGCATCGTCTCGATCATACACACGCCACTCAACCAGTATCATGTGGTGCTCGAAGTCGACCCCCGCTTCCAGTCAAGTCCGGCCGCCCTCAGGAACATCTACGTCGGCTCGTCCGCTGGACAGCAGGTACCGCTGAGCACGCTTGTCAACAGCACAACGACAGCGGCGCCCATCGTTATCAACCATCAGGGTATGTTTCCCTCGACGACGATTTCCTTCAACCTGAGACCCGGCGCGGCGCTCGGCGATGCGGTCAATGCGATCCGTCAGCTCGAGCACCAAAGCGGCAAGCCGGCATCGCTCGTAACCACGTTCCAGGGCAATGCGAACGCGTTCCAGTCGGCGCTCTCCGGCGAGCTGATCCTGATCCTTGCGGCGCTCGTGGTCATCTACATCATCCTCGGCGTGCTCTACGAGAGTCTGATCCATCCGATCACGATTCTCTCGACTTTGCCGTCGGCCGGGATCGGTGGGCTATTGCTGCTGCTCGCCGAGCACGTTGACCTCAGCGTGATCGCCATCATCGGCGTCATTCTGCTCATCGGCATCGTCAAAAAGAACGGCATCATGCTGGTCGACTTCGCGCTCGAAGTCGAACGCAACGAGGGAGTCGGTCCCGAGCAATCCATCTACCAGGCCTGCGTCCTGCGCTTCCGGCCGATCCTCATGACCACCATGGCGGCATTGCTCGGGGGCGTGCCCTTGATGCTCGGCACCGGGACCGGATCGGAAATCCGCCAGCCGCTCGGCTACGCGATCGTGGGCGGCCTGATGCTTTCGCAGATACTGACGCTGTTCACGACGCCGGTCGTGTACCTCTACCTCGATCGCCTGCAGGGCTGGATCCGGGAAAGAATTCGTCTACCGAGCAGTCGTGACGCCGGACCGGTCCCAGCCGAATGAGGGAACCAAAATTCGAACTGCGGCAACCCCGAGAGGCCGACCGATCCCAGCGAGAGGGACCTCGAACCGACAGGAGACGTTCTATGATTCCCGCACGATTGCACGACGCGACGCGAAACTCTGCAGCCGGCATTCGGCGATTGGCGCTGGCGATGTACGCTGTCGGCCTCGTATTGAATGTTGGCGTTTCGCAGGCGGCCCCGGCGCGCGACAACGGCATCGAGCCGTCTCTCCCGCCCGCGATGGAGGGTTCGAGGCGTCGATAGGACATCGCCAGCCCACCGCCGAGGATCTCTCCCAAGGCGTGCTGCGCGACGAAGGAACAGCCACGCAGAATCAACGCAGTTTCGACAAACAGCTGAATATTTGCCGCGGCTGTTAGCTCGCCCCGGCCTCATCTCGCCTCGTGCGCATGCCGGCCGCGTTCGTGCGGTGATGCAAAAAGCGGCTACTCCTTTTGAAATGCGGTACCGCGATGAAACGAGATCTTCGGCTGGATTTTTTCCGGGGATTGTCGCTCTGGATGATCTTCCTCGACCACGTTCCCTCTCATCACGTGAGCGATATTGCCAGCTGGATCACGATCCGCAATTACGGCTTCAGTGACGCAGCCGAGATCTTCGTTTTCATATCGGGCTACACGGCATCGTTGGTATACGGCCGCAAGATGTGGCAACAAGGCTTTCTGGTGGGGTCTGCTCAGATTCTGCGGCGCACCTGGCAGATCTATGCTGCCCATCTCTTCTTGTTCGCTTTTTACATTGCGGAAGTGGGGTATGCCAGCTTGAAATTCGATGCTCCGAATTTCGAGAACTACACCAACACGTCGATTTTCTTTCATCACCCCGAAACCGCGATCGTCAACGCGGCGGCGCTAAGCTTCAAGCCGGTGGACCTCGACGTGCTTCCCGTCTACATCCTTCTGCTTGCCGCCTTCCCGCCGGTCCTGTGGCTACTGCGTCGCGCACCGCGGTTGGTGCTCGCCGGATCGGCGAGCCTCTATGGATGCGTATGGCTGTTCGGCTGGAATCTTTCCGCCTACCCAGACGGGCTCTGGTATTTCAATCCGTTCAGCTGGCAGTTTCTGTTCGTGCTCGGGGCCTGGTGTGCGGTGGGCGGCGCCGAGGACCTAAAAAATGCGGCAGAGTCCCGTACCGTTGCCGTTGGCGCCGCGCTTTACCTAGCGATCGCGTTTTTCGTCGCCATGAGCTGGCACTCGCGGTTTTTCGCGGCAATCGAGCCGTCCTGGCTGGCACAGTGGATTGTGAGCCATCCGATCGACAAGACCGACTTGCATCCGTTCCGGCTCGTGCATTTTCTGGCGGTGGCTGTCATTGCCTTGCGTTTCGTTCCGCGTGAATCGGACATTTGGCAGGCCCCTGGGTTTCGGCATGCCGTGTCGTGCGGCCAGCACTCTCTCGAGATTTTCTGCGCAGGTGTATTCTTGTCGTTCGCCGCGCACGTCGTTCTATTCGAGTGGGCGCACGGCGTCGGTGCCGAAATCTTGGTGAGCGTGTCAGGCATCCTGCTGATGGTTTGTCTGGCCTCTTTGATGGCTTGGTACCAAGATCTGGAGACAGCAAAACACGTTTCGCCAATCGCCGATGCGATGAGGCCGCTCAGATCCGAGGAGCAGCAGGTCTCGAGGATTTCAGGAGGCCCGTTGTGAAGCAAATACTCAGACCCGGAACGACTGGCCACAGGTGGTTTACCGCGATAGGCCGCTCGTGGACGGAGCGCATCGCGATCCTCGACCTCGGCTTGGCGGCGCTCGCCATGGCTTCCGGCGTGACCGACGTCACGGCCTTCCTTTCACTCGGCGACGTGTTCACCTCGGCGATGACCGGGAATACCGCACTGCTCGGCATTGCGCTCAGCCAGGGCCGCCTCGTCTCTGCCACCCATTCGGTAGCCGCCCTGATCGGCTTCTCGCTCGGCGCGCTGCTCGGCGCCGCCATGAACATTCGACGGCGGCAGAGTAACGCGGCCGTTCTCGAGGTTGTTCGCTTGCTGCTGCTGACCGAGATCTGCTGTTTGGGAGTATTTGCGGCGATCTTGACGTCCACGGGTCCTCCGCCCGAGAGTGCGGTTCTGTACGCGCTCATCCTGCTGTCCGCGGTCGGGATGGGTCTGCAAGGCGTCGCGGCGCGACAGATCAATTCGCCGGGCGTCAATACGATCGTGTTCACGAGCACGCTGATCAACATCGTGATTTCCCTTACCGGCACTTTCATGCGCGGTTCCGAGACCCGCAGCGTGCATCCCGACACGAAACGGCAGATCGGAATGTTCCTCGCCTACGCCTTCGGAGCGATCTTGGCGGGCGTCCTGGCCGGTCCCGCGCTCTCTCTGCTCGCCTGGATTCCCATGGTCGCGGTCGTCCTGGCACTTGGTTGCTGCATGGCAACTGTCAGGAGCGCGTCACCATGAAAGTGGGACTCATCGGAGCGGGTGCGGTCGGCTCTGCGTCGCTTCTCTCCCTGGTGATGCGAGGGACGGCTTGCGAGATCGTCGTCATCGACCGCAATCGGAAACGCGCCGACGGCGTCGTCGCGGATCTTCAGTACGGCGCGACGCTGTCGCCGGCCATCGGGTTGCGCGCCGGCGATTATCCCGACCTTGCGGATGCCAGGCTCGTGGTCATCACGGCCGGCGTCAACGAAAAGACCGGCGGCGCGACGGACCGCAGCGATCCGGCTGGCCGCCTCAAGCTGCTGCGCACCAATGCTGACGTCTATCGCGACATCGTGTCGAAAATCGTGGCGGTCGTGCCGGAGGCGCTGCTTCTCGTCGTGACAGATCCGCCGGATCCGCTCGCGGACCTTGCGCGGCGTTTCGCCGGGCACCCACGCGTGCTGAGCAGCGGCACCTTTCTCGACACCTTGCGCTTCCGTTTTCACCTCGCTCGGCAGCTGCAAGTCAGCCCGCATCATGTGGAGGCGCAGGTGGTCGGCGAGCACGGCACCTCCCAGGTTTTCCTGTGGTCCTCGGCGCGCGTCGCGGGAACCCGAGCCGTGGACGCAATCACCGGCGAAGCCCCAGCGGCATTCCGCCGTCGGGTGGAGCAGGAGGTCCGTTACGCGAACATCACGATCATCGAGGGCACGGGCGCGAGCCAATTGGGCATCGGCATGGCGACGGCGCGAATCGTCGAAGCGATCCTGCGCGACGAACGGGCGGTGATTCCTATCGGCTCGTTCAATCCGAAATACGGCGTCACGCTGTCGCTGCCGAGCGTGCTCGGTCTCGAAGGTGTTACCCGCATCCTCGAGCCGGAGATGTCACAAGAGGAGAGAACTGCGCTTCAGCGCAGCGCGGATACGCTGAAGCATGCGCTCGCGCAATTGAACCTTTGACGCCCGCTCCGGGTACCAATGCGATCAGGCTGGTCAGGCCCGCAGCGGATTTGACCTTCGTCGACGATGTCCGACATGGCTCAATCGCGTCATTTCGAGCGTGGGACCAGCATGACCGCTTCACCCCAATGAACGGACGTGCCTGGCCGTGATCGGCTCGTCTGAGTCGTGCCAACAGCGGACTCATGCACCGCAGCAAAAAACCTGTTCGATTACGTCGTCGGCGCGCGCGCAGCATCGGCGGCATGTCGTGGCAGTCGGCTCTCTTTTACTGCCGGGTGTGCTCCCTATCAGACTGAAGTCGGCAAAGTAGTGGGCAACATCGTCCTGCAGCGATTTCTTTGTCATGTTCGTTCCTCAGCGGAGGAAAAGCCTCAGAAGCGTGCCACCGCGTCTGGACCCCGCCTTCTCCTCGGCTTCGGCATCTCATTTAACGGCGGCGATAGTCCTCACTCGATTCCGTGAGGATTATCGAGGACGATCTTCCACGTCCCGTCCCGTTGTTTCCGGACAATATCGGTTGCGGTGCCCGACCAGCGCTTCGGGTGGTCGTCCGAAACCGCCGTCGTCTCCCAGTTAACTATCACAAGCGCAAGATCACTGCCACTGGTATGACTTTGTGAAGGTCCAGCTTCATCTGCGGATTTCTCTCAAAAGTCCGCCTATAAACATCCCGCAATCCGGCTGCTCTACTAACCGAGTCGTGATTGCCGGCAAGTCTCCCTGAACGCCCCTTCCCAAGGTATCGAGATGTGGGTTCTTGCGTTCTAGGCTCTCAGGCAGTGCTGAGTTGACGCACGCCAATAATCGGCGCCGCGTTCCCGCACCGTTGGCACCGCAGGGGAATGTTGCCGAGTGGTGTTCCGGTTCGTGCCCCTCCGACCCAGCAACAGCGGCCACGGGACATCGGCGATGGGTCCGCATTTCGGGCAGGTCGCCCGCAGGTGCGTAGCCCTGTTCCTGCGCTTCACCGATTGACCGGGTGCGCCAGGGCGAATCGATCTCCATGAAGGGGATCATTGCACAAAGAGGACCGGGAATAAGTTCGGCCCAGCCCTCCGTCTGGCGTTCTTTTCGCCAAACGAAATCCACCTCAGGGGAGGCCGGTTGTTTCAGGGCGGCTGAACTGAGCGGTACGGCGGAGTTTCCAACACATCCCCGCCTGCCATCCGTGCTTGGCAGCGACCTGATTATTCGCGCTTCGTTCATCAGAAAACAACCCATCTTCATCATGATCACCATAATCACGATTTTGCTCTTGCTAACGTCGCGCAACTG
>WNGE01011635.1_pt1 | contig 18459 bp, 16 predicted proteins | sample 5400651 | NCBI WGS metagenome assembly WNGE01 (sample SAMN13153370, study PRJNA577476) | soil metagenome | isolation source: 60 cm soil or saprolite under grassland replicate 2 | place: USA:California | collected 2016-06-15
CGATTGTTGCGGTGTTTGGCTCGACCGATCCAGACGGAACGGCTCCCGTCACGCCGCGCTGCAGCATCGTTCGACAAAAACCCTACTGCAGTCCTTGTTTTCTCCGCCGATGCCCAACCGATCATCGTTGCATGACGGAAATTACGGCCGAGATGGTTGAGGCGGCTGCAAGGCCGTGGCTGTCCGCGATAAAGGTGCAGCGTGCCTGATCAATCTGCGGTGCGTCGCGGCGTTTTCCTTGATCGCGACGGTGCTATCGCCGAGGAGATCGGCTATTTGAATCATGCCAGCCGTTTTCGTATTTTCCCCCTTGCCGCGGCGGCCATTTGCCGACTCGACAAAACGAATTTCCCTGTCATGGTCGTCACCAATCAGTCTGGCGTCGGCCGCAGCTACTTTCCGGAATCTCTGGTAAATACCGTGAATGAATTGATGACGCGTCGGCTCGCCGAAGCGGGTGCGACGATCGATGCGGTCTACTATTGCCCGCACCCTTCGACGGCAAACTGTAACTGTCGAAAGCCGCGCACCGGCATGGTGGATCGCGCGGCTCTCGAACATGGCCTTGATTTGCGGCGATCCTTCGTGGTTGGCGACCGTTATGACGATGTCGAACTTGCTCGAAATGTTCGTTCGCGCAGTATTCGCGTCCGCACCGCCTATGGGGAAGGGGGACTCGCATGGAACGCGGCGAATTGGCCCGCGCAGCCCGATTTCATTGCCGATGATCTTTCCCATGCAGCAGACTGGATCCTGAGGCAACAAACATGAAGCGTCCGCACGCGCACAAAGCATCGTCAACGTCCGTCGATCTCTCCGCTCTTGCTGAGTGTGTCGAGCAGTTTCCTACCAGGACCATCGTTCTCTTCGGGGATTTCGTTGCCGATGAATTTCAGTACGGGGAGATTTCGCGCGTCTCGCGCGAAGCTCCAGTCCTGATTCTCAAACATCGCGAAACGCAACTCGTTCCGGGCGGCGGGGCGAATGCCGCCAACAATCTTGCCTCTCTTGGCGCGCGTGTCCTGCCCGTCACTGTCGTGGGGGATGACCCTGCGGGCGATGCTCTGATCGCTCATTTCCACCGCATGCATGTAAACGTTTCCGGTATTTTCCGCGCGAAGGGCTGGACGACGCCCACCAAAGCCCGGTTTCTCGCTGGCTGGGCCCACACGGTCGGGCAGCAGGTTTTGCGTGTCGATTACGAACCAAAGTCACCGTTGCCCGATGCCATTCGAAAGAAAATCCATCAACGACTTTCCGCGAATCTGCGCAAGGCTCACGCGCTGGCGGTTTCCGATTATGGATTTGGTGTTGCGACTCCGGAGCTTGTCCGGCAGGCATGTGCGAAACGCAAGAACAAGCTGCACGTCACACTCGACGCGCGCTATCGATTGCACAGCTATGCGAAGACTGGAGTCACTTCCGCCACGCCGAACGAGGCCGAACTTGAGGCCGAACATCACACGATCATCGGTCAAAATATCGGTGAGCTTGCACGGGCAGGCCGCGCGACTCTTGCCGCCATGAAATTGCAAGCGCTTCTCGTCACAAGGGGGCGGCACGGCGCGGCTCTTTTCGAAGCTGGTGATCGCCTCACACAGGTTCCCGTTTACGGCAGCGATCAAGCCGTTGATGTCACCGGCGCTGGCGATACGGTTCTTGCCGCGTATACTTTGGCGTTCGCCTGCGGTGCATCGCCTCTCGAAGCGGCGCACGTCGCCAACATTGCCGGCGGCCTGGTGGTGATGAAGCGCGGCACTGCGACCGTTTCGCGCGAAGAGCTCCTTGGAGCCATCCGCGGCGAAGTCTCTGGTGCCAGCTCTTGAGTCATGCGTGAGGCCACTTCCAAGATCGTCGCTCGCGATGTGCTTCGTCAGAAACTTGCAGAACACAAGCGTCGTGGACAGCGCATCGTCCTGGCCAATGGCTGCTTCGATACCCTGCACGTGGGGCACGTTCGTTACCTCGAGGGCGCCCGGCGAGAAGGCGACGTTCTCGTTGTCGGCGTGAACGCGGATTCCAGCGTATGCAACTTGAAAGGCCCCGGGCGGCCTATCCTCGATGAAAACGCTCGGGCCCAACTGGTTGGCGCGCTGCGTTGCGTTGATTATGTCGTGCTCTTTGCCGAGCCCAACGTGGAAGCTCTCCTGGGAGAACTGCGACCTAACGTTCACGCCAAAGGCACCGATTACACTGCGGAGACTGTGCCGGAACGCGCTGTTGCTGCGCGGCTCGGCATCCGTGTTGCTATCGTGGGTGATCCCAAGGATCACTCGACTCGCGAACTACTCGAATCCATTCGCAAGGCGCCGCATGCCTGAGCCGCGATTCTTGGTTGTCCGCCTCGGTTCTCTTGGAGATATCGTTCAAACTTTTCCTGCCGTCGCCGGCCTGCGTCAGTCGTTTCCCGAAGCTGAAATCGTTTGGCTCACGCACCCCCGCTGGAAATCGCTGGTAAAGAGCAGCGAGTTGGCAACGGATATCTGGGAAACGGAGACCCGCTCCTACGACTCTCTGCGCCGAACGATCAGGCAGATCCGCGAGAGATCGTTTAGCGCTGCGATCGACTATCAGGGGCTGTGGAAGTCCGCGGCGCTGCCGTTTTTTGGCGGTGTTCCCCGCAGGATCGGATTCTCTTCACAAACGATTCGCGAATTCGGTGTGCCAATTCTGTACACCGACCGCGTCCGATGCACCCACATCCACATCTCGGAGCAGAATGGCGAGCTATCTCAGCGCGCTGGCGCTCGGAACGGCGTGGGACCCTTCACAATCTCGGTGCCTTCACTCCAGGAAGCGTTCGTCTTGCGGCTCTTACGAGGTTTCTCGATTGACCGCTACGTTGTCTTAAGCCCTGCAGGCGGCTGGCGGTCGAAATGTTGGCCGCCAGACCGCTACGGCGCACTTTGCCAGAAGATCTGCGGCGCTCTCGGGCTGCGTTGTGTCCTAAATTATGGCCCAGGTGAAGATGACCTGGTAGCTGCCGTCCAAGCCGCGAGTGGGAAAGCTGAGCCCGTCCCGTACAATGGCTCACTGGGCCAACTCATGGCCCTACTGCGCAATGCCGTCTGCATCGTCGGCGGAGACACGGGACCGCTGCATTTGGCCGTCGCTCTGGGTACGCCGTCTGTTGCGCTGTTTGGGCCGACTGATCCGTCACGCAACGGCCCGTATCGCACGAGCGATCGATCTAGCGTGGCCATTCGAAAAGACATCGTTTTGCGCAGCCCCAATGCAGTCACCACCTACAAACGGCGCGAACAGATCGATCCCTCCATGCTGGAAATTGAGGTCGAGACGGTTTTCGACGCAGTTCGTCGCCAGGTCGAGGCACGCGCATGAGCGCGTCCGGCAGCTTCTTCGTTCGCTGGCGTGTTCGTCTCGGCTACCCTCTCGCGATTGCCGTACTGTTGTTTGCGCGGCCCACGTTAAGCAGTATTTTGCTCGGAGCCCTGGTGGGCTTGATCGGTCTAGGGCTGCGCGCATACGCAGCGAGCTATCTTCGCAAACAGGAGGTCCTCACCGTGACCGGTCCTTACGCGTACACCCGCAATCCGCTGTATCTCGGAAGCGCCATCCTGGCTCTGGGCATCGGAATTGCCACGCGCTCCCGGATCTCCGCTTTGATTCTTCTGGTTTACTTTGCGATCTTCTATTTTGCCGTCATGCGCCGCGAAGAGAGGGAACTCCACGTGCGTCACGGCGCGTTTTTCGAAGCATACGCCCGCGCGGTTCCGCTTTTCATTCCACGCGTGACGGCCGCAAAGATCTCTGGAGAATTCGCCGCCTCGTCTTGTTTTGCGCAGTACAAAAGAAACCATGAATGGCAGGCCGCAGTTGGCTTCCTATTTCTTCTCGCCGTTCTGCTTATGATTTGGCGCCTGCGCCTGCACTGAGCGATCCGCGTTGGCCGCGTCAGCGCAAGTCACAAAACACGTGATCTCGAGCCGCGCCCCGTCCGTCAGCACATGCACGGCTCCGTCGCGATCCGTTCTCAGAATGTGCACGCCCCCATTATCCAATCGTTCCAGGAGTTCCGGGCTGGGATGCCCGTATGGGTTGCCTTCCCCAGATGAAATGATTCCAACGCGCGGCTGCACTGCTTCAAGGAATTCGAGCGTCGTTGAATTCTTGCTTCCGTGATGGCCGATTTTCAGCACATCGGATTGCATCTCTTCCGCGCTGTTCTCTGCAAGAATCTCGTGCTCCGCCTGTTTTTCCGCGTCTCCAGGCAGCAGAATGCGACGGCTGCCATAATGCAACCGCAGCACCAGGGAATCATTGTTCTTCGCTGAAGGGGCAACCTCTTCAGGAGCGATCTGCGGCCATAAAAACTCGCCGGTGACGCCATCCCAGGAAAAGGACTCTCCGCGGAGCTCGTGTTCGACTGGGATTCTCTGCTTTCGCGCCAGTTCTTCCAACTGCGCCAGGGCAGGCGAAGCGACTTCGCGTCCGATCCAGAGTTTGCCGACATGGAAGTTTTCCAAAATTGCCGTCAAGCCACCGAGATGATCCTGGTGTGCATGCGTCAGCGCCACAACGTCCAGCTTCTGAAATCCCCGCGACCACAGATAGGGAGACACAGCCTCTTCACCCGGATCGGTGCCGTAGTGTTCTTCGTGACCGGGAAAACCCCCGAATGCGCCACCCCCATCAATCAAAAGTGTTTTGCCGCCCGGAGATATCACAAAGAGCGAGTCGCCCTGCCCCACGTCCAGGACCGTCACTTCCAGTTTCTCCTTTGTCCACTTCTCTCCGAAGGGATAAATCGCAATCGCGACTGCGCAGGTGAACCATGCAATGCACAATCCCCAGGAAATTGCTTTCTGCAGTGGATGCTTCATCCGCATCTCAGCGGCGAGCAGAATGGCAGGGATAAAAAACAAGACGACCAACCAAAGCGCCGGCCCCGGAATCCGGTAACTCCATCCCTCAAAATGTGCAAACCACTGGACCGTGTGCACAAGCAGCATCGTTAACCATGCCAGGGGCGTGGCCAGCAGCTTGCCCAGCACGGGAAGAATCAAACCGGTTGCCAAGGTCAGGAAACCGAGTGGCACAACGATGCCCGTGAGCGGCACGGCTGCAAGATTCACGATCGGCCCCGATAACGTGACCCGATGAAAATCACGCGCCATCAATGGCAGCATCCCGATCTGTAATGCCACCGTGACGACCAGCAACTCCCAGGCGCGAAGCGTCAGAGACAGCCCGCTCACAACCGCGTCTTCCGTCGTTTTGCCAAGCCGTTGGGGAAGCCGCGCAGAAACCCACTGGGCCAGCGAACGCAGATCGATTCGGAATTGAGCCGCGCGTGGTTCATGAGCGGCATCCCGCGTCACGTCTCTCCAGCCGCGCAGCGCGCGCACGTATGGCTGCACCGTCTTCTCGAGCCACGGCGCAGCCAGTCCCGCAATGCAGCCGATCGCCACGAAGGTCAATTGAAAACTGGAGTCGCGTAGTGCGAGCGGCCTTGCCACAAGCAGAATCAGCGCTGCCACGGCGGCGGAATTCAGCAGCTCCAGCCTGCGAAAGAAAAATCCCCCAAGCACGACAATCGCCGCCATCATTGCTGCGCGCAACACCGGAGGCCGCTGTTCTACCACGGCGACATAAGCGAACAAGAGTGTGAGTGTGAACAGGATCGTCCACATCGGGGACAGCCGCAATCTCCGCCCCGCCCAATAGAGCGCGAACGCGAGAGCACCCACGTGCAAACCCGCGATGACAAGCACATGGAACACTCCTGTCTTCTGAAAATCTACGGCTTCTGTCCGATCGACAAAACTGCGGTCGCCGAGAAGCATTGCCCGCAACACTCCCGCGGCCTGCGGAGTTCCCGCAAACAGTTCATCAACCTCATCGCGCAATCGGCGTCGCGTCCGCGCCAGGCGCGTTCCGGCTGTAGGGATCGGCGAGGAGAGCCGCTCGATCAATTCAGGGGCTCTCAACGTGGCCACCAGATCGATGTTTTGTTGCGCCAAATACGCGCGTCTGTCGAACGCGCCCTCATCCTTGAAGACTTGCGGCCGCTTCGCTTCGGTCAAGGCGGCCGCTTCGTCTCCGGCGTGAAGCTCCGGCGGCGGACCCTCCTCCGGATGCGATGTAAAGCTAAGACGCAACCCGCCTCGTGCTGACTGCAAGGCGCCATCGAACTCCACGCCCGAAAGCTCAATTTCGTATCCGTAGCCCCACGGCAGGCGCGTTGGCTCATCGCGAAGGTGGCCGTGCCATCGCAAAGGCGCTTTCAAGTTGAGGCGTCCCTGCTCCACAAGGGAGATTACGTGATCCGTGGGGCGCGGCTGTTCGGCAAGGCAAGCCGACACCAAGCCGAGTAAAGCCCAACTCACAAGAGAAGCGGCAGCAGCAGGAAAGAGACGCCCAATTCTTACCAGGATGAATCCGGCCAAGACGACAAGAACTGCAACGCTGAGAGATGAGAATAATAGAGCTGGGGACGACGCATTTCGCGCAATCGCGGGATGCAGGCCGAGCACGATACCACTGGCAAAGGCCGCGGCGATCGCTACGGCGGGCAGCCTCATGGCGCTCTTCGCAACCTCACGAGTGTTTCGATGTGAAAGGTTTGCGGAAACAAATCGAACAAGTGCATTTCGGCGATCTCATATCGGACGCGTGGTCCAATGATTTCTTTCGGTTTCCGCTGCGAGCCGGTTAGCACGGCCAGGTCGCGTGCCAGCGTGGACGGATCGCAAGAAAGGTAAATAATCTCCTTGGCGCCCAGCTCGGCGAGATGTCCTGCTGCTTCCACACCCAACCCTGACCGCGGCGGATCTAGGACTACGAAGTCTGGTTTTTCCTGCGTTTTGTTCAAGAATTCTTCCGCATGTTCATTGTGCGCAGTGATCGTGACGCCCGCCAGCTCCGCATTGGCCTGCAGATCCCGCGTCGCTGCGAGATTCGCATCTACGCTCACAACTTTCGCGAAAGTTCCAGCCAGCGGGAGCGTGAAGAACCCAACTCCAGAATAGAGATCGAGCGCAACCGCGCCATGCGCATCTGCCGTCACGGTCTTCAGCAAATCCTCAACCAGGAAGCGGTTCACCTGAAAGAAGGAAAGATGGCTGACGCGGTATTTATAGCTGCCCGCCTCGTGGAGTAAGAAACCTGGCCCTGTCAATTCAAACCGATTCTTCTTCTGATCCAGCAGAAGCAAACTCTCGATCCGTGGCAGCGCTTCCCGAAAAATAGACGCCAGCTCCGCCGCCGGCTTCGGGAATTTCTCGAACGCCACGTTTAGAGCAATCTTTTCGTCCGCCGAATCCGCAAAGGCTTCGATCTCCCGGATGCCCGCAGGGAGCGTGCCCGAACGCGCCATATTTTGAAGTTGCGCAAATGTCTCCGAGAGACGTGGCGACAGCACCGGACACTCATCGATCGGTATGATCGTCGAACTGTCGGGCAAGAAATATCCCAGTGCCCGCGGCATTCCGCTCCGCACGGCCCACTGCGCCCGATTTCGGTAACCATACGGTTCCGCAGAGTGTTCCTCGATCCCGCCTTCCCACGAAACTCCACCGAGCCGGGCGAGCGTTTCGCGCAAAATCTCTTTCTTGAGCCTCAACTGCTCTGCTGCTGGAATGTGCTGATAGTGGCATCCGCCGCATTTCTGAAAGTGAGGGCACCTCGCCTTTCCGCGCTCTTTCGCCGGTGAGCTAACCTCTACAAGTTCGGCCCAGATCAATTTCTTCTTTCTCGATTTCGAGGCCGCGCGTACCTCTTCCCCCGGCAAAACATAGGGCACGAAAACGGTGTTGCCATCGGCGTGGGCCAAGCCATCGCCGCCATAGACAAGCTTCTCGATCGATAATTTCAGCTCTTCATTCATACCAAAGAGATTTCCTATTCCAAGATAGTGCTCAAGTGCAAGTGTGGGCGTCAGAAAACCTGGTCTCGCTTCAGCATGACGAGCAATTTCGCCGGCGCGCGTATTACGTCAAATAGAATAGACTCAATCGCGGCAATCCAAACTCTTCCAAGAGCCTCTTCTGCACGTACTGTCTTTCGACCATTGCCAGTTGCTCCGCTTTCATCTTCCGCCTGTATCTGGCCAATTGCCCATCGACTTCGCGCTGTATCTTGAGCATCACTTCTTCGGGGGAATAGCTGGTCAGCAACGCATGTATTTTCTCATCCTGAATCGCCAGTCGGCGCTCCAAATCTTCCAGGTCCAGTGTCCCCGGCGTATCGAGGAGCGGAAGACTCGTCTCAAGCGATTCCACGATTTTCTTCAACCGGCTGACGATTTCTGGCTGCTGCGCCAAACTTTTTTCCGCCGCACGTCTTAACTGCGAAATATTCTTCTCCAAATATGCCTTCAGTTCATCGCGTGAAAACGCTTCTCTGGCCGCTGGACGAGCAGTGTCCGGCGCACTCCCTGCAGCCGCTTCGAGCTGTTCTTCCGCTGCCTCCAAGACTGCGTCCGTGCAATATGCCAAGCTCTTCAGCGGCCTGCCCGCGCCGCGTCTCGACCTCTTATAGCTCTCGAACGCCCCGTCGATCCCCTTCAGCACGGCCGCCAGCGGGACCCCCGCCTTCTGCCACGCCTCCATGATCGCCCAGTCCAGCGGCGACACCAGCAGATGGGCCCCGCGTTTCTTCCAGAAGTATTCTTCGATTTCCGTGAAGTAATTAAAGTAATTCCAGCCGTCCATGGTGTTGGTTGGGGCGTCGCTGAATGCTCCGGCGACGGCCCCCATCTGCTTTTGACCACCGCTGCCTGGATTTCACCTCTGCGCTTTCTTTGCTGTTGCCGCCGTTTGCGCCCCGCGTGTGTTCGCCGCTGCACCCTTGCCATGCTCGGCCGGCTGATTTTTTTCCCATATTTTCATGCGCTCCAGCATCCCGTCCACCATGTCAACCGCGCCGTAATACAAACCCGCCTGCATGTGCGTTACCGTGTTCGTCCCAATCGCTTTCCCCGGGTCTTTGATCTCCACGCGCGGCAGTCGCGCCGCGCGGGCAAACAACGCTTCCGAGGAAATCCCCAGCCCTGGAGCAATCACACCGCCCAGATATTCGCCCTTCGCGGAAATCACATCGAACGTGATTGCGGTCCCAAAATCCACCACGATGCACGGCCCGCCATACTTATGAAACGCTGCCACCCCGTTCACAATCCGGTCTGCGCCTACTTCCGACGGGTTGTCCACCAGCACGGCCATCCCGGTCTTCACTCCGAGTTCCACGAACAGCGCCTTCTTGCCGAAATACAGTCGCGACATTTCCGCCAGCGTCCAATTCACCGGCGGCACCACCGAACTGATGATCACGCCGGTGATGGCGTCCCGATCCAGCCCCGCCAGCGTGAACAAATTCCTCGTCAGAACGCCATATTCGTCAACTGTCTGCTCGCGCGCCGTAGTCAATCGCCAATTCGCAACGAGCTCTTCGCCACGAAAAACTCCCAGTACTGTGTTGGTGTTGCCCACATCAATGGTCAGTAGCATTTATCGTGCCTCCGCCACATCGCCCGCGATCACAGTTACCAGCTTTCCGTCGTCGCGCGTTACCTGCAGCAATCCCTCCGGCGCGAGCCCGGCCGTCGTGCCAAGATAGCTCTCCGTGCCGTTTGTCACGCGCACGCGCCTCCCTCTCGCATAACTCGATACCGCTTCGAAGCGCGCAACCACACCTGCCACGCCTTCTCGAACTAACCGATTGTAGTCGTTCTCGAATTCGCGCAGCAACCGCACCAGCAGTTCCATGCGCGATTGCGGTTTGCCTGTTTCCACTCGCAGCGAAGTGGCTATGTCGGCCAGCTCGCCGGGGAACTTTTCCTGATTCACGTTCAGACCGATTCCCACAATCACGAATCGAATTTGCCCCGGTTCCGCGTGCATCTCCGTCAGGATGCCGCCTGCTTTCTTCCCTCGAACGAGAAGATCATTCGGCCACTTCAGGTCTACCGCCAGCCCTGTTAAAGCCTGAACCGCAGAATGTGTGGAGAGGCCGGCCATCATTGTCAGCAGCGGAGCCTGAACCGGCGCCAGCTTTGGCCGCAACAGCAGCGTTACATAAATCCCCATCGCTCGTTCGGAGTGCCACGCGCGTCCCGCGCGTCCGCGCCCCGCGGTTTGTTCTTCCGCCAGCACGACAGCGCCTTCCGGCTCGCCGCCGTGCCCCAATTCCAGTGCCACACGGTTCGTCGAATCCGTCTTAAAAAAGTGATAGATGCGTTTCCCGAAGAGGCTGCCCTTCAGTCGTTGCCTCAGCATGTTGGGGGTCAAAATATCGGGTACTTGTTCCAGGAAGTAGCCGGTGGCTGGCCGTCCTTTCACCTTTACACCCAGTTCGCGCAGCCGTTCCACCCACCGCCATACCATCGACCGCGAGACGCCAACTTCTTTCGCGATTCGTCCGCCGCTGATGATGATCGTGGCATTTTCCGCCAGCAGCGTAAGCAGTCCTGCCAGCCGCCGGTCGGTTGTGCCTGGCAAGGAATCTTGAGCCATAGGGATCTCGTCGTACCTCTTCGCGCTGACTAAGCTTACGTTTCCTCAATGTTGTCCACAAGCAGGGTCAGGTTCGCGGCGGGCGCCGAGTGCGTGAGCATTCCGGAGGAGAGAAAGTCAGCGCCGGTCTCCGCATAAGCACGCGCATTGTCCAAGGTGATTCCTCCGGAGATTTCGATCACGCAATCCGAGCGGAGTCCGCGCGCAATCTTCACGCATTCCGCTGCGCGTGCCGGCCTCATATTGTCCAGCAGTACCGACTCCGCCCCGGCTCCGAGCGCCTCCCGAAGCTCACGTTCGTCCCGCACCTCGATCTGCACGGAGAGCGGTCCAGGTCCGGCGACCTCCGGGTCCAACCCGGCTGCGTCGTAGGCGCTGGCCGCACGCGGTGGCGGTACCTTGGGTGACGCATAGGTATGTGCTTTGTCCAGCGCCGCCTTGATTCCGCCGGCCAGCGCGATGTGATTCTCCTTCAAAAGGATCGCATCATAGAGTCCGAAGCGGTGATTGGCGCCTCCGCCCGTCTTCACCGCATATTTCTCGAGTGCCCGCAAGCCGGGTGTCGTTTTTCGAGTATCACGTATACGAGTCTTTGTAGTCGCCAGTTGTTCCACGAAGCGGCGGGTCAGCGTGGCGATCCCGCAAAGATGCGCAAGAAAATTCAACGCCGTGCGCTCGCCGGTAAGAATCGCCCGTGCATTTCCCATGACCTGTACGATCTCCGCGCCGGGTTCTGCAAACGACCCATCGTTGTGCAGGCAATGGACACGGATTTCCGGATCGAGTGCTCGGAAGACCTTTTCGGCAATCGGCAATCCCGCGCACACGAGGGTTTGCCTTGCGAGAATGTGAGCCCTTGCTGACGCCTGTGGAGGAACCACTGCCTCGGTCGTTGCGTCTCCCGTGCCTATATCTTCTCCTAGCGCACGTCGCACGAGATCGGCGATGTACTCTGAATTCCAGTCCATAAGGCCCTAAAACTGCGAATCTTTTTCCAGCTGTGACAAGCGATCTTGCAATTTGTGCAGTTCGATGCGCTGCTCGGCGAGCGTAGCCTCCATCCCTCTAATGATTTTTTCCGGTGCCCGGCTCCGAAACGTCTCATCCCCAAGCTGTCGCTCTTTCGACGCGATGGCTTTCTGCAAGCCCTCGTTCTCCTTCTTCAGTCGCGCCTTCTCCGCCCGCAGATTGACGATTTCTGCAAGCGGAATGTGAATGTCAAACTCCGGGGCGTTGTGAAAGTAGCCTTGCCCCGTAAGATGCGCGGAAGTTACAAGTAAGCTCGACAGGGCTGCCAGTCGCTGGATCGACTCAACGTTTCCCTTTACAAGCTCTCTGACTGCTACATCCTGGCTCGACAGTTCGGCTGCAATCCTTTTCTTCGGGTCGAGCTTGTTGTCCGCCCGCGCAGTGCGCACTGACGTGATTACGCGTTGCAACAACAAAAACTTTTTCTCTGCAACTGGGTCAATTCGGTTTGACCTAGCCTCCGGAAAGCTGTCCAATGCAATCGAACGAATTCCCGCTCGTTGCGGCAATTTTTTCCACAATTCTTCCGTCAGGAACGGCATGAATGGATGGAGCAGCCGCAACGCTCGTTCGAAAACTGCAAACAGATTTCGCCACGCCGCTGTTGCCCGCGCCAAATTCTTGTCCAGTAGCCGCGGCTTAACCCACTCGATATACCAATCGCAAAAATCACCCCAAAAGAAGTGATAAACACTCTGAGCGGCCTCATGGAACCGGTAGTTTGCTAGCGCCTCATTATTCTGTACGATCGCTCTCCCGAGCCGTGAGAAGATCCATAGATCGACCAGTTCGATTCCGTCTCCCGACTGGTAGGGTGCATTGTCACGTACCTCAGGAAGTGCGACATCCTCTATTTTCCCACCGGCCTGCTCAAATTTCTCCAAATTTACGAACAAGAATCGCGCCGCGTTCCATATTTTGTTCGTAAAGTTTCGCGCGCTCGCTAATTTGTCCTCGGAAAGCACGATGTCCGTCCCCGGCGCCGCCATCGACGCCAGACAGAAACGCATCGCATCGGTTCCGTATTGCTGGTTCAGCGCCACCGGATCGAGCCCTGTCCCTTTGGTCTTAGACATTTTCTCGCCGCTTCCGGTACGCACCAGCGAGTGCAGATACACGGCGTGGAACGGAATTTTCCCCGTAAAGTGAATTCCCAGCATGATCATCCGCGCCACCCAGAAAAACAGGATGTCGTATCCCGTGATCAGTAAGGTCGTCGGGTAATAGATCTTGAAGTCCGCTGTGTTTTCCGGCCAACCCAAAGTCGAGAACGGCCAAAGCCCCGAGCTAAACCACGTATCCAAAACGTCGGAATCCTGTTCGAGATTTGTCGACCCACACGTTGTGCACTTCGCTGGTATCTCGCGCGCCACAGTAATGTGCTTGTTCTCCTTGCAATACCATGCAGGAATGCGGTGCCCCCACCACAGCTGCCGCGAGAGCGTCCAGTCGCGGATATTGTGCATCCAGTTCAGATATTCCTGGCGCCGGTTATCCGGCACGATCTGGATCTCCCCGCATTCCACCGCTGCAATCGCGGGTTCCGCGAGTGATTTCATCGTGCAGAACCATTGTGTCGAAGCCCGCGGCTCGACAATGGTGTTGCTCCGTTCACATAAGCCGATGGCATTCGTATGCTCGGTAATGTTTTCCAGGAGGCCTAGCGCCTTCAAATCCTCCACAATCTTTTTCCGCGCCTCGAACCGGTCTATCCCTGCATAAGCGCCCGCCGCCGCGTTCATTTTCCCGTCGTCGGTCATCACATCTATTTCTGCAAGCTTGTGGCGCCGTCCCACCTCAAAGTCATTTGGATCGTGCGCGGGTGTGATTTTTACCGCGCCAGTTCCAAACTCGCGGTCCACCATTTCGTCCGCGATGATCGGAATCTCGCGGTTCATCAGCGGTAACAGCGCTTTTTTGCCCACGAGGTGCGCGTAACGTTCGTCTTTCGGATTCACCGCCACTGCCGTATCGCCCAGCATTGTTTCCGGACGTGTCGTTGCCACCACAAGAAACTCTTTCGTCCCCGCCACCGGATACTTGATGTGCCACAGGTGTCCTTGCCGCTCCTCGTGCGCCACTTCCAGGTCGCTCAGCACCGTCAGGCACACCGGGCACCAGTTCACTAGTCTGTTCTCACGATAAATTAGTCCCTCTTCATATAAGCGCACGAAGACTTCGCGCACCACGCGCGACATTTCCGGCGAGAGCGTAAACTTCTCCCTTGACCAGTCGCAGCTTTCCCCAATGGCTCTCATCTGCTGCGTGATTTGGCTGCCTGCTTCTGCCTTCCACTTCCATACCTGCTTTTCAAACTCTTCTCGCCCGAGCTTATGGTAGTCAATGCCCTGATCCATCAGGTGTTTCACAACAACGCGTTGCGTCGAGATGCCCGCGTGGTCGGTGCCCGGCAAGTACAAAGTGTTGTACCCCATCATCCGGTGCCAGCGGGTAAGAATGTCGATCTCCGTGTGCTCCAGCATGTGCCCGATGTGCAGCGAGCCCGTCACGTTTGGCGGCGGAATGACGATCGAAAACACCGGCCCCGGCGCATTTGCGTCCGCCTTGTACAATTCTTCCTTCACCCAGTACTCTGCCCAGCGTGGTTCGATCTGTTGCGGTTCGTATGTTTTTGCGATCTCTCGAGCCATCCGGTGAGATTCTCCAGGAAAGAGTTTCGGCGCGACTGCCGCCCAGGCGCTATTTCTTGTACAAGGTAATCTTCGACTATACGGGCGGAAAAGCGGCTGCGTCAATTCGGCCCTGGCAATGCTGCGAAATGGGGTTCCGTTTTTCGGGATGAAAAATGAGGATGGATCTTCGAACCAGCAGGGAACTAAGACTTCTTCAACTTCAACTCTTCCTTAACCATCGCCTCCACGACCGGCTTTAGGATCTCCCGCGTAACCGCCTGCAGCACCTCGGGGTTCAGCTTCGCGAGCACTTTGGCCACCAGGTCGTCCATGCTCGGCGTCGCTGCCTCGGAGGCTTCTTGTGGCGCGGCAGAGATTGTTTCGGCTGAAACCGATGGTGTTGCTGCCTGGGTGACGCCTTCCGCGACCTGCGCGGCCTCTTCCCGAATTGCTTCCACCGCGGCTGCAGGCAGCGCAACTTCCTTGATCCCTGCCTTGGTTTCCTCGCTGACGGCCTCAGCCGCTTTTTCCGTTCCATTGCTCGCCGCAGAAGGAGCCGGCACGGCGGCGTCCCATGCCGACGCAAGCCGGTTGGCCTTCTCGATCTCCGCGTCCCAGGGATTTGACGCAACAGAAAACCACGAGTCCTTGGATGCTTTCTTCTCTGGCTCAGCGTCCTTCACTTCCGCCGCGCTGCTCGCCATCGTCTCCGCGGAGGGACGTTCGCGCTCTTTGGTTCGCGCCACTTCCTGCAACGCCGTCGCGGTTTCCGTCGAAGCCTCTTCTTGCGAAGCTCTCGAAACCGTGGCCGCCCACGCATCCTTTGCAAACGGTGTCGCTGAAATCACAGTCGTGTCTTCCGGCACGCCAGCCGAAACGACAGGTACTTCCTTCACGCTTGCGCTTGCTACGGGCGCTGGCTCGACGGGCACAGTTTTTTCTTCAACCGGTTCCCAGTCCTCAACCCGCGTTTTTCTCGCTTGAATCTGCTCGAAGCTGCCTGCGCGCCAATCCTTGGCCCCGCCTCTGGACCCAGCATCGCTTTCTGTCTCATCGTGGCGCCATGTCCCTGCGGGTTTCTCTTCTTCCTGTTCTTCCTCCGCCTCAACCAGATCCGGATCCCGCCAATCCCGCTCCATCGCCAATTCCGAATTCACAGTTGACAGGTAAGCCGCATCTTCTTCTTCCGTTTCCTCCGCAGGCGTTTCCAGGAGGCTGCCAAAAGCCACGGGTTGCGCGCCACTATCAATCCGCACCGGATCGGGGCGCGCGGGCGCTTCATCCACAAAACTTTCATTCTCCAGGGTTGCGACTGGCTCTTCATGCCTCGGCGTGTGGACAGGGATGCTGCCCAGCGTCGGTAGGGATGCGACGGTTGGCCTTATGAGATCGGCGGCCCTCAAGGATTCTGGTTCGGGAGGTTTGGCGGCACCGGCAACCCCGTGAGCCACGCCAGCGCGCTGCAGCGCGGACTTGACCATTGAAATCAGGGGATCGGGCGGAACAAACGGCTTCTTCAAGACGCCATCCGCTCCCACTCGCTGTGCTTCTTGTTCGTCGAGTGGATCGAACGCGCCCACCAGCAGGATCACCGGAATATGCGATAACGCCGCATCCCTTTTGACGTATTGGCAAACTTCGTAGCCATTTCGCACCGGCATGAAAACGTCTGCTAGGACCAGGTCGGGACGTAGATCGGAGATTTTCCGCACCGCTGCTTCGCCATTGCCGACAGCAACGACGTCGATGCCCTGATCTTTCAGGGCCAGGCCCACCATCTTCTGGATGTTGCTGTTATCGTCCGCAACCAGAATCTTGGCCACCAGACGTCCTCCGACGAAACCGCGCGAAGGCATACTACACCTCCTGCCGCGCGGCCATACCGAATGACCTGCTCCAGCCTATTGGAGCACCAGCAGTGGTGCCCGTCAACGTCAACAGGTCAGGTGTGTGTCGGAAGTGAATACGGGGTTAGACCCTGTCATCTAGTACAGGTGCGGCAAAAGAAAAAGGGGGGCGCTCTCAGTACCCCTCGGTTCATTACCAGTTCTTCGCTTTGCTGCGCTTACCACGGAACTATTTTACGCAGCCCCTTCTTTTTCTTGCTGCTCGACTCTTTCTTCTTGTCGTCCTTTGTCCCGTTTTGCGTCCCGTCCTGCGTCGCCGGTGGATCCGGTTTGGCTGCGTCCGCGGGCTGTCCGGCGCCTGCTGCGGCTGCATCTGTTTTAGGCGCGCCATCAGCAGTTCCCGCCGTGGCGCCGTTCACCGGATCCCCCGCCGGTGCGGTCGCCTTTGAGTCATTTGGCCCGGCTGGCGTATTCGGGTCTGGCTGCTTCCCGGGATTCGGATCGCCTCCTTCTGTCGTCGGAGCCGCATTCTCAGCACTGCTCGTTGTTCCGCCGCTACTTCCCGGCGTCACAGTCGCGACGATGCCCGTCCCGGTGCCGCCGATTCGCGATTGGGCCCCGCCGGCCAAAATGTCTGTCCCTGCCTCGCTCTCCGACTCTGGACTCATCGTCGGCTTTCCCGTCATCGCCGCCCCTCGCAACTCCTGCTTGGGGCCGCTGTGAACGAGCGCCAGGGGCTTCTTCAGGAAGATCTCATGTTGACGCGGTGCATTTTGTTCGGCCGTCATCCAGGCCACCGCCTGCGGATCGGGCTGCGGAATCGGAGCGCCGAACGCCTTCAACTTGTTCTTCGCGTTCGCCGCCAAGGGCGACAGTGGATAATTCCTGACGATCCGCGCGTAATAACTCGAGGCAAGATCCTTTCTTTCCGTGGAAGCCCAGATGTTCCCGAGCATCCACAGTGCGTGATCGGATTTGCTGTATAGCGGGTAGCGGTTTACCACCGACCTCAGCCGCGATTCCGCGGCTTTCTTGTCTTGCTTCACGTAGTAGTAATACCCGATCCGGTAGTCGCCCTCCGCCAGCACTTCCTGCACTTCGCGCAAATGCTGTTCCGCCTTCGCCGCCAGCGGATCATTCGGATATTTGGACAAGAACGTCTGGAATTCGTCCTCCGCCTCGCGCGCCTGCGTGCGGTCGCGGTCCGGCTTTTCCATTTGCCGGTAATGCGCCATCGCCACTTGCAGCTGCGCGTAGCCCGCCTCCGGCAGCATGGGGAAGAAGACCCCGAAATCCTTGTATGCCTGGATGGCCTGCGTCATGTTCGCCGTTCCGCCCTCTTTGTAGAACGAATCGGCAATCGCCAGTTTCGCCTTGGCCAGATACTCGCTGTCCGGATACGTATTGATCAACGTCTGCAGGTTCAGCCGGCCGACCTCGTGCCGCCCGTGCTTGACGTCTTCCATCGCCTTGTCATACAGAATCTTGTCCGGCTCCGCGGTATTCTCCGCGCTGGTCGACTTATTGACCTTTTTCTTCTTATGAAAAATCTGAGCATCGCACCGCGTGGCGCTCAGCAGAAAAAGTCCGGACGCGGCTAAAAGTGTCAACCGCTTCGTGGTTGCTACGAACGAATTACGGCGCAAACTTCACCTCTCTCGCGAATCTGGGGTTCCTCTCTTATCTGATGCCTGGAGAAGCACTTCCGGGTTGCTTCTCTCCTGCGGCTCCGGCCATTCGCAGTTTTTGGAATATTGGAATATTTTTCATGCCCAACGAGTCTTCATCAGCAGTATAGGCGCAAAGTCATTTGCTCGCGCCCTTGAATCCCTGCTAAAAGGGGGAGTCCTTATGAAACGCGTGCTCATTGTTGGGGTGCTTTTGGCCGCCGTGATTGCGGCTCCGCCGCTGGCTCGTCAGGCGCAAAATCCCCACGTTGCCAGGATGACCCTCAAGGTCGGCGACGCCGCTCCCGATTTCACACTGCTTAGTGAGCAATGGAAGACCGTGAAGCTCAGCGACTATCGTGGCAAGAAAAACGTTTTCCTTGCCGTCTACGTCCTGGCTTTCACCGGCGGTTGAACGAAGCAACTTCAGGCGGTCCAGGCTGGAATCGCCTCCGGAAAAATCGACACCTCGGACACCGAAGTCTTCGGCATCAGCATGGACAGTCCCGCTGCCAACGCCGCCTTCGCCAAACAGATCGGCGTCACCTTCCCGCTCCTCAGCGATATGAACCGCAGGATGCTCAAGACTTACGGCATCCTGAAAGGGTACGACGTTCAAAACGAGACCTACGAGTGGGCCCTTCGCGCCAACATCGTCATCGACAAGCAGGGTATCATCCAACTGATCGACGAAGGCGACAGCGCCGTCGATCCCAACTCTGCCCTCACTGTCTGTACCACCTTGCACAAAAAGGGCGCCGCCAAATAACCGCAGCCGCTTTGGAGCGCGACTGTTCGCCCGCCCCCG
>WNGE01003525.1_pt1 | contig 18449 bp, 13 predicted proteins | sample 5400651 | NCBI WGS metagenome assembly WNGE01 (sample SAMN13153370, study PRJNA577476) | soil metagenome | isolation source: 60 cm soil or saprolite under grassland replicate 2 | place: USA:California | collected 2016-06-15
CTGGGACGTCAAGCTGCGCTTCTTCGACCCCGAAAACAGCCGCCGGGCCCGCAAGGTCTTCCGCTTCACCATCGACGTCAGCGACATCCTCCCCGTCACCCTCGGCGTCGTCCGCACCTGGTCCGAAGCCGGATAGCGGGCGAGGACCGTGATCAGCGGATGACATCAGTGGGGTCGTGAGCGCACCTGACCAGCCCGGCCAAACCGCAGAAGACACGCACGACAATGGAGGACTCGATGACTGACACCGAGACACAGAACGAAAATACCCCCCGGACGTTTGCAGGGGAGATCGACGTACCCTGGAACCTGGTCGTCCCGACGGTCGACGTGCACCTGGTGGGATACGGCAATCGCTTCCCGAACGACTTCACGCTCGAGATGCTGGCGGTCCTGCAACGCTGCAAGCGTATCTTCGCCGTCCCGCCTATTCATGCGCCGGATTTCGGGATTCCGGAGATGGAAAGCCTCATGCATCTCTACGGACCGGACAAGCCACGGACGCAGACCTACGCAGAGATGCTGCAACTCGTGCTCGCCGCCGCAACCGCCGATCCGCCTGTCGCGTTCGCCACCTATGGCAGCGCCATGGTCGGCGCCCAAGTCGCTCACCGCCTGCTTGCGGAGGCCGGACGCCGTGGCCTGACGACGCACGTGACCAACGCTCCCTCATGCTTCGATGGCATCTGGGCGGACTTCAACATCGAGCCGTTCTACGGATTCGAGGTCTGGGAAGCGAGCACCTTCGTGCGCCTCGGGATTGAGCCCAACACGCGAGCGAACCTCCTCCTCCCGCAGGCCCCGGTCTTCGACGTCCCCGAAGGACTCGACCCGGACACGATGACCATACGCACAAGCACGACAGTCGTGATCCTCCGCGATCATCTGCTGCGCTTCTACCCGCCCGACCACGTCGTGCACTACGTCAAGTCTGGCGCCGGCGCCGGTCCGCACCTCGTCGGCGCTGACATCGAATCCTTCCGCCTGCGCGACCTCGACCACCCCGGTCACCAGCCGGGCAGTACCTTGTTCGTGCCGCGAGCCGCGGGGACCAGCCGGACGCGGCTCGACTTCGACAACCCGGCACGGCCAGGAGCGCAGCCGGCATGAGCGATGCCAGCCGAGGACTCGAACTCCGCCTCGTGGCCGCCCGTCAACATCCGGTTCTCTCTTCGTAGCCTCACGTCAAATTGAACGACACACGCGCTCGCCGGGTTGTCCTACAACCGGGTGTCTACGCGATCGACTGCTGGCTGGGGGTGGGGCGAGGGAAGAGGTCGACGAAGCGTGCCACGGCGCGGCGGTCGCCATCGAGCGTCAGGTCTCCTGAACGCAGCGCATCGAGGAGATCCCTGTCCCCGAAGACCAGGGCCCGGAGCGTGCTGGCCCCGGTCGCGATGATCGCGTCGGGCTGGCCCGCGCCGCCGCGGGCCAGGTCGAGGCGACCGTCGGCTACCGTGACGCGGAAGTGGTCGTCGCCGAGGCGCAGATTCAGCACGGCCAGCCAGACCCACGGCGGTGGCGGGCGCTGGCCGTGCTGGGTCTCGTCCAGTTCATGCTTGTCCTTGACGTGACGGTGGTGAATGTCGCATTGCCACGGCCTGATCGTGCTCGGCGTGTTCTCCGGCCTGAGCTTTCCTGCCGCCACCTCCGCCGCGCTGCACGAGGTCACCAGCCAGGATTCCAGCTTGGCCTCTGGCGGGCTGTGGGTGCCCGGGTCTTCTCCGGGGGGATGGTCGCCGGTCGGCTTGCCGCCGACCGAATGCGCACCCGCACCGGTACCAGGCGGCTGGTCCGGGGCTGCGCGCTCCTGGCCGCAGCCGGTGCAGCCGTCGCCACCTCGGTGCCAACCCCGTCCGCCGGCCTCGTGGGCTATGCCCTGACCGGCCTCGGCCTGGCCGCCGTCGTCCCGGTCGTCTTCAGCCATGTGGCGCGGCACCACCCCGGGCGGCCAGGCCCCTCGATCGCCGCCGTCTCCGCGGTGGGCTACCTCGGCTTCCTGGCCGGACCGCCCATCATGGGCGGGATCGCGGGTGCGACCGAGCTGCGCACGGCCATGCTCGTGCTCCTTCTGCTCATGGGGACCATGAACCTCCTCGCGTCCCGGCTTGGGTAGTCCTGCGCGGACGCACGTGGCACGTGGCACGTGGCCAGTGCGCGCTTTTCGGTCACGCACAGGGCAATTTGTGGTAAGCCATTATGTGTTCTCGGCCTCTGCGAGACGGTGGCCTGTTGAGAGGACGGCCTGTAGGGGGGATCATGGCAAGACGCCCGTTTGTTCGCACATCCGTGGTGGCCACGATGCTGGCGGCCGTTTTGCTTGCCGCTGGCTGCGGCGGCGGGTCGACGGGGCAGGTCGGCGCGGTCGAGAAACGAAACCTGACGGTCGCGATTGTCCCGGCGGTCGACTCGGTCGGCGTATACATCGCAGTGCAGCGCGGGTTCTTCGCCGCCGAAGGGTCTGCACGTCAAGATCGTTCCTGCGACCAGCAGTTCCACTGTGATCGTTGGCCAGTTGACAGGCCGGTACGACGTCACGAACGGCAACTACGTCTCCTACATCCTGGCCGCCGCGCAACAGCACGCCGATCTGCGGATCCTTGCCGAGGGATCCATCATGGAGCAGCACACGCAGGCAGTGCTCGTCCCGGCTGGATCGCCGATCAAAACGGTCGCCCAGCTTAAGGGCAAGTCCATCGGCGTCAACGTGCCGAACAACATCGGCACCTTGCTGGTCAGCTCGACGCTCGGCGTCTACGGCATCAAGCCATCTCAAGTGCGCTTCGTCCCGATTCCGTTCCCGCAGATGGCCGCCGCCCTCAAGGCGCACCAGGTGGACGCCGCATGGCTCCCCGAGCCGTTCATCACCGCGGCCCAAACAGCCACGGGTGCCAACGTGCTCTTCGATACCGACCAGGGCGCCACCCAGAACCTCCCCATCTCCTGCTATGTCGTCACACAGTCGTGGGAAGAGCAGTACCCGAGCACGGCGGCAGCGTTCGAGCGCGCCCTGGTGAAGGCGCAGGCAGTCGCCGATACCAACCGCACGGCGGTCGAACGAGCCATGGTTGCCTTCACTGGTGTGTCGAGCGACGCGGCGGCACTCATAGCGGACCCCAACTATCCACTGCGCATCGACCACGGTCGGATCCAGCGTGTCGCCGATCTCATGCTGCGATTCGGGCTGCTCAAGCAGTCATTCAACGTCACGCCGATGATCCAGCGAGGCTGACCCGAAGAGCTTGTGACCGCCCCGCCGTGAGCCCGCAGGGCTGACAGGCGCGCTACGCTAGCGGTCGCCGTTTCGGTATCCCTAACGGCTTACGCGGTGGTGTCGCGAGCCGTCCAACCGACACCCATAGGGGGAGGGGCGGCCAACCGGTGGCCGCCCCTCCTTACTTGCCGTTACTCGTTACTGGTCTTGGTCAGGGATCGATCGTGATCGTGCAGGTGTAGGTTCCTGGCTTCAGGCCGGTGGCGTTGACGGTGACCGGGTCGGCCGGCCCCTGCGGCGAGTTCCCGACGTCAGCGTTGTTCGAGTCGACGCACGTGATCGAGGAGTTCGTGACCCCCGACACCTCGGACGCGGCGCTGACAAAGACGTCGGCGAGCGGTGAGTCGGTGAAGGTGACGGTGTCCGGTGTGCCGCTCGTGCAACTGGCCGGTGAAGTCGGTGTCACGGACTGGGAAGTCGTGTCGATCGAGTACCCAGGTGGTGCACTTGTCTCCGTGACCGTGTAGCTCGTCCCGATGGTCAGCCCATCGAAGCAGGCCGTCCCGTTGGCATCGGTCATCTTCGACACGCCGTCGACCGTGAACATGGCGCCAGCGAGCGGATGCTGGCCCGCGCCGAGGTTGTGGTTCTTAGCGGTCTTGACGACCTTTATCGCACCCCCGGCCAGGTTGACGTAGGTGCATGTCACGTGGCCGTTCGGTATCACCGTGATGTTGGCCTGGAAGGGATTGGTACCGTCCTGGCTCCCGCTCGAGCCCGCCGTTGCCTCGCACGTCAGGCTCTTCAGGGTGAAGTTGGCTGGTTCGGTCCCCTCGGTGACGGTGTAACTGCCTGCCAGCACGTTCGAGCAGTCCTCGGTGTTGGGTGTGCTGGCGGATCCGTCGTTCAGCGTGAAGCTGCTCGGCGATGTGTCCGACGTGCAGTCCGGCGACGGCGGGGTCTGACCCGCCGCTGGGTTCGGAATCGTTGACGTGTATGTGAAGTCCTGGTTCAGCCCTCTCGGGTCGGTGTTCTTGATGATCGTCACCCGGCCGCAGTTGCTGATGTTGACCGGGATCGGCGCAACGAAGTCCTTGACCTCCGCGGGGAACGACGCGGAGGCGCGGCTCTTCAGGAACGCGCTGCCGAAGGCCTCACAGGTTCCGGCCGGGAAGATACCGGAGGCGGTGAGGTTGATGGCCGCCTCGCCGAAGGTCAGGGGCTGGAGGCTTCTCGGGGCATTGGGGTCAATCGGGTCGCTCACGGCGTCGAGGTTGTTGACGGCGCCAATCGAGTTAGTTCCGTTCAGAGTTACATGGTTGCCCCAGCACGGGAGGGAGTTGCTCGAGGAACACTGGCTGGTGGCGCCGGTGGTCACCCATCGGAGCAGCCCGAGGGTCGGCCTGCCGCCGCCGTTGGTGAAGTCGAAGGTGACCAGCAGGTCGCCAGCGGTCCGGATGATGGTGTGCTTACCCGGGGAGCCCAGGTTCGGCGTGGTCGCCTGGTTGATTTCGAAGTCCATGTTCGCGGAGCCGAGAACGTTGGTCCGCTCCCACGCCAGGTAGAGGAAGTTGCTGTTGTTGGCGAACTCGGACGCCTCGTAGAAGCGTGTGAGATCGCTCTTCTGCGGCGGGATCGAGCCGGTCACCACCGAGACGTTGGCGTCGTCCTCCTTGGTGCCCTGCCCGAACGCGTTGTCGCCGTTACCGCTGGGACTGTCGATGCCCTTGTTCAGGCCCGATACGTTCTGCCAGTCGGTGGTGCCGAAGGTGGTTGGGTTCGCCAGGAGGTTACCGTCGCCGCCTGCGAACGTGCTGCCGGTCAGCGGCGGCAGGCACGACTCCGCTGTTCCTGTCGCAGCGAAGTCACATCCGCTCGGATTGTCCGCGAAGCTCGTCGCGGGAATGGCGAGGCCGATGGCGAGCGTGGCCGCGGCCGTCAGCACGCCCCACGTTCGCTTGCTGAGAATAAATCGGCGAGAGCCATGGCCGGACGGCGTCGCGCCAGGCCCACGTGTTCTCGATGCAGTCATGCTTCCCCTCCCTGGGGTACGTCGCCAGTCATCTAGCTGGTAGGCGACAAGAAATGGTCGAGGCTTGCAGAAGATGCCGTTACAGCCCCTGCGGCGAAACGAGGTCTCCAACACCGGAGATCGGCGCGGCAGGTTGGCTCAGGCAATCATTGGTGGGCCACGCGCCCTATGGCCGGTACACGGCACTCGGCACGGTAATGGTGCCCCGGGTGCGCCGTGGCCGACGTCGCCCTGCTGTTCGCCACGCTCGGTACTGAGGCGAAGATCCCCGCCCGCCCACGTTCGGTGCCCCTCGAGCGCCTGCGGGCAGCAACGTTGCTGCCGCATCTGCCCCCCCATGCCCCAAGTGTCACTTCGGCACAAGTACTGATGATCATTATGATGTGTCGCAAGTGGCCGAAACGTTACACCGCAGGAAACATGGCCGAAAGGCCTCGATACGGGTCCGGGACCAAAGTCCTTCCAAGAATGGGCCATTAGTCCCTGATGGAGAGACCGGCGCGCCTGGCCGGAAGGCGGTCGCGCCGGCGACGGGTTCGTGCTGGAACAACAACGGCGTCCGTGTCGTCCTCGACCTCGGGTACGGGACCGTATCGCCCCTGTTGAAGCTGGTCGGCAGCGTGATCAGGCCGCGGTTGGTCGGGCGGGGTCAGGCCGGGTACTCGGCGGCGCGTTTGATCGCGTCGAGTCGGCGATCCCACGCGGCGGCGAGATCGGCAAGCCAGCGAGCTGAAACGTCCAGCGGGCCGGGCCGGACCCGGTAGAGCACCTCCCGTCCAGCACGGCCTGCCGAGACGAGCTCAGCGATCTCCAGCACACGCAGATGCTTGACGACAGCCTGACGCGACACCGGCAGCAGACCGGCCAGCGTCGTCGCGCTGGCCTGGCCTTCCTGGACAAGTGCGTCCAGAAGCTGGCGCCGGGTCGGATCGGCCAGCGCGACAAGAACCGTGGCGATGTCGCGCCGGTCAGCGCTGTCCGGCGCGCCCATGGCAGCCTCCCCGCAGTCAAGGTGCAACCCCAGGGTAGCACGTTAGGCGTATTGCGTGGCGGCGAGCGCTCGCTCAGGTTCCGCGCATGGCGGGCCTTGGGCAGCCACCCTTAGATAAACTACACCGACTAGTTCACTCATGGAATCAGCGGTACGGGCGAGCGGCCCTCTCGCGGCGCTACCATCCAGTACTCAGCATGGCGGGTCTCGGGGCAGCACCTACTAAATAAACTACACCGACTAGTTCATCCATGAGTCGGCGGCACGGTCGAGCTGCCCTCTTGCGGCGCTACCACCCAGTAGATAACTACACCGTATAGTTTATCCAACATGGCGGGGCTCGGGCAGCAGCCCACTGGATAAACTACACCGACTAGTTCACTCATGGAGTCAGCGGTACGGGCGAGCCGCCCTCTCGCGGCGCTACCGTCCAATCCGGTAGATAACTACACCGTGTAGGTTACCCATCGGCTCACGGCGCGCTGAGCACCGGGTCCCGGGGTGCGAGGCTGCCGTCTGCTCTGTCCGCCCTGTCTGCCCTGTCCCCGCGGGCCGCCGGGGCGGACGGTGGAGCTGTTCCCGGCGCCGCGGCCAGGGCACCGTCGATGTAGGTGACCGAGTTCGTCGGAAGTGCGGGAACGCGCGATCCCGGGAGCACGATCCCCGCGAGGTTGAGCGGATCGGCGGCGGAGACCGTGACCACCTCGCCGGAGCGTGCCAGCTTCCGCACGGCGCGGAGGGCGTCCACCGCTTCGGCGAGCGCGAATTGTTCCCCGCTGAACCCGGCGACGAACCGGCCGCCACGGATCGTGCCTCGCGCCTCCATGCGCCGCAACGCCCACAGCACGTCGCGCCAGGGCACGGCGAGGCTCTCCCGGACAACGAGGTCACGGAAGACCACGCCCCATCGCGCGGCAAGCTGCTCGGCGACGGCCTCCGCCAGTTCGTCAGCGTCGCCCGCCGCTCCGGTGTCCGGAAGCAGCGACCACCGGCCCGCTGATCCGGCGCCCAGTCCGGCGGTGCCGCGGCGAAGTCTCCTCCGCTCGGGAGCCCGGGCTTGGCTGCGACGGCGGCGCAGGAGGGCCCGCACGGCGCGAAAGCCGTCCGCGGTGACGAGCCCGCGCGCTACGCCGTCCCACAAGGCCTCCTCGACCTCACTTGGCAGCCGGTTGGCGAACGCGGCGAGATCCGCCTGGAAGAGTGCGCCATGCTGGCGCAAAGCGTCCAGCACGTCGCGTGTCCGGCCGGGACCTGGCTCCGCGGGCCTCCGCTCGCCCCGGGCCGCCCTAAGCAGCCAGGGAAGGTCATCCCGGATCATCAGCGTGATGGGAGTCACCCGCGACGGAGTCAGCCCGCTGCGTTTGGGGGACTCCTCAGCGTCGCTGCCGTTACCCCGCACGGACAGTCGGCCCCACGTGATCTCACCAGAAAGGCACAGGTCATCCAGCCATTCGCGGCGGTATCCGGGCACCCGTGCGCCCAGAATGGCTTCCTCCCACGCGCCGGCCGCAAGCTCGAAGCCCTGAAGCTGCTCGACCACCGCGAGCACGCCGAAACGGCCTTCGCGCTCGGTTCCCGCGGCCACGTGCTGCCAGCGCAACAGGAACCGCACGAAGTCCCGAGCGGTGACCGGCTCAATCTCCCGCCGCAGCCGCTGCTGGGTGTACGCGTGGATCCGCGCCAGCAACCGCCTTGCGCAGAATTCCTCGGGGCTGCCGGACGACGGCGAACTGAAGCGCCCGCGGATGGCGAAGCCCTCCTGCTCGAGGTGGGCGAGTGCCCAACCGACGTCGGGTTCGGCCAGCCCAGTAGCCATGGACAGGTCAGCGACGGTCGCCGGGCCCCGGCAGTCGAGATGCCCGCGGAGCATTTCCACGGCCGCTGTCTCGGCGTCGGCGGCCATCTCGGCGCTGGCCTCCGCATTCTCTGCACTCCCCGCATTCTCCACATCCATGGCGGCCGGCGGCACCGGATGATCGGGAGCGACGAGCGCTCCGGGGAACAGCGTCGCCACGGCAGGTCGGCGTTCGACAGCGCACCACAGCTCCCCGCTCGGTGCGTGGACCGTGACGGCGCGGCCAGCCCGGACGAGGGCGTCGAACAACGGGCGCCAGTCCGGGGCAGGGCGCAGCGCCATCACCATCATCAACAGGTCGTGCAGCTCGTCGTCGTCCCGGGGATCCGGCCGGACCTGCGCTCGCACACGTTCAATCGCGGCCGGGTCGAGCCGCGTCAGATCACGTGCCTCCACCGGCAGACCCCTGCGGAGCGGCACGGCGCGGCTGCGCCGCTCCTCGAGCGGCGCGTCGTCCAGGTAGGTGAAGGGCCGCCCGTTCAAAATCTCGTGAGCGAGGACCGAGGGCTCTGTGGTATCGCGCACGACGACCGTGACGCGCCCGGATTCGATGCGTTCGACCAGATCCCGCAAGCCATCGATGTCCATCGCCTCGTGCAGGCAGTCGTCGAGCGTCTGGCGAACGAGCGGGTGGTCGGGAATCTCGAGCGGGCCCGGGGCGACGTTCTCCTGGCATGCGGCCAGCGTCGGGAAGACCGCTGCCATCAGATCATCCGCTTCCATGCGCTGAATGGGAGGCGGGTTCTTCCTGCCGCCCCGCATGCGGAGCACGGCGAGCGAGGTGTTCAGGTTCCAGCGCCACCGCGCCTGAAACATCGGTGAGGTGAGGACCGCCTGTCTGACCACGCTTTCCACCGTCGCCGACGCGAGGAATCTCGGCACCCGGTCCAGCGGGAAGCTGTGCTGCGGCCCGAGCGAAAGCAGTATGGCGTCATCGCTCGCCGCGGCCTGGAGTTCGAAGTCGAAGGTCACGCAGAAACGCTTGCGCAGCGCGAGACCGAGGGCGCGGTTGAGCCTGGCACCGAACGGTGTGTGCCCGACAAGCTGCATCCCGCCGCCCTCATCGAAGAACCGCTCGAGCACGATCGTGTCCATTGTCGGGAGCGCCCCGAGCGCGGCCAGCCCGGCGGCCAGGTAGCGCACGATCGTGTCGGCCGCCGCCTGCCCGATCCCGCACTCCGCCTGAAGCCAGAGCGCTGCCTGCCGCTGCTTTCCGCTCGCCAGCTCCTCGGCCCCGGGGGTGGGCGCGTCGGCCGCGAGTCGTTCCGCAACGGCCTGGCGCAGGGCCGAGACTTCTTCGGACAGTTCTCGTGTGCGCCCCGGCGCTTCCCCGAGCCAGAACGGCACAGAGGGTGGCGCTCCCTGTGCATCGACGACCCGCACCGTTCCTGGCTCCACCCGGCGGATCCGCCACGACGTGGTGCCGAGCAGAAAGACGTCGCCGGCCATGCTCTCGATCGCCCAGTCCTCGTTGACCGTCCCCACGAGGGTGCCGTCGGGCTCGGCCAGTACGCGGTAGTCGCCAAGCTCGGGGATGGCCCCACCCGAGGTGAGAGCCGCGATACGAGCGCCCCTGCGGCCGCGCAGGCGCCCGTTCACGCGGTCGCGGTGCAGATAGGCGGCGCGGCGCCCGCGACCCGTCGTTATCCCCTCCGAGACAAGGTCAACGATGTCCTCGAAGTCGTTCTTCGGCAGCTCACAAAACGGCGCCGCCCTCCTGGCCAAGGTGAGCAGGTCATCCTCTGTCCAGTCGGCTGCCGCGCACTCCGCGACAATTTGCTGGGCCAGGATGTCAAGCGGACGAGCCGGGACCTCCAGGGCATCGAGCCTGCCGGACCGCACGCCGCGCAGCAGGGCGGCACATTCGACGAGTTCGTCCCTGGACGTCGGGTACAGCCGTCCGGTCGGCGTTCCCGTGCGGGTGTGGTTCGAGCGTCCCACCCGCTGCAGGAACGTGGCGAAGCTCCGCGGCGAGCCGATCTGGCACACCAGCTCCACCGGCCCGACGTCAATACCGAGTTCGAGCGACGCCGTCGCAACCAGCGCTTTCAGGTCGCCGCCGCGCAGCCGGGACTCGACCCGCTGGCGCCTGTCCTTGGACAGGCTCCCGTGGTGCGCGGCCACCCGGTCCTCGCCGAGGCGCTCTCCCAGCTGGTGCGCCACCCGTTCGGCCATCCGCCGGGTGTTGACGAACACCAGCGTCGTCCTGCGCGGGCCCACCTGCGCCGCGATGAGATCGAGAATCTCGGCCATTTGCTCGGCCGATGCGACGGCCGCGAGCTCGTCATCGGGAAGCTCGAGGACCAGGTCGAGCTGACGGCGGTGGCCCACATCGACGATCGCGCACCGCGGCGAGCCGTCGGCGGCGGACCGCCCGGGTCCCGCGCCTACCAGGAGCCGTGCCACTGTTTCTATCGGACGCTGTGTCGCCGACAGGCCGATGCGCTGAACCGCCCCGGCGCGCTGATCCGCCCCGGCGCAACCGTCGCCGGTGCCATCCGCAGCGTTGGCCACAATCTGTTCCAGGCGTTCGAGCGTAAGCGTGAGGTGTGACCCCCGCTTGTTTCCCGCGACCGCGTGGATCTCATCGACGATCACCGTCCGCGTGCGCCCGAGCATGGCCCGGCTCCGGTCCGCGGTCACCAGCAGATAGAGCGACTCCGGGGTGGTGATGAGGAAGTTCGGCGGACGCTTCAACATCGCAGCACGCTCGGAAGACGTGGTATCTCCTGTGCGGACCGCGACCCGGATATCGGGCGCGCCGAGCCCCAGCTCGGCCGCCACCTGAGCGATCTCGCCGAGCGGTCGCTCGAGGTTTTGATGAATATCGACGGCAAGCGCCTTAAGCGGCGAGACGTAAACGACCTGTGGGCCGCCCGCGTCAGAGCCGGGAACGGTGCCAAGCTCGTGCGCCCGGTACAGCCGGTCGATGCACACGAGGAAGGCGGCCAGGGTCTTTCCTGAGCCAGTCGGCGCCGCTATCAGCGTGTGGTTGCCAGCGGCGATCTCGCGCCAGCCGCTGGCCTGGGGCGCGGTCGGCCCGGCCGGGAACCGGCGCTCGAACCAGACCCGGACGGCCGGGTGAAACGAGTTCAGCACGCCGCCACAGTACCTTCGGGCGCTGACAAAAATTGGTCCCTGGCACGATCCGCACACACGACCCCGCCCCCGTCCCGGCACCGTCGCTGACATGCTCGTGTCATTACCCGGCCGGAAGGCCGGGAACGAGGCTGCCGGGCGGTGTATAGGCGGCAAGCAGGGTCGAAGTGATCATCTGAGCCGCATCGGCGACCCTCAGCCGTCCAGCGGTTATCTCATCGGCCGCGCCGTGCACGACGGTGTAGAAGATGGCCACCAGCCATGGTGCCGGAAGGTCGGCGCGGAACACGCCGCCACGCTGGCCGCGGTCGATGATCTCCCGGACGCGACGCAGCGGCTGGTCATGGTATGCCCGGATTCTTTCCGCGGGCAGCTCGCGCTCGGCGGCGAGCAGCAGGGCACGAGCCTGGTCGACGATTTGCCAGGAGGCCGCCACCAGCCGGGCAAGCACGTCCCGCGGGTCGCCGGCCAGGTCGACGGCGTCCAGGGCTTCATGGGCTTGCCGCAGGGCGTGGGCGAAGACCGCGTCCACGAGCTCGGCGCGGGAGCGGAAGTGCCCGTAGAGCGTGACCCGGCCGACGCCCGCCACCTGCGCGATATCGGCCATGCTGGCCTGCGCGTCGCGGGTCAGGCAGGCGAGCCCAGCCGCCAAGATCGCGGCGACATTCCGCCGTGCGTCCGCGCGCTGCTCACGTGCACCGCTGGCCGCGGTTGTCCCCGCGCCGCGAGCCACGACTCGCGGCGCCTCACCTACGTCGAGGCCCGTGCTGTGGCGCATCTCACCCTCACTCCTATCCAGAACACCACTGTATGAGTTATTCTCGTTTCGTGCACTAACTCGTACATAAGTGTTCAAGTTACGATGAGGAGTACAGAATGACCACACACGCGCCCGCGGCGACGGCGCGCCAGGCCGACCAGGCCGACCAGGCCGACCAGGCCGCGCAGTATGGCCGCCGCTGGCTGACGCTCGGATTGCTCAGCGTGGCGCAGTTCATGCTCGTCCTTGACGTGACGGTGGTGAACGTTGCCCTGCCGAGCATCGGCACCAGCCTGCACCTGTCACGCGCCGCCCTGACCTGGGTGATCACTACCTACACGCTGTGCTTCGGCGGGCTCATGCTGCTCGGCGGCCGCAGCGCAGACCTCTTCGGCGCGCGCCGCGTCCTGCTCACTGGCCTCACGATCTTCACCGGTGCGTCTCTGTTGGCTGGCCTGGCTTCGGGTCCCGAGGTGCTCCTTGGCGGGCGTGCCGCTCAGGGCATAGGCGCCGCGCTCATGTCACCGGCCGCCCTGTCGATCGTCACCCTCACCTTCCAGGGCCGCGAGCGCCACCGGGCCCTTGGCGTATGGGCGGCGATCGCGGGCGCGGGCTCGGCGATCGGTGTCCTGCTCGGCGGGGCGCTCACCGCGGGTCCCGGGTGGCGGTGGGTGTTTTTCATTAACGTTCCTGTCGGCATCGCCCTGCTTGCGGCAATGCCCGCCGTCGTGTTGGCAAGTCGCCCAGGCGGGCCGCGCCGCAGGATTGACCTGCCCGGTGCCGCGGTTGTCACCGCCGCGACCGGTGCGGCAATCTACGGGCTGATCAACGCCGGAGGCCACGGCTGGACCGCTCTGTCCACACTTGTTCCGCTGGCGGGCGCCGCCGTGCTCTACGCCGTATTCGCTGCCGTTGAGCGGGCTATGCGCGATCCACTCATGAATCTGCGCATGCTGACCCGCCGCCCGGTGGCGGCAGGAGCGTTCTTCATGCTGACCGCGACCGGTCTGCTCGTCGGGGGATTTTTCCTCGGCTCGTTCTACCTGCAAGACGTCCACGGTTACGGTGCTCTGACTACGGGCCTGATGTTCCTGCCCGTCGCGATCGCCACGATCATCGGCGCCCACACCGCGAGTCAGGCTGTCGGCCACCTCGGCACCCGGACCGTGGCTTGCGCCGCGCTGATCCTCGCCGCCGTGGGCGCGGGTAGCGCGGCGGTGTGGACCTCGGTCCCCGTACTCGTGGCGGGCCTCAGCCTGGCTGCAGCCGGGATCGGCGCCACCTTCGTTGCCGCCACCACAACGGCGCTTGCGAATGTCGGCCACCGCGAGGCCGGGGTCGCATCCGGCGTCCTCAACACCTTCCACGAGCTTGGTGGAGCCATCGGCGTATCGGTGGTCTCGAGCATCGCGGCTGTCAGCCTCACCGCGGGCGCGACCACGGGCTTCAGCCGCGCGTTCGGCTTCAGTGCCATCGCCGCGCTCGCCGCGGCGCTTATCGCGGCGACCCTGGTGCCCGCAGGGAAGCCACCCGCGGGAGTCAGGCCACACGGCCACTAGGCCGAATGCTGCGCGCCAGGTCAAGCCCGGCAGTGATGGCCGGCGGTGATGGCCGGCGGTGATGGCCGGCGGTGATGGCCGGCGGTGATGGCCGCCGGCCATCATGTGCCCGGTGAAGGCTCGTGACCTGCAACCTTAGGAGAAATCAGGACAAACAGCGCCGAACCTGCGCAGGGTAATACGGACGTTTCGCCGGAAAACGCCCATGACCGTAGTGGGCGGATGACAACCGGCGCTGCCCAGGTCGGATGAGCGCAAGAAGAGGAGGCGGCCCCTGGACCAGTCGAGCCACTTCGCGCAACGAAGGAGAACACATGTTCCACCGCATGTTTGTGGCCATGGCCATGGTGTGCATAGCCCTAACGTCGCTGGCCCTTTCCGGCCGGCCGGCTAAGGCTGCGACCCGTACCGTCCGCCACCCGCTGCGTTATGTCGCCTACCATTACGCCACCACGCAGCACGGCAAGTGGTACTGCTGGGGCGGCACCGGGCCCTCCTGCTACGACTGCTCAGGGCTCGTCTATGCCGCGTACCGGCACGTTCACATCTGGTTCGGCCGGACCACCTACGCCATGCTCCGCAGCGGCCGGCTGGTCCGGATCACCCACGCCCAGGCGCGGCGCGGCGACCTGGCCTTCTATGGTACTGGGCACGTGGAACTCTTCGACCGCGCCAACATCACCTTCGGGGCGCATGACGTCGGCACGCGGATCGGGTGGGTGCGGTTCAACCGCTACTGGCACCCCACGGCGTACTACCGGGTCAAGGGCGCGGGCTGAAACTGACTGACCAGCGACATCACGCCTGGTTGTGAGCCACCTGCGTGGGCTCGCGGCCAGCGGCAGCCGTTCGGAATATCAGCTGGTGATGGGCTGACGGCCGGGAATCAGCGGACCCCGCGCGGCCGGAACTGAATGCTTATCCGCGGCCCAACCGGCCGTGCGGTCTTCGGGATGGCGTGCTCCCAGGTCCGCTGGCAGCTGCCGCCCATGACGATCAGGTCACCGTGACCGAGGTCGTGCCGGAGGGCCGGACTGCCCCCGCCGCGTGGGCGGAGCAGGAAGCTGCGTGGCGTGCCAAGCGCGATGATCGCGACGATCGTGTCCTCGGTCTTGCCGCGGCCGATGGTGTCACCGTGCCACGCGACGCTGTCGCGGCCATCGCGATACAGGCACAGCCCCACGGTGCGGAATGGCTCGCCGAGTTCGCCGGCGTAGCGCTCGTCGAGCGCATGCTTGGCCAGGTCAAGCACCGGGTCTGGCAGCGGATCACCCTCGTCGTAGAAACTGAGCAGGCGGGGAACGTCGACGACGCGGTCGTACATGTGCCGTCGCTCCGCGCGCCAGGGGACGGTGCCGACAAGGCGGTCAAACAAGGCGTCCGCACCTGCGATCCAGTTCGGCCTGAGGTCGATCCAGCCGCCGTGGGTAAGCGTCATCCGCCGCGCCGACGAGCGGAGCGGGCGCACGCCGCCGCGGTTGGCACGCTCGGGCTCGCTCGGAGCGCCGTCGCCGCTCCCCCCGTCACAGAGGTCCAACAGAGAGGCCTGGAATTCACCCGTCATACATTGAAGTGTAGAACCCGCTCCAAACACGTGTTCGAGCGTCGCGGACTCGCTCGCTGAGGAAGTGCACCGCGGTCGAAGCTGCCCGCTGATCTCGGGCATCCTGAGGGTGTGGACAGGCCCGAGCTTGAGGTCGACTTCGCGCCAGGCCTTCGGCCGTTCCTCGCCCCGCGGCACAGGAACGGCCACGTGAGGGTGGCCCACGACGGTACATCGTCGCTCGGCCACATGGTCGAGTCGCTCGGTGTGCCGCTGCCCGAAGTTGGTCGCCTGGCGGTGAACGGTCAGGCGGTCACGCCCGCCCACCGCCCCGCGCACGGTGACGCTGCCCAGGTCGGCGGCGTGCGCCGCCCGCAGCCCTTGGCGTCGGCGCGGTTCGTCCTTGACGTTCACCTGGGAACGCTCGCCCGCCGGCTTCGGCTCGTCGGTGTTGATGCCGCCTACGCCAACAACCGTGACGACGATACGTTGATCGAGCAGGCGAACGCTGAGCAGCGGGTGCTGCTGACCCAGGACCGTGGCCTGCTGCGCCGCAGGAAGCTGTGGATGGGGGCATACGTCCGCGGCGCACGCACGGACGAGCAGTTCCGCGACGTGCTTGACCGGTTTGCGCCGCCGCTGGCGCCATGGACCCGGTGCACGGCGTGCAACGGGCCGCTATCCGCCGTCCGGAAGGCCGACGTGGAACGCTCGCTTCAGCCCGGTACCCGCCGCACCTATCAGGCCTTCTCCCGGTGTCTCGCGTGCGGTCGCGTCTACTGGCGCGGCGCGCACAGTCGGCGGCTCGAGGCGATCGTGGACTGGGCAGTCGGCGCCGTTGTGGAGCGTGACCGCGGTCATGCCCGCTGACCTGCGGCTACGCCGGGCGCGCGTGGCGGTCACCGTGTACTTCGCCCTGCTCGGCACCTCGATCGCCACCTGGAGTTCCCGGATCCCGGCCATCAAGCACCAACTGCACCTGAGCAACAGCGCGCTGGGTTTGGCGCTGTTCGCGATCCCCTGCGGATCTGTCCTCACCTTCCCGCTTACCGGGCGCCTCGCGGACCGGGTCGGCGGCGCTGCGCTGCTTCGCATTGCCGGACCCCTGGCCGCAGTGACGCTGATCGGCCCTGGCCTGGCCCGCGACATGCCGTGGCTCATAGTCGCACTGTTCAGCTTTGGAGCGTCCGCTGGGCTTCTTGACGTGGCCATGAACGCCGCCGGGTCCCGGCTCGAACTGTCCTACCACCGCCCGATCATGTCCAGTTTGCACGCTAGTTACAGCCTGGCCGGGCTGCTCGGCGCCGGGCTTGGCGGCCTCTTCGCGGCGGCTGGGATCGGGCCCCTCTCGACGTTCCTGGCTGCGGCGGTGCCACTCGCGGCCGTGGGCCTCGCGGCATCCCGGTGGGTCGCCCACGGCGCTCCCGCATCCGGTCCGCCGCCTCCGCTGCGCACTGCCCACCAGGCTGGCAAGCAGGGCTCCGCCACCGGGCGAGCTTGGCCAGGAACGTGGTTGATCTGGATCTTCGGCCTGATGGCATTGTGCGGGCAGGTCGGTGAGGGTTCTGCAGGTGACTGGAGCGCCGTCTACCTGCACGACAATCTTGGCATGTCGGCCGGTTTCGCCGCTTCGGGCCTGATCGCGTTCTCGATCGCCATGACCGTTGGCCGACTCGCCGGTGACGCGCTTGCCCTGCGGATCGGCCCGGCGTTGCTGGTGCGGTACAGCGCGCTCGTCGCCGCTGCCGGGCTGGCCGGCGGTTTAGCGTTGCGCAACCCGGTGGGCGGTATCGCTGGATTCGCGCTGCTGGGAGTGGGGCTGGCGGCCATCTTCCCGCAGCTCGCTGCCGCGGCCGGCCGGATAGATCCAGCGCGCGCCGGTCGGAACTTCGCCCGCATCGCCAGCGTCGGCTACACGGGACTGCTCGGTGGGCCTGTCGTCATCGGGTTCGCCGCGGCCGGGGTAGGACTTTCGGCGGCGCTGCTCATCCCGGCCGGGCTCGTGCTCGTCGTCGTGGCCTTCGCAGGAACGCTGCGCGTGCGCGCCAAACCGGGCACGGTCAGCCATGCGGCTGATCCTCAGGCTGGCACTCGGGCGCAAGCGGCCTGCGACGGGCAGGCGGGCCGTGACGCGAGCTTACCCACTTCACCGTCACCTCATCGCGGCTCGGCCCAGGCGGCGCTTCGTTCCCAAAGGAGCTTGGCCAGTTCCTCGGTCGCGACCTGGCTCGGCTGCCTCTCGTGCGAACTCTCGTAGTAACGCCCCGTTGCCTGCGCAACGTCGGGGGAGGTGGCGCAGAAAAGGGTAGTCCGGGCACCCTGCCCGGTGGACTGCATGCGCATCTTCATGAGGGGACGCACCGGCCAGGGAACCCGGCGCCAGATGTCGGACGCCACAACGCCGGGGTGTAGGGCGTAGGTCGTAATGCCGCTGCCGCCGAGGCGGCGCGCTAGTTCCTCGGTGAACAAGATGTTGCACAACTTGGAGACGGCGTACTCGGGCATGCCCGTGACACTGCGAGTGGGCTGGCGCACCGCCTCAAAATCGATGCCGCTGGCTCGGTAATGTGCGTCGCTCGAGACCGTGACCACACGGGCGGGAGCGCTGGCTGCCATGCGGTCGAGCAAGGCCGTGGTGAGCGCGAAGTGACCGATGTGGTTTACGCCGAAGGCGAGTTCGAAACCGTCCCGGGTCAGGCCGCGCTGGCCCGCGACTCCCGCGTTGTTGATCAGTCCGTGCAGCGGTTGACCTGTGGCGAGGAACGCATCCGCGCACCGGTGCACGGAGGAGAGATCGGCCAGATCAAGCCGCAGCAGCCGCACTGCGTCATTGCCGGTGGCCGCCGTGATACGCAGAACAGCGTCCTGCGCTTTCGCCTCGGACCGGCAGGCCAGGTAGACGCGGCCGCCGCGGGCCGTCAGCGCGAGCGCTGTCGCATGGCCAATCCCGGTATTGGCACCTGTGACGAGAAACGTCCGGCCTTCCAGATCGTGCATCACGGTCCTCCGTTACTGCCACAAGGTACGGATCTGGGGGTAGTCACAGCAAAGGGGTCGTCGCCACACTGGCTGCGATGGGATAGCGCGGCTGCGCGACGCAGAGCTTCACATTATGGACGCAGAGCTTCACATGATGAAAGAAAGGATATGAGAAACCATTGCCTCGTTGTCATCCGGCGGGGATGGCGGCAGTGACCTCGACCTCGACGAGCATTTCCGGAATCGCCAGCCCCGCGACCCGCAGGAACGTGTGGGGTGGGCGCGGAGCGCCCTCGAGTGCCTCACCTTGAATCTGGAAGTACGTCCAGATGTTGGCCGCCTCAGTCACGTAGGCGGTCATCCGCACGATGTCGTGCATCGTCGCGCCATGGGCGGCGAGCAAAGACTTGATCTTCG
>WNGE01008892.1_pt1 | contig 18445 bp, 14 predicted proteins | sample 5400651 | NCBI WGS metagenome assembly WNGE01 (sample SAMN13153370, study PRJNA577476) | soil metagenome | isolation source: 60 cm soil or saprolite under grassland replicate 2 | place: USA:California | collected 2016-06-15
ACCGCGGGCTCCGCGCGCGAGGTCGCGGAGATCGGCGACAAGACGCGCGCCGCCATCGCCTCGCGCCTGGCAGCGGAGATCTACGGTCTCGACATTCTGGCGCAGGACATCGAGGACGAGGACCACAACACCACGCGCTTCATCGTGCTCTCGCGCGACGCGAAATGGGTCAAGAACGACGCCGGCCCGGTCATCACCACGTTCCTGTTCCGGGTGCGCAACGTGCCGGCGGCGCTCTACAAGGCGCTCGGCGGCTTTGCCACCAACGGCGTCAACATGACCAAGCTCGAAAGCTACATGCTCGAAGGCAATTTCTTCGCCACCCAGTTCTATGCCGATGTCGAGGGTCATCCCGAGGATCGCAGCCTGGTCTTCGCATTCGAGGAGCTCGCGTTCTACTCTAAGGAGATGAAGATCCTCGGCGTCTACCCGGCGCATCCGTTCCGCGCGACCTTCGAAGAGACGGTTTCGTAACGCGGCGGGGCGCAGTCGGCACGTCGATCTCGGTTCGGTCCGAGATCGACAGGCCGGTATCCGCACTCAGTCTAGGCAGCGTGCTTCTTGATGTGCTCGGTGGATTGACGAGGCTTCGCCGGCATGCCTGAGCCGGCCCTCGCGCAGCGCTGGCGACGGTTCGCCGCGATAGTCGCGTCCCTCAACCGCGTTGCGTCTTGACCCCAGACCACCCACTCGATCTCCGAGCGGTTGACCCCAAGATCCTTGAGCGTGCGGTCGTCGAGCGCATGAAGCTCGCGCGCCGCTGCCTTGCGTTCGCGCCAGAAAGCGTAGGCCCGCCACCATTTGCCGGCGGTGGCGACGACGGCCTCAGCAACGGCGCGGGTGAAGGCTGCTCCGCCCGAGACTGCGGTGCGCAACCCGTGCAGGACGGCGCTGAAAAGGTCGCGCAGCGCCTGGGCGCGCGCGGCTTCCGCGCGGCGGATGATCTGGTGCCTGGTGCGCTCCCACTGCTCGGAGGTCAAGTTGTTGAAATCAAAGCTAGTTTCATTGCCGGCGCACATCGTAGGTCTCCTTCGATCACGATTTCTGCGAGGACCTTTACGTGCGCCCGATCATCACGTAAAATGAATAATTATGATGATTAACATCTTAAGGTGAGAACGATGGATTTGGCCGATCTGCATATCTTCCGCTCGGTGGTACAAGCCGGCGGCATCACGCGGGCGGCGGAAAAGCTCAACCGCGTACAATCCAACATCACCACGCGCGTGCGTCAGCTCGAAGCCGAACTTGGCGTCGATCTGTTCGTGCGCGAGGGCAAGCGCCTCCATCTCTCGTCCGCCGGCAAGCTCTTGCTCGACTACGCGGATCGGCTCATCGACCTCGCGCAGGAAGCGCGTGAGGCGGTGCACGATGCCAAGCCGCGCGGGCTGTTGCGATTAGGCACCGGGGAAAGCACCGCGGCGATGCGCTTGCCGGTCCCCATGAACGAATATCTCGCGCGTTATCCCGACGTGAGCCTCGAGTTGCGCACCGGCAATACTCGGCAGCTTGCCGCCGAGGTCCTCGGCGGTGAGCTCGACGCAGCGCTTACCTCCGATCCGGTTGCCGATGCTCCATTCGAGAAGGTGCCGATCTACGAGGAAGAGCTGGTGATCATCGCCACCGCCGGTCACCCTCCGATCAAGTCGCCGCGCGACGCGCGGTCGCAGACCGTGCTTGCCTTCGAATCCGGCTGCTCCTACCGCCAGCGGCTCGAGGATTGGTTCGCCCATCACGGGGAAATGCCCGAGCGCATCGTCGAAATTACCTCCTACCACGCCATGCTCGGATGCGCGGTTGCCGGCATGGGCATTTCACTGATGCCGCGCAACGTGCTCACCACCTTTCCAGACGCCAAACTCTTGAGCGTGCATTCCCTGCCGCCGGCGCTCGCGCGATCGCAAACCAGCCTAATCTGGCGCAAAGGTATGCTCTCGCCGAAGGTGCGCGCGCTGATCGAGATCTTGAGCGAGCACTCCGACCGGGGCAAGAAGCGGCGCGCAGGGCGCAAGAACGGGGGCTCCGATCACGCCTCTAGCAACGGCCGCTCGCGCGCGTAGCACGCGACGAAGCGGGGCGAGAGGTGGTGCAAGCGACGTCGACGTAGCAGCGGGTCAAGCCCGCGCATGACCAGTCAGAGGCGTTCCGTCGACATGAGCGTCAAATCGTCTGGTTGTAGGCGCCGACCTCGCGATGGGTGCGCAGCACGGCATCGATCGCCTTGAACATCTCGCGCATGCGCGCTTCCGATACCGGGCTCTCCACCACCACCACCAGCTCCGGCTTGTTGGAGGAGGCGCGAACCAGCCCCCAGGTGCCGTCCGCGACGGTGACGCGCACCCCGTTCACCGTGACGAGGTCGCGGATCGGCTCGCCCGCCACCTTCTCGGCGCGCGCTTTCGCCTGCTCGAAGTGCTTCACCACGTCGTCCACGACGCGGTATTTGACCTCGTCGGGGCAGTGCGGCGACATGGTCGGCGACGACCAGGTCTTGGGCAGCGCGTTCTTGAGATCGGCCATGCTCTTGTCCGGGTTGCGATCGAGCATGTCACAGACCGCAAGTGCGAACACGAGTCCATCGTCGTAGCCGCGGCCGAGCGGCGGGTTAAAGAAGAAGTGGCCGGATTTTTCAAAGCCGGCCACCGCGCCGATCTCGTTGACGCGGCGCTTCATGTAGGAGTGGCCGGTCTTCCAATAGTCCACCTTGGCGCCGTTTTCGCGCAGCACCGGATCGGTCATGAACAGGCCGGTCGACTTGACGTCGGCAACGAAAGTCGCGCCTTTGTGTTTCGCCGAGATGTCGCGCGCGAGCATGACGCCGACCTTGTCGGCGAAAATTTCCTCCCCCTCGTTGTCGACCACGCCGCAGCGGTCGCCGTCGCCGTCGAAGCCGAGCGCCACGTCCGCCTTCACGCGCAACACCTCGTCGCGCATGGCGTGCAGCATCTTCATGTCTTCGGTGTTCGGATTGTATTTGGGGAAGGTGTGGTCGAGCTCGCAATCGAGCGCGACCACCTCGCAGCCGATCGCGGAGAGCACCCGCGGCGCGAACGCGCCGGCGGTGCCGTTGCCGCAGGCGCAAACGACCTTGAGGCGGCGCTTGAGCTTTGGGCGCTCGGTGAGATCGGCGATGTAACGGGCCGGAAAGTTCTCGATGAATCGGTAAGAGCCGCCGCCGCGCAGTTCAAAGCGCGCCTCGAGCACGATCGCCTTGAGCCGATTGATCTCGTCCGGGCCGAAGGTGAGCGGACGATTGGCGCCCATCTTCACGCCGGTCCAACCGTTGTCGTTGTGCGACGCGGTCACCATCGCCACGCACGGCACGTCGAGCGCAAACTGCGCGAAATAGGCCATGGGCGTGAGCGCCAACCCGATGTCGTGCACGCTGCAACCCGCCGCCATCAGGCCCGTCGTCAATGCCATCTTGACCGAAGCCGAATAGGCGCGGAAATCGTGGCCGGTCACGATCTGCGGCGCGGCGCCGAGCTCGTGGATGAGCGTGCCGAGGCCGAACCCCAGCGCCTGCACGCCCATCAGGTTGAGCTCCTTTTCGAGCAGCCAGCGCACGTCGTATTCGCGAAAACCGGTGGGCTTCACCAGCGGTTCCGATTCATAAGCATAAGTATTCGGAGTGAGCGCGGGCTTCGGCTTGGGGAACATCAGCAGTCCTACCGGCGTCGATGCGCACGAGCCTCATAGCGCAAGCGCCGCATGGGGGAAAGCGCGGGAGCGGGCAGCTCTAACCAACGCTTTCTGCCAAAACTAGTTGCACTCAAGTCGTAGCCCGGATGAGCGCCAGCGAAATCCGGGGGACCCGCATGTCGCTTCGCTTATGCGGGCTACGGAGACTGCGGCCTTTACCGCGAGCGCGGCTTGGCGCGGCGCGTGGGCGCCGCCGCGAGCGGATTGTCGGGCCAGGGATGGCGCGGATAGCGGCCCTTCATCTCCGCTTTGACCGCGATATAGCTGCCGCGCCAGAAACCGGGCAGATCGCGCGTCACCTGCACGGGCCGATGTGCCGGCGACAACAGCTCGAGCACGAGCGGCACCCGTCCTCCGGCAATGCTCGGATGACGGTCGAGTCCGAACAGCTCCTGCAGGCGAACGGCAAGACGCGGCCCCTCGGGCGCCGCGTAGTCGATCGGCAGCGCAGAGCCCGAAGGCGCGGTGAAATGGCTCGGCGCCTCGCTGTCCAGCCGGCGCCGCAAGGTCCAGGGCAGCGACGCTTGCAGCGCCTGTGCAAACTCGCTGCTCGTGAATTGCTCGAGCGCGGTCTTGCCGGCAAGCGCAGGAGCAAGCCACTCGCCAGCGGTTGCCGCGAGCGCGGCATCTGACAGATCCGGCCACTCGTCACCCTGCGTCCGACGCAGGAACAGGACGCGGTCGCGCCATTGCCGCAGCGCCGTCGCCCATGGCAGCCGCTCGACGCCGAGCCGGACGATGCCTTGCGCGAGCATGCGCGCGGCCGTCTCGTCGGGGACTCCCGCGATCGGCTGCTCGGCAAGCGCAAGGGCGCCGAGGCGGCGCAGGCGGCGCGCGCGCAGGCTGGCACTCGCGTCGTCGAAGGCGATCTCGTCGCGGCTCTCGATGCGGTCGTAAAATTGCGCTTCGATCTCGGCGAGCGTCAGCGGCGCCGCCAGCACGATGCGGCCTTGCGCGGCGGTTCCGGTGATCTCGGCGACGGTGAGAAACGGCTCGCGCGCGAGCGTGGAGATCTCGTCGAGATGAGCGCCACGGCCATTGGCCAGCAGGAACGCGCCACCTGCCCCGCGGTTCTTCGCGACGCGATCCGGATACGCGAGCGCCAGCAGCGCGCCGACCGACGCACCCCCGCTTTTGTCTCCGCGAGACGGCTCTCTCCCCTGCCCTTCTCGCGCAATCTGCGCCCAGCGCTTCGCAATGCTGCGCGCCTCGCGCGCACGCTGCGAGCGATCCCGGCGCAACGCGTCGAGGCGATGGCCGAGGTCGACGTCGTTGCCGCCCAGCCCACGCTCGGTGAGAACGACGGCGATCTCAGCCGCAAGCTCGGCCTCGCCCGCGGCAGCCGCATCGACCACCATGCGCGCGAGCCGCGCCGGCAGCGGCAGCTCGCGCAGCCGTCGTCCCTCCTCGGTGATACGTCCCGCGCGATCGATGGCACCAAGCTCGCCGAGCAGTGCCTTGGCCTGCGCCAGCGCCGCTGCCGGCGGCGGATCGAGAAAGGCAAGCGAGGCGGGGTCGGCGACGCCCCAATGCGCGAGGTCGAGCACGAGACCGGTGAGATCGGCGGCGAGAATCTCCGGCCGGTTGGCGGCCTCGAGCGCGGCGGTCTGCGGCTCGTCCCACAGCCGATAGCATACGCCGGGCTCCGTGCGCCCGGCGCGGCCGCGCCGCTGCTCGGCGGAGGCGCGCGAGACCCGTACGGTCTCGAGCCTGGTCAGCCCCACGTCGGGTTCGTAGCGCGGCACCCGCGCGAGCCCGCAATCGATCACCACGCGCACGCCTTCGATCGTGAGCGAGGTCTCCGCGATCGAGGTTGCGAGCACGACCTTGCGCCGGCCAGGGAGCGCCGGCGCGATCGCCCGGTCCTGGACGTCGGTCTCAAGCGCGCCGTAGAGCGGCACGATATCGACGGCGTCATCGTGGATGCGCTCGCGCAAGAGCGCCTCGGTGCGGCGGATCTCGGCCGCGCCGGGAAGAAACACCAAGAGCGAGCCGGCCTCCGCGCGCAACGCACGCGTCGCGGCATCGGCCACCTGTCGCTCGATCGGAATGCGCGCGTCGCGCCCGAGATAGCGGCTCGCGACCGCAAAAGCCCGGCCGGCGCTCTCGATCACCGGCGCTTCGCCCAGGAGCTTGGCAACGCGGGCGCCATCGATCGTTGCCGACATGACCAGGAGCTTGAGGTCGGCGCGCAGGCCCTGCTGCACGTCGCGGGCGAGCGCCAAGCCGAGGTCGGCATCGAGCGAGCGCTCGTGGAACTCGTCGAACAGAACGGCGGCAATGTCGGGGAGCGACGGATCGTCGAGAATGAGCCGCGTGAACACGCCTTCGGTCACCACCTCGATGCGCGTGGCCGCGGAGACTTTGGAGGCGAAACGGACGCGGTAGCCGACGCTCGCGCCCACCGCTTCGGCAAGCGTCGCGGCCATGCGCGCCGCGGCGGCGCGCGCGGCGAGCCGGCGCGGCTCGAGCACGATGAGCTTTTTGTCCGCCGCCCATGGCTCGGCCGCGAGCACGAGCGGCACTCGCGTCGTCTTGCCGGCGCCGGGAGGGGCGACCAGCACCGCGGCATCTCCCGCGCGCAGCGCGGCGGTGAGTTCCGGCAGCGCCGGATCGATGGGAAGCGGCTCGGCGGCGGCGCGCATGGCCGCACTTTGCATGCGCGATCCGCGCGAGGGAAGCCGCGCCGAAGACAGGCGTGCATAGCGCCGCCGAAGCGGTGGCAAAACCGTGCTTCAAGTGTTAAGTCGGAAGCCATGCCAAGCAAAGCCGCAGCGAACGTTCAGAGCGCTCCGTCCGTTGCCCGGGACCCGAAGAAAGGCGACCACGTCTTCCTGGTCGACGGGTCGTCCTACATTTTCCGCGCCTACCACGCGCTCCCGCCGCTCAACCGCAAGTCCGACGGGCTGCAGGTCAACGCCGTGCTCGGCTTCTGCAACATGTTGTGGAAGCTCTTGCGCGACATGAAGCCCGAGGAACGGCCCACTCACCTCGCGGTCGTGTTCGACAAGTCGGAGAAGACCTTCCGCAACGAGATGTATGCCGATTACAAAGCGCACCGGCCGGACCCGCCCGATGATCTGCGTCCGCAATTTGCCTTCATTCGCGAGGCGGTGCGCGCGTTCGACATTCCTTGTCTCGAACAGCTCGGCTACGAGGCCGACGACCTGATCGCCACCTATGTGCGCCAGGCCTGCGACGTGGGCGCCAGCGCGACCATCGTCGCCTCCGACAAGGACCTCATGCAGCTCGTGACCGACTGCGTGATCATGTACGACACCATGAAAGATCGCCGCATCGGCATTCCGGAGGTGATCGAAAAATTCGGCGTGCCGCCGGGGAAGATGATCGAGGTGCAGGCCCTGATGGGGGATTCGACCGACAACGTGCCGGGCGTGCCGGGCATCGGGATCAAGACCGCTGCGCAGCTCATCAGCGAATACGGCGATCTCGAAACGCTGCTGGCGCGCGCCGGCGAGATCAAGCAGGAGAAACGGCGCCAGTCGCTGATCGAGCATGCCGAGCACGCCCGCCTCTCGAAAAGGCTGGTCACGCTCGATTCCCACGTCGAGCTCGAGGTGCCGCTCGCCGAGCTGGCGGTGCACGAGCCCGACCACAAGCGGCTGATCGCCTTTCTCAAGGCGATGGAGTTCACCACGCTCACCCGGCGCGTAGCGGAGTTCGCCGGCATCGATCCCGGAGCGATCGAGCCGGACGGGAAGCTCAAGACGAATGCGGCGCCGAGCAAGGCGAAAGCGCCCGAGCAAGCGTCACTTCCCCTTCCTGTAAGCGTGCAACCGAGCGCGGCGGTCAAAGCGCGGGAGGGCGCGCCTCGTCGGCCGGCCGATGCAGAAGTCGAGTTCGCGCCGCAGGCGCGCGCCGCCGCGCGCATGGCAGCGGCGCGCAACACGAAGGTCGATCGCTCCCGCTACGAGATCGTGCGCAGTCCCGAACGGCTCGACGCCTGGATTTCGCGCGCGCGCGAGCTGGGGATTGTCGCGATCGATACCGTCACCACGAGTATCGACCCGATGCAGACGACGCTGTGCGGTTTCTCGCTGGCGCTCGCGGCCAACGAGGCTTGCTACGTTCCGCTCGCCCACCGCAAACGCGGCGACGGCGGCGACGGCAGCTTGTTTGCCGGCGACATTGCGCCCGGGCAGATCGAGGAGCGCGCGGCGCTCGCGGCCATGCAGCCGCTGCTCGAAGACCCGCAAGTGCTCAAAGTCGGCTGCGACCTCAAGTTCGACCTGCAGACGTTCGCGCTGCGCGGCACCGATCTTACGCCCTACGATGACGTCATGCTGATGTCGTACGTGCTCGATGCCGGCCGCGCGGATCACGCGCTGGCGCCGCTCTCGCAGCGTTACCTCGATCACGCCATGATCGATGACAACCAGCTCACCGGCTCGGGAGCGCATGGAGCGGCGCGGCATCTCCATCGATCGGCAAGTGCTCTCGCGGCTGTCGGGCGAATTCGCGCAACGTGCCGGCGCGCTCGAGGCCGAAATCCAGACGCTCGCCGGCGAGCCGCTCAATCCAGGCAGCCCAAAGCAGCTCGGCGACATCTTGTTCGGCAAGTTCGGGCTTCCCGGCGGCACCAAGACGAAGACCGGTCAATGGTCGACCGGCGCGCGTGTTCTCGACGATTTGGCCGAGCAGGGCCACGCGCTACCGCGGAAGATTCTCGATTGGCGGCAGGTGTCCAAGCTCAAGTCGACCTACACCGACGCATTGCCAAGTTACGTCAACGCGCAGACCCATCGCGTCCATACCAGCTATGCGCTCGCGGCCACTCCGACCGGCCGCCTGTCGTCATCGGAACCAAATCTCCAGAACATCCCGATCCGCACCGAGGAGGGCCGCAAGATCCGCCGCGCCTTCATCGCCGCCGATGGGCACAAGCTCGTCTCCGCCGATTATTCGCAGATCGAGCTGCGGCTGCTTGCCGAGATCGCCGGCATCGAGGCGCTCAAGAAAGCCTTCCGCGAGGGCCTCGACATCCACGCCATGACCGCCTCGGAAATGTTCGGGGTGCCGGTCAAGGGCATGCCCGGGGAGATTCGCCGCCGCGCCAAGGCGATCAACTTCGGCATCATCTACGGCATCTCGGCCTTCGGGCTCGCCAACCAGCTCGGCATCGAGCGCGAAGAGGCGGGCGCTTACATCAAGAAATATTTCGAGCGCTTTCCCGGCATTCGCGATTACATGGAAGAAACCAAGGCTTTCGCCAAGAAGAACGGCTACGTGCTCACGCTGTTCGGCCGCAAGTGCCACTACCCCGACATCGCGAATCCGAATCCGACGCTCCGCGCCTTCAACGAGCGCGCCGCGATCAACGCGCGGCTGCAAGGCACCGCCGCCGACATCATTCGCCGCGCCATGGTGCGCATGGAGCCGGCGCTGGCGAAAGCGAAGCTCTCGGCGCAGATGCTGCTGCAGGTGCACGACGAACTCGTCTTCGAGGTGCCCGACTCCGAGGTGGAGAAGACCTTGCCGGTGGTGGAGAAGGTGATGTCGCAAGCGCCGCTGCCGGCGCTGTCGCTCTACGTGCCGCTCGCAGTCGAGGCGCGCGCCGCACAGAACTGGGACGACGCGCATTGAGCCAATCGCCCGGCTGCTTAGGATGCGTCCTCATCCTGAGGAGCGCGCGAGCTACAACTGTCCCGCACAAGCGGTCGGGCGTGCGCGCGTCTCGAAGGATGAGGGGCGCCCTCATGCTTCGAGACGCATCGCAGCAAACCTGAGTTCGCAGAAGCATCTGTCTCGGTGGCGCTGCGATGCTCCTCAGCATGAGGTCGAACCCGGGCCCCAGCGCGATGCAGCAGAGGCTCTACGGCGGCGCAGTTGCCGCGATCCTTCTGATTGCTCCCGTCCCCGCACAGGCCGCCGCCGCGCTTGACGGCGCGGCGCTCCGCTGGCCATGGGCGCTGCCGTTCATCGGCATCCTCGTCACCATCGCGACCGGGCCGCTCTTGTTCCCACGATTGTGGCACCGCCACTACGGTAAACTCGCCTTCGCCTGGAGCGCGCTCACGCTGGCGCCGCTCGCCGCGGCCTACGGCACGCCGGTCGCGGCCGCGGCTTTCGCGCACGCAATGCTCATCGAGTATCTGAGCTTCATCGTGCTCCTGTTCGCGCTCTACGTGGTCGCTGGCGGCATCTTGGTGACGGGAGAGTTGCGCGGCACGCCGCTCGTCAACACGGCGATGCTCGCCTTCGGCACGGTGATCGCCAGCCTGGTCGGCACTACCGGCGCGGCCATGATCCTGATCCGACCGCTCATCCGCGCCAACGCCGCGCGGATCCACAACGTTCACGTGGTCGTGTTCTTCATCTTTCTCGTTGCCAATATCGGCGGTGCGCTTTCGCCACTCGGCGATCCGCCGTTGTTCGTCGGCTTCCTGCGCGGGGTCGACTTCTTCTGGACGACGCGACACATCTGGTTCGAAACCGCGCTCGTCGCCGGCCTCGTGCTCGCGGCCTTCATCGCGCTCGATATCTGGTACTACCGCAACGACCGCCTGATCACCACCGTCGGCGAAGGCAAGCAGCCGATGAACATCCGCGTCAGCGGCAGCATCAATCTCCTGCTGATCGCGGGCATCATCGGCGCCATTCTCGCCGCAGCAGCATGGAAACCGGCGATGAGCATCAGCATCTACGGCACCACACTCGAGCTGCAGAACATCGGGCGCGACGCAACCCTGGTGCTGATCGCAATGCTCTCGCTTGCGTTGACGCCGAACGAGCATCGCGAGGCCAACGGATTCACCTGGGAGCCGATCGCGGAAGTCGCCATCCTCTTCGCCGGCATCTTCGTCTGCATCATTCCGGTGCTGGCGATGCTCGATGCCGGGAAGAACGGCGCTTTCGCATGGCTCTTGGCCGCGCTCACCGCGCCCGACGGCAGCCCACGCCCGGTCGCGTATTTTTGGCTGAGCGGGCTGCTGTCGGCCTTTCTCGACAACGCGCCGACCTACCTCGTGTTCTTCGAGCTCGCCGGCGGCGACGCGCGCGAGCTGATGGGGCCGCTCGCGCCGACGCTCGCGGCGATCTCCATGGGCGCGGTGTTCATGGGCGCCCTGACCTATATCGGCAATGCGCCGAACTTCATGATCTATGCCATCGCCACCGAGCGCGGCGTGAAAATGCCGAGCTTCTTCGGCTACATGCTCTGGTCGGCGGTGGTGCTGCTGCCGGTGTTCGTCGTGCTTACTTTCGTCTACCTCGCGAGGGCGGCTTAGCCGAACGTGCGGCACGCGCCTTGCTCGCCGGCCTCGTAGCGGACCGCGAGGTTGCCTTCGATTGCGCCGCCGGCGAAAGCGCCGCGACTGCCTCGATCTCGATGAGCGCCCCCTCCCGCGCCAGACCCGAAATCGCGATCGTGGTGCTGGCCGGGCGGTTATCTGCAGGAAGATAGCTGTCGCGCACCTCGCGGAAGATCGGCAGGTGCGCGCGGTCGACGAGATAGTTGTTGAACTTCACGACGTCATGGAAATCCGCGCCGACCGCAGCGAGCGCCGCTTTCAGATTCTTGAACGTCTGCTCCGCCTGCGCCCTGATGTCACCGGCGACCCTGCCCTCGCGGTCGACCCCGAGCTGTCCGGCGATGTAGACGATGCGCACCGGCCCTGTGACCTCGACCACATGGGTGTAACCGGGCGGCTTTCCCAATGCTTGCGGATTGATGAATCGGGTCTGGGTCATGCCATCCTCCTCGATCATGCCTTCACGGATGCCGAGCACTCTAAGCACACGGCGGCGCGCGCCGGAATAGGTGCGGCGTATCCACGCTTGACAGCACACGGCGCTTCCCCGAGCCTGCCGTTCGCATTGGGGGCATTTAAGTGGCTGGCCAACAGTTCTCACCGCACATTTTCTTCGGCCTCGACGCGATGATGGTTTCGACCATCATCCTGTGCATCACCTACGCCGTCATCATTTGGGACAAGCTCAACCGGGCGATCGTCGCGCTCCTCGGCGCGTCGGTGATGGTCGTCATCGGCGCGCTGGACCAAAACGAGGCGCTCAAGGGCATCGACTGGAACACCATCGGGCTGCTGACTGGCATGATGATCCTGGTGTCGGTCTCGCGCCGGTCCGGCATGTTCGAATATCTGGCGATTTGGTCGGCGCAGAAGGCCAAGGCCAGTCCCGCCGGCATCCTGCTGCTGCTGCAGCTCACCACCGCCGTCGTGTCCGCGCTGCTCGACAACGTGACGACGGTGCTCTTGGTGGTGCCGGTCACGCTCGCCATCACCAAGGAGCTCGACGTCCCGCCCTATCCATTCCTGTTCGCGGAAGTATTCGCGTCCAATATCGGCGGTACCGCAACCTTGATCGGCGATCCGCCCAACATCCTGATCGGATCGCTCGCCGGGCTCGACTTCAACGCCTTCATCATCCACCTCACGCCGGTGATCATCGTGGTGATGGCGGCGCAAGCGGTGATGATCCATCTCCTATGGGGCAAGGCGCTCAAATCGACCCCGGCGCGCCGCGCTCTGGTGATGGGCATGAGCGCGAAAGAAACGATCCTCGACTGGACGCTGCTCAAGCAGTCGCTCGTGGTGCTCGCCGCGGTGATTGTGGCCTTCGTGCTGGCGCGGCCGCTGCATCTCGAGCCCGCGACCATCGCGTTGGCGGGAGCGGCGGTGCTGATGTTCCTCGACAATTGGCAACATCACACCGAGAAGCAGTCGCAGAACGTGCACAAGACCTTCAGCGACGTCGAATGGATCACGATCTTCTTCTTCATCGGACTGTTCATTGTGGTGCACGGGGTCGAGGTCGGCGGGCTGCTCCACCTGCTCGCCAACGAGCTGGTGGCGGCGACGGGCGGCAACATGGCGAGCGCGGGTTACTCCATCCTGTGGGCGTCGGCCTTCCTCTCCGCGATCGTCGACAACATTCCGTTCGTGGCCACCATGATCCCGCTGATCAAGAGCATGGCTCCCGCCTATGGCGGTCTCGACAATATCGAGCCGCTGTGGTGGTGCCTCTCGCTCGGCGCCTGCCTGGGCGGCAACGGCACGCTGATCGGTGCTTCCGCCAATCTCACGGTCGCGGGAATCGCCGAGCGCAACGGCGTCCCGTTTCGCTTCGTGACCTACGCCCTCTACGGCATGCCGATGATGGTAGTCTCGGTCGCCATCTGCCACGTCTATGTGTGGTGGCGCTATTTCTGACCCGGCAATTCGCCGCGTGGCGGCTCCGGTTATTTCTTCACGACCACGATCAGCGGTTTGTCCTTGGCAGCTCGGCTATGGACGACCAGCGCCTTGCCGAGCGCGCTGGCGCTGTCGTTGCGGGCGAGATGGACGAGTTCGGCAGGAATGATTCCCGCTTCTCCAGACTTGAGAAGCGTGCTGCCCTTGCCTTCGATTTCCACCGTCAAACTGCCTTCGATCACATGCAGCAGTTCCTGGGCGCCGGGATGCATGTGCCAGGGAGCCGCACTGCCGGGCGGGAATTCGACAATGCTGACGACGGTTTCCTGAACCACCTGCCCTTGACCTTCCAGGTCACTGCGCAAAATCTGGGTCAGCTTCGGCCCGGTTTGGGCTTGCGCCAGCGCAATGTTCGCGATGGACGGAGCCGCCACTACCAAGCCCGATAGCCGAAGAAACTCGCGCCGGATGATTTGCATCGTTCCCTCCCTGAATGCGACATGAATTTTTTAGCGGGCCGCGTCCTTGCAGGACCGCAAGGATAGAACCCCGGCTGTGGCTCGAAATTCCGGAGAACGCGCGTTCAGTCGGAGAGATAGGCGGTGACCTCCTCGGCGATCGAAAGCGCGCAAGTGAGGCCCGGCGACTCGATGCCGAAGAGGTGGACGATGCGCGCGAGCCCGTGCTGCGCCGGCCCCTCGACCAAGAAATCGGCCGCCGCCTCTCCAGGACCGGTGAGCTTCGGCCTGATCCCGCAATAGTCGGGCACGAGCGAATTCTCCGGCAGTCCCGGCCAATAATCGCGGATGCGCTGGTAGAACGCGGCCGCGCGGCTGGCGTCGACGTCGTAGTCCTCGCGCTCGATCCATTCCACGTCCGGCCCGAAGCGCATGCGCCCGGCGAGGTCGAGCGTCACGTGCACCCCGAGCCCGCCCGGTACCGGGACCGGATAGATCAGTCGTGAGAACACCGGCCGGCCGGCGAACCCGAAATAGTTGCCCTTGGCAAGCACGAGCCGCGGCACCCGCTCGGACGGATAGCCCTCGGTCGCACGCGCCAGGCGCTGCGCACCGAGCCCGGCGCAATTGACTACCGCATCGAAACTGAGCCATTGCGGCTCGCTGCCGCCGAGCGCGGCGTCCCAGCCGCCGCCACGCGCAGGCTTGAGCCGCTCGATGGGGCTGCCGAACGCAACCATGCCGCCGTGATCTTCGAAATCGCCGCGCAGCGCCAGCATGTAACGGTGGCTGTCGATGATGCCGGTTTCCGGCGAGTGCATCGCGGCGACGCAGGCGAGCTCGGGCTCGAGCCGCTTGGCCGCCGCGGCGTCGATGATCTCCACGCCTTCCACGCCGTTGACCTGCGCCTGCTTATAGACCGCTTCCAGCCGCGGCCGTTCCTCGGCGTGCGTGGCGACGACCAGCTTGCCGCACTTGCGATGCGGCACGCCATGCGAGTCGCAGAAATCGTACAGCATGCGCCGCCCGCGCGGACAGTGGTAGGCGCGCCGCGACCCGGTTGGATAATAAAGGCCGGCGTGGATGACTTCGCTGTTGCGCGAGGACACCCCGGTGCCGATGCCGGAGGTTGCTTCCGCAACCACCACGTCGTGCCCGGCGAGCGCAGCCGCGCGTGCGACCGCCAGCCCCACCACGCCCGCTCCGACCACCAGGACCTGCATCCGCCCTGCCCCGCTCACACGCGAGCGTCACACCGCCCGCCGTCGTCCCCGCGAAAGCGGGGACGACAGTATAAGAACTGACGCGTCGGATTCTGCATCACAGTTCGACCGGCAGGCCGGCGTAGTTCTCGGCCATCGAACGCATGGCGGCCTCCGAGCTCGTCACATAGTCGAGTTCCGCGAGCTGGCGCTTGCGGTCGAAGGCATTGTGGCTCGGATCGAGATGAAACAGCTGCGTCATCCACCAGGAGAAGCGCTGCGCCTTCCAGACCCGCCGCAAGCAGGTCGCCGAGTACCGCTCCAGCAGGTCGCCGCGGCTCGCGCGATAGAACTCGCAGATCGCGCGCGCGAGCACCCGCACGTCCGCCAACGCCAGATTCATGCCCTTCGCGCCGGTCGGCGGCTGGATGTGCGCGGAATCGCCGGCGAGAAAGAGCCGGCCGTACTGCATGGGCTCGACCACGAAGCTGCGCATCGCGGTGATGCCCCTCTGCAGCATGGTGCCCTCGCGCAGCTCGCGCGTGCCGCCGATGCGGGCATGCAGCTCCTGCCAGATGCGCGCGTCCGGCCAGTTCTCGATGTCGTCATCGGGAGCGCATTGGAAGTAGAGCCGCGCCAAGGTCGGCGAGCGCATGGTGTAAAGCGCAAACCCGCGCTCGTGATAGGCATAGATCAGCTCATGCTCGGGCGGAGGAGATTCGGAGAGGATCCCGACCCAGCCGAAGGGGTATTCGCGATCATAGGCCGTGAGCGCGGTCGCCGGAATGCTCGGCCGGCAAATGCCGTGAAAGCCGTCACAGCCGCCGATAAAATCGCAGGCAAGCTCGACATCGCGACCGCCGTGGCGGAAGCGAATTTTCGGTGCGCGGCTGGCAAAATCATGGACGCTCACGTCGCTCGCCTCGAACAAAATTTGCCCGCCGTCGGCGAGCCGCCGCGCGATCAGGTCCTTCACCACCTCCTGCTGGCCGTAGATGGTTACGCCCTTGCCCACGAGGTCGCGGAAATTGATGTAGTGCAAGGCCCCGCCGAAGGCGAAATAGACGCCGTTGTGGAACATGCCTTCGCGCTGCATGCGCGCACCGACGCCGGTTTCGACAAGGAGGTCGCTCGCCCACTGCTCGATCAGCCCGGCGCGGATGCGGCTCTCGATATACTCGCGGCTGCGGTTTTCGAGGATCACGCTCTCGATCCCCTGCAGGTGAAGGAGGTGCGACAGCATCAGCCCCGCGGGCCCGGCACCGACGATACCGACCTGAGTCCGCATCTCGCTCTCCCCTTATCCCCGCCGTTAATTGCATACCCGGGTCGGCGGCGAGAAGAGAAAGACGCGGGATTGCCTTGCCCATTCGGCGGTTAGCCCAGCGCGGCCGCGAGATCGGAAATGAGATCATCGGCATCCTCGATGCCGACCGAGAGCCGCACCAAGGTATCGCCGATGCCCAGACTCGCCCGCACTTCGGCGGGCACCGAGCCGTGCGTCATCAGCGCAGGATGCTCGATCAGGCTCTCGACCCCGCCGAGGCTCTCGGCCAAGGCAAAGAGCCGGCAGCGTTCGAGGAAGCGGCGGGTGTCGTCGAGCGTGCCCGCGAGCTCGGCGGAGATCATGCCGCCGAAGCCGTGCATCTGCGCCTTGGCGAGCGCGTGCTGGGGATGGCTCGCAAGGCCCGGATAGAACACGCGGCGCACCTTGGGGTGGCGTTCGAGCCATCCGGCGATCTTGGCCGCCGAGGCGCAATGGCGTTCCATCCGCAGCGCCAGCGTCTTGAGCCCGCGCAGCGCCAGGAAGGAATCGAATGGACCTTGGATCGCGCCGACGGCGTTCTGCAGGAACCGCATTTTGTCGCGCAGCTCGGCATTCTCGCCGGCAATCGTCACACCGCCGACCATGTCGGAATGGCCGTTGAGATATTTCGTAGTCGAATGCACGACGAGATCGAAGCCCAGTTCGAGCGGCCGCTGGATATAGGGACTAGCAAAGGTGTTGTCGGCGACGGCCCAGATGCCGCGCTTTCTCGCAATTGCCGCCACGCGCTCGAGATCGACGAGCTTGAGCAGCGGATTGGTCGGCGTCTCGATCCAGACGAGGCGGGTGTCTTTTCGGATCGCCGCCTCGAGCGCAGCGGCGTCGGTGAGATCGTGATAGCTCACTTGCAATCCCATCGAGCGCTTGCGCACCCGCTCGAACAGCCGCCGCGAGCCGCCATAGAGGTCGTCGACCGCCACGATATGGGAGCCATGGTCGAGGCACTCGAGCGTGGTCGAGATCGCGCCAAGGCCGGAGGCAAAAGCGAACCCCGCGCTGCCGCCTTCGAGATCGGCGATGCAGCGCTCGAACGCCATGCGCGTGGGATTCTTGGTGCGGGCGTAGTCGTAGCCCTTGTTCACGCCCGGACTCTGCTGAACGTAAGTGGAGGTGGTGTAGATCGGCATCATGACCGCGCCGGTCGTCGGATCGGGCTCCTGGCCCGCGTGGATGCAGCGCGTGGAGAAGTCGAGTTGGTTTGGTTTGGTCATCACGACTCTCTGTTTTTTGTCATGGGCGGGCATAGGCTGTGTAGGGTGGGCAAAATCGCTGCTGAGATGCGGCAAAATCGGAGCTGCACCAGGAGCGATTTTGCCCACGCGAACAAAATGCGTGGGCATTGCGCGCGCGATATAAGTGACTGCAAGAGAGAACGAGATTGCGCAATGCCCACCCTACAGAGTTACAGCGCAATGCGAAAATAGTTGATCAGGTCGAGGCGCGTCGCCACGCCAAGAAACTGGTCGCCGTCCATGACAATGGCGACGTAGTCCTTGCGGAACAGGGGCAGGAGATCGGCGATCGGCGCGTCGGCGGAAATGGTCTCGAGGCGGGTGACCATCACGTCCTTGACCGGCCGCGCAAAGGCCTTGTTCGGATCGTCGCACTCGGTGAGCAGCGCGGCGAGCACGTCGCTCTCATCGACCAGGCCGACCACGCGCCCACCCTCGTCGACGACCGGAAGCTGCGACACGTCGGCCGAGCGCATGCGGGCAAACACCGTGCGCAGATTATCCTGCGGCCGCACCACGACCGCGGTCCCCTCGCTAACGCGGCTGACGACCACGTCGCGCACGGTGCCGTGCCGGTCGGGATGGCTCCAGCCTTCCTGCGCCAGAAAGATGGGATTGAACACTTTGGACAGATACTTCGCACCGGAGTCGCAAACGAGACTTACAACCCGCTTCGGCGCCGCTTGCGCCCGGCAATAGCGCAGCGCCGCGGCCAGCAGCGTGCCCGAGGAGGAGCCGGCGAGGACGCCCTCGGTGCGCAGGAGTTCGCGCGCGCTGGCAAAGCTCTCGGCGTCGGGAACCGCGAATGCCTGCGACACGAGCGTGAGATCGGCATTGGGCGGCACGAAATCTTCGCCGATGCCCTCCACCGCCCAGCTTCCAGCCTGCACCATTTGGCCAGTCTCGACGAACGGAGCGAGCACGGAGCCCTCCGGATCCGCGAGGATCATCGCCGTCTTGGGCGAGGCGCGCCGCATGCAGCGGCCGATTCCGGTCAGCGACCCGCCCGAGCCGACGCCGACCACGATCGCATCGACGTCGCCATCCATCTGGCGCAGAATTTCCGGGCCGGTTGTCGTCTCGTGCGCCTGCGGATTGGCTGGATTGGCAAACTGGTTGACGAAGAAAGCACCGGGTGTGCGCTGCGTGATCGCTTCGGCGAGATCCTGATAATAATCGGGATGCCCTTTGCCCACGTCCGAGCGCGTGGTCACGACCTCGGCGCCCATGGCCTTGGCATGCAGCACCTTCTCGCGCGCCATCTTGTCGGGAACGACGAGCAGCGTGCGGTAGCCCTTGCGGCCGCCGACCAGCGCGAGTCCGAGCCCGGTATTGCCGGCGGTGGCTTCGA
>WNGE01004205.1_pt1 | contig 18441 bp, 18 predicted proteins | sample 5400651 | NCBI WGS metagenome assembly WNGE01 (sample SAMN13153370, study PRJNA577476) | soil metagenome | isolation source: 60 cm soil or saprolite under grassland replicate 2 | place: USA:California | collected 2016-06-15
CGGTGCTGGGCGACGACGGCGTCCGCTACTACGGCTCGCACCTCGAGGTGGTGGCCGCGGGCATCGACCCGGGCGCCCACGTGCGCGCTGGTCAGCTTCTCGGGCTCATCGACAACTCGGGCGACGCCCGCTCCACCCCGACCCACCTGCACTTCGGCATCTCCTGGCCGACCCGCGACGGGATCTGGTGGGTGCGCCGCGGCGAGGTCTACCCCTGGCCCTACCTCGACTCCTGGCGCGCCGGCGGCAACCGCTCCCCCGCCCCCGCGGTGCGCGCAGCCCTCGCCAGGGCGGGCCGGCGCGTTCCACCCTGCCCCGACCCCACCTGCTGACCGGCCCGAACTGCCAGCCGGACGTTGGCACAGGGAGGGAGCGAGGTCGCTTCGGTGGATCAGCCGGTGGGGACGCAGGCGGCCTCGCGGATCACGGCGGAGAGGACGCGCGGGTCGCGGGATTTCCCGTGGAGCGCGGCGGCGATCTCCGCGGCGCCGAAGCGGCCCGCCACGGCCAGGTAGAGCACGCGCCGCCCCCCGGGAAGCGCGACCGCGGCCACCGTGTCGTCCAGGGACCACGAGACCGGCACCTTGCCGGCCAGCGCCCGCACGATCGTCAGGTCGCCGCCGCCGAGCCAGGCGGCGCCGTCCAGCATCGCGGCCAATTCGCCCAGGGTGGTGCCGCCGGGGTGGACGTGGCGCCGGACGAGCTGCTCCACGGCGAGCGCGCGGTGGGCTCCGGGCCGCGACGGGTCGTTGGCGATCGCGCTCCAGAACGACGGGGGCTCAGCGACTGGGCCCAGGCGCTCGGCCGCCTCGCGGAGCTGGGCCTCGCCCGCGTCGCTCCGGGTGAACGGCCGAAGCGGGTCGTCCATCGTCACACCGGCGTGATCTTGGTGGTCTTGTCCGCGCCGCAGCAGTCCCACGTCGCTTTCAGGTTGTGGGAGATGGCGCCGGTGCCGCCGGCCAGCGACGGGGCGGTCTTGGTGGCGGGGAGGATCCAGGTGGGCGCGGCGTTAGCCACCTTGAAGTCGGGCGGGAGGGTCAGGCCGTCGTAGAACTCGGCCGTGCCCTTGACCTCGAGCGTCCCCTTGGTCGCCGAGCCCGGGCCGCGGGACCCGTAGGTGTCGTCGTCCTTGTCGCCGCCCTCAGCGTACGTGGTGACCTTCTGGCCCTTGTTGATCGGCCACGCCTCCCAGACCCGCCGTCCCCGGGTTCACCGCCTTCCCGGCGCAGTCCTTCACGTCGTGCGGGAGCTCCACCTTCTGCACCACCCAGCCTCCCAGCGTCGTCGCCCGGTCCAGCTGCCACTGGACGACCCACTGGAACCCGCCGCAGTCGGCCGCGGTCGGGCCCCGGACCGTCTTCTTCGTCAGCTTGGGAGCCGCGGCGGCGGGAGCGGGAGCCGCCGGCGCAGGAGCGGGGGCGGGGGGCGCAGCCGGAGCTGCCGGGGCCGGGGCGCCGCCGTTGCCGGCGATGGGGAACCACGATTCCTCGTCTTCGGCGGCTTCGGTGCCGGACTTGCCACTGGTGAGCGTGGCCTTGCCGGTCGGCGGGTGGACCGGGACCCGGCTGAAATCGTGACCGAAGCGCGACACCGGCTCGGCACGGACCGGCGGGTCGACGGACTTGCCGGAGTGGGCCGAGCCGAGCACGGCCATCCGCCTGGCCGGGGAAGCCGTTGCGGACGACGACCGAGTCCTCAGAGGACCCTCGGTCCAACTTGAGGCATATATGTGCATTCTCGGCTCCACTCCTTGTGTGGGCACCGCAAATCTTCCCACCGACCCGGACCCGGGAGAAGGCCAGCCTTGAAAGCCCGAGGCTGACCGGCAGGGCTCCAGCGCCTTGCCAGATATTTCAGCGAGTGTAGAATTCGGGAGGTGGTGTCAACGGTTGTTGAGTTGTCAGGGACGCTCGGTCCCGGGATGTGAGGTCCGTATGTTGGCGATGGCGCTCAAGGAGTTCCGTCAGTTGCGGCGCGACCGGCGAACGGTCGCGCTCATGGTGGGCCTGCCCGTCCTGCTCCTGGTGGTGTTCGGCTACGCCGCCAGCTTCGACGTCAGGTCGCTCAGGACCGTCGTGGTCGGCCCCGCGGCGGCCCGCGTCGCGGCGGCAGCGCCCGACCAGCGGCCCGGCGGCCTGCCCGCCCCGCAGGTGCTGTTCAACCCCGGGCTCAAGACCTCCGTCATGATGGTGCCCGCGCTGATCGGCCTGATCCTGGTGTTCGTCGGCACGGTCGCCACCAGCCTCGGCGTCGTGCGCGAGCGCCAGAGCGGCACGCTCGAGCAGCTCGCGGTGATGCCGTTCCGGCCCCGCGACGTCTTCGTCGGCAAGATCGTCCCCTACTTCGCGGTGGCCGCCGTCGACATGGCTGTCATCACCGCCGTCGGCACCATCCTGTTCAACGTGCCCTTCCGCGGCTCGCCGTGGCTGCTGGTGCTGGGGGCGGTCGAGTTCCTGTTCGTGACCCTCGGCATCGGCGTGCTCATCTCGACCGTGTCGCAGAATCAGGGCCAGGCCATCCAGCTCTCCATCATGACGATGCTCCCCCAGATCCTGCTGTCGGGCATGATCTTCCCGCTGAGCGCGATGGCCGCCGGCGTGCGCTGGATCGGCTACCTCCTGCCGCTCACCTACTTCGTGCAGATAAGCCGCGGCGTGATGATCCGCGGCGCGTCGCTTGCGTCGCTCGCCCTGCCGCTGGCGGCCCTTGCCGTGCTCGGCCTGGTGGTGTTCACGCTGTCGGTGCGGCGCTTCCAGCGCGACCTGGCGCCCTCCGGCGAGCGCCGCGCCCGCTCCGGCCGACCGGCGCGGCGGGCCCGGGCCGAGGCGGGCGCACGATGAGCGCCGTGACCGCGGCCCGCTGGGGCGTGGAGGACCTCACCGTCCGCTACGGCGCCCGGCTGGCGCTCGACCGCGTCGGCCTCGAGGTGCCGGACGGGGCGATCACCGCGGTCGTGGGCGGCGACGGCGCCGGCAAGACCAGCCTGCTCCGCGCGCTCGCCGGTGCGGTGCGGCCCGCCGGCGGCAGGGTGCGGCGGCCGCCGGCGCAGCGCATCGGCTACGTCTCCGCCGGCCCCGGCGTCTACCGCGACCTGACCACCGGCGAGAACCTCGCCTTCAGCGGCGCCGCCTACGGCCTGCGCGGGGAGCGCCTGGCCGAGCGCGCCCGACCGCTGCTGGAGCGCACCGGCCTCGCGCAGGCCCGCGACCGGCTCGGCGGCGAGCTCTCCGGCGGCATGCGGCAGAAGCTCGCGCTGGCCATGGCCATGCTGCACGAGCCCGACCTGCTGGTGCTGGACGAGCCGACCACCGGCGTCGACCCGGTGAGCCGCACGGAGCTGTGGCGCCTGCTCGCCCGGGCGGCCGCGGCCGGCGCCGCGGTGGTGGTCTCCACCGTGTACCTCGACGAGGCCGAGCGGGCCGCCGGCGTGCTCGTGCTCGACCAGGGGCGCACCCTGCTGGAGGGGCCGCCGGCCGCGCTGGTCGCCGCCACGCCCGGGGCGGTGCTGGACTCGCCGGCGCGACCCGAGGGCGAGGCCGCCCGGGTGTCGTGGCGGCGCGGGCCGCGCTGGCGCACCTGGTCGCCGGAGGGGGCGGCCGGCGGCGCCGAGCCCATGACCCCGGACCTCGAGGACGCCGTGATCGTCGCCTCGCTCGCGCGCCTGCGACCCGGGCGGCGCCAGGAGGTGGCGGCATGAACGCCCCGGGGGCGCTGCTCGGCGCGACCGGCGTGTCCCGCCGGTTCGGCTCCCTCACCGCCGTCGACCGGGTCGACCTCGAGGTCGGCGCGGGCGAGGTGGTCGGGCTGCTCGGCGCCAACGGCTCCGGCAAGACCACGCTCATCCGGATGCTGCTCGGACTGCTCGGGCCGAGCGCCGGCGAGGTGCGGCTGTTCGGCGAGCCGCCGTCGCGCCGCACCCGCGCCCGCCTCGGCTACGTGCCGCAGGGTCTCGGGCTGTACGACGACCTCACCGTCGCCGAGAACCTGGCCTTCGTCGCCGGCGCGTTCGGGGTCCCCGCAGGGCAGGCGCTCGACCCCGAGCTGGAGGCGCTGCGCGGCGAGCCGGTCTCCGGGCTGCCGCTCGGGCTGCGGCGGCGGCTCGCCTTCGCCGCCGCGCTCGGCCACCACCCGGAGCTGCTGGTGCTGGACGAGCCCACCTCCGGGGTGGACGCGCTCGGCCGGGCCAGGCTGTGGGACGCGATCCGCTCGGCCGCCGAGGCCGGCGCCGGGGTCCTGGTCACCACCCACTCCATGGGCGAGGCCGAGCAGTGCGACCGCCTGGTGGTGCTCGCCGCCGGGCGGGTGGTGGCGCGCGGCACGGTCGACGAGATCATCGGCGGCGCCACCACCGTCGCGGTGCGCGGCACGCGCTGGGAGGAGGCGTTTGCCGCGTGCGAGGCCGCGGGCCTGCCCGCCGCCCTGGTCGGCACCGACCTGCGCGTGCCCGCGGCCGAGCCGGACCAGGTGCGGGCGGCCCTGGAGGCGGCCGGGGTGCGCGCCGAGGTGGACCGGACCAAGGCCACCCTCGAGGAGGCGTTCGTGCTGCTGGCGAGCCAGGCGGCGGCCTGATGGCGCGGACCGGGCGGCGGCCGGGCCGCAGCGGCGCCCGCGAGGCGATCCTGGAGGCCGCCCGCCGGTCGTTCACGGCCAACGGCTACGACCGGGCCTCCATCCGCGACATCGCCGGCCGCGCCGGCGTCGACCCGGCGCTGGTGCACCACTACTTCGGCAAGAAGAGCGAGCTGTTCGTGGCCGCGGTCGAGCTGCCGCTGGACCCGGCGGTGGTGGTGGCCACGCTGATGGGCGGCGACCGCGAGCGCATCGGCGAGCGCATCGTCGGCCTGCTGCTCTCGCTCTGGGACGACCCGCGCGACCGCAGCTCGCTGATCGCGCTGGTCCGCTCGGCCGTGTCCAGCGAGGACGCCGCCAGGATGCTGCGCGAGTTCCTGGTCAGCGTGCTGTTCGCCCGGGTCGCCGAGGCCCTCGGCATGGCCGACGCGCGGCTGCGCGCCAGCCTGGTCGCCTCCCAGATCATGGGCCTGGCCGTCGCCCGCTACATCGTCCGCGTCGAGCCGGTCGCCTCGGCCCCCACCGACGTGGTGATCGCCGCGGTGGGCCCGAACCTCCAGCGCTACCTGACCGGCGACCTCGGACCGGCCCCAGGGCCCTCCCCAGAGCCTTCCCGAGGGCCGGCCTGACGGTCCGCGCTCACTCCGGGCGCTCGTCCGCAAGGTTCGGGAACGTGCCGGTCGGGGCCTCGACCACGGCCATCTCCGCCGCCGACTCCGACGGGGCCTGCCGCGACGCGAGCGCCTGGAGCGCGGCCGCGTCGCCGACGTCGCGGCCGGCGCGCTCCGACAGCAGCCAGCGGACCTCGAGCAGGTCGCAGTACGCCTGGACGGCGTCGACGCCCCACCCCAGCGCCACCGCGGCCCTGGCCGCACCCGGCCGGAAGCACTCCGCGAGCCAGCGGACCCCGACCACGTCGTCGCCGGCCGACCCCGGCCGCTCCCGCTCCAGCCGCGCCTGGAAGCTCCGCAGGTCGTTCAGGAGCACGGTGGCCTGCCCCTCCCCCACCTCGAGCCCGGTGAGGCGGCGGAGCTGCTCGACGTGGAAGCGGCGGCTGGCCACCGCGACCTTGAGCCGCAGCCGGCTCGAGTCCTCACCGGCCGGCTCCAGCTCCAGCTCGTCCACTGCGAAGCCGAGCTCGTTGAGACGCCGCACGCGCCCGGCGACCTTATAGCGCTCGTCCAGGCCGAAGGTCTGCTCCCGCGTCAGCTCGGCCCAGAGCTGCCGGTAGCGGCCGGCCACGCTGGAGGCCGCCGCCAGGTGCTCGTCGACCTCGTCGCCGCCGCCCAGCGCCACCGCCAGGTCCAGCAGGTCGCCGGTGACGTTGTCGACCAGGATCTCGAGGTCCAGGGCGCGCTGCCCGTCCGACAGGCGCGGGTGCACCTCGCTGGTCTCGGCGTCGACCAGGAACGCCTGCAGGGCCTGGCCGTCCCGCCTGAACAGGGTGTTGGCCAGCGAGCAGTCCCCCCAGAACACGCCGGCGCGGTGCAGGTCCACCAGCAGGCTCGCCATGGCGTCCAGCAGCCGCTCGCGGTGCTTGGCGCGTGGCGGCAGCCGCTGGAACAGCCGCCGGTACTGCCAGGAGTGGGCAAGGAACTCGGTGACCAGCACCGAGTTGCCGCTGGACGGCTGCTCGACCAGCCCGACCGCCTCCACGGCCGGCAGCAGCCGCGCCTCCAGGTCCCGGAGCACCTGGTACTCCTTGCGGGCCGTCCGGGTGGGCAGCTCCTTGAGCGCGTAGAGCACGCCGTCGGCCACCACGAAGCGCACGACGTGCCGGCTCGGGCCGACCCGCAGCTCGCGGAAGTCGGCGGCGTCCGGCGGCCACGCCTGGAGCGGGTCGAGCCACGGCAGGGCCAGCAGGCTCGGCGAGGCCCTGCGCAGCCGGATCGACAGATCGGCAGTCATAGCAACCGAATCGTAGCCCGCGGCGCCCGGGTAATGGCGTAGAGTGCCAAGCGGCAAGATCCGGTCCCTAATCTCCCGGAACGTGCTTTCCTCAGGTGGCCACCTGGGGCCGGAATCGACAGCGATGGCGAAAGGAGCTTATCCTCGATTGGCCATGCTCGAAGCCATCAGACAACCCAGCGATTTGCGGCGGCTGAGCACTGACCAGCTCGTGGAGCTGGCCGCCGAGATCCGGGACTTCCTGGTCCGCGCGGTCGCGGCGCGGGGCGGGCACCTCGGCCCGAACCTCGGCGTCGTCGAGCTCACCATCGCCCTGCACCGCGCGCTCAACTCGCCCAGCGACCGCATCGTCTGGGACACCGGTCACCAGGCCTACGTGCACAAGCTGCTCACCGGGCGCCAGGCCGACTTCGCCGGGCTGAAGACGCTGGGGGGGCTGTCGGGCTACCCGTCCCGCAGCGAGAGCCCGCACGACGTCGTCGAGAACTCCCACGCCTCCACCGCGCTCGGCTACGCCCTGGGCCTCGCCGAGGCGCGCCGCGCCGCCGGCGGCAGGGGCCGCGTGGTCGCGGTGGTCGGGGACGGCTCGCTCACCGGCGGGGTGGCGCTGGAGGCGCTCAACCTGATCGGCAGCCGCAAGCCCGACCTGCTGGTGATCCTCAACGACAACGGCCGCTCCTACCAGCCGACCGTGGGCGGGCTGGAGAGCCACCTCGCCCCGCTGCGGCTCCACCCCGGCTACGAGGCCTTCAAAAAGGGCGTCGAGGGCACGCTCGGCCGGGTCCCGCTGGTCGGCGAGGGCATGCTCGAGGCGGCCAAGCGGGTCAAGGAGGGCGCCAAGGCCATGGTGGCGCCCAGGGTGGTGTTCGAGGACCTCGGCTGGCAGTACGCCGGCCCGGTGGACGGCCACGACCTGGCCGCGCTGGGCACCGCGCTCGACCACGTCAAGCGGGTCGACGGCCCGGTCATGCTGCACGTCATCACCCAGAAGGGCCGTGGCTACGCACCGTCCGAGCAGCACGAAGAGGACAAGCACCACTCCGTCGGCGCGTTCGACCCCGCCACGGGCAGGCCACTGGCCAAGCCGGGCGACGAGGTCCCGTTCACCAGCATCTTCGGCGAGGCCCTGCTCGAGCAGGCACGCCGCCACCAGGAGCTGGTCGCCATCTCCGCGGCCATGCTCGGGCCCACCAAGCTCACGGTGATGGCGCGCGAGTTCCCCGACCGGGTCTACGACGTGGGCATCGCCGAGCAGGTCGGCGTCACCATGGCCGCCGGCATGGCCATGCGCGGGCTGCGGCCGGTGTGCGCGATCTACTCGACCTTCCTGCAGCGCGCCTTCGACCAGGTGATGATGGACGTTTCGCTGCACAAGCTGCCGGTGGTGCTCGCGCTCGACCGCTCCGGCATCACCGGCGAGGACGGCCCCTCCCACCACGGCGTCTTCGACCTGACCTACCTGCGCCAGATCCCCAACATGGTGATCGGCGCGCCGCGCGACGGGAACGAGCTGCGCCGCATGCTGGCGACGGCCATGTCCCACACGGGCGGGCCGTTCGCGGTCCGCTTCCCCAAGGCGACCACGCCCAGGGTCGACTTCTCCCAGCCGCCCCGCAAGCTGCGGATCGGCAACTGGGAGGTGCGCTCGCGCGGCAAGGACGTGCTGCTGCTCGGCCTGGGCAAGCTGCACGGCGCGTGCGAAGAGGCGGCGCGGCTGCTCAGGCAGGAGGGCATCAGCGTCACCCTGGTCGACCCGCGCTGGGTCAAGCCGCTCGACCCGCGCCTGGCCTCGGTGGCAAGCTCCCACCCGCTGGTGGTGACCGTCGAGGACAACGTGCTCGCCGGCGGGTTCGGCGCGGCCGTGGCCGAGGTGCTGGCCGACGAGGAGGTCCGCACGCCCCTGCTGCGGCTGGGCGTCCCCGACCAGTTCCTGCAGCACGGCAAGCGCGACGCCCTACTGGCCGAGCTGGGCCTGGACGCCGTGGGCATCGCCGAGCGGATCCGCAAGCGCCTGCACCGCCTCCAGCAGCACGACCTCGGGCAGCAGCCGCAGGCCGGGCAGAGCCCGTAGGCGGGGTGCGACCGCGCCGCCCGGGCGGCAGCGCCGGGCGGCGCGGCGCGCTCACACCTCCCGGTGGCCGAAATTCATCCCCTCGAAGGTCGCCTCCACCCGCTCCATCGCCTTGACCACCTCGGCGAGGTCCTGGCCGACCTCGGTGTCGGCCTGCGGGAAGAGGTACTGGTTGAGCGGCTCGTTCGAGCCCACCTGCAAGCCGTACTCGTCCATGTACTCCCCGATCGCGAACTCCCAGGTGAACAGGGCGGGCTCGTCGTCGTAGGACGGCACGTGCAGCCAATAGGTGAGGTACCGGTTGCGGGACAGGCTGAAGGTCCGGGAGCCGTCCCGCTTCTCCTGGCCGATCCGGAAGCCCACCAGCTTGAGGTCGTCGTCAAAGGCCATGGGGCTGGCCGTCCTCCTCGAGTGTCAAAGCCACGACAGATACAGCCGCTCTACAGCGTAGAATCATCTGCTGTCCGGCGACGACAGGCCGGAAACCGACTCTCCGGGACGACTCGTGGCGAACCGCTCCACCGACGTCGACCACCTCGTCGGCCGCACCGTCGGCCGCCGCCGCTACGAGGTGGTCGCGCGCATTGCACAGGGCGGGATGGCGACCGTCTACAGGGCGCACGACCGGCAGCTCGACCGGGTGGTCGCGCTCAAGGTCCCGCGCCCCGAGCTCGCCCGCGACCGGGCGTTCTGCGAGCAGTTCCGCCGCGAGGCGCGCGCCGCCGCCCGGCTGACCCACCCCAACGTGGTGGCCGTGCACGACTCCGGCGAGGACCGGGGCCTGCCCTGGATGGTGATGGAGCTGGTCGAGGGGCAGACCCTGCGGGCCGTGCTCGAGGCGCGAGGCCGGCTCGACCCGGAGACCACCGCCGCGCTGGTCGGCGAGATCAGCGACGCGCTCGAGCACGCGCACCGCCACGGCATCGTCCATCTCGACGTGAAGCCGGAGAACGTCCTGCTCACCAGCGACTCGGTCAAGGTGGCCGATTTCGGGCTGGTGCGGGCCGTCCAGGGCGCCCGCGACCACGCGCTGGCCGGGACCGCCCAGTACTGCGCGCCCGAGGTGCTGCGCGGCGAGGTCGTCGACGGCCGCGCCGACGTGTACTCGCTCGGCGTGGTCGCCTACGAGTGCCTGACCGGCCGGGCCCCGTTCGGCCAGGGCGACCCCGCCCGGACCGCCTGGCAGGTGCTGCACGGGCGGGTGCCGGTCCCGTCCCGCACGGTGCCCGGCCTTGACGAGGGGGTCGACGCCGCCGTGTGGCGGGCCACCGAGCCGGACCGGGCGCGGCGGTCCCCGCGCGCCTCCGACGTTGCCGCGGCCATGGGCGCGCCGCGACGCCGCCCGTTCGACCAGGCCCCGGCCCCCACCCCTCCGATGCCGTTCTCGACGCTTGCCACCACGGTGGCGGGCACGGTGGTCGGAACGGTGGTCGGAACGGTGGTCGGAACGGTCGCGCCGCCCCGGCCACGGCGCGCGCAGCGCCCGCCCCGCCCCCCGCGGCCGGGGCGGCGAGCGGTGGGCGGCTGGATCGTGCTGCTGCTCGTCCTCGCGCTGCTGCTGGCCGGCAGCGCGCTCGCCTGGGACAACCTGGTGGCCTCCTCGGTCACCGTGCCGAACCTGGTCGGCGAGAACCTGCGCCAGGCGCGGCGCGCGATCGAGCTCAAGCACCTCAGGGTCGCCGTGGGCAGGCCGGTCCCGTCCAAGACCGTCGCCCAGGGCCTGGTGGCGGAGCAGTCCCCCGGGCCGGGCGGGGCCGTGCGGCGCTGGACCACCGTCCGGCTGCTGCCCTCCAGCGGCATCCTCCTGCCCGACCTGAAGGGGCAGGGGCTGGCCAGGGCGAAGGAAGCCCTGTCCAACCTCGGGCTGCGGTGGAAGCAGGTACCGCGCCCCAGCACCACCGTCCCCGCCGGGCTGATCGCGGGCACCAGGCCCAGGGCCGGCACCCCGATCGGCGCGGACCAGCAGGTCGAGGTGGACGTCAGCATCGGCAAGCCCCAGGTCGCGGTGCCGGCGGTGAACGGCGAGCCCCTCGGGGACGCGACCGCCGCGCTGCGCCAGGCGGGCTTCGAGACCAGCACCGTGCAGGTGTTCGACGACTCCGTCCCCAACGGCCAGGTGGTCGGCACCAGCCCGCCCGCGGGCGCGACGCTGACGTGGGGCTCGACCGTGCAGGTCAACGTCAGCAAGGGCCCCGACCTGGTCGAGGTCCCGGACGTGCGCAACCTGTCCAAGGGCGAGGCCGAGGCGACCCTGCGTGCGCACGGCCTGCGCTGGCGGTACTCCTTCGGGTTCGGCGGCACCGTCTCCGGCCAGGACCTCGAGCCGGGCCGCAGGGTGGCGCGCAACACCGTCGTCGGCCTCTCCGTGAGCCTCTTCTGAGCGGGCCCGCCGCCGTGCGCATCGGTGCCCACGTCTCGGCCTCGGGCGGGCTGGTCAAGGCCGTCGCCAACGCCCAGCGGCTCGGCTGCGAGAGCCTGCAGATGTTCGTGTCGAACCCGCGCGGCTGGGCCAGGCCGGTCGCGGACCCGGCCAGCGACGAGCGGTTCCGCTCCCTGGTGGCCGAGGCCGGGCTCGGGCCGGTGTTCGTGCACGCTCCCTACCTGGTCAACCTCGCCAGCGCCAGCGAGCCGAACCGGCGGCGGTCCTGCTCGCTGCTCGTGGCCACACTGGAGCGGGGCGTCTCGGTCGGCGCGGCCGGAGTCGTCGTCCACGCCGGCTCGGACATGGGCGAGGGCCGCGAACGAGGGCTCGCGCGCACCCGCGGGGCGGTCCTCCCGCTCCTGGACAGCACGAGCGCGCCAGACCTCGTCCTGGAACTGACGGCCGGGACCCGCGGCGACCTCGCGGCCCGCTTCGACCAGATGGCCGAGCTGCTTGCCGCCCTCGGCGACCACCCGAGGGTCAAGGTCTGCTTCGACACCTGCCACGCCCACGCCGCCGGCTACGACCTGTCCGGTCCCGAGACCGCCAGGGCCTCCCTCGACGACCTGTTCGCCGTGCTCGGCGACCGGGTCGCGCTGGTGCACGCCAACGACTGCGCCGAGCCGAGGGGGGCGCGCCGTGACCACCACGCCCCCATCGGCGCCGGCGAGATCGGCCTCGCGGGGTTCGCCGCGATCCTCGCCCACCCCGGGATCGCCGGCCTGCCGGTCGTGATCGAGACGCCCGGCACCGAGGAAGAGCGGGCCGCCGACGTCGCCCGCCTGAGGACCATGGCGGCCGCCACGCGAACGGCTGAGGTCGCTCCCCGAGGCTGAGTGCGGTCAGCGCAGGGGCAGCATCGAGCCGACGCCGACGGCGAGCGCCAGCAGGTGCTCCGCTGCGGGCAGTCCGGTGTCGACGAGCACGTCCACTGCCAGGCCGAGCGCGAGGAGCGCCGCGATCGGCAGGGAGCGGCTCCACACCACCAGGGCCGCACCGGCCGCGACCACCACGGCGGAGGCGCCGACGTCGAGCGGGGCGTTCGTCGCGCCCGGGTGGCGGGCGAGCCAGGTCAGCCCGGTCGACAGGGTCGGGACGAGATTGCCGAGCGCGCCGATCACGACCAGACGACGTGTGCCGATGGCAGCCTCCAGCGGCGCCAGCAGCAGCCAGCTCGCAACCACCGACCAGGCTGCCTCGATCGGCCGCAGCACCAGGAAGGCGCTGGCGGCGACCCGCGGGGCCTGCTGCCAGCGGGTCAGGTCGGTGGCGCGGTAGGCGCAGCAGGCCAGGGCGGCCCGATGCGCCGCTGGCACGTGCCACAGCAGGCTCACCAGCAGGGTGAGCGCGAGGAAGGTCCAGGTCGCCGGGGCCGCCCGCCAGACGCCGGCGCGCCGCACGGCCGCACGGTACGGCGTGCGGTACTCGCGCAGGAAGGCGAGCCTGCGGCTCACGGCCCGCCCGCCGGGCCCGTCCGGGCCACCCGGGTCGGGCTGCCGGCCAGCGGCACCGCCAGCCAGAACGAGCTGCCGGCGCCGGGGCCGCTCTCGGCCCAGAGCCGCCCGCCGTGGGCGGTCACGATCTCCCTGCAGATGGCCAGGCCCAGCCCGCTGCCGCCCGGCGAGCGCGAGCGGGCCGCGTCGGCGCGGTAGAACCGGTCGAACAGGTGTGGCAGGGCGTCGGGCGGGATGCCCGGCCCGGTGTCCCGCACGGTCATGCCGGCCTCGTCGCGACCGCGCCACAGGCGCACCCGCACGGTGCCGCCGGCGCCGGTGTACTTGACGGCGTTGTCGACCAGGTTGGTGACCACCAGCTCGAGCCGGGGCCCGTCGGCCAGCACCTCGGCCGGGTCCCCGTCGACCTCCAGGGCGATCCCCTTGGCGCGGGCGATCGGCCGGAGCTTGCCGAGCACCTCGGCCACCAGCTCGTCGAGCCGCTGCGGCGCGCACAGCAGATCGAGGCGGCCTTCGTCGATGCGGGCCAGGGTCAGCAGGTTGTCGAGGATGCGGCTGGTCCGCTCGACCTCCTCGCCGACGCTCTCCAGCGCCTCGCGCGCCTGGGCGGGCAGCGTCGGCGAGCGCAGCCAGACGTCGATCTCGGAGCGCATCACCGCCAGCGGCGTGCGCAGCTCGTGAGAGGCGTCGGCGACCAGCCGCTGCTGCTCCTGCACGCCCCGCTCGATGCGGTCGAGCATGGCATTGAGCGTCTCGGCCAGGCGCCCCAGCTCGTCGTGGCCCCGCGGCAGCGCGACCCGCTCCTGGAGCCGGTCGGCGCTGATCACCGCGGCCTGCCCGGTCATGCGGGCCACCGGCAGCAGCGCCTTGCGGGCCAGCAGCCAGCCACCGCCACCGGCACCGGCCACCGCCACCGGCACCGCCACCAGCAGCAGCAGCCGCAGCCGGCGCACGGACTCGTCCACGTCCACCAGCGAGCGGGCCACCACCAGCACGCTGGTGGCGCGGCGCTGCTGGAACCGCACGGCCAGCACGCGGAAGCGCGCCCGCTCGGGGCCGAGCCGGCTGGTCAGCCGCACCGGCCCGCTGCGCAGCACGGCCTCGCGCACGCCAGGGGCGATCATCGGCTGGCGGCCGGTCGGGTCGCCGGTGGAGCCGAGCACGTCCCCGCCCGGCGACACGATCTGCGCGGCGAACGCGCCTCGTGGCAGGGCCCGCAGCGAGCTCGAGGTGAGGTTCTCGAACGCCTGGTCCCCGCCCCGGAGGTCCATGGCGACCTCGTTGGCCTGGTCGTCGAGGTTCTGGTCGACCCCGGCGACCAGGCCCGCCTGCAGCCGCACGAGCAGGAAGGCGCCGACCACCACCAGGATGGCCGCCAGCAGCCCGACGTACCACAGGGTCAGGCGGGCGCGGATCGGGAGGCTCACCGACCGCCCGTCCCACCGCCGCCCTCGGCGCCCGCCCCGGCCTCCTGCTGGCTGCCGTCGCCGAACCCGCCGTCGGGGGTCACCGGGTCGAGCCGGTAGCCGACGCCGCGCACGGTGCGGATCAGCGCCCGGCCGAACGGCTGCTCGAGCTTCTTGCGCAGGTAGCCGACGTAGACGTCGACCACGTTCGAGAAGCCGTCGTAGTTCACGTCCCAGCAGTGCTCGATGATGCTGGTGCGCGTGGCCACCTGACCGGGCCGGCGCATGAGGTACTCGAGCAGGCCGAACTCGCGCACCGACAGCTCCACCGGCGTGCCCGCCCTGGTGACCGTGTGGGTCGCCGGGTCGAGCACCAGGTCGCCGCTGACCAGCACCGGCGGGCGCTCGACGGGGCTGCGGCGCAGCAGCGCCCGCAGCCGTGCCAGCAGCTCGCCGAACGAGAACGGCTTGACCAGGTAGTCGTCCGCGCCCACGTCGAGACCGGCGATGCGGTCGGCGACGCCGTCGCGCGCGGTGAGCATCAGCACCGGGGCCCAGCGGCCCGCCTCGCGGAGCCGCCGGCAGACCTCGAAGCCGTCCAGCTTCGGCAGCAGCACGTCGAGCACGATCGCGTCGTAGGGGTTCTCGCCGCCCAGGAACAGGCCCTCCTCGCCGTCGACGGCGGTGTCGACGGCATAGCCTTCCTGCTCCAGCCCCCGGCGCAGCGCGCGGGCCATCTTCACCTCGTCCTCGACGACCAGCACCCGCACCGCCCACCTCCCGATCCGGTTTACTATCACTCAAGTCCCGCCGGCGTGAGAGCGCCATGAGAGATCCGTGTGAACCGACACGCGGCCCCGCCTTTCACCCCTCTCTCACCCGGCGCCTGCTACACGCCCCTCATACGCGCACCTCACGGTGACCAGACACCCTTCAAGGTAGTTCGACGTGGCACTGCTCGCCCCCCAACCCGTCGGCGACCCGTCGCCGGACGGCGCCGGCGTCTCCGCCGGAGCCCGGCCCGGAACCTGGCCCGACGCGACCCGCCCGGACCGCACCGCCCGGGTCGCCGCCGCGTTCATGCTGCTCGCCGGCGTGCTCAACCTCGCGACGGTGCTGCTGCCGGGCGGGCGGCTGCGGCTCCAGGTGCTCGACGCGCTGGTGCCGGGCGCGGTGTCCGAAGGCGCCACCGCCCTGACCGCCGCCGCGGGCATCGGCCTGGTGCTGCTCGCGGGCGGCATGCGCCGCCACCGCCACTCGGCGTACCTCGCCACCATGGCGCTGCTGGGCGGCAGCGCCGTGCTGCACGTCGTCAAGGGTCTCGACATCGGCGCCGCCCTGCTCGAGGCGTTCCTCGCCGGCATGCTGGCGGGGCGGTCCGAGCACTTCACGGCCCGGTTCGGGCCGGACGAGCGCACCCCGGTGCTGTGGCCGGCGCTGGCGGTCCCGGTCATCACCGTCGGCTACGGCGTGATCGGACTGCTGGTCAACCGCGGCGACGTCGCCGCGGACCTCGGTCTCGGGCCGCTTATGGCGCAGGCCGGCCGCATGGCCGTCGGGCTCGGCGCCTCGGTGCCGCTGGACGGACGCTTCGGCCGGGTGTTCCCGGCGTCGGTGGCGGCCGTGCTGTTCGCCGGGGTGGCGTTCGTGGTGGTGCGGCTGCTGGCGCCGGCAAGGGGGCCGCGCAGCCTGGCCGAGCCGCGCCTGCCCGGGCTGGCCGCCGTCTCCGACGACTCGCTCGCCTACTTCGCGCTGCGCGACGACCGCGCGACCGTGCGCGCCGGGGAGGCGCTGGTGTCCTACCGCGGCGTCGGCACGGTCGCGCTGGCCGCGGGCGACCCGCTCGGGCCGCGCCAGGACTGGCCTGCGGCGATCACCGCGTTCCGGGCCGAGGCGGCGCGGCAGGGCCGCGTCGCCGCCGCCATCGGCTGCGGCGCCGGCGCGGCCGCGCGCTACGTCGAGGCCGGGCTGCGGACGGTCTACCTCGGCGACGAGGCCGTCATCGACCTCGGCACCTTCAGCCTGGAGGGGCGGGCGGTGCGGATCGTGCGGCAGAGCTGGAACCGGGCCAAGCGGGCCGGGCTCACCTGCGAGGTCGCCCGCTCCGGCGAGCTCGACCCGGCCACCCGCGCGGAACTGGAGGCGATCTCCGCGCGCTGGCGCGGGGGGGCGGCCGAGCGCGGCTACTCCATGGCGCTCGGGCGCCTGTTCGACCCCCGCGACGGCCGCACGATCGTGGTGGCCGGCCGCGGCGGCGACGGCCGCCTGCAGGGCTTCCTGCACTTCGTGCCCTGGGGCCGCGACGGCGCCAGCCTCGACGTGATGCGGCGCGAGCCCGGCAGCCCCGCCATCCTCAACGATTTCCTGATCGCCGAGGCCGCCCTGCGCCTGCCGGGGCTCGGCATCCGCCGCATGTCGCTGAACTTCTCGTTCCTGCGCGCGGTGCTGGAGGCCGGCGCCGCCCCCGGGGCCCCGCCCACCCTGCGGCTGGAGTGCCGGGCGCTGCGCTGGCTCTCCGGCCCCTTCCAGATCGAGTCGCTGTACCGCTTCAACAAGAAGTTCCAGCCCTGCTGGCAGCCCCGCTACCTCGCCGTGGAGGCGATGGAGGACCTCCCGCGCGTGGTGGTGGCCGCGCTGCGCGCCGAGGGGTTCGTGGCACGCGGCTGACCCGCCGCCGTTTCCGCCCGGGATGGCATGCTGGTCGGCATGCGACCGACCGGGCCGTCCCTGCCGGCACCCGCCCCCGCCACCGGGACGAGGGCCTCGCGGCTCGCCGCCTACCGGTGGGAGCTGGCCCTGATCGGCGTCACCGCGGTATGGGGCGCGACCTTCGTGGCGGTCCGCGACGCGGTCGCGACCATCCCGCCGTTCACCTTCGTCGCCTACCGCTTCCTGGCCGCGGCCGCGCTGCTGGCGGGCGCGCGGCCGCGGGCGCTCGCCGGACGGCCGCGGGGCCTGGTCGCCGCCGGCGTGGTGACCGGGATCGCGCTGTTCGCCGGCTACGGCTTCCAGACCACGGGCCTGCAGTACACCACCGCCTCCAACGCCGGCTTCATCACCGGCCTGTCGGTGGTGCTCACGCCGCTGCTGGCCGCGGTGGCGCTGCGCGAGCGGCCGGGGCTCGGGCCCGGGCTGGGCGCGGCCCTCGCCTTTCTCGGGCTCGCGCTGCTGTCCTTGCAGCGCCTGGAGGTGCGGCGCGGCGACGCCCTGGTGCTCGGCTGCGCCGTCGCCTTCGCCGCGCACATCGTCCTGCTCGGCCGCTTCGCCCCGCGCTACTCCAGCTACCAGCTCGCGGTCGTGCAGCTCGCCACCGTGGGGGTGCTTTCGCTGGTGTGGGCGGGCGTGACCGGCGGCCTCGCGGCGCCCGCGGGCGCGCAGGTCTGGCTCGCGCTGGCGGTCACGGCGGTGCTGGCTTCGGCGGCCGGCTTCCTGGTCCAGACCCGCGCGCAGCGCGAGGTGTCGCCGACCAAGACCGCAGTGATCCTCACCATGGAGCCGGTGTTCGCCGGAGTGTTCGGCTTCCTGCTGGCGGGCGAGCGCCTGTCCGCGCGCGGCTGGGTCGGCGCATGCTGCATCCTTGCGGGCATGCTCGTCGCCGAGCTGGGCCGGCCCCCGACCGCGCCGGGCCGCGCCGACGAAGCCTTCGAATAGCGACAATCCAGGATCGGCGGACAGGCGCCCGCCGCTCGAGTCAGCCCGTCGAGTTGTAGATCTTCTCGCCGCGCTCGAGCATGCGGAGGGCGGGCGGCTGCTCGTGCACGGTGTCACGCAGAAGCCCTTCTTCCGGACGCTCGACGGCTCCGGTCATGTGCTGGGCGCAGCGTTTCACCCTGGCGGGTTCCGGCCGCTGCTGCGGACGAGCGTCGGCAGCATCTCGGGATCTGTTCGACCTGCGGCGGAACTGCTGGGCGTCGACGACCTGCCGGTGGCAGGGCGGGTCCTCGGCGGACACGACAGCGCGGAGATGGTCGAGGCCCTGGAGGAGTACCTCGTCGGGATCAGTCCGAAGCCGGATCCGACGGGTCGGCGGGTCACCGAGCTTGTCGCTGAGGCGGAGCGCCGGGCCGAGATCACCCGGGCTGAGATGCTTGCCGTGGAGGCCGGGACGAGCCTGCGCTCCCTGCAGCGGCTGTTCGCAGAGTACGTCGGCGTCGGCCCGAAGTGGGTCATCCAGCGCTTCCGTATCCTCGACGCGATCGCGGCAGCGCACTCGGGTGAGGTCATGGACTGGGCCGCGCTCGCCCACGACCTGGGCTTCAGCGACCAGGCACATCTGACCCGCGTCTTCACGCAGGTCGTTGGCACGCCGCCGGCATCGTACCGGCGAGAGATCGGTTCGTCCTGGCCTCCTTTCGGTTCCAAGCCGAGCTCGGCGTGAGCCAGGTCCGAGGCGGGTCACACCAGGCTGTCCAGCCAGGCCTGGCGGAGGTCGGCGTAGCGGCCGGTGCCGCCGACCAGCTCGTCGGGCGGGCCGTCCTCGATGATCCGGCCCTGGTCGAGGACGAGGACGCGGTCGGCGATCTCCACGGTGGACAGCCGGTGGGCGATGATGACGGCGGTGCGGTCGGCGAGGATGGTGCGCAGGGCGCGCTGCACCTGCCGCTCGCTCGG